>JAESFN010000103.1_pt1 | contig 159287 bp, 141 predicted proteins | sample 9269411 | NCBI WGS metagenome assembly JAESFN01 (sample SAMN14505399, study PRJNA617100) | algae metagenome | isolation source: Iphinoe sp. HA4291-MV1 and co-occurring heterotrophs from trail next to... | place: USA: Maunawili Falls, Hawaii | collected 2009-07-25
TGGAAACTTTTAACGCTTGTGGAGAGATGACCCTCTACCCAGATTTGGCGACAAGTCTAGGCAAGGTTGCTCAGTCAAACAAGAATCCCCGCACGTAGCGAAAGCGGAGTGCGTGGGAGCGTCAATTAAAAGTCCCTTAGCAACTACAAAACGGGTGGAAGTCCTACTTGCTTAGGTTCAACAAACTTACCATCAAAGCCCATAGTTTGTTTTTCGATAGTTCTGGCATCAGCTAAAGCCTTGCGAAGTTCAGCACGCTCCATCTGATCTTGAATTCCACCCAGGATGTAAATCAGTAACCTCGCAGCCAGATCTCTTCCAGCAACCTGCACCCGCTTCTTGTTTGGATCGTACAAAACGCCATACCAGAGAGATTGTGGGTACTCCATACCACTGAAGCCACCTTGCTGATCGAACTTCCGCAGCTTCTTAAAGATATCTGCTAGCAAGAACTCTTTTTTGAAAACCAAAATTCCCAGAGCTTGAGCTAATGCCACTTGAGCCACAGGGCGGAAAAGCATATTTCCTTCACCTCCATCCTTCTCAAAGCTAAACCGTCGCAACCCAGGAGTATCCTCTTCTTCAAGAAGTTGATAACTGGGAAGGTTTGCCAAATAATCAAATAGTTTTGTGAATTCCTCAATCCCGGCTTCAAGTTCATCATTCTCTGGGCGCATGGGAATTAAACCTTTTTCCAAGGGTTTCCAGTGAGGAAATTTTTGTCCCAAGTATCGCTCAGACATATCTTGAAGAGCTTGCAGCGTCGTCAAAACCGTAGAATTTGCTGCAACCGTCGCACTATTCCAATTGACGCGAGGGTTACGATCTTGCCGTTGTTCCAAAAGTGGATGGGAGGTGGCGATTTTTCTAGCAACGATCGCAAAACCATCATCCTCATTCAACTGTGCTAACTGACCTTTCGTCAAGGGTGCAGCCATCAAGTTGACATGAACAAAAATGGATCTCACCCTTCGTCTTGCCTGGATACGGGTTTCAAAAGCAGCCACAGCACAGATGAACTCAATACCAATTTTTTCCTTGGGCAAGCTTTGCAAGTAAGCAGGATCTACTTGGTACTGCTCTATCAAGTTAGGCACTGTGATAAAAGTGTCGTCAGCAGTTTTATCTTTTTTGTAGCGCTGGAGTTTCCCAGTTTTGAGCAACTCCATCAGCCCTTGCACTCCCATCAGTCGATGTTGACCATCCAGTGCATAAATAGTGACATTATCTTCAGAAATGTTGAGTAAACCTACTTTACCATCTTTATCTAGAGGTGTGAAATCGGTGGTAGATTTTTTGGCTCGTCCCTTGCTATCCCACTCCGGCGCTTTGGGATTATCCACCCACGGTTGGTTAATCACCACAAGAACCGGTGGAAACTTATGATTTTTCCGAGCTGTCAAGTACTGTACTAAAGGTGCTTGACGTGACCAATCAAGGGAACGCTGCTGAATTTCATCAATGCTATCTGCGTCAATTTCAATGTTATCAGTTTCTGGATTATACTTTTTCTGAAGCAGTGGTAAGCTAGAGGCGAAGTGAACACGACCTGCAAACCATTCCAGTGTCACAGAGCCAACATACGCCTCAGTACCACCCATCTCTGTTTTTTGAACGAGAATCTGATCCTTTTTTTCCAGGAACTTCTCCAGTAGTAAGGCGAGTACTTGCTTCTCCTTGTTTTCCCGTTCTAGGTATTCTCTAGCGATTTCAATGGTTTGGTTAGATATATGATCACTCATGGTAGTTTTTAAAAACTAAATGGTATACTATAGCCTGATTTTCTATAAATTTGGGTACTTATAGTAAAGTTTTTAAAAAGTTTACACTGAATCATACTGAAATTTCGTACGATTTGAAACTCGCCTAGGGAGTTTTGCCAGTGTAGCAACGAATTTCATTCGCCAGGATTATAGAAATGAGGTAACATTCATGTTTCCAAAGGTAGAGAAAAATGACTACAGCACAACAGATAGAGAATAAAGGTCAGCAGAGGAGTACTGTAGCAGAGTTAGTAGATGATATCAAAGCTCTCTTAAATGAAATCCAACAGTTGTACTGTCAAGACCAAATACCTTGGATTATAGGTGTATCCTGGGGTAAAGATTCTAGTACAGTATTGCAGCTTGTCTGGAGTGCGATCGCTGCTCTTGCTCCAGAAAAAAGAACGAAAACTATCCATGTCATTACAACAGATACTCAAGTAGAGAATCCTATAGTTTCTGCTTGGGTTCGCAAATCTTTACAGCAGCTGAAGTCTGCTGCGAAAGAACAGGAAATGCCGATGGAAACACATCTGCTTCAACCAGTCGTTCAAGACACATTCTGGGTGAACCTCATTGGCAAAGGCTACCCAGCACCACGCAATCAGTTTCGCTGGTGTACCCAACGCTTGAAAATTAATCCTGCGAACCACTTCATTCGTGAGATGGTTCGAGCAAACGGTGAAACAATTCTTGTCTTAGGGACTCGCAAAGCTGAGAGCAGCAAACGTGCTGCCACAATGAAAAAGCATCAAATTGGTAGAGTGCGCGATCGCCTTAGTCCCAATGCTAGTTTGCCTAACTCCTTAATTTACACCCCCATTGAAGATTGGAGTAACAATGATGTTTGGATTTACCTTAATCAATGTGAAAATTCTTGGGGAAAAAGCAATAAAGAATTATTCAATATGTATAGAGGTGCAACAGCAGATAATGAATGTCCCCTAGTTGTTGATACTTCCACTCCTAGTTGTGGAGATTCCAGATTTGGGTGCTGGGTTTGCACACTAGTCAATCAGGATAAGTCAATGGAGGCGATGATCCAGAACGATGAAGAGAAAGAATGGATGCAGCCTTTACTTGATATCCGCAATGAATTGGATGCTGAAGATGATCGGGATAAAAGAGATTTTAGAAGAATTTGGGGGGATGTTCAGCTCTTTGAACGCAATAAAGATGGAGAAATGTCTGTTGAACCAATTCCTGGTCCCTATACTAAATATTGGCGTGAATATTGGCTAAGAAAAGTTATAGAAGCACAAACACAAATCCGTCGCACAGCACCAGAAAATATGCGTGATATCATCCTAATGACTACAGAAGAACTCAGCGAAATTCGCCGTATTTGGCTAGAAGAAAAACACGAATTTGATGATAGTTTACCCCGCATTTATGAAGAAGTGACAGATGAACCTTTCATAGATCCACGTCCCGGTGCTGGTTATAGTCTATTAGGTAGTGATGAATGGGCGGTGTTGGAGGAAATTTGTGATGAAGACGTCATGCATTTAGAACTCATGGCGAAGCTTTTGGACACAGAACGCCAGTATCGCAAGATGGCACGTCGCGTAGGAATTTACGATGCACTGGAGAAATGTTTCAAGACAAGTTCGCGTTCGCAAAAAGAAGCAATTGATAACGCCCGTTTAACACGCGATTTGAAAGAAGCAGTGACTCAAGGTGACGTTACAAAGGTAAAGCAATTGACTTTAGGGGATGTTGCTGTTTCTGAAAATGACGAAACAGCCAAACCGCAAAGTTGGGCAAATATCAAATTTAAAAACAGGGATTCGGTTGATGGAAATTTAGGTGAATAAAATTGCTAGATACAAAAAACTAGAAACCAGGCGAATTCCATTATTCCATTCGCCTGGTGTATTAGTATGATCACATGATACTCTTTGCCTGTGTAGACGCGAATTCCATTCGCCTAGTATATTTTTTTTATCATCACATGATATTCCTTGAACTTGTACTAGAAAACTTTGGTCCCTACAATGGACGCCAAGTTATCAATCTTAACCCAAAGGAAAAAGACGATTCTCGTCCTATTATCTTATTAGGTGGAATGAATGGCGGGGGCAAAACAACTTTGATGGACGCCATTCGCCTCGCGCTTTATGGATCTCGTGCTCAATGTTCTACCCGTGGTAATTTAAGCTATAGCGATTTTCTCAGCCAATGCGTTAACAGCCATACTCCAGCCATTGAAAAAACACGAGTTGAACTGCTGTTTGAACACATTGAAAATGACAAACCAGTTATTTACCGTATTGTCAGAACTTGGGAAAAAAATCCAAAGGATGGTAAAGACCACTTAGGCATATTAGAATTAGGCATTGCTAGACAAGATGATTGGCTCAGAGAAGAATTAGTTAATACTTGGGACGATTATATTGAAAATCTACTACCTTTAGGAATTTCTAATTTATTTCTCTTTGATGGAGAACAAGTTAAGGAACTTGCAGAACAGGAAGTACCACCACCTATTGTCGTTGATGCAATTCGCGGACTTTTGGGGCTAGAATTGGCAGAACGTTTAGCAGTTGATCTAGAAATGGTAGTCAACCGCAAACGCAAGGAAATAGCCGATACGAAAGATTTGGTAAATATAGAGGAAATTGAGCAAAGACTAAAACAGCAACAAACAGAATACGAAAAAAACAAGAATCAGCTAGAAACATTAACAACAGAATTACAAGAATCAGAGAAAGAAAAGCAAGAAGCATTTGATAAATTTGTTTCTGAAGGTGGTAAAATCGCGGCAGAACGAAATCAGTTAGAACTACAGCAGAAGCAAAAGACTACTGAGGTAGAACAAACACGTCAGGGGATGTGTCAATTAGCAGCTAATTTTCTGCCACTAGCGTTGATTGAACCTCTACTGACTCAAGCGCAACGCCAAGGGGAAAAAGAATTTCGCATTCAACAGGCACAAATAGCAAGAGATATCTTGTTTGAGCGCGATAAACGTTTACTAAATTGGATTACTCAAGTAGGAATTTCTGAAGAACAATTTGAAAAAATAAAAGCATTTTTAGAACAAGATGAAGAGGCATTGCGAGCAAGTTTGATACAAGCAGAAGAATCTTGGCTATTGGTTGATGCTGAAACTTTGAGTCAATTGGGCAATGTTTTCTACTACTTGCAAAATGACAAGAATATCGCCAAGCAGCAAATCGCTCTTCTCAAAAATAAGGAAGAAGAAATTGTCACTCTGGAAAGACAAATACAAACTGCAGCAGAACCAGAAGCTTATAAACAGTTCGTTGAGGCACTGGAAGCAGCACAAAATAAAGTTTCCGAAATGAAAGCAGCCAGCGAAATAACAAAACGCTACTGTGATGAATTAGAGGCTGAAATAAAAAATATCAAGAAGGATTTACAAGAATATACTAAGCAAAATATTGACTGCAAAAACTACGAACATATCATAGCCGCATCCGCTAAAGTTCAACAAACACTTAAGCTTTTTCGCGAAAAATTAACCCTACGAAAACTCAATAAACTAGAAGTCGAAGTCACCGAGTGTTTCCGCTACCTCCTGCACAAATCAGATTTAGTGCATCGCGTGGCAATTGACACTCACACCTTCAGCCTCTCGCTGTACGATTTACAAGGAAAACCCGTTCCTAAACATCGCCTTTCCGCAGGCGAGAAACAACTCCTAGCGATCGCTTTCCTTTGGGGATTAGCCCGTGTTTCCGGACGCTATTTACCAGTAGCAATTGATACACCATTGGGCAGACTTGATTCTTCTCACCGCAGTAACCTAGTTGAACGTTACTTTCCATCAGCCAGCCATCAAGTCATTCTGCTTTCCACCGACACAGAGATAGGAGAAAAAGAAGTCAAAATGTTACAAGAAAACAATGCGATCGCTCGCGAATATCTCCTCAAATACGACTCATCCACCCGCCAGACAACAGTTCAACCGGGATATTTTTGGTAATCAATTGGGAGCAGGAGTGGATTTATAACCTTTGTAGATGTAGAGATGTAGATGTAGAGATGTAGATGTAGATGTAGAGACGTTGCATGTAACGTCTCTACTGGTAGCTCTGCAATTTAGGTATCAGCTATTAGTAGAAGGTGGTAGCTTAACTGAACTTTTCTGTGAGCGTTAAATGAACTTTTCTGTGAACCATTGTCTGAGCACAAAACTGAGCCTTGAACTCATATTTGCATTAATGGTAAGCCTTGAAGTGTAGCTCAGCACAGAGATATCAATTTAACACTGAGAGGATGTTTGAAAAGTCGGCAATTGAGTAAAAAAACTCTCAGGGCTAATCGCGGTTAATAAGTAAATACAACAGCACCACTGAGAGCAATGAGTAAATCATACTCTACCAACCTTACCCAAGACCAATGGGAACTTATTAAACCTTTGATTCCAGCACCATTACCTGGTGGTCGTCCAAGAGAAACGAATATTTGGGAGGTGATGAATGCCATTTTTTATGTTCTGTATGAGGGATGTCGGTGGCGAGCATTACCTGGCGACTTTCCAAACTGGCAAACCGTTTACACATACTTTCGTAACTGGCGCAAGGATGGAACGTGGGTAAGAATGCATGACAGATTACGGGAGTGGACTAGGGTTGCTTCGGAGCGATCTGCGCTTCGCAGCAGCGCTTCGCTATCGCCAAGTCCCTCTGAAGCTATTGTGGACAGCCAAAGTATCACTCATTGCAGCAATGGTGAGTGAAGCAGTCGGTTATGATGCGGGTAAAAAGGTCAAGGGACGCAAACGGTTCGTAACAGTAGATACTTTAGGCTTAGTACTACGAGTATTAATTACTGCGGCTAGTGTCGGTGAGCGTGAAGGTGGTAAACAAGTACTCAAAAAGGTCAAACAAATGGAACCTTCTGTATCGCGACTACATACAATATGGGTAGATGCTGGTTTTGACGGTAACCCATTCATGCACTGGGTAATGGATTTCTGCCGTTGGATTATACAGGTAGTTATACGACCAAAGGAAAGCAAGAAGTTTGTATTGTTACCTAAGCGCTGGGTAGTCGAGCGAACCTTGGGTTGGCTAACTTGGTGAGCCAGCGCGCCCTTGGGGGTTCCCCCCGTTGTAGCGACTGGCGTTCGCCCTTGGCGTGCCGAAGGCATACCCGAAGGGTGTCGGAGATTGAACAAAGACTACGAGCTATTACCTGAAACCGCAGAGACATTTATCTACATTGCTATGATTCGGATTATGGTAAGGCGATTGGCATAAAATCTTACCGTCAAGAACTTTTCAAACATCCTCTTAAACCCATTCAAAAAATGCTATTAACCGAGTTGCGTCGCCAGCAGCAACTTGAAAATGAACTGAGGAATGTCCTGTCTCTATTAGAAGATAAAGGATTGTCTCAAGGGTACGCGTATCAGAATATCTCGCATCTGATTTGGGCTTGCGAACAAATCTAACTAAGAGGACGTATAAAAGCGATGGAACCACCTATAGACCGTATCAAACTCTCCCAAACAGGCAAAAACCAACTTCTCAAACTCAGACGCAATACCTCATGGAATGAAAATTCGCCTTGCCCCCAGATAGTTATCAACGTAAAGCGCAATCTCAACCAATCGATTAACGCAACGTTCTCGGTATTCAGATTCACAAACTCGATCAACGTTTCCAATCGTAATCACGGGTAAGGAATCAAGCGTATTTTCTTCGCACAGCACCAGTTCTAACGAATCTTCTCCTTTCGCACTTCGATTTGCTGTCAGTAAAATCATATGATTCGCTTGTGCTGATCGCCAAACCACTCTGTCGCTACTATCAATTGTCAATGCTATTTCTTCAAACGTTACAAAGTGAATCTCAATAACATTAAGCCAACCTTGGTTAGCGATCGCGTCCAATAGAAGCTTTGCCTGTCCTCTAATATTGTGGTCAACAAGAAACTTCATGACTCAGACTCAAGCTTTGCCTTCTGTGCCTGAAGTTTTGCCCAAGCTGCTTCTCGACCAGGTGGTGGCGGTAGTTTCGCAATTTGAGCAAAGCGTTCACGATTTTGCTCTTCCCAGTACCGTCGAATTTCTTCGTCTTCTTTCACAATGATTTGATACTCTGCTTCGACTTCAGCACGCTTTGCCTCAATGTAAGACATCGCTGCTTCAAATTGTTCATCTGTAATCTGGGGGAAATGTTGCCGGATCATCTCAAGTGGATGACCAGCATGGAGATAGTCCATGAGTTGGTACAGCGTAATGCGAGTACCTGCGATCACAAGTCCGCGCTCTGTACGGTTAACTCCTGCTTGTTGATTAGATACTGAAGCCATCTTTACAGCCCTCTAGAAGCTGCTTTCATCGTACCTCATGAGGAAAGTGGTCAATTGCTCGTCCACCTCATATCAAATTACATTGATTTTGCACAGTAATGTTAAAACTTTAAGATGCTAATAAATTAAGGGTAATCACTGGGAAGTGATTTCCTATTCTATGCAGCCTTATTTTTTACACCTACTCTTTATGGAACCCCCTATAGATCGTATCAAACTCTCCCAAACAGCCAAAGACCAACTCCTCAAACTCAGACGCAATACCAAAATCGACCAATGGAATATCCTGTGTCGTTGGGCGTTTTGTCGTTCCCTCGCCGAATCAACTCCACCCTCACCCGTACCAATTCCCCAAGATAGCAACGTTGAGATGACATGGCGCGTCTTTGGCGGCGAAATATCTGACATCTTGCTACTCGCCCTCAAGCAACGCTGCTACAACGACGGCTTCGGAACTGATAAAGAAATCCTGGCGACACAATTTCGCCTCCACCTACATCGCGGTATCGGTTACCTAGCAGGTGATCCAAATATCAAGAAGATTGAAGATTTAGTTGAATTAGCGACCAAAAAGATATAAAGATTAATAAACCGCAGATGCACGCGGATAAACGAGGCAGTGCGTTGCGGAGAGAAGTTTGAGCGGAGGAAACCTCCGCTCAAAGCTTCGGGGGGTTCCCCCGTTGTTCGCATGATTGCGTCTCCCTTTGGGAGAAGCAACTGTCGTGCAGATAAATTATCTGTGTGCATCTCTTGTTCATCTGTGGTTCCTCTCAATATCTTTATGTCGTCAGAGAGTTACATAGAAATAGAACGCCATAGAGCCGCGATTGTTCGCACTGACTTATCTCGACCTGTGCGACTGGCAATAGAATGGTCGATTATAAATAACGATACCACGTTTTTTGACTACGGTTGCGGACACGGTGGCGATGTGCTTAGAGTAGCAAACCTAGGCTACAACAGTTCAGGCTGGGACCCATACTACTACCCTGATACCCTGTGCATTCGGGCTGATATCGTGAATTTGGGCTACGTCTTGAACGTGATTGAAGATCCAGAGGAACGCCGCCAAGCTCTTTGCCAAGCCTGGGAACTTGCCCATAAAGTCTTAATTGTTGCGACTCAAGTCCTGATAAATGCTCCCAGTAAAACTCAACTTGCTTACGGCGATGGTATCGTCACGAGTCGCAATACCTTTCAGAAATATTACGAGCAAGAAGAACTCAAAAGATACATTGAGGAAACCCTGAATGTCGATGCGGTACCAGTCGCACTGGGTGTCTATTTTGTTTTTCGGGATGAGGCTGAAAAAGAAGGATTCAAGGCAATACGCTTTTTCTCTAGAACCTCAACACCGAAGGTACGCATTCCTACGAAACGGTTTGAGGACTACAAAGAGAAGTTGGAACCACTGATGGCTTTTTTTACTCAACGTGGCAGACTTCCGGTAAAAGGCGAATTGGATAGCGAACAGGAATTGCTGAGTGAATTTAGGAACTTCTGCCGTGCTTTTGCTGTGGTTTTACAAGCGACTGATGAAGCAGAATGGGATGCGATCGCCTACCGTCGTTCTCTTGATATTCAAGTTTATCTTGCTCTCACCCACTTCGATAAACGTCCCGCTTGGCAAAAGCTATCACGAGAAATGCGTCATGACATCAAAGCCTTTTTTGGGAGTTATGAAGAAGCTTGCCAAGTTGCTGACGCCAAGCTTTTCAGTTTGGGGAAAACCGGAGTTGTTCAAACTGCTTGCGAAAAAAGTAAAATTGGCAAACACACTCGTAGCGCTCTTTACATCCATGTTTCTGCCCTTGGTGAACTCGACCCCTTGCTACGCATTTACGAAGGCTGCGCCAGTCGTACTATTGGGCGTGTTGATGGCGCAACACTGATAAAATTTTGTACAGATGAACCGCGAATTTCCTACCTGTTCTACCCCGAATTCGATACTGATCCTCATCCAGGATTAAAGGCGAGTATCACGATTGACTTAAAAACGTTGTGCATTACTCACCGAGACTATGAACAAAGGGCAAATCCGCCAATTCTCCACCGTAAAGAAACATTTGTTACCAGCAACTACCCTCTCTACGAAGAATTTGCTCAACTCACCCAGCAAGAACAAGAATTAGGACTACTCAAGCATAAAAGTGACATCGGAACCCGTGAAGGTTGGGCAAAATGTCTTGCAGAACACGGGGTAGAAATCAGAGGACATCAAATTTACCTGGTTAACAAAAGGTAAGGATTCAACCAAAAAATAAAAAACGCTAAGTGCGTAAGTATGTGGAACTTCGCGTTATAGGTTGGCATCTTTGCCTGACATGACACAGTAAGTGTGGCAAGATATGAAATTCATCCTGGTTAGGAGAAATAAATAAAAACAGTGAAAACAATTTTATCACTACTGCAAGTTTTTAAAAGCCGAAAGATGGTGGCTTTGTCGTTACTAGGTTTTTCATCCGGCTTACCCTTGTATTTAACAACTCAGACGTTACAAGCTTGGATGACTGTAGAAAAAGTCGATTTGGCAGCCATTGGGTTGTTTAGCCTAGTCGGTTTACCTTACTCATTAAAGTTTATCTGGTCGCCTTTGTTGGATCGATTTTCGCTGCCATTTTTAGGACGGCGGCAGGGTTGGTTAATTGCGGTGCAGATTGGGTTGTTAGTAGCGATCGCCTTTATGGCTTTGCAACAACCCAAGCAAGCATTACAACTATTAGCCATCAACGCTTTTGTTATTGCCATTTTCAGTGCGACTCAAGATATTGTCGCTGATGCTTATCGTACTGATGTCCTTCAAAAACTTGAGATGGGGGCTGGTGCGGCGGTTTTTGTCTTGGGTTATCGAGTAGCGCTGTTAACAACAGGTTGGTTGGCGTTTAGACTAGCAGATCAGATTCGGTGGTCATCAGTTTACTTGATCATGGCAGGTTTCATGGTGATTGGAATTCTTGGTACTCTGTTAGCACCGCAACCAAAGGAAATTAGCCCACCAGAATCGTTAGCCGATGCAGTCATATTACCGTTTGGGGAATTTTTCCAGCGCTTGGGTTTACTCCAGGGCTTTTCCATTCTGATATTCATCGTCCTTTATAGACTAGGCGATGCCTTGGTTAACAATATGTCTATACCCTTTTTGCAAACTGAGTTCACTCTAACTGAAATTGGTGATATCCGAAACGGGATGGGACTACTTGCTACCATTGTAGGCACCTTGGCTGGTGGTTCTATCTTAAGCAAAATTGGTATTAATCGTTCACTGTGGGTGTTTGGTGCTTTGCAAGCTTTAAGTAATATTTTTTACTTTTTACTTTCACAAGTAGGCAAAAACTACCAATTTCTAATCATTACTATTAATGTGGAAAATTTTTGTGCTGGGTTAGCAACAGCAGGCTTTGTTGCCTTTATGATGAGTCTTTGTAACCAACGCTTTTCCGCTAGCCAATATGCTTTACTTTCCAGCTTCATGGCTGTTAGTAATAATATTCTTGTTGCTCCGGCTGGCGGATTGGCAAAAAGCATCGGTTGGTCGATGTTTTTCCTCATTAGTATCGTCGCTGCTTTACCGGGGTTATTCCTATTACCATTGTTTGCCCCTTGGAACCAAAAGCCTGCGGCAATTTCCAGACCAGGACTCAACGATGATGAAGAGGATTTATGGGGCAGAAACTAATTATTGTTATCGCAACGGCTATTCTCTTAATTACTGGCGTCTTACTTGGCTACGTTCTCTCTCAGTTAGTTCTAGGATTTTTGACGCCTAACCTACTAACTCTTTTAGGAACTTTCAGCCTCATTATAATTTTTGGTACACTTTATTACGTTTTATTTTGGGAGTTTAGAAGACAGCAGTCGCAGACAGTACCAGCAGGAAGAACGCCACCCTCCCGAAGAGATCAGCGTGGACCTGATACACATCTCAAAAACAGGCTCGTCTCCTTAGCCGGTGATGCTACTATTGCCGAACGGCTGGTAGATCGTGTCAAGCAAGACTACCCTGGTATGCCAGAAAACTGGTATTGGGAAAAAGCGATCGCTGACTTGGAAAGCGATAGCCCGTGAGCGCCAAGCGCCTAAACTCTGTTGAAGCTACCCTTTAAAGAAGATGAAGGAACTTCCAGCAAAGAGATTGAAGAAGGTAGAAGTGTCTAAGCGCAAAGCGCTCAGCATGAGCGTTTGTGTTAGACGGCAAAGTGCAAATGTTTATGGAAGAACTGTGTAAGTTCGCGCCAAGAGTCTTCCGCCGCCAAGCGGTTGTAGGAAGAACGCTCGTGGCAGAAAAATCCATGATCGGCATCACTGTAAACCTTCAACGTGTACTCTTTGCCGAGTTCCTTGAACCGGGACTCGATTTGTTTAATGCGTTCCAGAGGGATGAATGGATCGGCACCACCAAAAAATAAGTATACGGGCACTGTGATATTTGTCACTGCGTCGATCCACTCATCTGGAACCATACCGTAGAAGGGAGCCGCCACCGCGATCTCGGACGACAACTTGCAGGCGGTAAGAAAGGTCAATCCGCCGCCCAAGCAGAACCCAGTCACGCCGATCCTATCTGGGTACACATCGGGTTGTGACTTAACATAAGCCAACGCCGCCCAAATGTCCTCCTCCATAGGCTTGCCGAAATCGAGGCGGTACATCATCGCCATCGCTTGCTCAACCTCGTCGTATCCGAACTTATTGTTTGGCAATTCGCGGTAGTACAGATCCGGCGTGAGAACCACGTAACCTTCGTTCGCAATCCGGGTTGCGACGTCTCGGATATGCGGCGTTAAGCCAAATGCCTCCATCAGCAGGAGGACAGCTGGCTTGCGGCTGCGCTCAGCAGGTGTACACAAGAAGGCGGGCATCTGTCCGTCGGGCGTGGGAATCATCACCTCTGTCTGTTCGATTTGCATCTTTTTTACCGAAAAATTGGGTTTAAAGCCCCGTCCTAGAAGGACGGCTTTAGCCAAAACGTGTTAGAATTGAGACGCCGAGGTGAAACTCCTCTAACCGAAGTGAAACAGTTAAGACACACTTTGAGTTAGGAATTTTAGGGGCAACGAGCAGCGAGAACTCGATAAACAGCTAAGACTTTCAAACGATTGTCGAAAATTGAAAAGCTTTTGGAGTAATCCGCGTACCGTGGGGCACACGGGAACGTACCTTGAAATGGGTAAACGCTTGGGGAGTTGTCCGAAAGTGGAACATAGTGTAAAAAACTGTGTTTCGGATAAGTATGAACCATAAGACCTATAAGAAGGGAAACCAGAAAAAGGCAAGTTCAGCCCAAGAATCTCCGCACTTGCAGGGCGGAGAGTGTCAAATTTTCATTAATCATTGCAAAATATGGCTATATTTCGTCAGTACATTGCACCGTTTCTCGTGGTGCTAATGTTTATTATTGCCCTTGTCGCAGTGAGCGCCCGCATCTTTTTACCGTCTGATATGGCTGCGCCTGCATCTGTAGAAGAGAATGGGGAAGTAGGGGAAGTGGAGGGAATCAATTCCCCACTATCCACATTGTCCACCTTGTCACGCCAGTCGCCTCAACGGGGGGAACCCCCGCACGGCGCTGGCTCCCCTTCTTTAAGTGTCTGAAGAACTACTCCCAGGTTACAAAATTCGCCGTGGCTCTACCTTGGATAGAGCACTGCTAGTGAAGTTCATGCAGCAGACTTACCAAGAAGCCTTTCCACGACAAGATTTCTCCCATTTGGCAGGAACAGTCGAGCAATACTTCTCCAGAGAAACCCCCCTTTGGTGGGTAGACTTTTTAGAACAAGGAGACAAGGGGACAAGAGGACAAGGGGAAATAAGCAGAGGAGCAGGGGGAGTAGGGGGAGTAGGAGAGAAGAATAATTTTTGCCCAATGCCCAATGCCCAATGCCCCATCGCCTGTCTCTGGGTGGGAAATGCCATAGATCAAGTACGAGGCGATCGCCATGCTCATATCTTTTTACTCTACGTTGTGCCAGAACATCGACGACGAGGTATCGCAACAGCTTTGATACGATATGTAGAAGATTGGGCAAGGGCTAGAGGCGACTATCAAATTGGATTACAAGTGTTTCAAAACAATACAGCCGCATTGAATCTTTACAATCAGCAAGGATATCAAACCCAATCACTGTGGATGGTAAAATCTCTTGATGTTACAGGAAAATAGGGGTGTAAAAGAATTTTTGAATTTTGAATCTTTTCATTTCTCTTACTCTCAAATTGAGAAATAAACTAGTGTTAAGAGTTTGACTTATTGGCACGAGAGATTATATGTTAATCCCTGATAGGGATTGAAACTATGTATGACGAAGACGACCTAAGCCTACTTGATATCGAAGCAGAGCTAGAAAGCCCTCTGGATCATATGGGACCGCTCACTGCCGAAACAGAGACGCCAAAGCCCAATCCAGAGCAGATGCTAGTATTACTAGAACATCCTCAGCCGCAGCAAAGGATGCTGGCGGCGCGTGCTTTTTGCGATATAGAAGATGCTAGAGCTACCCCCCATCTGATTCGCTTGTTGACTGATACCTGTCCTTTGGTACGGGTGAGTGCAGCGTATGGTATCGGACGCAACCCAAGCTTAGATGCTGTTGAACCCTTGATTGCCCAGTTAAAGCGAGATTGGAATGGCTATGTGCGTAAAGGAGTCATTTGGGCATTGGGGAATTGTCGCGATCGCCGCAGCTTAGCACCTTTAGCAGACGCTTTGAGAACCGATATTTCCGCAGTGCGTCTGTGGGCAGCTAGCGCCTTAGCACAAATGGTAGATGTGGGATATGAGGCAGTTGTGGGAGCAATGCCCCCCTTGATTGAAGCCTTGGTACGAGACCCCGTAGCACCAGTACGGAGTAATTGCGCTTGGGCAATTGGACAACTCTGTCGCGAACTGCCTTCAAATGTAGTTTATGCCACTGCCATTGATGCACTGATTCAAGCCTTTGCCGAAGACCAGGATTTGGGAGTGCGAGAAGACGCGAAAGCCGCCCTTTTGGGAGTTGGCGACCCCCGTGGACTTCAATTGATTGAAACTCTGGAACAAGAAGGATGGTTTTAACAGTTATCAGTTATCAGTTATCAGTTATCAGTTATCAGTTATTTGTTATTTGACAGCTGTTTACTGGTCACTGTTCACTCTACTAACTCCCCGTATACTGAATCCGATAAATGCGGTTATTTGCTTCTTCAGTGACTAAAAGACTACCATCAGGCAAAACAAGCAAACCCACAGGACGTCCCCAAGTTGTTGGTACAGCAGGATCTAGGAGAAATCCAGTCAGAAAGTCTTCATAGTAACCTTGCGGTTGTCCTTTAGTGTCAAATGGTACAAAAACAACTTTGTATCCGGTGCCGCGATCGCGGTTCCAAGAACCACGAAAGGCAACAAAAGCGCCATTACGATATTTTTCAGGGAATGTCTGACCGTCATAAAACTGTAATCCCAATGCGGCTGAGTGCGCTTGAAATAGGACATCTGGGGTACGGGTGCGACGTGCTAGGTCAGCTCGTTTACTGGCATCACCCGTCATCTGTCGTGGATCGAGGTTTTTAGGTGATAGGTAGGCATAGGGCCAACCATAGAATTCTCCTTGCTGAATGCGTGTCAAGTAATCTGGTACCAAGTCATCGCCTATACCATCACGTTCATTCACAGTGGCATAAAGTTCCTTAGTCACAGGGTGAAAATCTAGACCGATTGGGTTACGCAAGCCAGAGGCAAAAGTCTGCTGCTGGGAACCATCTAGGTTCATCATCTGCACTGAAGCCCTTGGCAATGGTTCTTCGTCTACGTTAGATTCAGAACCAACAGAAACGTATAGCTTCTTTCCATCGGGTGAAACTACCACGTTGCGTGTCCAGTGCTGATTGTAACCACCGCCAGGAAGGTCAGCAATTTTTTGACCTGTACCAATCAGCTGCTGTTGACCTTTTTGATAGGGGAATCGCAGCACAGCATTAGTATTGCCAAGGAAGAAAGAATCACCCGCAAAAGTCATGCCAAAAGGAATATTCACTCCGTTGGCTTTAGTTGCAAATGTCTGTTTGACATCAGCCACGCCATCACCGTTAGTATCGCGCAGTAAACGAATACGATTTTGCTTAGTTTCAGTGACCAACACATCACCGTTGGGAGTTAAAGCTAAAGCGCGAGGAGCATCCAAACCATCAGCAAAAACGTTGACCACAAAGCCAGAAGGTACACGCAGAGTTGGGTTATCTGGAATTGGTACTACCTCAGGTGGCTTCGAGGCACTTTCAGTGGCGAAGGGTTTTGGCAAATCAGCAACATTAATGCGGATGGGTGTGAGTGAAAGTGGTTCTGTACGAATGGCATCTGCCGGTTGTGTAGAATTCTGTGCTAGTTGAGCAGAAGGTGAAGATTGGAGTGTAGATTCTTCTTGGGAGGCGCGAGTCTGGTTACAGGCTGCTGCTGTAGTCAGTAGCAGAAAAAGCAGCAAGCAACGCAGATGTTTCATGGTAGGAATATCAATAATGATGCACAGCCCCTTAAAGTTAGACCAGATGTTCTAAAACTGTCACCATTCCAAAGTCCGATTTTATCGAAACGATTCTGAGTTATGAGTTTTGACTTTAGACAACCAAGGGAGTGTTAAACTGACAAGAAACACAGGGAACAGGGAAGAAGGGTTTCTTTCATTCATTGGGGACATGTAATCGCGCCCCTTGGGCGCTGACAAGAAAAATCAGCGATCGCCAGCAATTTAATGATTTCATTCAACAGCTATAAGTTAGCTTGATTGTCAATATCTTTTTGTAAAATTTAGATGCGGTTGCCCTGACATACCCCCTATTATTGCTGTTAGCGTAAAGTCTGATTTTCTGGGGAAAACACGTAATGCGATCGCCGGCTCGAAAGCAACGACGCCAACAATTAGTCGAGAGATACGTTCTATCGCGCCGTACTATGCTGGCGCTAATCGGTCTAGTTTGTACCCCCGGCTTAGAAAACTTACTAGTAGGCGACACTCAACCCTCAAAACCCAGACCGCCCGCCAATCCCCACATCCCGACTTTACCTCAAAAAGATCCATTGGCGACCCAACAAGAGCGTCAACAGCAGCTATTGGTAGCACGCCAAGAATATCAGCTGGTTTTTCGGCTACCGAACTCTGTCCGTGTGGCGACTTTACCCCCCCAGGAGGTTTTTGATGTTGGGTATAACAATAATCGGGACATCTTAGCCCAGAAAGTTGCAGCGAATCAACAAGCGTTTTTTGGGAGTCCTAAGCCCTTTCTAACGCTAGAAGACTACGCTGCTGTCTTTAAAGTCCTGCCTTTACCAGATGTTGCCAAGACCTACATGAGCGACACTACATTTGCGCTACAGCGGCTTTCTGGTCCCAATCCAATGGAAATCACTAATGTTTTAGCACTCAATTACACTCTTGAGGAAAAATTTGGGATAACAGATGAAATTTTTCAAACGGTGCTGAATGCTGCACGTCCCGGAGGATACGTTAGCGAAACTCTCAACAGTGCTACTCAGGATGGCAGTCTGTTCGTCACCGATTATGCAATACTCGGTACCAATACCGTTACTGCGAAAGAGAACCGATTTCTAACTGCCCCGATCGCGCTCTATTTTGCCGATCGCAGTCGCGGCGGTTGGCGCTTAATTCCTATTGCCATCCAACTGGGACAGGTGCCTAATGAAAGTCTGCTTTGTACGCCTGTGGATGGTGTGGACTGGACTCTCGCGAAGCTTATCACTCAGATGGCTGATTTTTCTGTCCATGAGTTGGTACGTCACTTAGGTCAGACTCATGTTGTTCTAGAACCAATCGCATTAGCTACTGTACGCGAACTAGCTGCTCGCCATCCCGTGAATGTGCTCTTAAAGCCCCATTTTGAGTTCACAATGGCAATCAATGCCCTTGGTGATCAGGTACTGATCAATCCGGGAGGATTTGTGGATATCATTTTGGGAAGCACTCTTGAAAGCTCACTCAACCTTACAAATCTTGGTGTCTCAGAGTGTTTCAACAACTTCAGCAACTTTGCTTTGCCAAACAATTTACGAAAGCGCGGTGTTGATGACCGTTCTGTATTGCGAGATTTTCCCTATCGGGATGACGGGTTGCTTGTCTGGGATGCCCTAGAAGACTATGTCAGTCGATATGTCGGAATTTACTACAGATCAAATCGAGATGTCCGTGAGGATTTCGAACTGCAAAATTGGCTACAAGCTTTACGGACACCCATTAGTGATGGAGGCTTTGGTATAGTTTCCCTGCCACCTCGTCTGACTAACCGTGACCAGTTGATTGACCTGCTGACACAAATTATTTTCACTGCCGGTCCACAACATTCAGCCATTGCCTGGATTCAATATCAGTATATGTCTTTTATTCCTAATATGCCTGGAGCAATTTATCGGAACATTCCCACAGTCAAAGGGATGGTTACCGACTCCAGCCTAACTAGTTTCCTACCTGGCGTTGAGCCAACCTTCGCTCAGGTCAATCTCATGGTAGGGATTGGCACCAAGCGCGATCCCAAGGCATTTACAGATTTCGGCGTGAATAGTTTTCAAGATCCACGAGCCATTGATGTTCTTATCGGCTTGCAGGAGCGTCTAGAAGTGGTGGAAAAACAGATCGAAAAACGCAATAAACTCCGTTTGGAATGCTACCCTGGCTTTCTACCCTCCCGCATGGCTAACAGTACAAGTGGATAGTGGGACTTTAGAGCTACACATTCAATCGTTTTTTAGCAAATAAAATCTTTTCAAATTCTGCCACTGGTAACGGACAGCTAAAGAGAAAGCCTTGCATAGCATCACATTTATATTGGCGCAAAAAAGCAAGTTCTTGTTCCGTTTCCACGCCTTCAGCAACTGTTTGAAGATTGAGATTATGTGCCATTTGAATCAATGCTGTTGTAATGACTGCTTTCTGTGAGTCATTTGCAATATCTTGAATAAAGTATCGGTCTATTTTTAAAGTATGAATCGGTAATTGCTTTAAATAAATTAAAGAAGAATATCCGGCACCAAAATCATCAATAGCAATTTTTACACCGAAAGAATTGACTTCTTTCATAGTAGAAATAGCTCTATTGATATCTTGCATAATGATGTTTTCTGTTAGCTCTAATTCTAAACAATCTGGAACTAAATTGTTCGATAATAAAAGATTAACTATTTTTTGACTAAAATTAGGTTGAATTAACTGATGTGCCGATAGGTTAACAGCTACACGTAAATCTGTAAATCCTGCATTGTACCAGAGTTTAGTTTGTTGACAAACCTTGTTTAAAACCCAATCACTAATAGGCAAAATTAAACCAGTCGATTCTGCTAAAGGAATCAATTCTGTGGGAGCAACCATCCCTAACTTGGGATGCTGCCAACGTAATAAACTTTCAGCAGCGATGATTCTACCAGAATGAATATCGACTATAGGTTGATAGTAAACCAGAAATTGTTGAAAATCTCTCTCTTCTATAGTACGACGCAAATACACTTCCATCATATGGAATTTAGGAGAGAAAATCTGCGCCTCAAATTTAGTACAGACTTGCTTTGCCAAAATTGCTTGCTTCGCTAAGCGGCTGGCGATCGCACTTAATAGTTCAGTACGAGTAAATGGTTTAGTAAGATAGTCATCAGCACCTAAATCCATGGCTTGGCGAAAATCCCCCCTAGCAGATTTGGCTGTGAGAAAAATAAATGGAATAGTTGCTGTGACTGATTCTTCACGTAATGCTGTTAGTACGCCATAACCATCAATTTCTGGCATCATTAAGTCGCATAGAATTAAATCGGGAGTTTCAGAAACTGCTAGCTCTACCCCAATGCGTCCATTAGTAGCAGCAATAGTATCAAAATCTTCTGCTGCCAACAAATCTAGAATATTTTCTCGTACTAATTCTTCGTCTTCAATGACTAAAATTTTGGTCATGGTTTGTCTGGTGATTATACGTGATTGTTTAATGGCAAAGTTACAGTAAATATTGTTCCCACACCGACTTCACTTTTGACTGTGATTTCACCACTATGGGTCTCCACGCACTTTTTTACAATTGCTAATCCTAAGCCCGTGCCTTGGATGGTACCCACATTTGTCGCTCTATGAAAAGACTCAAATAAGTGAGGTAAGTCTTCTGGTGGTATGCCTATTCCTTGGTCTTGAATTGTAAATACTGCTAACCGCTCCTGAAGCGCTAGAGTAAATCTGACAGTACTACCAGTTGGAGAATACTTAATTGCATTCGAGAGTAAATTACTAAGAATATGCCCGAGCAATTTTTCATCCATACAGCATGGCATGGAATCATATTGACTACTAAAGTTGATTGGGTGTTGATTGTTAACATTCAGTTGTAATTCTTCCACCAGATAATGGCAGTATTCGACTAAATCGAAGAGTGCGGGTATAAAATCTAATTTTCCTGCCTCAGCTTTGCCAATAGTTAAGATATCGTTTAACATTTCAGTCATATGTTTGACAGCAGATTGAATGCGACGTAGGTGAGATAGTTGTTTTTCCTCTGTCCACCTATGACGGTAGTGTTCTAACAACTCTGATGAGGAAAGAATAGTACTTAAAGGTGTACGGAATTCATGTGAAGTCATCGAGACAAAGCGAGATTTCAGTTCATTAAGTTCTTTTTCTTTGTGCAGTGCAGCTTTTATTTCCTCTTCTAGTTGCTTGCGTTCTGTGATATCTAGCCAGTAACCGACAACTTCCAATGGATTACCAGCGTCATCATGCACAAGCTTTGCTTGGTCGTACATCCATCGATATGTGCCATCCTTATGCAAAAAGCGGTACTCGTGGCTATTTTGCCCTTGATCAATGAGTTTTGATACTGCAACAAACGTCTGCTGTCGGTCTTCTGGGTGGACATGGCTCTCCCAAAAGCTGAGATTTTCGATAAATTCCTGTGCTTCATACCCCAGCATGGCGATTACGTTTGCGCTGATAAAGGTAATGCTAAGGTCACCGTAAATTTTACGGCTATAAATGACACCAGGACTAGAAGAAAGTAAATATTGTAACCGTTCTTGCGAGACTAATAGCGCCACCTCTGCCTGCTTGCGCTCTGTAATGTCAGTTTGAATACCAATGTAATGAGTGAATAAACCATTATTGTCATAAACTGGAGAAATACTTATCTCATTCCAAAACAGAGTGCCATCTTTACGGTAGTTACGTAAAACTACGTTGCAGCTTTTTCCTTGGGTCATAGCATGGTGTAGCTCGGTCATACCCAGTTGATTGATATCAGAGCCGTGGAGAAAACGCCAGTTTTTTCCAATCACTTCCGCGACTGAATAACCAGTGATTTGCTCCAAGGCTGGGTTAGCATATATGATTGGCGAGTCTGGCATCGTGACATCAGCAATCATGATGCCATTACTGCTAGCTGCGATCGCGCGATCGCGCAGTTGTAAACTTTCTTCTGCTTGTTTGCGTTCAGTAATGTCAGTATAGATACCCAGCGACCCTATAATTTTGCCAGTGGCATCTTTAATCGCATTACCACGCAGTTCTACTTGAAGAATGCGACCGCTGAGACTTTTCATTGTCGTTTCACCACGCCAAGAATCTCCTCTATTGACAATGGCAAAGACTCGTTCATGCTCTACCATACTGGTATAAATAGCTGATAGTCCCCCAGAGTAGCGTAACTCCTCCAAGCTGTACTCGAATAATTCGACAAATGCTGGATTAAGGTAAATAACCTCACCTGTGCTGTCAGTCATACCTATAGCATCACAGGTACTTTCTATAGCTTTGCGAAAGCGCACAAGTAACTCCTCAGCTAGTTTGCGCTCTGTGATGTCTTCAAAAGTGCCAAGAACCCCCATCACATTTCCTTCATGATCATGAAGTGGAATTTTACTGATCTCCAGCCAAACTTGTTTGCCATCCTTTTGGAGGTGAGGAACGATAAGGCGATATTCGGGAGTATCGGTTTGCATGACTCTGAGGTCAGATTCATGATAGAAGTCTGCTTCTTGTTTGTGAACTGCTAAATCATAGTCAGTCTTGCCCACAACATTTTCTGGACTCTCAAGACCAACCATTTTGGCAAAGATGCGATTACAACCCAAGTACACGCAAGCTTTATCTTTCCAGAAAATACTTTGGGGAATATTGTCCATGATGAGCTGCAACATCTGTTGCGATTGCCTCAGTTGCTCTTCCGCGTACAAGCGATCAGTCATTTCAAAAATCAGCTGCCGATTCATTTCTTTGACAGCCCTTGTTCGTTCTTCAAATCGCCTTTCTAGCTCTGCGTTTGTCTGCTTTAACTCTGCCTGTACCTGCTGTAGTGATGCTTCTGCCTGCACACGTTCAGTAATATCTATACAGCAGCCAATGTAACCGATAAAGCTGCCATTAGATGCAAACCTTGGAACACCTATGTTGATAAGCCAACGATATTCTCCATCCGCACGCAAATAACGAAATTCATACTGGAAACGCTGATGGTTTTTGAATGCTGATAGATATATCTCCAAACAGTGCTGTTTATCTTCAGGATGAATTCTTTGTGTCCAACCTTCACCTAGCAACTCTTCAAAAGGTCGTCCTGTAAACTCCCAGCAGTATTGGTTGAGAAATGTACATAAGCCATTAGCATCATCCATCCAAATGAGTACTGGTACCTCGTCTGCTAGTTTACGGAACCGCTCCTCGCTTTCGCGCAATGCTTCAGTCGCTCTTTTACGCTCGGTAATGTCTTCGCTAACCCCAAAGAGGCGGTAAACTTCTCCCAATTCACTTTTTAGGGGAATGGCTCGCGTCCAAATCCAGCGCTCCTCACCGTCAGGGCGGACAATACGATATTCTTGGCTGTAAAGATGACCATTTTCAAAAGTCGATCTTGTTGCTATGGTGCGATTGGCTTTGCCACTGCCCCTTGGGCAATCGCCCGTGTCACGCCCCAATCCTCCTTTGGAGGATTGGGGCGTAGGGCCGGCGAAGCCATCGCGATCTAGGGGATGGATAGCCTCTAAAAAGTCAAAGGACTCTTCATAGAGGCGATCGCGGCTACGTCCCCAAATTTCTTCGTATGCTTGATTTATATAAATAATTTTGTTCTGCTTGAGGTCTCGCACAAACAAAACTTGGTGAATGTTTTCTGCCAGTTGTCTGAAGAGTTCTTCACTTGACCGTAGCGCTTCTTCTGCTAGTTTGCGCTCAGTAATGTCCCTTTGTATGCAAACAAAATGAGTGATTTTGCCTTCTGAATAGGCAATTGGGGATATGTTGACCTCAACCCAATAGGTAGAGCCGTCTTTGTGGTCATTAATGAATTCAGTTCTAATTGACGAGCCATTCCCAAGCGCGGCGCGAATTCTCTCTATCTCGCTGCCAGAGGTTTTCTCATCATATAAAATAGATATATCTTTACCAATAATTTCACAAGCTGACCAACCGCTCATGCGGGTCAAGGCTTCGTTAACATAGACTATATGCCAACCAAAGAAATCATGCAGTTCATGAGTTTCAATGATGGCGATCGCGTCGTTGGCATTGGCAACAGCTACCTCCAGCAACCCCCGTTGTACCTCAGTTTTGGTGAGATCGCCTGCTTGTTGTTCTAGAGCTTGACAAATACTTTCATAAGTGATTAGTCCAATGAGTTGATCTTGCTCATCAACTAGTGGTACAGAACACAAATGATATTGGCGTAAAAATGACAGTACAGATACTACACTATAAACATTAGAGCGTTTGAGAGTGAGTACTGAAGTTTCCATGACTTCAGACACTTTAGCAGTCTGTAGGTTAACGTCTGAAAATAGAAGCTGCGATGCATCATGCTCTGTAAACCACCCTAGTATCTGTAGATTCTCAGCTATCAACACACACCTTGCCTGCGGTTGACGCTTCCTCATTAGAGCAATAACATCTAATAATGGTGTGTCAGGTGCAACACTCAGAGGAAAAAATTCAATTGCAGAATCTAAAGATGGTAGTGAGATAAATTGAGCAAGGGCGTGCATAAATGTTTGCAATATCTAGTAGCACAAAATTGTTCTATATCTATGAAGTCATGTGTCGAACTATCTTCTGTTATCCTTATTCTTACGTAGTATATCAGTAATTTCTTGCGTAAATTTTCTGAAAGTAGTTGAAATTTATACTAATTTTTATCCGACTACATATTAATGAGACTAGGCGTAGCGACAGCAGACTCTTTTCTCCCCATCACTCCTTAGAACACCGATTCAGTATTCACCAATTGTGACTAAAAAACCCGGTTTCTTCTAGTTGAGCCAACAAAATTTCGGTCTTCGGTGGTAACAGAAACCGGGTTTTTGGGATTAGTGAATCGGTGTTCTAGGGATGCAACTGTACTCGTTCTCCGTAACGCAATAACTTTTCTATCGTCGCAAGACGATTTTCCCAAACTCTAACTTGATACGGATTTTCCAGGGCTTGTAAACGCATCCATTCTCTAAATCGAGACTGTAACTTCAAAAGCGACGTTCTCGCTGTTTCCAACTTACTGTTATTTGGGTCAATAGCCAGCTGATTTAAAGCACTTTGGACAACATCTGCTTGGGAGTTAAAAGTTGAAAGCGTTGTGGAAGGTATTCGCAGCTTGTTATTTTGCTGTGCCAACTTCCACTCGCTTTGTAAGGCAGTGTAACGGACAAAAGCAGCTTGAAAAGGTTGGCGGTGCGGAATGGGTTCTTTTTGTGCGTGTTGAGTGCTACCTTGAGTACGATTAAAGACTTTGTTGAGGTCGTTAGTGAAATTCTCTGCAGCAAACAAGGCATAACCCATAACAGGCAAATCTCTGAGCATTTGAATTTGATCAAATGCTCCGACTGTTTGCAAAGAAAGCAGGCGAATTCCTGGCACCAACAGAGAAGAACCCAGTTGTGTAGCAGTTGTTATCCAAGGTTGTGCCAGTCGTTCAAAGCGCGGTGTATCCTGAGCATAAGTCATAGGGACAATTAAATCGATATCGCCACGCCTTGCCCAAACTTCCCAGTGCTGTTGCAGCTTTTGAACGCGTTCTTGTTCTGGAAGGGGAAACACAGCAGCCGACAAAATCAAGTTAGGTCGCTTTTTTCGCAGTCGCTGTGACATTTGAGCAACAAAGCTATCAATTTGCTGAGTGCGAAATTCTGTCCACTTTTGCCACAGTTGCCGTTCCCTTGGAGAAATCTTTACTGGATCTGTGCCAGTCATCTGCTGAAACTGCTCTCTAGCCGCTTCGCCATAACCATAAGTCCGGTTAGCAGCTGGGTCTTGGAAGGGGTAGCGAATGTAATCTAGTTGTAGACCATCCACGTCATAGCGACTAACAATTTCCTCGTACAAGTCGAGCAAATATTGCCGTACCTGAGGATTTGCCGGATCAAAAAATGGTTTATTTTGTCCAGAAAGAATCATTTGACCACGATTATCGTAGCCTGTCCAATCAGGATGAGCAGCAAGCACTGGTCCTGGGTAATTAAGATTGATATTGAGCAGTTGATTGTGACGTCGATTGCCAGCAGCAAAAGCCCAAACCCAAGCGTGTAATTCTATACCTCGCTCATGGGCTAACTTCACCGCAGATGCTAGTGGGTCCCAACCGCGAACTAAAGGGTTTTGCTGAGGCGTAATTTTGCTGGGATAAATGGTGTAGCCAGCATTAACCGTTTCAAAAAATATAGTATTAATACCAGCTTGCGCTATCCGATCAAAAATCAGAGCGAGTCCCTGCTCGTTCCTCGCGCGGATAATTGTTCCTCGGTCGAGCCATATTGCCCTGATTTCCGGTTGAGCCAATCTCTGATTCAGAGGAAACTGGTTCCACAAATTCGCTCTTGCCATCAACCATTGCTGACGAGCTTGAGCATAGTTTTTTTGTGCAATCAATTGCGGCAAGTTTTTCACAACTTCACGAGCACCATCTAAAGCTTGTTCTGCGCTAAGAACTGCTGCCCCAGGTCTTGTTGATGCCACCTGTGTCTGTTGCGTCTTTGTTAACGGTCGATTATCAGCATTTTCCGCAAGAACTCGTGCTGCTAAATTGGCACTCTCGACTCTACCAATAAGATTTTCTAGCTCGTGCTGAAAGGTAAGCGCTTCATCTCGGCTAATCGGTGCTTGTGAATTAGGTACAACATCAAACCGCACTGCTTGTTCAAGTTGGTCAATAGCTTCATCTGATTTTGGAGGTGTGATATTAGGAACAGGTCTGGGTTGAGGAGCTGTGGCAATTTTGGGGGATGAGGGGGATGGGGAAGATGAGGGAGAGACTTCTAATTTTGAATTTTGAATTTTGAATTTTGAATTGTCTTGTCCTCTTGTCCCCGTCGCTGGAGCTTTAGCCACAGTGGTAGAGCAGGTTTGAGAACCTCCTGCTACTTTAGTTGGCGCAGTCGAAGACCTTTTTAAAAAACGGTTGACGGTAGTTTGTAACCAAGCACTATCTATCCCTACTGGTGAAGCAGCATCTACACCCCAGCGCCAGCCAAATAAGGTGGAACGCTCATTAGCGACTACTGCTGCTGGATTATCTTTGGCACCCCAAACAGCAGCAGTTTGAGTTGTGAAGTTATCAGCAATGACGACGCCACCCCTAACCTCACCAAAGAGTCCATTTTGGTTTGCCCATTCTAAGAATTTTGCTTTTGGTGATGGTTCCAGCTTTTGTGGTTTATCAAGACTGAATCCCCAATAACCGCCCAGAAGAGTTCGCAGTAGCTGCCGCACTCCCGATGCTGATAAACTCCCTACAGGACCGCTTGCAATTAAACGCCCTCCTTTGCTCATCCATTCTTCAAGAGCGATCGCTTGTGCTGGCGTTAATGACTCGACATTTGGCAAAAATAAAATTATGCGATCGCCCCAATCTGCTGCATTCTTCACACTAGATAGAGGAATCACGCAATACTTCACCCCAGCCGCCTGCAAGCGGTTTGTTATTCCTGTCCACTGATTTGCATTTTCTTCACTGTGGACTATGCTCAACACTGGTTCTGAAGTTGTTGCAGTGGCTGGGAGAATGTTTCCTAAATTAAATATTAAATAATTTAAATTTAATATAAAAAATAATCCTAATTTTTGAATTTTCAATTTTATCTTTTTACTTCGTCTTTTCTGATTGCTCACTATACACCCTCACTTTAGCAATTCAAAATTTGCTCATTCTTCAAAGTTCAAAATTCAAAAACTTAGTTATTAGTTTTTGAATCAAAACTGTATAGTCTTAACTGTTGTTTACATTAGACTACTTGCACTCATTCGTTTTCTTGGTGTTCTCTGCGCCTGGTGCGTCCTCTGCGCGAGAAAAAATTATTTATGCAAGAAGTCTATTAAGTGGTTGAATGCAGGTTTGAATGAATTCTTCAACTCCTGCAACTGGAAATATTTTTGTATCCAGCTTACAAGCCACATCCTCAATACTTATATCATCTAAAAATATCAATTCACCATGTTTCAGCATAACATTTGGTAGCAAAATTCCATCTCCTAAATCTTGCCTCTGTAACTTCAAAAGCAAATCATGACCAGTCAGCAAGCCAGTAACGCTAATACTTTGTCCCCAGTAATCGCTTGACAAAGCACGCATTGTAATCTCTAAACCCTCAACAGAATTCAATCGCTTCAAGATAGGTTGAAATGCTTGTTCTACTGCATTGCCAACAACCCAAGTTAATTTTCTTTGTTGAACTTTTGGCGGTAGCAATTTGTCGGCAGCTTCTGTAAATTGTTTCAGAAACAAACGAATAGAACCAACACCGTTATCTATTTGAGGATAGTCTTCATATTCAGATTCACATGGCAAATCCTCACCAGTAATCAAAAACCACTCATCAGCAAGCCAAACACAGTTTTGTTTTTTCTGATCCAATTCCTGCTGTAATAATCGCACTTGGGAAATGACTTCTTGTGCTTTTTCTCTAGTGACAGGTATCAATTCATCTTGTTGCGGACGAAACCGCGTCAAACCAACTGGCACCACTGCCACAGAGGCAACAGCAGGTACTTCTCCAGTATGAAAAGATGCTAAATCTCTTAATGTTTGTTCCAAGTGAATACCATCATTGATACCAGGACAGACCACTACCTGTGCGTGAATTTGCAGTCTTCTTTTTTGAAACCACTTGATTTGCTGCAATATTTGTCCTGCACGCGGATTTTTCAGCAGTTTCATTCTAACTTCAGGTTCAGTCGTATGAACAGACACATACAAAGGAGACAACCGCATTTTTTCAATTCGCTGCCATTCTCGTTCTGTTAAATTGGTGAGAGTTAAGTAGGAGCCGTACAAAAAACTCAAGCGATAATCATCATCTTTCAGATACAAGCTTGAGCGCTTACCTGGTGGTTGTTGATCTATAAAGCAAAATGGGCAACGGTTATTGCACTGAATCAAACCATCAAATAGAGCTGTTTCAAATTCTAGCCCTAAATCTTCGTCATAGTCTTTTTCGATTTCAAAACAATGGGTTTTACCAGCAACGTCTAAAACTTCTAGTTCTAATACCTCATCAGCGCACAAAAACTGATAATCTATCAAATCACGAGGATGTGTGCCGTTGATACTGACAATTGCATCTCCCGGTTCAAATCCAATTTCAGCAGCAATGGAATCTGGTAGTACTTTAGTAATTTGGGCAGGACGAATAATAGTCATGAGTTGTATGTGATGACATACAGCGAAGTCAGGAGTCAGGAGTCAGAAGTAAAAAGGGCTTTATATCTGGCTTTTAGACCTTACTCTTTGTACTTCACGCACGAACAATCTGCTGTATGAGTTACTATCTATAAGTTAATGTGCAATAATCAATAATCTACAGACCTGTAAGGTCATAAGAGTGATACGATACAAGCTTATGGTTCATTGCTACTAATTTTAACTAACTGACAGCCAACGTAACATTTATCACTCTTTATTATTTAATTTTTAAACAAAGAGTAGCGATGATCGTATGAAGTTTCTATTAAATGAAATATAGAGTAACCGTATTTATGTTGAAAGTTAAGTATTAAAAGTAGCAATCTACAGTTCGAGTGCAGAAAATAATCTCAAGCAACCGTGTGCTGGTGGCAACTCTATTATTGAGTATGGCGCTATTTTTTATGATAGGGCTTTCCCTGTCATTTGGGGCAGTAGGGATGACTCCATCTCAATTGTGGCAAGCAATACTTCGTCAAGGCGACACACTCCCTCAAACAATTATCTGGGATTTACGACTACCTCGCACCCTAGCAGCAATCCTGGTGGGTGCAGCTTTGGGAATGTCTGGCGCACTGCTTCAAGGAATGTTGCGGAACGGACTCGCAGATCCATTCTTACTCGGTATCTCTGCTGGTGCAGGTTTGGTAGTTGTGCCAATATTCACCTTGGGGGTGTTGCAAAGTTGGGTTCCTTTGGCTGCTTGGATTGGCGGCTTATTAACAACTCTTTTTGTTTATCTGCTTGCGAGGAGTGGAGATGGGATTTCAATTGAGCGGCTCATCTTGGGTGGAGTGGCGATTAGCTCATTATTTGGAGCAATTCAATCGGTATTGTTGCTGTTGGCGGATGATGGACGAGTACAAACAGCATTAAGTTGGCTGATTGGCAGCTTAAATGGAAGAGGATGGAATCTGGTAGTTATTGCAGGACCATATATTTGTTTATCCTTGATACTGGGATGTTTCTTAGGTCGTAGTGTCAACTTGCTAAATTTGGGAGATGATTTGGCTGTTGGATTAGGGGTTTCCTTAGTGCGATCGCGCATTTTTATCGGCGCTATAGCGACACTTTTAGCCGCAGGTGCTGTCAGTGTTGCGGGATTAATTGGTTTTGTCGGCTTAATCGTTCCTCACGGTATCCGCTTGTTCGTTGGTACAGATTATCGAGTTGTTTTGCCATTGAGCGCTGTTGGCGGTGCTTTAGTCCTCACAGGTGCTGATTTGCTGTCTCGCTTGGGTGCTGTGGAGTTACCAGTTGGTGCTGTCACTGCACTTTTTGGATCGCCTCTGTTTATTTGGTTGCTGTATCAACGTAAAGGAAATTTTAATGAGTAGCCAAAATCCTATAGCTGATTTATTCGTGAGATATGATGGAGACGACTTCTAAAAGGCTATGGATATGACTCCAGTATCCAATGGGCAGGCAATTATTATTCGGACAGAGCGTGGACTGACGATCGCAGGCACTCGTATCACTCTGTATGACGTGATGGACTATGTGAGTGCCCAGTATCCGCCAAAGTTTATTCGTGCCATGCTCAGCCTGAGCGATGAGCAAGTGAATGCTGCTCTATCTTACATTGAGGCACATCGTGCTGAGGTTGAAGCAGAATATCAAACAATTCTCCAGGAAGCGGAAGAACTCCGGCAGTATTGGGAAGAACAAAATCGTGAGTTATTTGCCCGCATTGCTGCAAAGCCCCCGAAACCAGGTACAGAAGCTATCCGAGCAAAACTTCAGGCAGCAAAAGCCAAACTTGAGTCAAGGGCATGAACTTTCTGATTGACCACAATCTCAGGGGACATGCCGTTGTTCTATTGGGCAGTCTCACAGCTAGCGCTTTTTTAAATACTCATTTATTCAAACGGTTATTCAACGTAATCAAATTCCGCTGTTAGTCTATGACACAGAAAAAAAGGAGATTGCACAATGGATAAAGTAAGTTTATATCGTCAATATATTCAGGAGTTGCTCACTGAACGGGCGAAACTGCGATGCTCCAAAGGAGCCGCTACGCTAACGTCCAATGATCCGATAGAAAGCGAGACGATATTTGACACTATGAGCGATCGCTATCAGCTTGTGAATGTAGGTTGGAAAAATAGTAGCACTCGGATCTATGGCTGTGTGCTACATGTAGATATTAAGGATGGAAAAATTTGGGTGCAGCATGACGGAACAGAGGATGCGATCGCAACTCAACTTGTGGCGCGAGGAGTTCCGAAGCAAGATATTGTGCTAGCATATCATGCGCCTCATGTGCGACAGTACACAGAGTTTGCGGTGGGGTAATGTTGAATTGAAGTTGTACACCAGCAAAACCGTTAGGATACTTGCTACCATTAGCTTGTCCAATCTTGAATCTTAAATTTTGAACTTTGAATGCGTGAATTTTGAATTACTCACGTCCTCCCGTCAGCTAGCTTTTATTGCCTTGCGAAACGTTCACAAGGGGGCTTATGCTGATATTGCCCTAGACAGAGTGCTGCAAAAAGCAAATCTACAGGATAGCGATCGCCGCCTTGTCACAGAATTAGTTTATGGCTGCACCAGAAGACAGCGTACTCTTGACGCTCTCATCGACCAATTAGGCAAAAAGAAATCCCACCAACAGCCAAAAGACCTCCGCACGATTCTACATTTGGGCTTGTATCAATTATGCTATCAAGAACGAATTCCTGAAAGTGCTGCTGTGAATACGACTGTTCAACTTGCCAGAGACAATGGCTTTTCTGGATTAACGGGTTTTGTCAATGGTCTATTACGACAGTATATCCGTTTAGAAAAGAAAGAAGATGGAACAAAGAAGGATTTCTTCTCTCTTCAATCTTCTGACTCCGTAGAACGCTTAGGTATTTTATATAGTTTTCCCGACTGGATTATTCAAGTTTGGGTGGAACAATTTGGTTTAGCACAAACGGAACAACTTTGCTTATGGATGAATAAAACTCCAGCTATTGACTTGCGAGTCAATCCTCTTTGTACCTCAACAGAAGAAGTGGAAGCGGCGTTGACATCTACTGGTGTTACGTTTCAACGTGTTCCCCATCTACCACAAGCTTTACGATTGATGAGTAACGCTGGTCCTATTCAAAATCTACCTGGTTATAACGAGGGTTGGTGGAGTGTACAAGATAGTAGCGCCCAATTAGTCAGTCATTTACTCGACCCTCAACCGGGTGAGGTGGTGATTGATGCTTGTGCTGCACCCGGAGGTAAAACAACTCACATTGCAGAGTTGATGAGGGATGAAGGCAAGATTTTTGCTTGCGATCGCGTTGGCGTTGGCGCAGCCTCTCGTCCCTTGCGCGTCTCCGACAGGAGAAGAGATCGCACTCCCTCTCGTCTGGTAAAGCTTCAAAAAAATGCTCAACGGCTGAAGTTCAAATCTATTGAAATTTGTACTGGTGACAGTCGTAATATGCCCCAGTTTCAAAATACTGCTCACCGTGTACTACTAGATGCACCATGCTCTGGGTTAGGAACCTTGCACCGCCATGCTGATGCTCGTTGGCGACAAACACCAGAAACAGTGGAAGAACTCTCGGTGCTTCAAAAACAACTTTTAGCACATACATCTACGTTTGTCAAGCAAAGTGGTGTACTCGTTTACTCCACCTGTACATTGCAGCCAAAAGAGAATGAAGACGTCGTTTCATCTTTCCTAGCTGAGAATCCAAATTGGGAAATAGAACCTCCCAGTGCTGATTCTCCTGCTATTACCTACTCTACTCCACAAGGGTGGATCAAAGTCTTGCCTCACGAACAAGACATGGATGGCTTTTTTATGGTGCGCTTAAGGAAAACCAACAATTTAGGTTAAGTTATTAGAGCTGCTACGACCTCTTGCGCTCTTCTGGTGCGCCTGGTGCGCCCTCTGCGACTCTGCGCGAAACAAAAAATATTAAAATCGTAAGATTTTTCAGTAAAGAGGAAATAGGGAATGGAGAACAGGGAAAATAAGTAACAAGACCAATTCCCAATTTCTTAACAAAAAATCATGGTTAATAATTCCAGTGTGAAAAACTTGGTGAAAATCCTGATTGGAGCAGCTTGGATTGATGGCAGAATTCAGCCAGAAGAGAGACAATATCTTCGCAAAATAGCTCAAGAAAAGGGTGTGGCGAACGAGCCAGACATTCAGCCTTTGCTGTACGAATTGGTTGCTGTGCAGCCAGAACAATTTTACGATTGGGTGAAGGAATATTTAGGCGATCGCCCCAGTGCAGAAGAATGCCAAAATCTCATTGAAGCCATTAGCGGCTTAATTTACAGTGATGGTGAAGTTGCGATCGAAGAAGCCAGACTCCTAACGAAACTGCAACAATTATCAGACACAAATGATTCAACCCAACCTAAGTATAGCGCCATCCTTAAACAAATTCAGAAGCTTTACCGTCGTTGGGTTGAGGTTCAAAACTGAAAAAGTCCAACAGAGTCGTGAGTTCTGAGTCATGAGTCCTGAGTAAGTACTGGTCTTTCTGTTACTTAATTTTTTTATCAAAATCAAAAATTCAGAAGATTATGATACTAAGCAACGCCAGTCGTCTGCGGTAAGTCCTGCGGAGGCTTGCGCCAACAAAGCAGCGTCTGGGCTACTGAGAGGGAACCTCCGGAGAGCGCTGGCTCCTCAGCACTCACAGATCAGCACTATCTAGGACTTCGGCTCAGCCACTTCTGGAGTTGGGTTTTTCTCAGCTTTTGGCTCAGCCACTTCTGGAGTTGGGGCTTTCTCAACTTTTGGCTCAGCCACTTCTGGAGTTGGGTTTTTCTCAACTTTCGGCTCAGCCACTTCTGGAGTTGGGTTTTTCTCAACTTTCGGCTCAGCCACTTCTGGAGTTGGGTTTTTCTCAACTTTCGGTACAAAATCAGGACGCTCTTTGTCTTCCCAACCCACGGGACGCTTAGAGTTGTACCAAGCAATTGAGCCAATGGCGACAGCGGCGATAAAGCCAATCACATACACACCTGTAAAAGCCCAAGGAAATTGGTATGGTTCTTTGACTGCTTGCGCTGCTGCTTCCATCAAAAAATACATAAGTATAACCCCCTATAGTAGGCAACACTACATAAGACCGTATAGAAAGAGCGTATCATCAACATCCACCGCAGGGGAGAACAGGAGTGTGAGAGTCAGGCAGATCTATTTTATGACTACAGAGAAATATCGTATTACGTATCTGATCGTTCACTTAAAGCAGAAAATTGCTCCTGATTAATTCGTCCAGCTTGATATAACGTTTCTGTGATTTCTGACATTGTTAAAACAGAATGACCTCGATAACCATTTTCTTGTAATCGGTTTTTTACCCCTTGTTCATGGTCGATAAAGACGACAATATCATTGACATTTAATCCTACAGATTTTAACTTTTCTGCTCCTTCCATTGCACTTTTACCACTGATAAGAATATCATCAACGACTACAACCGTCTCTCCTGGATAAAACTCACCCTCAATTAACCTTCGAGTTCCGTGTGCTTTGACTTCTTTGCGAGGGAAAATCATTGGACAGTTGAGACGTAAAGCTAAACCAGTAGCTGTGGGTAAAGAGCCGTAAGGAATACCTGCTACTCTATTAAATTTTAAGCTTTTCAAAATTTCTGCATAAGCATTGAGAACTTGATTAAAAACTTGCGGATTGGAAATGATTGTACGTAAATCGACATAATAAGGAAATGTATTACCTGATGCTTGCACATAATCACCGAACATAATGCAACCAAGATCATAAAGTTGCAAAATCAAATCTTGTTGGGGATGTTGTTCTAAGAAACAAACATCAGGTAACCACACAGAACAACTGGAAGCATCATGAATAATTTCAGTTTTTGCCTGATTAACTTCTGCTTGCAAAGACTGGATCTGCTCAGATAAACATTCCTGCGTCAACATATCTAGAGGAACAGGAATTAGCAGACCATCACCATAAGCATTTAGACCAGCTGCTAAAATTTTAGAAAGATTGTTACCATCTGCCCAAATGCTACGAGTCATGATAATTCGTTCGGGAGAAACTGCACGAATACGTGCCAAAACATCAGGATTTGTAGTTCCCACTTCTAAACCTAGTTGTTCTGGAGTTCCCCAATTTTTTGATTCCTTGACTACCTGCAAATAAAGAGGTGACTCAATTGAAGGATATTGCTGTAAGTTAATAGCAGTGGGATTAGAAGTACAACACAAAATGAAAACAGCCTTATCTGGGTAAACCAAAAAAGGGGCTACATGGTCTTGTCCTATGTATGGACTCAAAGTTATGGCATCTACACCCCATTGGGTAAACACAGTTTGAGCAAAGATAGTACTTGTATTTAAATCACTATGTTTGGCATCTAAAATAATCGGAATCTGAGCGGGGATAGCTTCTAGAGTTGTGTGAAGTAGTTCTAAACCTGGAACACCTAAAGCTTCATAAAATCCCAGTGTAGGCTTATAAGCACACACTTTATCGACTGTTTCAGAAATAATAAATTGCAACCAATTCTGCAAACCAGAAATGATATTTTGAGATTTGTAGGAGGCAGGCATCATTTCTGGATTAGGGTCTAATCCTACAAATAGTATACTTTGATTTTGTAAAGTTGCCTGATTTAACTTATCAAAGAAGTTCATAGTTGATTTTCAAAAATAGATTTGTTACAACAATCCTGATTATTAACTTCACCATCAACAGTTAAACGATATTGTTGATGGTCAATAATTGGAGTATACCTGAAGGTATTAATGAGCAAAGCTTCTGGTTGAATTTCACGGTAGGAAAATTCTGGTACTGGCTTTTGTGGATTGAAGATGAAAGCTTCAACTTTCTCATTCAGTGGTTCGGAAAGTTTGCCTACAACACCTTCAAACAATGGTGTCCCACATCCACCAAGAAGAAAACTCATGCTAGACAGTCCAGTAATTTTTAGAAATTGACGGCGTGATAATTGAGGACGGCGAATTAAATTCATAGGATTAATCATGAGTTATTAGTGACTATTTCTCTTACTCTCCTCTATCTCGAAATTATCTATGACTCTACAGTTCATTTACCAAAACATTGATTCAGTTAATTCCTCACCTCCAGCTTGACGTCCTAATAAAAAGTGAATCACGACAAATAAAATAACTATTGGAACTGAAGAAAAGTGAACGATTCGCAGTGCTTGCCAACTGCCAAACATATCCACAATCCAAGGAAATTGAGCGGGTTTATACATTCCTAGACCTGTTAATATAGCTAGTAGCAAAATAGGAATAATGGCTGTATATACAATGCGATGCCAAGCATAAATGAGGCGTTTAGGATTTTTACTTTTTTCCAATGCTTTGATGTCGTTGACACCTACAAATCGATGTCGCCAGCGCCGACTGATAAAAATATAAATTCCATACCACAAAAGATTAAGCGAAAATAGCCACATAGCAGCAAAATGCCAGTGTCTACCTCCAGCAAGCCAGCCTCCTAAAGTAAATATAGGGGGAACCTGCAAACCTGCTCGTCCACCAAAAACAGGATTAGCGTTGTAAATTTGCAGTCCACTGGTCAGCATAATAAACAAACTAATAAGGTTAATCCAGTGAAAAATCTTGGCTCCTAGTGCTTGAGTTGGAAATTTGCGAGTTTTATGGGAAACAGTTGAAGTCATGGATTAGCTTGCCTGTATCTAGCTTACATTCTAGTTGGGTGTAGGAACGCAAGGCTACGCCTTGCGAGGAGGGGCGGTTTTGGCGCAAGACAAAACCGGGGGGGGTTCATGCGACATCAGCAAATGATATTCTGTGAGCTTGACAAAAGACAGTTTTGTGATAGAAAAAGACCAGAATTCGAGTAAAAATGATAACGTTTTGTCAAAAAAGTTTACAAACAAGTACTAGAGCTTACAAACCTGATATTAGTACTCTCAGCTACAACAATTTTACTCGTTCTAATGACAGTACTGTTCCCAATCCTATTATTTAAAACTTGTAAAATGCTGAGAATAAAACAGGTGCGTCACACGCTCCTTTTAATAACCTTACCCCTAAGCACTATAGGCAGCCTTGCATCTACCACCATAGCAACAGCGCAAATCACTCCCGATAACACGCTGGGTGCAGAGAACTCCCGCGTCACCGAAAGAGGTTCATTTGTGTGAAAACAGCTGTAAGTGTTCCGTTGTCGATGGTGTCACTAAGAAATTAGGTGTGGACTACTGAAAGTATCCACACCACTGCAACGATTTCTTACTATCGTTTGGCAACTTCGTATTATTCGGATCTAACGACAACTTATTGTGACGTTACGACAGCTTGTTGTGGAACTGCGATTGGCAATCCCTGTGGTTAAAATAGTGGAAATATAGAAAATAGAAATGCACTTAAGCGATCTCAACATTAATATGAGGACATAAGAACGCTTGAACAACAAACACACGATGCGGATTACACCTGACGGTCAGATTACCATCCCTCCTGAAATCCGAGAGGCGCTAAGCATTTCTGGCGACGTAGAATTAGCGTTTGAAATCGAAGGCGATCGTCTTTACCTCAAGAAAATACAACCTGCCGATAAAATCTTAACCTGGATTGACACCGTGCGGGGTTGTGCTGCTGGAAACCTCACCACTGACCAAATCATGACCCTCACCCGCAGTGACGATAATCAATGACCGTCTTGGTAGACAGCAACGTTATCCTCGACATTCTTACCAACGATCCCAACTGGTTTGATTGGTCAGCCCTTCAACTGACAACCTATGCCCGTCAAGACCAACTTGCCATCAATCCCATTATCTACGCTGAAATTGCCGTCGGCTTTCCCAGAGAACAAGAACTCATCACTGCATTGCCGGAAGATCTATTTCAACGTCTCTCTTTACCTTGGGATGCGGCATTCCAAGCAGGTCAAAGTTTTCTTAACTACCGCCGTCGTGGTGGCGCAAGAACCTCCCCATTGCCTGATTTCTACATTGGTGCCCATGCTTGCATTGCTAATTTGCCTCTCATTACCCGCGATGTCAATCGCTATCGCACCTACTTTCCCAACGTTAGGCTCATTTCACCTGAATAGGCGTAAATATAGCCCACATTCCGCACCATTATTCAACCAAGCGTCGCGCAGGAGTTCATTCTGACGACTGACGTCACGACTCCTGAATTCTGCTATGTGACAGTTTCTCTCATCTCTTGCAATCTTTTTTCCAATTAGTATTCACAATAACTCCCAATGCAGTTCACCAGAAAGATTTTGAAGCTTCCACGAATTCTGTTCTTTTTGCTCCCGATTCTTATTATTTTCATCTTTTTCATCAATGTATCTTCCCCAACTTTTCCAATAACTGGAATAGATTTTATAGGTTCTGCAACTTTTCCTACTAGCTTTTCTTTCCAAAAAACCCCAATGGGAGGGTTTTCTGGAATAACCTATGATGCCAAAAAACAACTTTATTACACGATATCTGATGACCGTAGCGAAAAGGGTGCTGCTCGCTTCTACACCCTGAAAATTGATCTGAGCAATGCAACACTAACAGATGGTGGAGTTGTACCTGTTGATGTTACTACACTCTTCAATAAAAGTAATCAAGTTTTTCCTACTGGTAGTATCGATCCAGAAGGGATAACCTTAACTGACAAAGAAACTATATATATTTCTTCTGAAGGCGATAATCGTAAAAAGATAAGACCTTTTATAAAAGAATTTTCAGTATCTTCTGGAAAGGAATTAAGAACACTGCCAATTCCCAACAAATTTTTGCCAGATAAGAGTGGTCAACAAGGTATCCGTAACAATCTAGCGTTTGAATCTCTGACTATCACACCTAATAAAAAGTATCTGTTTACAGCCACAGAAAACGCTCTGATTCAAGATGGTCCAGAAGCAAAACCAAAAATCAGTAGTCCTTGCCGCATTTTACAGTACAATTTGCTCACTCAGCAACCCGATAAAGAATTTATTTATCAGACTGAAGCAGTCACACCAATTTTGAATATTTCTCCTCGATTTTCAAGCGGTTTAACTGATTTATTTGCTCTTGATAATCAAGGTCATTTCCTAAGTTTAGAGCGGACTTTTACTGGTTTTGGGTTTTCTGTTGCACTGTTTCAAATTTCGTTAAAAGGCGTTGATGACATTCATAATATTGACAGTCTTTTAGCTGTTGACCTTAACAAGATAAAACCTACTCAGAAAAAGCTGCTTTTGGATTTGAGGAAACTAAATGTGGCGCTAGACAATATCGAAGGTTTAACTCTCGGTCCTAAACTACCGGATGGTCAGCTTTCATTAATCCTTGTGAGCGATAACAACTTTAATCCCCTTCAGAGAACACAGATACTTGCTTTTAAACTTAAGATAGAATCACCGCTTATCAGGTTCTTTCGGCGTTTAGTTCCCAATCTTAATCGTTAATAACAGAAAGTAGGGGGGATAGGAAGATGTAGAGAATAATGCTCTTCCATACATGCATTATTACAAAAGCTAGGGGATTAACAAGTCATATCATGTCCGGTTAATTGCTTATAAATCCCGCACAACCCCACCCCGGTTTTGTCTTGCGCCAAAACCGCCCCTCCCCTTACTAACGGTGCAGATATTGCGGGAATCACAACTAATCAACCGGACATGATATAAAAAGTAAAAAGAAAGAATTTTTTCTTTTGCCTTGTTAATCCCCTACACCCCTCTAAAATTTGCGATTCCATCAAGTCACTTTGATTTCAACTAAACTGCTGCGCGTAGAATTTAGCATAGCGACGTCCAAGCGTTAACAGTTCTTCATGAGTTCCTGATTCGACAATTTGCCCACGTTCCAGAACTAAAATGCGATCGCACCGCCTCACAGTACTCAAGCGATGAGCAATAATAAACACAGTTCGCCCCTCCATAAGTCTTTCGAGTGCTTGTTGTACCAAAGCTTCCGACTCTGAATCTAAAGCAGATGTGGCTTCATCTAAGATAAGAATTCTGGGGTTTAATAGAACAGCACGTGCGATCGCAATTCTTTGTCGCTGTCCACCAGATAAATTTACCCCTCGTTCTCCCACCCATGTATAATAACCATCTGGCAATTGGCTAATAAACTGGTGAGCATTTGCAATTGAAGCTGCTTTCTCCACCGCTTCCATATCAAAAGAGTCTTGTCCGAAAGCAATATTTTGGGCAATTGTCCCAGAAAACATAATAGTTTCTTGAGGAACAATTCCAATTTGTCGCCGCAGGCTGTCAAGCGTGACATCTTGAATATCGACACCGTCAATTAAGATTTGACCAGTACCTACATCATAAAAGCGAGGCAGAAGATTTACAAAAGTCGTTTTACCTGCACCCGAAGCACCCACAAGAGCGATCGCTTCTCCTGGCTGTGCCAACAAACTGATATCTTTTAAGACAGGTTCACCTGGTTGGTAGGCAAAAGATACATGATTATATTCCACCTTACCAGTCACTGAGGGAAGAAAACGAGCATCTGGTTTTTCCACCACAGTTGGCGCAATTGCCAACAACTCAAAAACTCGGTCAACAGAAGCCTCACCCTGTTTGAACTCATTGTAATTGTTAGTTACATGACCAATCGGATCAATTAACAACCCTGCTGCTGCAAGGTAGCTAACAAACTTTGGTACCGTCAAGTTACCATTCGCAATTTGCCACGCGCCAACGAATAGTAATATTAAAGCACTCACAGCTTCTAAAAATCCAACAATGGGAATTTGAATGGCTTTGAGCCGTTCCACTGAGTATTTTGCGCTCATTGTGCGTTCGGCTTCTCGGCTAAATCTAGCAATTTCGTAGTTTTCTGCTGCAAAGGCTTGTACTATACGGATACCGCTGACAATTTCCGTTAGTATTGCTGATAAATTTGAGATACGATTTTGACTTTTTAGAGAGAACCGGCGTAATCGTTCGCCAAACCAACCAATTAAAATACCCATCAGTGGTGCAACGATGACTGTAGCTAATGTCAGTTGCCAATTTAGAAAAATCATGTAGATAGGAATTACTACTAACTGCAAAATGCAGGGTATAAAGTCATGAAAGAGTTTGTGTACGACTTCCCCAACTCGGTCGATATCTTCCGTAAGACGGTAAGATAAATCACCAGCTTTTGCTGTTTCAAAATAACTGAGATTGAGTTTTTGCAAGTGTGAGTAGACTTTTTTACGGAGATAAAAAGCAACCTTGAGTGCTGCTTTTGCCATGTATATATCTTGCACCGATTGAAAAAAGCCTCGTGCAAGAAACACTGCTGCTATGATGCCAAGTTGTAGAGCGATCGCTTTTAAATCACCCCCGCCAAAGACAGTTGCAAATTGACGCACATATGTCAAAAGTGTCAAAGTTGCCAGGACATATCCTAAAATGCCAATGAACCCTTTGACAAGAGTTTGCCATTGGGGTTGGATATACGGTAGAAGCTGCCAATAGTTAGAGCGCGTTTTCAAGCTGTCACATCCACAAAAATATTCTCCTTTGTTTGACGCTATCAGCTTTTGTGTAGTTTCTGAGCAGTTACTTAATGCTAATGTCGGAATCTTCTTTAATTTCCCAACGCAGAAGCCTTGGTAGTTGCGTCACATCCAGGGCATAGTTCGCAATCCAAAGGACGATTTCGACCACCAATAAATTTTGTACCCAAGTGAGATCAGTTTCAGAACGAAGAAACTTCCACCCCTCATAAAGCTGCCAAAAACGATAAGGCAAGTATAAGTAGGAAACCATCACCCACACAACTGTGTGAAACTGCCTTAGTGTCAAAATCTCAGCTAAGATTTGCAACCCTAGCATCACCAAGTAGGGAACAAGTACAGTTAGGATGCGATTGTCACCTAACCACACACCCCATACAAGTACGACTACTAAGGGAACTATCACTCCTATAACCTGCACCGTACCGAACCAAATTTTAAACCACCCTGATAGTGGTTCAGGAAGGCTGAAGGGTTTCGCATTTCTCCACGTCCAACCGACTACAACACAAAAAAATGTGGAAATTATGAGAAAAACAAAGTTTTCTACAAACAGGTATAAGTTTATGTTTGAAGAAGTCATGACTGTGATATAGCTGGTGTGACTTAATATCAGCGTGACTTAATGTCAGCCACTCTTATTTTCTTTAATAATATGAAGAATTGATGGCAATAAAGAAACAACAATAATTAGTCCAATAATTGGTAACAAATATTTGTCTACTTGTTCCGCAGGTAGGGATTTTCCTAAGAAAAATCCTAACAAAGTGATGCCGAATGTCCAAAAAAAGCCACCAATCAAGTTATAGGACATAAATGTTCGATAATGCATGGCACCAATGCCAGCGATAATCGGTGCGAACGTCCGTACGATTGGAACAAATCGGGCTAAAACAAGCGTTTTCTTACCATGTTTTTGATAAAAACTTGCCGTTCTTATCAAATGTTTTTTATGAAATAACCATGAATCTTCTTTTTGAAAGAGCCTACGACCAAATCTGTATCCAGTTGCATAACCCACATTATCACCAAGGACTGCACAAATAAAAGCACCAATAATGAGAATCCAAATATTAAGCAGTTTCTGAGATGCCACAAATCCAGCAGTGAACAGCAAACTATCTCCTGGTAGAAAAAAGCCAATCAGTAAGCCAGATTCGGCAAAAATAATTCCCCATACTCCAAAGTAGCCTAATGATTTTATTATGTCTACTAAATCAAAATGCATAAAACATCCCTCTAAATCAATAATTTATTTAACACAAGATTCAAAGGAATATCAGAATTTTTATGACAATAAGGCATTTATAGCGTTTTTCCATTATTTTTTCCATTACGTACACTACACAGCAAATAGTTTATATGACAAGCTTTTCGCTCCTCCTTGAATGGTAACTTTATTTCCGCGCCCGACGTACTAGTTATTTTGAGTTTCCTAAACGGGTGTGGTCATAAGTAGTTGGTTAGCATTGGGCATTGGGCATTGGGCAATAGGCAATGGGCAATGTCCATTCCTTTACCAACAGGTTTTGACCACACCCTTCCTAAACAGAGGTTGAAAAGTAAGTACAGGGATGTATTGACAACGAAAAATTAGAGTACTAATAGTTAGACAATCAGAGAAAAAATGACAAAATTTTCTGGCTGTAACTATGCAGATGTATGGGACTTCAGTTCTAAGCCGATTGAGACATAAATAGGTAGGAATATGAACGGTGACATATTGCGATCGCGTTGGCGATCGCGCAGCGGCTCCTCCGGAGCATCGCATCCTCCTAATCCATCATCTGGAAAGTGGTGGGCGATGTTAGGCGTTGGTCTTGGTATATTAATGTTTACTATTGACACCAGTATTGTCAACATTGCTCTTCCCACCCTGGTGCAGGTCTTCCATACGAGCTTTGCTACGATACAGTGGGTTGTCTTGAGCTACCTGCTTGTCGTGACTGCCTTGGTATTGGGCGCGGCTCGTCTAGGCGATATGTTCGGTAAGAAACAGCTATATCTAGGAGGATTGGTACTGTTTACTTTTAGCTCGCTTCTATGTGGACTTGCGCCTGGAGACTATTGGTTAATTGGGTTTCGTGCACTGCAAGGACTGGGAGCCGTGATGATTTCAGCGCTGGGAGCAGCAATTGTCACTGAGGTTTTTCCAAGTTCAGAACGGGGGCGGGCGCTAGGTATTATCGGTGCACTTGTCTCTTTGGGTATTGCTCTTGGTCCTACAGTCGGGGGATTGCTGATTGTGCTCTCTGACTGGCGCAGTATCTTTTTCGTCAATGTGCCGATAGGAGTATTTGCTAGCTTTGTCGTAATCCGGAGTGTTCCTACAGGTCAGAGCAACCTCACCAAACAAAAGTATGATGGGTTAGGGGCACTGATTATGACTGTAACATTGGTTTGCTTCGCCCTAGGTATGACTAATGGACAAAATCATGGTTTTGGTAGTAGCACTACAATAGCGCTGCTTTTAGTTTCGATCCTTGGCTTAATGGGTTTTTTATGGGTTGAAACCCGCCTTAAACAACCGATGCTGGATTTGCTGTTGTTTCGCAACCTGCGGTTTAGCCTCAGCTTGTTTTCAGGGTTGCTAGTGTCTATCGTGATTACAGGAGTCATTTTTATTATTCCTTTCTTCCTTGAGTTAGTTCTCCACTATTCCACCCAACAGGTTGGGTTATTGCTGGCAGTATCGCCTGTATTGGGTGGTATCGTCGCCCCCCTTTCTGGGAATATGTCAGATAAGTTTGGAACACGCATCATCAGCTTGATTGGGTTACTACTCATGACAGTTGGGTGTCTTGCAGTCAGTACCTTCAATGCTCAGTTGACAGAACTAGGCTATATTATGCGGGTTGCGCCATTTGGCATTGGGCTGGGAATGTTTCAGTCACCCAACAATAGCGCTATTTTGGGTGAGGTTCCACCAGAACGCTTGGGTATTGCTTCTGGGTTGCTGTCTTTGTCGCGGACTTTAGGACAAACCATTGGATTGTCGCTCATGGGTGCTTTGTTTGCAGTACTGACTCTTTCTAGCTCCTCTGCTGCTGATGTTACAACTGCGCCTGTAGAAGCACTGGTATTTGGCGTACAAGGAACCTTTCGGATAGCAGCGGTAGTTTTGTTTATCGCAGCACTACTGGTTGCTTTCTTGTGGAGAATGGGTAGGCGCGAGCAAAAAACCTGATGTAGATGAGATAATAAGTACATTGCATATACTTTTGTCTTTATAGTTCTTCTGCTTGAGAAACAGATACTTAAGAGTACTAACATTATTTTGGAGCGCTGCCATAGAAGCTGAGTTGGAGTATCGTATCAACTTCCTCCTCGCAACCTTGAGCAGCTTAGGTAATCTTGCAGGCAGTCTCTTTGGACTATTCTTGTTTTACGGTAACGGCTACACCTTTTCTGGGTGGACATGGGAAGCAGCTTTAGTTGTCTTGGGAATTTTTACGCTGCTGCAAGGCTTTTCTGCGACTTTCCTTGCTCCAAATTTGAATAGCATTGTCCGCCATGTGCAGGAAGGGACATTGGACTTTGTGCTACTCAAGCCCATCCGTAGCCAGTTTTGGCTTTCCACCCGTACTCTTTCACCTTGGGGACTACCAGATATAGTTTTTGGTAGCGTAATGATTGGCTACGCAGGTACAAAACTTGGTTTAGGAATAGACGACTACCTCATCAGCGTCATTCCCCTGTGTTTTGGCTTGGTCATTCTTTATAGTCTGTGGTTTATGCTAGGAGCCACTAGCATCTGGTTTGTCAAAATATTCAACGTTACCGAAGTGCTGCGAGGTTTGTTGGAAGCTGGAAGATATCCGATAGTAGCGTATCCCACGGCTTACCGCTTTTTCTTCACGTTTGTTGTACCAGTCACTTTTTTAACGACTATACCAGCAGAAGCCATGCTGGGTCGAACTCAAATCACTTGGGTGATAGGCGGGGGAGTGTTGGCGCTGGTACTATTTTTTATTTCTACCAGGTTTTGGCGGTTTGCGTTGCGTTTTTATACGAGTGCTTCGAGTTAAGAAAGGAAATAGAGGACACAGATGACTACGACAATTGATATTGGTACTTTAATTACACGCTCAAATCACTTGGATAATAGGCGCAGGAGTGTTGGCGTTGGTGCTATTTTTTATTTCTACCAGATTTTGGTGGTTTGCGTTGCGGTTTTATACCAGTTTATCTAGTTAGAAACACTTAAAAATAAATGCGTTACTGAGATGAAATTATAATTTTGTCCTGGTATCAAGCGAGAAAATACGGTTATTTGTATATAATCGCATAACACCACCCCTTTGAGGCTCGAGATGGCAGGACAATCCAACATTAGACTTACCATTGCGCTTGAAGAGTCAGACTTAGAAGCAGAGGAGCTAGCTCGGCAAACGCGAAGTTTTCTGCGAGAGATAAAAGACCTAGATGAAGTAGAACAAGCCAGTCTCGTAGCAGTTGCAGAAACCCCTGAAGGAGCAAAGGCATTATTGGGAGATTTTCTGCCAGGGAGATTGCAGACTCAGGTAAGTGTTGCCAATTTTAAAAAATTTCTGAGATTTTTAGCTGAACGCCTCGGTAACAAAACCATTGAGATAGAGGTTGAAGCCAACGGTAAAAAGCTTAAGGTAAAAGCCAGCAGTCAGCAAGAGTTATTGGTAACAATTCAGTCAGCACAGCAATTTGTAGCAGCAGAAAAGGATATCGCAGATGAAAAAGGTAGCACTGCTAATTGGGGTTAGTGAGTACGAACCAACTATTAACCCATTACCTGCGGCTGCTAGAGATTTGGAAGCAATGCAGCGAGTGCGTGAGTCCGTTGAAAACCCGGCACAGCGCGGAATGCAGAAAATGATTTCTGAAAATCGTTATACTGCAAACGCAGAGTTAATCAAGAAGGCAACCCTTGGTATCTGTGAGGTAGAACAACAAATCGTTTTAAAGCTAAGTGGTTACGCAAAATTATTTATGTCATTGCGTTCGCGTAGCGTGTCCGTTCGCGTAGCGTCTCCGAAGGAGAAGGACATACAAAATGAAATGTAGCGTTCGCGCAGCGTCTCGTAGAGAAGCAATCTCCCAACCGCAAGCGAATTGCTACCCTTCGGGAACGCCTTTCCTGCGGAACGCTACGCGAACGGCGAACATTTCGCTACCCTTCGGGAACGCCAAGGGCGAACGCTCCATTCGCAATGACAAATGTATATTTAATTTTGCATTAGTACTTATTGGATCAAATCTTGGATCAAATCGTCCACAACCTTTCATCAGAGATTTCAACTTTAGGTCATCAGAGATTTCAACTTTAGGAGGTAGATCCTCGAATACTCACTTATTACATTAGTCACTTAAAGGCTACCATTCTTTGTTCAATAAAACGGCAGAAAACTGTCTCAATGGGACGGTGCAAGTTTCTGGTTGAGCGACAGCCGTTGGAGAGCAAACCTAAAACAACAAAGGAGAAAATCATGAAAGTACTGATGGTTGGAGCCACTGGCAAATACGCCAACCACGTTGTACCCGAACTGAAACAGCGTAACGCGACGATTCGCGCATTAGTGCGCGACAAAAATAAAGCAGACGCGGTGCGGCAACAGGGCGTAGATGAAGCAGCGATCGCAGACCTCAACGACCCAGACAGTCTTCGCGCTGCCGCTAGTGGAGTAGACGGTGTTTTTCACATCAACCCTGCTTTCGTACCCAATGAGGCGGAGTTGGGCGTGGCGATGGTCGAGGCTGCCAAAGCGTCTGGTGTGCGTAAGTTCGTCTTCTCCGGTGTGATTCACCCGTCGATCTCCAAGATGAATAACCATGCGGCTAAACGTCCGGTCGAGGAGGCATTGTACGAGTCAGGCATGGAGTTTACCGTGCTGCAACCGACCATGTTCATGCAAACCCTCGACAACGGCTGGAGTGACGTGCTTGAGCAGAATCGCTTTTCCTTGCCTTACTCCAAACACGCTCAGGCGTGTTATGTAGACTACCGCGATGTAGCAGAAGTGGCGGCACTGGCACTTACGGGAGATAAATTAGGCTACGGCACGTTCGAGTTATGTGCCCCTGGCATGGTCAACCGCGTGGAACTAGTGAAGATGATGAGCGAGGCGATCGGGAAGACCATCGAGGCGAGTGAACCTGCGTTCGATGAGTGGGCGGAAGCTGCACATATCCCTGATGGCTCCACCCGCAAAGGCTTGAGAACGATGTACGCAGACTACGATCAATATGGTTTTCCTGGCGGCAATGCACTTGTACTGCGAGCCATTCTCGAACGGGAACCTCGTACATTACGGCAGTACATTCAAGAGCTTGCGAACCGCAAAGCGGCTTCGTGACTTCCGGCTTAAGCACAAGTGCGATCGCACTTCGGGTGGGCATTGCTTACCAAAATCTTGCAATATCTTCTAAAAAATCAAAGCAATGCCCACCTACCCTGATTCACCAAAAACGATCTCAGCGACGGTATTGGGACATATGGGTAATATTAACTTTGGTGGGCATTGCCCTTCAAAAACTGTATTTTATAACGATAATCTCATAGGGCGATGCCCACCCTACCTCTTTTCCAGTCATTTCCAACGGTTTTTCACCTGTCTTGGCGACAACAACGCGTAAGCGCGAGACATTTTCTAGCTCCGAAAACAAAAGATATTTTTTGTAAAGATAAATAAATTTTTACTAAATCCATATTCTTAGTTATGAATTCTATAGAGGAATAGACTTTTCATGAATTCTCTGGAAACGTTGAAACAACGCGGCTTTCAAGAAGACAGTTATTTTCATTGAGCTTATTGCCAATGAGAAATTAGCATAAAAGAGTCAGACCACAAGAAGAAGTTAGATAAACTGCATCAGTCAAATTGAATTGCAGCTATTACAAATTGGCTAATAATTATCCAACTCGTCCAACTTCTCAAAAAAGATGGTGTAAAAGTTAACTAGAGATAGAAATCAAAAAAGTCATTCACAGTAAACGTCTTGAAGGGGTAAAAAATGTCTTCTAATATCAAACTGACTATCGCTTTTAATGAACCAAATCTAGATGCAGAGGAGACAGAACAGCAAACGCGAAATTTGCTGCGAGAGGTGAAAGACTTAGATGAAGTGGAACAAGCCAGTCTTGTAGGAGTTACAGAAACACCCGAAGGCTCAAAGGCATTTGCAGGTTTTCTGCTGGGGATGTTACAGGCTGAAGTGAGTGTTGCCAATTTGAGTAAATTGATGGGATTTTTAGGCGATCGCTTGGGTGGCAAATCGATTAAACTGACACTCAAAGCACCAGATGGTAGAGAACTCAACCTGGAAGCCAGTAGTCGGGAAGAGTTTGAGTTCGCTATGCAACAAGCACAGGAATTTCTGAAAAATACATAGCATAGGATACCACAATGGCTAAGGTAGCACTGCTGATTGGGGCGAGTGAATATGGAGAAGGGTTAAGCCCACTTCCTGGGGCGACAAAAGATGTGGAGGCGATGCAGCGAGTTTTACAGCACTCAGCAATGGGCAGTTTTGATGAGGTAAAAACGCTGCTTAATACCGATCCGCAAGTTATGCAAGAAGCCATTGAGACCTTGTTTTCCGGTCGGGCTAAAGAAGACCTAGTGCTACTTTTTTTCTCTGGTCACGGGATTAAGGATGAGAGTGGTAGGCTTTACTTAGCAACTCACATCACTCGTAAAAACACACAGAGAGAACTCGTGAAAGCAACAGCGGTTCCAGCCAGTTTTGTGCAAGACATTATGAGCAACAGCCGCTCAAAACGTCAGGTTGTCATTCTTGACTGTTGCTTTAGTGGGGCGTTTGCAGAGGGTTGGTTAGCAAAAGATGATGGTTCTGTAGATGTCAAGAATCAACTTGGTGGCGAAGGGCGTGCTGTTCTCACTTCTTCAACGTCAACCCAGTATTCCTTTGAGCAGCAAGGAATAGACCTCTCAGTTTACACCCATTACTTAGTCGAGGGAATTGAAACAGGAGCTGCAGATCAAACGAATGACGGTGTCATTTCTGTGGATGAATTGCACGAGTACGCCAAGAAGAAAGTTCAAGAAGCTGCGCCAGCAATGAAACCAGAAATTTATGCCGTGCGAGAAGGTTTCAAAATCTGGCTTTCTAAGGCACCAACAGATGATCCAAAGCTGAGGTATCGCCAAGAAGTTGAGCTTTATGCCAGTCGAGGCGAAATTTCTATGATTGGTCGCAATGCCTTAGATGCACTGCGACAAACTTTGGGTCTATCGCCCGAAGAGACTGCTGCAATTGAGGCTGAGGTTTTAAAGCCTTATCAAGAGTATAAGCAAAAATTGCAGCAATATGAGCAAGCATTAGTTGATGCAATGAGGCAGGAAAGAACCTTAAGTGACAATACTCGTCATGAGTTGCAACGTTATCAGCAAATTTTAGGACTCAGAAATGAAGATATAGCCCCCATTGAAGCACGAATTTCTCCTCAGAAAAAATCGGTTTTAGTCCCAGTTCTAGCAAAGCCCAAACTCCTCATTGGTACAGGCATTGTCACTACTGCGGCGTTAGCATTTTATTTTCTGGTGACTTTACAACTTACTTCAGAACCGAAATTACCGGAGTCACCCACACCTACTCCTAGTTCCACTCAGTCTTCCCCAGGCTTGCCAAGCCCAAAGAATATTGACGATGCTGATGTTTACAATAGTCGCGGTCTCGCCAGCTTTGCCTTTAGAAAGTATAAAGAAGCAATCAACGACTACAACCAAGCAATTCGTATCAATCCTAACTTTTCCCTTGCTTACTACAATCGTGGTGATGCCTACTTTGCTCTTGGAGAAAAACAAAAAGCAATTAAAGACTATATCACAGCAATTGAAGTTAATAGTACATGGGGGAACAAAAGCGCAGCTGATGCTTACAAACAGAAGGCTTCTGTCTACTCTGCTTTAGGAAATAAACAAGCCGCAATTGTAGATTATCAGGAAGCTGCAAAACGTTATCACAAAAAAGGAAAGATAAAGGAATCCCAAGATATATTGAACAAAGTCAAAAAGCTCCAGCAGTAATTCAGATACTCGACAAGATTCTGTGCCGAAGGGTAAGAAAGAACGAGTAAAGATATTGGGAGACTGAATTTTCCAGTCCCTCACTCACAGCAGCTGAATAAACTCATCAACACTCAAACCTACCTGTCGGATAATCGCCCGTAATGTTCCTTTATCTAACTCTTGATGATTCGGGACTACAACTTCGACAAATGGCTCAACCCGACGTAAAATAATGTGGCTTCCACGTTGTCGCAAGACATAGAAACCTAGCTTTTCTTAGTGCTTTAATGCATTCCTGACCAGAAATTATAGGCAACTTGCTTATACCTCGACCAAAACTGTTTCCAAGTTGTCTTCTGGAATAGAGCGACCTTCTTCTTTAAGTACCTCAATATAGAGTTCAATAGCTTCCTTTATGTTGACAATCGCTTCTTCTTTCGTTTTTCCCTGGCTGATGCAAGCAGGTAAGCTAGGACATTCAGCCACCCAGTAATTATCTTCTCCTGGGTAAATAATGACTTGCCTTTTCATCTATCACTCCGATATTTGTCGTGACTACTAAAAAATAATATTTAAGAAATAACCTATTATCAATTGCACAAGCTGTCGCAAAATCTCAACATTTTCAATTGTAATTCCCAAAACTGAGGCAAAAACTCTAGCTTTATGCTTACCACTGAGATGTTCTGGGTTCAAGCAGTAACTCATTAGTTTTTGCATTGAGATTTCTGTTTGGTCACCGTTGGGTAATTCAGGACTTACGCAAAGAAACCCGGTTTCTACCAAAAATCGTCTGTTTCACAACCAAATACGAACGAAGAAACCGGGTTTCTATAGCGGTTCTCACTTCGGTGCAATACAGTCGTCACCTCACCCCGCATTTGCTGACGCAAACGCTCCCCTCTCCAAACTCGCACAGAGGGGTTGGGGGTGAGGTTGAAAAATGTACTTCATGCAAACGAGAACCGCTATAGCAGATGGCGCGTAAGTCCTATAATTTCATCTGATAATTTCATCTAAGACGATATTTCTTGGGTAAGGCTTTGATTTTATCAAGCGATCGCCCTTTGGAGCATCGCGCTCCACTCGCCTCCCTACCCATATTTCCTGTAAAATCAAGACTTAAGGACTGTGCATAGGGAGACAACAGGGTTGCCTACACTTGGTGTAAACATTGACCACATCGCCACCATTCGACAAGCGCGGCGGACGGTGGAACCAGATCCCGTGGCGGCGGCGGTACTAGCAGAATTAGGGGGTGCGGATGGCATTACGGTGCATCTGCGGGAAGATAGGCGACATATTCAAGAACGGGATGTGCGCCTGTTGCGACAAACGGTGCGATCGCATCTTAATTTAGAGATGGCGGCGACAGATGAAATGGTTACCATTGCCCTCGACATCAAACCCGATTACATTACTTTAGTACCGGAAAAGCGGGAAGAAGTCACCACAGAAGGCGGGCTGGATATCGTCGGTCAAATTGATAGAATAGGTGAGGTAGTTGATAAATTGCAAAACGCTGGTATTCCAGTGAGTCTGTTTATCGATGCCCACATAGCACAGATTGAAGCTTCTGTCAAGGTGCAGGCAAAGTTTATTGAACTGCACACTGGGTGCTATGCTGAAGCTAAGGATGAAACAAGTCGCGAGCAGGAATTAGCCTTGCTAGCTAAAGGGTGTGAGCAAGCGATAAAAACGGGATTGCGAGTGAATGCTGGTCATGGACTCACCTACTGGAATGTTTACCCTGTAGCTTGCCTTCCAGGGATGGAAGAACTAAACATTGGGCATACCATTGTCAGTCGAGCAGCACTCGTTGGCATGGAAAGAGCAGTCCGCGAGATGAAACTAGCGATGCGAGGTCAACTGTAAACAGCTATCAGTTATTTTCATAGGAAAATCAAATGAATTGATAACTGACAACTGATAACTGATAACTGATAAAAGTAGAGGGGTCTTCACTGCGAAATCTGAAAAATTGTTGGTATTTCGCAAGTTAAATTTGAAGTAAAGACTTCTATGAGCGTAACACAATCTAACAACATTCCGCTTTGGGCACAGGACAGGGATACGGTTATTGCACAAAGCACTGATGCCCAGTGGCGCAATCAAACCCCTCCGGATTATTCTGAGTCAAAAGAAGGTCTTGTAAAAGAAAGTACACATCATCATGTAGAAGGTTCATTAGAGGCGATCGTTCAAAATTTAGTCAGAACCTTTGAGATGGAAGCATCCTTCAAAACCAACCCACAGCAGTGGTTGTCTGTGGTTAATGAACAGTTTCGCATGAGTAGTAATGGTGGTTCGGCATACACAGCATCAGATGTGGTAAAGTCAGGCACATATAATTTATTTATTGGTGATACAGAAGATTACAAGGCTTCGGAGGAAACTTTTGAATCATCAGGAAAGCTTTTCCATACAGCATTTCCTAAAGGATTTTTGTGGGAAGTTCTTGAGGTTTTTTCAGGTCCACCAAACGTGACATTCAAATGGCGTCATTGGGGAACTTTTAACGGTCCATACAAAGATTATGCACCTACAGGGGAGACGGTGGAGATAGTTGGTATAAGCTTGGCGCGTGTGACTGAGGATTTGAAAGTTCTTTCTATAGAACACTACTTCGACAATAGCCTCTTTCTCAAAAAGCTGACAACAGGTAAAAAACAAACACCTGACAAATAACAGTAAGGTAAGGTAGCAATACTGCTCGGTTAAGAATAGTTGAGGTGCCAGAAACCCGGTTTCTTTAAGAAACCGGGTTTCTAATTTTTGCTTATCCGAGCAGTATTGGGTAAGGTAGCTGTCCCTTCCATTTTTGAATCAAGTGCTTTATGTTTAATTAGGTCGAACAGCCAGAGATGAAAATCTCTGGCTGATAGTTTAAGTCTTCTTAAGAGGACTAAATGCTTTCTGGTGTAAAGTATAAAGTCCATTAAGATGGACTTGAGCTATTAGCCCGGAGTTTCAACTCTGGGCGGGCGAGAGAGCGAATGAAACAACCCTGAATAAGGCTGTGTCCTCTCATGAGTCATTGACAAAGGATGAAAATGCAAACATACTATTACGTTTTGGCAAGTCAACGCTTTCTTCTAGAAGAGGAGCCGATGGAGGAAGTTCTGAGGGAACGTACCCGTCACTACCACGAACAAGAAAAAGAAATAGATTTTTGGGTGATTAAGCAACCAGCTTTTCTAGAAGCGCCCCAAATGTCAGAAGTTAAGGCAAAATGTCCCCAACCAGCAGTGGCGATTATTTCCACCAATCCCCAATTTATTACCTGGTTGAAACTTCGATTAGAATATGTTCTGACAGGCGAATTTCAAGCTCCTTCACCGGAAATCCCTGATGCATTGGCATCTCTGGCTGCCGTATCTTAATGTATGGTCATTAGTCATTAGTCATTAGTTATTAGACTATAGACTATTGACTAATAGCTAAATATAATCTACTCAGAAAATTCAATAAAATTTTATGTATAACACTGTTGTTCAAAAATTTCAGATACCAAATACTTTATTGAGTGGTATGGTGCTAGCTATGGTCGGGTGGACTGGTAGCATAAATTCTGTCTATGCTCAACAACAAGATCTTCCTGTCTGTCAACCTCCCAATTCTGGTGAGTATCTTTTGTTGGTCAGTAGTCCCACGCCAGAAAATCAGAAGCAGTTACGTCAAGCCTTACCATCTAATACTAAGACGACCACCTGTAGATATCTCAAAGATACAGTGACGCGAATTGGTGGGTTTACCAAGATAGACGATGCGAATAGTTGGGCGAGGTATGTCAACAATATTGTCGGGTTATCTGCTATTATCACGACTCGACCATCAGACCGACCATCAGAGGTAGCACAAACACAGACTACGGTAACACAGACACAGACGACTCAGACACTGAGCTATAAACCCGAACGATTAGGAGAGGGTTTTGCTGTATTGGTAGATTACTATAATCGCCCGGAAGTTGCCAATAAAGTGCGGGAAGTAGTGGGAGGAGATGTGGGTTTTGTTTCCTACGGACAACGTCCTTATTTGCTGGCGGTTTACACAACTAACCAAAAAGAAGCATACAGCACACTGGAGAAGCTGAACGAACGAGGTTTTTTTGCCCTACTTGTAAATAGTCATAAAGTGATGCTACTGCGCTCAACTGTGCGTTTGCAGTAGCCCTCAGCAAAATGCAGTCAGCTTTTTTGGTTGATTATGGACTCACAACCAACACACCAGTTGACTTAGCCAACCACGAGATAGTTATACCCAACGCCGATCCAACAATGACTTGGACAGGTGTGTGTCCCAGTAATTCTTTGAGGCGATCGCCATCAAACTCTGGGTGTTCATGAAATAATTCATCAATCATCTGATTAAGGATACGGGCTTGCTTTCCAGCAGCTTGACGAACTCCAGCAGCGTCATACATGACTATAATGGCAAAAACCATTGCGACTGCAAATTCAGGAGAAGCCCAACCAAGAGTTTGCCCTACTCCAGTTGCAAGAGCCGTTACCAGTGCAGAATGAGCACTGGGCATACCTCCAGTTGTTACTAAAACACTTATATTTAGTTTACGATTCTTGACTAGATCAATGACAAGCTTTAATGCTTGAGCCATCAAACAAGCTCCCACAGCAACCCACAACACTCGGTTGTCTAATATGTCGCCCATGTCCTGCATGCTATTTTGATGAAATGAGAAGTTATGAATTCTGAAGGATGAATTATGAAAAGAGATATGAATTATGAATGATAAATTATGAATTGTAAAGTTACGCCACCTTCATCATTCATCATTCATGATTTAGTGCTTGCGACTGATGATAAAGTGTGCTAATTCCTTTAAAGGCAAAGCTTTGTCTCCAAAAGGTTCTAATTCTGCACAAGCATCCTCAATGAGTTGTTGAGCCTTTTGTTTTGATTCTTGGAGTCCCCAAAGACTGGGATACGTCACTTTTTGAGCCTGTTGGTCTTTTCCAGCAGTTTTGCCCAATTGCTCGTCGGTTTGAGTGATATCTAGAATGTCATCAATAATTTGGAAGGCAAGCCCAATGTTTTGGGAATAGCGAGACAGTCGCTGCACATCTTCAGATGATACTCCTGCTATGATCCCACCACAAACAACGCAAGCTTCTAAAAGAGCACCCGTTTTGTGGTTATGAATGAAATTCAACGTTTCTAGGGAAATATCTGTCTTTCCTTCTGATTCTAAATCAAGCACTTGACCACCGACCAAGCCAGTCGCTCCCGTAGCATGACCCAAACGAGCAATAACCTGCACAACTCGCTCCAAGGGTACGTTCTGGGTTTGAGTAACCACATATTCAAATGCGTAAGCTAACAAACCATCCCCAGCTAAAATCGCAATATCATCACCATAAACTTTATGATTTGTCAACTTACCGCGACGATAATCATCATTATCCATTGCTGGTAAGTCGTCGTGAATGAGCGACATTGTGTGGATCATTTCCACAGCACATGCAGTTGGCATTGCCATATCGATTGTGCCACCCATCATCTCACAGGTAGCAAGGCAAAGAATAGGGCGTAAACGCTTACCTCCAGCCATGAGCGAATAGCGCATTGCTTCATAAATCTTTTCTGGATAACGCATGGAAATAGATTTATCCAAAGCAGCTTCACAAAGCTTTTGTCGCTCTTTAAGATAGGCTCGTAGGTCAAATTTGACTTCCTGTGGAGTTGTTTGAATGTTATCAGTTACTACCATTCTTAAATTCCCTAAGATTCTGTTAGATACGTAACAATTTTACGGGAAAGAGTCACCCTCTTCGCTTAATTCGCTCATTCAAAGTTCAAAATTCACTCAGGAAGAATTATTTTTGAATTTTGTGCTTCCTCTTGGAGGAGCTACGAATTGCAAAGTAGCGTGCCCTTCTGGCATACTTTAGATTTGAGCGTGTTCGCCCATTGGGCGGCACCCTGGTGGGAGCATCCTGGGTCATTTGCTAATTAGTCATTTGTTATATTTTTGCCAAATGACAAAGGACATTTCCTAACTATTGGAGCGTTGGCTATAGCTATGCACCGTATTTTGTAGCAACATGGCTACCGTCATCGGACCAACACCACCAGGAACTGGTGTGAGAAATTCGGCAACACCAGCAGTTGACTCAAAGTGGACATCACCAACCAGACGACTATTACCGCTTGAATCTGTCACACGATTTATCCCCACATCTACCACAACAGCGTCCGGTTTCACCATGTCAGCAGTAATGAGTTCTGGACGACCGACTGCTGCAATCAGAATATCAGCATCTTTGGTGATAGACTGCAAAGAGTGCGATCGCGAATGAGCTATAGTCACAGTCGCATCTGCCTCTAGCAACATCAAGGCAAGTGGTTTGCCTACCAAAATACTGCGTCCCACCACCACCGCCTGTTTTCCCTTCAAAGGAATTGCATATTCCTGCAACAGCCGCATGATCCCAGCTGGAGTACAACTGCGTAAACCAGGTTCTCCTCGCACGAGTCGCCCTAAGTTCACTGGGTGCAATCCGTCAACGTCTTTATCTGGAACTATTTGATGCAAAAGTGCTACAGCATCCAAGTGGTTGGGTAGGGGTAATTGCACGAGAATGCCATCCACCCTTTCATCATTATTGAGTGCAGCAAGCACTTCTTCTAGTTCTGCTTGAGTCGTTTCTGTGGGAAAATGCTTGCCAAAAGAGGCAATACCCACTTTTTGACAAGCACGTTCTTTGCCGCGTACGTAAGCTGCTGACGCTGGGTTATCACCTACCATCAGTACTGCTAAACCTGGCGGGCGTCCTATATGGAGTTGCAATTGTGTAATGGCAGCAGAGAGTTCTTGCTGAATTTTGTTAGCTAACGCTTTACCATCAAGGAGTTTGGCTGTTTTTCTTTCCATAGAATTCAACAGAAGTACCCTATGCCTTGGCTTTGCTGTCTCATGCTTTGTTTGCAAACAGCAAAACCACATTCTTTATCTTCTCAGATTGGTTGTCTAACAAGAGTTTAAAAACCAGCAATTCTTTTGTTCTTCATATCTCCAACGCAGTGGCTTCCCACTTGTACAGAACTTCTACCGATATTCACTTAGAGACAAAGACAAAATAAAATGCAGAACCTTTCTCAACTAGATATTTCCCAAAATTGCTCAAAGAGGGGTTGCAGCTTTTCAGGCTGCAACCAAGGTTCTGCATTTTATTCCAGTCAAAATGCTTACGTGTTTCTGGTTCATTCTGAGTTGATGAGTTCTTTCTTCGGTAAAGTAAAGTAGAAGGCGAAACGTATCAAAAAGCAGTCATGTACGTCCTAATTGGTGGAGCCGGTTTGGTAGGGCTGAGTTTAGCACAGAAATTGGTTGAACTAGGACATACTATAGCTGTGATTGACATTGACCCTAACGCTTGTCGTTATGCTCGCGAACAAGTGGGAGCAATGGCTTTTGAAGGTAGTGCTGTCAGTACAGAAGTGTTGTTAGAAGCTGGAATTCGTAAAGCCGATGCTTTGGCGGCTGTTTTACGAAGTGATGCTTTGAACTTGGCAATGGTTACTCTTGCTAGACATTACGGTGTCCCCCATATTCTGTCTCGAATGCGCCATCCCGATTTTGTGGAACCCCTGCGTTTAGCTGGAGCTAATCATATTATCAGTACCGTCGATCTGGCAGTTTCAACAATGGTGAATGCTATTGAGTATCCGCAAGTAGAATCGATGATGCATTTTGAGCAGGGACAGATTGAGGTTTTAAAACTTTCTATCCCTAACAATTGCTATGTTGTCGGTCGTAGCGTTGCCGAAATTGCTCAGGATTCCCGGTTTCCCACTGGCTCTCTCATTATTGGCTATCAACCCCATCCCCACGAGGATTTAATGATTCCTAACGGCAGTACAGTACTGGAACCCGATTCAACTGTGCTGATTGTGACTAAACCAGGGTCATTACATCAAGTCATTGATTTTATCGAAGGTTGTAAATGATTCATTCTAATGAAGCTATATCCACTTTTTTATTCAGCGATCGCTCTTATTGTACTGACATCCTGCACATCACCAGAGATTCCACCGCAGTCACAAGCTGATACAACTGGAGCAAATCAATCTCAAAAGGTGGTAACTATAGATGAAAATTTCAAGATAGTGATGGGTCAAACTATCTATGTCCCTGTCTACTCCCACATCTATCATGGGGATAATAAAAGAATTTTCGACTTAGCGGCGACTCTGAGTATTCGTAATACTGATTTGACCAACCCTATCATTATTACTTCTGTGCGCTACTATGACTCCAATGGGAAACTACTTAAACAGTATTTAGAGCGCCCGATTCAACTTGCTGCCCTAGCTTCTTGTGATTTTGTTGTAGATAGAACTGACACTAGTGGAGGTTCAGGGGCTAACTTTATTGTCGAGTGGGTAGCACAAACAAAAGTTTTTCAGCCTGTGGTGGAAGCAGTTATGATTGGTACTGACTTTCAACAAGGAATTTCCTGGATTAGTCCTGGCAAAGTTATTAAAAATCAAAGTAATTATAAGGGTTCATCTTCTGTACAGGGTTCTTGAAAGCGACTAATCATCTTCTAGTGTGAGCAATTGCTCATCAATTTTTTGAAGCCGTGATCGGACAATTTCTTCTGAAAGAATTCGCTTACGTATTGCCTCGTTGAGTGCTCCTTTCTCCGCCAATAGCAAACGGCGGCGAATGGCTTCGAGTTTCCTGTGCCCATCACTTTTAACATCAAATTCATCTGGGCGGCGATTGTACAATTCCCGCAAAGCCTTTTCTGCTCCTGCTACTCGCACCTGATAAGTTGAGCGCATTTCCTCGTAAATGGCTTTTGGTAATATTCCTGACTTCAACAGGCTATCTAATTCATCTTGCGCGGCTTTAGCTGTGATTAATTGCGCTTGTAATTCTTCAACCTGCTGGCGAGATTCTGAGAATTGCGACAAGTGCAATCGTTTTGCCAGCCACGGCAAACTCACTCCCTGTCCGAGTAAGGACAGCAAGACTGCCCCAAATACTATGGCAATGATTTGTTCTCGTCCTGTTACTGTTGTCGGGATGCTGAGTGCTAACCCCATAGAAAGAGAACCTTTGATATTGCCAAGAAACAAGACGTGCTGCCAGCGCCACGGGATTGAGCGATCAAACAAACGTAATATAGCGAACAGCGGATATACACAAAGTATGCGCCCCACTTGATAAGCAACGATCGCCAGCAACACTGCGGGCAGAGTTCTCCAGAGAGTGATTAAGTCAACTTCTATACCCACGAGTAGGAAAATAAAACTATTGACACCAAAAGCGATAGACTGCCAAAAGCTGAGCAACGGCAATCGAGTAGAAGCTGATACCTGACTCGAAAGTCCAATAGTTCCAACAATTAACCCCGCAACAACCACAGCCACCACACCAGAAACGCTGAAAGATTGCCCAATTTGAAAAGCTCCTAATGCCACAGCCACCGTCAGTAAAATACTACTGAGCGGTTCATCCGACCGAACAAATAAACTTGTACTCAAATAGCCCACAGCAAGCCCCACTAGAGTTCCACCAACAATGACCACAAACAATTCTTGTAATCCATTGAGGATTGTCAGTGAGCCAACGGCATGAACTTTTACAATTAGGCTAAATAAAACTAGCGCCACTCCATCGTTAAATAAGCTCTCTCCCTCAACTATGGTGGAAAGACGGGGAGGGACAGCCACTTCCTTGAATACAGCAATCACGGAAACGGTATCAGTGATTGCCAAAATCACCCCTGCCAGCAGTGCTGCTGTCCAATTCAGTCCTAGTCCCCATTTCAACAGCGCTGCTGTTACACCAGAGGAAATCACAATCCCAGGTCCGGCTAGCAAGGCTATTGGTTTGACGGTGCTGCGGAGGCGGCTGAGATCAGTATTGATAGCTGCCTCGAATAACAGAATCGGCAGAAACAGATTCAAAATCAGGGAATCGTTTAGACCGATGCGCCGGGGCAGAAGTTCTGTAATTGCTAAGCCCGCTAAAACTAAACCCGCGACATAAGGGACTCGCAGCCAGCGTGTCAGCAGAGCTACGCAGGTGGCAACGAGTAGGAGAATAATTGAAACAGTGACTAATTCAGCAACACTCACTTTTTTGCTTAACCCCTTAGTCAGGAAAGAATTGAAAATGGCGGGCTTACAATCTTAAACCCAATCGTGCACAGAATTTCTTCTAATTTTTGCCTTGCCGCCCTTGGTGGCGAACCGGAGTTTCAAAGTCTTTAGCTCTGCTTTTGAGTTCTTTGTTGAGTGTTTTTGATACTGAAAAACAAAATATTGATAGTGACTCGTTAAATTAAAATTGTCACAACCCAAGCACTGATGTCAAAATTGGCGAGTGGAGGTACCTAGTTTATGCAAAAAGTGAAAAACTTAAACTTCTCGTTTTCATATAACTACAACAGCGTTGTTGTGCTTACACGCTTGGGATTAACTATTTGCCTTCTAGTAGGACTACTCAGTTGTGGTACAGGGTATCTTGGCATGAATGCCATAGGAGCCAACATCACCCAGATTGAGAACTTGAAAGCACAAAAGGACAGTAGCACCACAGTCTACATACAAGGTAAGGTCGAAAAGCGAGTTCCGCTTCTCAATCGATACGCGTATCAAATGAATGATTCGACAGGAAAAATTTGGGTGGTTACCAATCAAACTAGTATACAAGAGGGAACACAAGTCGTGATTAAAGGTAAAGTTCGCTACCAAAGTATTCCTCTCGGAGAAAAAGAATACGGAGAAATTTACGTAGAAGAAGAGTAAATAAGCAATGGGTAATGGGCAATGGGCAATGGGCAATGGGCAATGGGCAATGGGCAAGGGGCAAGGGGCAAGGGGCAAGGGGCAATGGCAATGGGCGATTAAGAGTTCCCAGTTCTGGGTTCCCAGTTCCCAATTCTGGGTTTCCAATGCCCCATGCCCAATTCCCATCTTCTCTAGTCAACTCGACTCATGGAAGTTATATCAAAAGTTGCACAAAAAACTAGAAAATTGATTAACAAATAGTAGAAAATACATAACTGTGCAGGTTGTTGAGAAAAAAATAACCTGATATTAGATAGACCAAAAACCAATAATAAAGTGTTTGAAATTTGGAGAAAAAGCTTATGGGTTGGTTACAACGACTTTTTGGTCAGGAAAAACCTGAGAATGCTCAAGTGAATCCTGAGCCAGCAGCACCATCCGAGGAAACAGGAGGAGAAACCATTCCTCCAGAGCGATTGGGGTTAGAAGGAGAATACGATCAGAGTGGTTTGGCAAAGCGAGTTGCTCTAGCTTTTGACGAAGACCCCTCTTTTGATGATATTGACACCTTGTGGGTAGCACAACTAGGTAGTACTGTTGTTCTCAAAGGATCCGTTCCCAGTCAAGATATTCTCGACCAACTGGTAAACATTGCTTCGGGTGTGACTGGTGCAACAGACGTACAGAGTGACCAAGTCAGTATTGGTTAGATAGGGTTTCACTTTTGAATTTCGGCAATAAAAACAAAACTATGAAAAATCTATTGCGATATCGATGGGCGATTTCCATCGCATTGTTGACTATCTTAGCCCTCTGGGGTTGTGGGAAAAAGGCTGACGAGTCCACCAATGTTAGTCCAGGCGATGCTACCACTTCGTCTCCTGTAGCTACAACCTCCCCTGGCTCAGGACAAGCTGGAGGTGATACTTCAACCGGGGGGACACTCACGGCTGAAGCTCAGAAGTTAGGTGTTAAGCCTCAAGGAGAAACCGCCTGTCCCAGCAATGCTCCTGTTAAGGGCGTAGTGACTAAGAAGCGGGGCAACATATATCGTGGTCCCAAGTCACCTGATTATCAAAAGGTCAAGCCAAGTATCTGCTTTGCAGATGTAGCAACCGCTGAGAAGGCTGGCTTTAGCGCTCCCAAGTAGTATTGGGACGTAAGATTTAAAGCCCTTGCACAGCAAGGGCTTTATTAAAGGGTAAAAGTTTTTGTGGTAGTCATGCATGATAGACAATGTTTATCCTAAACCGGTAAATGATGACAAGCAGGAGTGAATATGACTATCCAAGTGGCGATCGCTATTCTTTACCAAAAAGACAAGTTTCTCATGCAGTTGCGGGATAACAATCCCAATATTCTCTATCCTGGTCATTGGGCACTGTTTGGTGGACACATCGAACTTGATGAAACCCCAGAGGTTGCAGTACAGCGAGAAGTATTAGAAGAAATCGGCTACACTCTACCATCAACGTTTTCCAAATTTGGCTGCTATCCCGATGAAAGAGTCTTTCGCCACGTTTTCTGTGCACCACTCACAGTGGAACGAAATCAACTCGTTCTCAACGAAGGTTGGGATATGAGCCTCATGACACCAGAAGACATTCGCTTGGGTGCGAGTTATTCAGCTATAACAGGAGATGTGCGACCCTTTAGACCTGTGCATCAGAAGATTCTGTTAGATTTTATGGAGAGACACGAATTGTCTCACGACTCAAGTGTTCATCTGACTAATGACTAATGACTAACTACAAACTACCGCAATGGTTAAGTTTGAGCCTAGCATTTCCCCTTGCTATACTCAATGGTTGGGTATTGCTTCTGGTTGTGCAGTATTTTCAACCTTTGGTTAGTATCTTTGTCGCTGCCAGTTTGCTAGCTTTTGTTTTAGACTATCCAATTCGGTTTTTTCAGCAACAAGGGGTAAAACGCAACTTCGCTGTGGGAAGTGTGTTGTTGTTAACTGTAGTCATTGTCGTAGCTTTAACTCTCACGTTAGTTCCCTTGATTCTGCAACAGCTCAATGAGCTGGCTAATTTTTTGCCAAGTTGGATTGATTCTGGAATGCAACAACTTCAAGCTTTCCAAGATTGGGCTGCAACCCAACAGCTTCCCGTGAATTTGAGTGGCTTATTGACTCAACAGGTAGACAGATTATCCAATCAACTCCAATCCTTAACTGGTCAAGTTCTTGGTTTTGCTGTAGATACCATTGGTAGTGTAGCCAATGTGCTGTTGACGGTCGTGTTGACAATCTACTTAGTGTTGAATGGAGAACGTCTTTGGGATGGAATTTTCCAGTGGTTTCCGCCTCGTATAGGTTTGCAAGTACGGCAATTGGTACGTGAAGACTTTCAAAATTACTTTATTGGTCAAGCAACATTAGGTGCTTTACTAGCACTTGCTTTGATACTTGTCTTTTTAGCACTGCGAGTTCCTCTAGCTTTACTTTTTGGCATCATAATTGGATTCTTTTCTTTATTCCCCTTTGGTACAGGTATAGGTATTGCTATAGTCAGTTTGTTGGTGGGATTGCAAAACTTTTGGTTAGGAGTTGAAGTTCTAGCCGTTGCAGTGATGATTGACCAAGTGAATACTAACTTCGTTGCTCCGCGCCTTTTGGGGAATTTGACTGGCTTAAATCCCGTGTGGGTTGTCATTTCCTTGCTATTGGGAACGAAACTGGGAGGACTGCTGGGTTTGTTGGTTGCTATACCCATCGCCAGTTTTATCAAAGATGTGGCAGATAGCTGGCGTGCTGGAGGATTTAATCAGGTAGAAGATGATGTCGAATCTGAAACAGTAAAGGTAGTGAGTGATACAGCAAGAATATACAGCTAAAATTAAGGATACAGGAAAAAGAAAAACTAACAATGCTGGCTAGCTATATTGACCAAGCAATGGAACTGGCAGTCTATGAAATTATTGAAGATGATGGAACTTACTGGGGTGAAATTCCCCCTTTACAGGGAGTTTGGGCGCGCCATCAAACTTTGGAAGGCTGTCGGCGTGAATTAAAAGAAGCTTTAAGCGACTGGTTAGCGCTGCGATTACGTTTGGGATTAATGATTCCTGAAATAGCGGGTATCAATCTGAATAAACTCACTGAACCTGTCTAAGAATGTCTAGATTAACCCCTGTTTCTTGGCACAATTTAGTAAAACGTCTGCGATAATTAGGCTTTGAAGGTCCTTATGCAGGGGGAAAGCATCCTTAGATGCGACGAGGTGATGTCACTTTAATTATTCCTAATTTTCATGAGGGCGATATTGGTGTAGGTTTATTGTCACGGTTGCTGCGACAAGCTGGAGTTTCTCGTGAAGAATGGTTAGGCGAGTAAAGTTTTGACGTGTTAGGAGATGAGTCAATCCCAGATGTTGTCTTAGAGCGATAAAGCGATAATAAAAAAAGTTTAGGACTTACGCACCATCTGCAAGAAACCCGGTTTCTTCGTTCGTATTTGGTTGCGAAACAGACGATTTTTGGTAGAAACCGGGTTTCTTTGCGTAAGTCCTGAAGTTAAGTATCAAAGTTTTTGGAGTGGGTCATGCTTAAGCAACTCATCTTTGAGAATTGGAAAAGTTTCCGTTATGCAGAGCTTCCGATTGATTCACTAACTGTCCTAATTGGTACAAATGCAAGTGGTAAATCGAATATCGTTGAAGCTTTGGAATTTCTTCAAAGAATAGTTAGGGGCGAGGATATTGAAGCAGCTTTGGCAGGAGATAAAACGCTAACCTCTATTAGAGGTGGCGTAGAGTGGGCTGCCTTCAAACCAGAAACGCAATTTACATTAAAGGCATTGGTTCAAGGTGTAAATGATAAAAACGATTATTTTTTCAGTATCAAAGTCCAAACACAACCATTTATTAATGTTTTAGAAGAATATATAACTCGTCAAGAGCTTACCAAAAATACTCAATGGAGCAAGTTACAAGATTATCTACTGAAATTTACTTTAGGGTCTAATGGGATTCCTAGTATTTCTGCAATCTTTACAAAAGAGAAAACAAAAATTCCAATAAATAGAAATTTCCATAATCGTGGTTCAATGTTAACTGATTTAAAAGTCCTGAGATTCTCTGATAATATTAGCAATGAAATTAATACAATTATTGAGACGCTGGAAAACATTTTTATCCTGAATCCCATGCCCTCTAAAATGCGGGATTACTCAAGGCTTTCTGACACTCTTGAAAGTGACGCCTCGAATATCGCAGGTGTATTAGCAGCATTATCTGATGAACACAAAGCCGAGGTAGAAGCAACTATATCAGCCTACACCAAGAATTTACCAGAAGGAGATATTCAAAGAATATGGGCAGAAAAAGTCGGTAGGTTTGGCACAGATGCCATGCTCTACTGCGAGGAACAATGGAAACCTGGTCATATCACAGAAATTGATGCCAGAAGTATGTCGGATGGTACCCTGAGATTTATAGCTATCCTTACAGCACTTCTCACAAGACCAGAAAGTAGTCAAATTGTCATTGAGGAAATAGATAACGGACTTCATCCCTCGCGAGCAGAATTACTGGTAAGAATGCTGCGAGAAATTGGTGAGAAAAGAAAAATTGACATATTAATAACGACTCATAACCCAGCTTTGCTTGATGCTTTAGGACCAGAGATAGTTCCATTTGTCGTTGTAGCGCATCGAGATTCTGAAACTGGAGAAAGTAAACTGACTTTGCTAGAAGATATTGAGAACTTACCTAAATTGATGGCATCTGGTACATTAGGTAAGCTGACAACCAAAGGTGCTATAGAAAGAAGTCTTGCGGATACCAAATAGCGCCAGATATGAAGAAGGTTCTGATACTTGATACATCGATACTATGTGTTTACTTGGAAGTTCCTGGCAAAGATACCTGTGGAACTGATGATAATAAGTGGAATAAAAAGCGAGTTGAGGAATTTTTGAAAAAAGAAAAAGATAGGGCATATTTTGTACTACCACTAGCCACCATCATAGAAACTGGTAATCATATTGCACAAGCTAATTACAATCGATATGAAATAGCTCAAGCTTTGGCTGACTTGATGGTGAAAGCAGCAGATGGAACAACACCTTGGGCTGCTTTCACTGAACAAGCAGAATTCTGGGACGCAGAAGGCTTGAAAAAGTTAGCAGATGAATGGTCTCAATTAGCAGTGCAAAGAATTTCTATTGGTGATGCGACTATCAAAACTGTCGCTGAATACTACGCCAAAATCGGTTGTCTCGTGGAGATTCTTACGGGTGATGATGGACTTAAGGCTTACCAGCCAAAGGTTCCTGTCCGGATACCGAGGCGAAGTCGGCGAAAGAGTTAACAAACCGTGAACAATTTGAGAGTATCGCTGATCTCAAGCTATCATCGGATATTGGCAGGTTGCCATGTGTATTGGTAGACATTCATGAGCGCTTCTTACTCTGCATCCCAAACAACCCAACCCAACAACCCAACTGCGCCTCACGCTGATCACCGGCTGGTGGATCGCAGTAAGCTGACTCAAATGTTCCAGCATTATGTTGATATTAAGGATAAGTATCCTCACGCGATGCTACTGTATCGAGTGGGAGATTTCTTTGAATGTTACTTTGAAGATGCTGTGACTTTGGCGCAGGAATTAGAACTCTCCCTCACCAGCAAGCTTGTAGGGGAAGTCGGACGAGTGGCGATGAGCGGTGTACCACATCATGCTTGGGAACGCCACGCAACACAACTGGTAGAAAAAGGGTATGCGGTTGTCATTTGCGATCAAGTGGAAGATGCTGCAGAAGCTGCTGGGAGGTTGGTGCGGCGGGAAGTCACGCGCATCCTTACCCCTGGAACTTTGCTAGAGGAAGGAATGCTCAAGTCAAGCCGCAATAATTACCTGGCGGCTGTGGTGATCGCTGGAGAACATTGGGGTTTGGCTTATGCAGATATTTCTACAGGTGAATTCCTCACTACACAAGGTAGCAATTTAGAGCTTTTGACACAGGAACTTATGCGCTTGCAGCCTGCGGAAGTGCTCGTTCCGACTAACGCACCAGACTTGAGAAATTTACTACTGCGTGCAGGAGAAAAATCGGAACATTTGCCCGAATGTTTGCCACCATCTTTTTGTTATTGTTTGCGATCGCAAATTCCTTTCTCTCAAGGAGAAGCCAGAGCAAGATTGTTGCACAAATTTAAAGTGCGATCGCTCGAAGGACTCGGCTGCGATCATCTCCCCTTAGCAGTCCGCGCCGCAGGTGGTTTACTAGAATATTTAGAAGATACGCAAAAAGAAAACGCTATTCCTCTACAGTCGCTACGCACCTATACCCTCACTGACTTTTTAATTGTTGACTATCAAACTCGCCGCAACCTAGAAATTACGCAAACTGTCCGTGATGGTACTTTTGTCGGCTCCTTGCTGTGGGCTTTGGATAGAACTAGTACAGCTATGGGTAGTCGTGCCTTACGGCGGTGGTTATTACAACCGTTACTTGATATTAAAGGTATTCGCTCCCGGCAAGACACTATCCAAGAATTGGTAGAAAATACAACTCTCCGTCAAGAACTACGGCAATTGTTACGTCAAATTTATGACCTAGAGCGGTTGACAGGACGTGCTGGTTCTGGTACTGCTAATGCCAGGGATTTACTTGCTTTGGCAGACTCGCTCTCTCGTTTACCGGAATTATCTCACTTAGTAGCTAGTACACGTTCTCCATTTCTGAAAGCATTGCAGAAGGTACCACCGATCCTAGAAGAGTTGGCACAGCAAATTCGAGATCATCTCGTGGAGTCGCCACCCATACATATCAAAGAAGGCGGATTGATTCGCTCTGGGGTTCATGCTCAATTGGACGAAAGACGTGCGACTGTCGAAGACGACCAAAAATGGATTGCAAATTTGGAAGTTGATGAGAAAGCAAGGACGGGAATTCCGACGCTGAAAGTGGGATTTAATAAAACTTTTGGTTACTACATCAGTATTTCCCGTGCAAAAGCCGACCAAGTGCCGTCTAATTATATACGCAAGCAAACACTAGTCAATGAGGAGCGCTACATCACGCCAGAGTTGAAGGAACGAGAAGCGCGGATTCTCACAGCGCGAGATGATTTAAATCAGTTGGAATATGAGATTTTTGTGGCGTTGCGGGAAGAAGTGGGCGCACAAGCAGAAATCATTCGCAATATTTCCCGTGCGGTAGCGGCGGCGGATGTGTTGTGTGGTTTGGCTGAGTTAGCGGTTTATCAAGGTTACTGTCGTCCAGAAATGCTGGAGGGACGAGAAATTACAATTGTAGATGGACGTCATCCGGTGGTAGAACAGTCTTTACCTGCGGGATTCTTTGTACCAAATTCGACACAGTTGGGAAGGGAAGCAGGGGAAGCAGAGGAGCAGAGGAGCAGGGGAGCAGGGGAAGAAAATACTTCTTCATCTTCCTCATCTGTCCATCCCGACCTTATCATCCTCACTGGTCCGAATGCGAGTGGTAAAAGTTGTTATTTGCGTCAGGTGGGGTTAATTCAGCTGATGGCGCAAATCGGTAGTTTTGTCCCTGCTCGGTCTGCTAGGCTGGGAGTGTGCGATCGCATTTTCACTCGTGTTGGTGCGGTGGATGATTTGGCGACGGGTCAATCTACTTTTATGGTAGAGATGAATGAGACGGCAAATATTCTCAATCATGCAACGTCGCGATCGCTCGTGTTGTTAGATGAAATTGGCAGAGGAACAGCGACGTTTGATGGTCTTTCTATTGCTTGGGCGGTGGCAGAGTACATCGCAACGGAGATTCGGGCGCGGACGATTTTTGCTACGCACTACCATGAGTTGAATGAATTGGCTTCGTTATTGCCAAATGTTGCTAATTACCAAGTAACGGTGAAGGAGTTACCCGACCAAATTATCTTTTTGCACCAAGTTCAACCAGGAGGTGCTGATAAGTCTTACGGAATTGAAGCGGGAAGGTTGGCGGGTTTACCAAAGGTTGTAATTGCACGGGCGAAACAAGTGATGGGACAAATTGAAAAGCATAGCAAGATTGCAGTTGGTTTGCGTACAAGTCTTCAGGAAGAAGATAGCGATCGCTAAATGATTTGACTGTGTTGACAAATAAATGTCCGTCGCACTTTGGCAAGTTGTAGGGTAGCAAAGATGGAGCGATGGCGTAGAGCGATCGCTTTACAAACGCACCAGCTATGACAAGCGATAATGAGACTATATTGAGTTGCAATAACGACTTGATGGGATTGAGGTTAAACATCAATGGCTGATAAATTTACTCACGGTTACGCTTTGTTAATTGGTGTTGGTGAGTCTGCTTATAGTAAGTTATCTTTGCCAGTGACTGTCAAAGATACTCAAGCAATATATGCTGCTTTAATTGACCCTGAATTGTGTGCGTATCCCGATGATAAAGAGCATATCCGAGTGTTGAATAATCAGGAAGCAACACGGCAAGGCATTTTGGATGGTTTGAATTGGTTAAAGGAAAAAGCAAACACAGATCCAAGTGCAACTGTATTTGTTTATTATTCAGGACATGGCTGGGTAGATAAAACGACTAGTCGTTATTATTTGCTGCAACATGATATTAAACCAACTAAACTTGCTAGTTCAGCCCTTGCAGCAGAAACATTTACAGATGCTTTGCGACAAATTCGCTCGGAACGTTTGTTAGTGGTGATTGATAGTTGTCATGCAGCAGGAATGGCGACTTCTAAAGAAGCCGATATTGAACTTTTAGAAGAATTTGATGATTTTGAACGAGTTGCTCCTTCCAAAGGTTTAATTGATGACTTGAAACAAGGTAAAGGCAGAGTTGTTTTTACATCATCAGAGGGAGAGCAAAAGTCTTGGATAAAAGATGAGTCAAACAGTATTTATACATATTATTTTCTTGAAGCTTTGCAGGGCGCAGCGAATAAACCTGGTGACACAGAAGTTAAGGTTTCTAACTTAATGAATTACCTCAGCAAAGCTGTCCCTGAAAGTGCGTTGCAGTTATATGGTGCAGAACAAACTCCTCACTTCGACATGGATGCAGGAGATTTTGTGATTGCTCAACTTAGAGGTGGTAAAGGTTTACCTGCTAAAGGATGGGAGGAAGTTCAGCCTCAAGCGACTCAAAAAATTAACCAAATAGCTCAAAATATTCAGCAGTATGGACGATACATCACCAACATTAATGAAGTTCGTGATGTCCAAAACTTCCATATTGGTGATGTTATTCATAACAATTAATTGCTGAAACTTATAGCAGAATTATAAATGGCAATTGAGGATGAAATAAGCTCTATTTTAGATCGTGTTGCCAGACATCAACACACTGAAGCGGATATTATATATTTGCATCAGTTACTTAAGAATGTTGGTAACGAGCGCGATATGGTGCAGCTAGCTAAGAATATTGTTAATATTGGGCAGGTGCATGGAGGCGAAGTTCACTTAGGCGATCGCATTGACCAGGGTGCTGATACTGAAACAATCAAAGCTGTAATTCGAGAATTATGGTCGGAGTTAGTTCGCAGCATTGGTATAGAAAAATCACCTCAAGAAAATTCCCAAATCTTTCTCCTATCTAATTTATCATCTCAGACTATAGATCAAAATGTTGTAGCGACAAGCAATTCAGAAACGCAACTACTTCCATCTCCATCTAAGCCAGTGATCGCAACTTTTGAGTTTGAAGTGGTGACTGTAGATGCAAAAGGGAGAGAAAATAAGCATTACCGTAAACCGGCTGACTATTTTATAGAAAATTTGGATGGTGGCGTTGTTCTAGAAATGGTTTCTATCCCAGAGGGTAAATTTCAAATGGGAGCATCAAAAGATGAAGAAGCATCTCAAGAAGATGAACGTCCCCAACATATAGTTAATATAAAATCTTTCTTTATGGGTAAATATCCTATTACTCAGGAGCAGTGGAAAATAGTTGCAAACTTCCCAAAAATCAACCGCGATCTTAACCTTGAACCATCTTATTTTAAAGGAGACAACTTACCTGTAGAGCGAGTTTCTTGGCATGACGCGCAGGAATTTTGTGAGCGACTTTCACAGAAAAAAGGACGAAAATATCGTTTACCGAGTGAAGCTGAATGGGAATATACTTGTCGCGCCAGAACTTCAACTCCATTTCATTTCGGAACAACAATTACAACGAATTTAGCCAATTATTGCGGTCAAAACGATAATATTAATAATATTTATCGCCAACAGACAACTGAGGTTAGTAGTTTTCCTGCTAATGCTTTTGGGCTATACGATATGCATGGGTTAATCTGGGAGTGGTGCGCGGACTACGAACACGACGATTATCTAGGCGCACCATCTGATGGTAGTGCATGGTTAAATGATGGAAATGAGGAATATCGAATCTTGCGCGGTGGTTCTTGGGATTCTTCTTCTAATTTGTGTCGTTCTGCATCTCGCTTTTCTGGAAATCCAAGCGTTCCTAAAAAGGAATTTGGTTTTCGAGTAGTTTGTTCTTAGACTTAAAATTTAGTGGTTATTATCTAATTAATTGAGAAATTCTAGTTTTTATATCCTCAATAGAGGATAAGTCAGAAAGTTGTATACTTGTTTCCCTGCGAATTTGAGCTTTGGGATTTATTGACGACCTACTACACTGCTTTCTGTAAGGATGAGAAAGCCAATTCCAACTTCCTACAATCGCAAATTTAGTATCGCAAACCAATATTTTTTCATTAGTACCATCACTTTCAATATGTATGTCTTGACCTAAGCGAGTAAAACACGAATCGGAATATTGAGAAAACAATTCTCTTAAAATGTTCTCAATTAATACATCATTATTATCATTTTCTCCCCTTACTGGCTCTTGTTTGCCGTATATGACTATAACCTTAACTTCTCTTTCTAAAACTGAAACTATATCATCAACAAATAGTTTTGATTCATTTCCTCGAATCCAAGGTGTGACAATCATCAATTCATCTTCAGCTTGCTCAAGAGCTTCTCTAAAAACTCTTAAATGGTCACAATCATAAACTAGAAGACTTCCAGGCTGTGGTTGAGGAATTTCTGCTTCGGATTTGTACTCTAAAATAACCCCATTTTCTCGAATATGTTCAACAAGCTGGCGGGTCAGATTTCCTTTCTCTAGCCTGTAAAGATTACCAACTAAAATAAATACTTCTTTTGCTCTCGATACAGCAACGTTTAACAGATTCGGTCGTCTGTTTATCCAACTCACATTATCTTGTGGTTGGCAGACTTTTGTAGACAGGATAATGACTCTCTTTTCTGAGCCTTGAAAAGTGTGAATTGTGCCAACAGATTTTTTATTGAATTTAGGAAATTTTTTGAATATTGCGTCCTCAAGAACATTAGCTTGAGCGCGAAAAGCTGAAATAACACCAATATCTTCTAATAAATAACCTTGATTAAGCAAATGCTGAATTATCTCACATACAGCAATAACTTCTTCCTGATTAACATTATTGCGGATATTCCCCTCTACATGATAAGCAATTAAGTTTGAATCTAACAAAGAATCAACTAGTTCTGTTTTTACTTCTAACCCATAGCTAGCAATAGCATTACAATATTGAATAATACTTGGTTGACAACGATAATGCTCTTTTAAAGAAATTCCTTGACCCTTATCCTTGTCTTCTCCACTTGCTCCAGCAGCGCGATGATAGGTAGTGGCGCTATACTCTTCTTCCGGACTATAGCGATGGTAATCTATTTCTGTTAACCCTTTGTCCAAAAACGCTGTTTGACAGTAATTCTTGCGTCTCTGGTGACTTAGTGTTATTACAGGCTCAATTTGTAGAGGATCGCCGACAATAATCGCTTTACGCGATCGCACTAATAAAGGAAAAGTTTTGTGCAGGTCAATCATCCCTGCTTCATCTACAATTGTGCGGTCAACACATTGCTCAATCCAAGGGAGCATATTTCTTATTGAAAGCAATGTACAAGTGATGACAGGAAACATGAAACTCAAATTTTTAAGATGCTCCTCCAGATTTTCTGCCATTCTTTTTCTATCTTTCCATTCTCCTGACAGAACACTTGAATACAGTTCCAAAGAAGGTTTTACACGGTCTTTATAACAGAGTGCTTGTTGAGTGAGCAATTCCCGCGATAGCTGAAATAGCTCTTTATGCCGATCATGAAAATTTTGGTGAAAGGAAACGTAAAAATCTTCCGGTAGAGTCGCCAACCTATTTTTTAACGAAGTTAATTCTCGATTTGCTTCATTTCTTTGTCGTTCTGTACTGGCTATGTCTCCAGAAATTTCTTGTAATCTTCCTTGTACGTTTTTTAGCTCATTTGCCTTATCAAGCCATTCCCTAACCAACCACGCTTGTTGAACTAAATCCTTACGAGTTGTGGGAACTTCTATACTAAAAATAGTAATCTCAGTATTTGAGATTACTGGTTGGCAATCTTTAGCCAATTTTTTCAGAATCTGTTCTTCTGTTCTACCTGTAATCCAAAGTAATATCTTCTTCCACCAAGATATGCTTCCTTTGGGTAATCGCTTTTCAGCAGTATTAAATATTTCTTTAAACTGTTTATAAGTTTCTATTGGAAGTTTGTCATAATCTGATAATTGTGCTGCTCGTCTCTGAAAGTTGTTTCTATCGGCTATTGTTTCGTCTAAATGCTGCTGAAGTCTTTGTATTTCTTCCAAAAGTTGAGGTCTTCGTTTTTCATCAAAAGCTCTTTGGCGACGTTTTTCTAAATAATCAGATTCCTCAGCTAGCAACTCATCTTGAATCTGTTTAATTTGCTGTTTTAAAGTATCAAAGTAATTTTCATTAAAATTATTATTTTGTAAATAATCTATAGCCTGTTGTAAATTTTCTAATGCACCTCCAGAGGATGTTATATTATCTTTTTTTCCTCCTTTTATATATAAAAAAATATGTTGTAACGATTGAATTTCTAACCACTCATCCAGCTTCTCAATGACGTTTTCAACTGCTTTATTGTTGGTACTGCTAACAACTGTCAAATTATTGATATCTTTACCAGTTTCCATCAAGTTGAGTGCGCGTTGGACTACCTGTTGAGCAATAAGATGAAGGATGAGGGTAGTCTTTCCAGAACCTGGCGGTCCTTGCACAGCCGTCATGGGTTCGCTTTGGGCGTGTTTCAGTGCTGTTAACTGCGAGTTTGTGGGTGCATGAGTTGGGAAAGCACCCATGTAAGTAACTTCGTGTTTTGGAGGCTGAGGTACACCGAACAAATATTCATAAGCTGGATGTCCTGACTTTAACCAATTTTTTGAGCCTGACTTAATTTCTTTCTTGATTTCTTTCAAGTCTTGCTTGAGATTCCTAGAAAATATTGCTCCTGTAAATTCAAACAAATATGGCTGCTGTTTAATCTGATAACAAGAGCGAGGTATTCTAAGCTTCCGCATCCACTCCTCATAAGTTTCAAAGTTCAACTGAAAGGTTGTTTCAAGAAAACTTCGTAGTCCATCTTGGGTAATCAATTGCTCACGTTGTTCATCATCCAGCCCCAAAAAAGTAGCTAAGTTATATCCTGCTTCGACGAGTTGTAACTCGTCAAGATTCCACCCTTGTTCTCGGTACTCTCCTTTAAAAATAGATGTAATTTCCAAGCTAAAAAGAGGACAAAGATAAGATTTTCCGTTTTCTACATCTACAACTTGTGGGAAGGACAAAACCCATATCGCTTCTTGTTGACCTTTTTGCCCTTTAGTAGCTTTCTGTTGCAGTTGTGAAAAAGTAGCTAGTTTAACAGACAATGACTATACTCAAGTTGAAAGCCAATCTCTTGGAATTGGCATAATAGATAAAATTGCTAAAAGTTTAACTGATTTTTCCCAACAATCTGTCATGCGTTATGGGCTGAAGTTAGCCTTTAGCCCTAATCATCATCAAGAATATTTTATTAGTGGTGGTAATCAAGTTATTAAACGTTGGCAGATAAACACATGGGAAATAGTACAAGAAATTTCTGTTCCATTTTCTGTTACAGATACTTTTGATTTATGGTTTACCTCTGTAGCGATTAGTCCAGATGGTCAACTCATTGCTGCTTGTAAAGCTTATCAAATAAATATTTGGCGTTTTGGTACAGCCAATGCTCTTCATACCTTTGGTAAAACTCTTTTGAGTAATTTTTTTGATGTTTCCGGTTTTGACTCAATCACTTTTAGTCCAGATAGCAAAATTTTAGCCGCGAATGATAACCAAGATATCAAATTATGGAATGTAGAAAGTGGAAAAGAAATTGCTAAATTATCTGGACATTCTGATAAAGTAACCTGTGTTGCTTTTCACCCAAAAGATGGACGAATCCTTGCTAGTTGTAGTTACGATAAAACCATCAAACTATGGGATATAGATAGGCAAAGATGTTTAGGTACACTTTCCGCACATCGAGATGCTGTTTATACCCTGGCATTTAGTCCAGATGGAGAAATACTGGCTAGTGGAAGCAATGATAATACCATTAAACTTTGGCGTCTGAATACTGAAGAAATACCTCAGACTCTCCGACAACATTCAGATGCTGTTACTTGTCTTGTATTTAGTCCCGACGGTAAAAGTTTAGTGAGTGGAAGTAATGATGAAACAATTGTAGAGTGGAAAATTATTGAAAACGAATTACAAACTTTTCCGGAACGACATCGCAGAGGTGTGACATCTATCGCATTTAGTCCCTATGGAGAAACACTAATTAGTGGAGGGAGAGATCAGACGATTAAAATTTGGAGACGATAAAATCAGGCAATGCTTGCAACAGTCATAGAAGAAAGCCAATTAGCTGCGATGGCACGGAGTGCCCGCTGGAGCGCGATCGCAATCTAATCCTAGATAAAAATTTACTACTTGAACCATAATCAAAATGACCACCCGTGAAGAGTTAAATGCCATTTCAAATGAGCGAAATGCTTGCTAGATAGGCTTTTTGACTTACTCGGTAGCGGTACTAGTCGTTTTCTCGTTCCCAGGTTGGAGCTTGGGAACAATAACATCAAACAATCTCGCTACGGCGGCTCCAATTCCTATTCTATTAATACAAAAGTGACTCATGGTAAGTTTTTGACAGTGTTTCAACGCAAACTTTTGCAAAAAAGTCTACAGGAGGATTTACCTGAGTCATACCGCCAGCGTATCCAGATTATGCTGCTGGCAGATCAGGGAAAATCCCAAACCGAAATTTGTCGAACCTTGGAATGCTCATCAGCAACAGCACGACATTGGATGCATGTAGCTCGTGCTGGTATGGCGCACCAATGGCAGGATTATCCAATTGGTCGTCCAATGGTTGTGAATGAGGAATATTTAGAGCGTTTGCAGCAACTAGTAAACCATAGTCCTCGTGATTATGGCTATTGTTTTCAACGTTGGACAGCAAACTGGCTTAGCAAACATTTGGCAAAAGAATTTGGGGTTGAGGTGAGCGATCGCCATATCAATCGTTTGCTTAAACAGAAGGGGTTGTCTACTCGTTCAAAACCCAAAAATGCTGACAAAGACACGAATGAGAATGACTTGGCTAAGAATTCAAAAATCTTAATTCGTGACCTCCATTCGGCTAATTCACTGGATAGCACTGAATTTTTGCCTATTAATCTCACAAAACTAGAGACTGATTCAGATATCTATGGCGCACAATCCACAAGCAGCGCACTTGCTTTCTTTACAACAGTTGAACAATGCTCTAGGGTATTCTCTATCTGAAGAAGAATTTCAGCGTTGCCTTCAGGTGGCTAAAATCCTCAGTCCAAAAGTAGGAAAATTCTGGCAAGGAACTCACGTTGAACCTGGCATTTACATTGTTGTTGCTGGCAAGGTAAGGTTGCTCAACAACGCAGATGAACTAATTGCCTCCCTAGAGGTAGGTGAGTCGTTCGGTGAATTTACCTTATTCCCCGATTCGGAATTTCAGCCTTACAAAGCCAGGGCTGCGTTAAATCTACAGGTGTGCCTTATCCCAAAAGAGGGATTATCGCCACTTTTGGCTAAATATTCACCAATTCGAGAACACTTGTGGAATGAAGCGCAAACGCGTAATTCTCTACTTTTGGGGACTTTTAACTCTCAGACTACCTTTGTAGAAACACATAAAACATTATATCCTAAGAGAGATGTATCGTCAACATCACCGATACAAAAAGAGCAAGCGCACAGGATAAACAAAGCTTACTTTCCCAATCCTACGCAGCGAGTTGGGCATTTGTGGCAACGGATGATTCGGCGCTATCCGTTTTTTGCCCAACAGAGTGCATCTGACTGCGGTGCAGCTTGTTTGGTGATGGTATCTCGCTATTGGGGAAAACACTTCAGTATCAATCGCTTGCGGGATATTGCCAATGTTGATCGCAGTGGCGCGTCGTTGCGGGGGTTATCAGCGGCTGCGGAAAGTCTTGGGTTCACCACACGACCTGTTAAGGCGAGTCTTGATCAGTTAGCTAAGCAAAAATTACCTGTCATTGTCCACTGGGAAGGCAAGCACTACATTGTTATCTATGAAATTAACCCAAGAAATATCATAGTAGCAGATCCTGCCATTGGTCAACGTACCCTAAGCCACGCTGAATTTCAAGCAGGCTGGACTGGCTACACACTCCTGCTACAACCCACAATCTTATTAAAGGATACCAAAGAAACGACAACTCCCTTATGGCAGTTCTTGGAGTTGATAAAGCCTCATTCTCTGGTAATGCTGGAAGTGCTTATCACTTCGGTATTTATCCAGATATTTGGACTCATTACCCCCTTATTCACTCAGTTAATTCTAGACCGAGTGGTAGTGCAGCGATCGGAACTCACCTTAACAGCGGTGGGGTTGGGGTTGCTGATTTTTAGCCTGTTTCGCGTAATGCTCATGGGTTTGCGGCAATATCTGCTCTTCCACACAGCAAATAAGCTAGATTTGGCATTAATTGTGGGGTTTATTCGTCACACTTTGCGACTTCCCTTGAGTTTTTTTGAATCTCGCTATGTTGGAGATATTATCTCTCGCGTACAAGAAAACCGCAAAATCCAACGCTTCCTCTCTGGTGAGGCTTTGTCTATTCTGCTGGATTTACTCACGGTTTTTATCTATGTAGGATTGATGTTCTGGTATAGCTGGAAAATGGCGTTATTAGCGTTGGTGGTTATACCGCCTTTTTTCTTGCTAGCGTTGATTGCTACACCTTTTTTACAAAAGATTTCCAGAGAAATTTTTCATGCTGTTGCCAAGGAAAGTAGTTACCTGATAGAAGTTCTTACTGGTGTGCGAACGGTAAAATCCACTGCAGTGGAACAAACAGTGCGTTGGCATTGGGAGGAGTTATTACATAAGGAGATAAAAACTAACTTTTCCGGGCAAGTTATCAGCAATAGTCTGCAAATATTTAGCAACACAATTCAAGCAGTGGTAACTACTGCCTTACTTTGGTTTGGAGCATCTTTGGTGATTCAGAATCAATTAACTATTGGACAATTGGTAGCATTTAATATGCTGCTGGGGAATCTTATCTCACCTTTCCAACGATTAACGGTGTTATGGAATCAATTGCAGGAAGTGGTGATTGCAACCGAACGTATTAATGATGTATTAGATGCAGAATTGGAAGAGGACTTACAGTATCAAGCGCGGCAACTCTTACCAGATATTCAAGGACAGATTAGCTTTGAAAATGTTACCTTTCGCTATCACAAAGAAAGCAATATTAATATTCTAGAAAATATCATTTTTGAAATACAACCAGGGCAAATAGTGGCGCTGGTGGGACGTAGTGGTTCAGGAAAAACGACGATTTCTAAGTTAGTTTTAGGGTTGTATCCTCCAACAGATGGTCGAGTTTTGATAGATGGAGTGGATATTAGCAGTATTTCCTTACGTTCCTTACGTCAACAAGTTGGAGTTGTTGATCAAGGTACCTTTTTGTTTGGTGGAACGATTCGAGAAAATATCAGTTTAGGACATCCAGGAGCAACTTTAGAAGAAGTCATTGAAGCAGCAAACCTAGCAGGTGCTGATGAATTTATTAAAAAGTTGCCGATGGGTTATGAAACGCAGATTGGGGAAGGTGGTGGTTTGTTGTCCGGTGGACAACGCCAGCGGATTGCGATCGCCAGAGCATTATTAGGTAATCCCCGGTTGTTAATTTTTGACGAGGCGACTTCCCATCTAGATACGGAGTCAGAACGGACTATTCAGAAGAATTTGAACACAATTCTTAAGGGACGAACTGCCTTAGTTATTGCTCATCGCCTCTCAACTATACGAAATGCAGATTTGATTTTGGTTTTAGACAAGGGTGTGTTGATTGAGAGTGGTACTCATGAAGCGCTAATGGCAAAGCGGGGACATTATTTTTATCTCAATCAACAACAGCAGTTGAATATGGCGGTGTAAGAGGACAAGGGGACAAGACAATTCAAAATTCGCTCATTCAAAATTCACGCATTAGAAGTCTCTCCTTCATCCCCCTCACTCCCCCTCTCTGCTGCCAAAATTCAAAATTTTATAAAGAGAAATTATGACAAATACGTTCGATGAAAAGGTTCTCACTCAAATCCAAGAGAATGAAAACCATGAGATTTCAAACTCTCAAATCTCAACTCGTTTAACTGATGATTTGTCTGACATTACTCAGGAATTACTTGATAGCTTGCCTCAAGTTTGGACGAGGGGATTGCTATATTTTTTGTTGATTTTTTCATCGATTGCTTTGTCTTGGGCAATGCTATTTAAAGTGGATGAAACGGGTACTGCTAGAGGAAGACTTGAGCCTGAGGGTAAGACAGTTAAGTTAGATACTCTTGTCGCCGGAACTGTTACCAAAGTTCCCGTAAAGGAAGGTGAATTAGTCAAACCAGGAGAGACTGTGTTGATATTAGATTCGGAATTAGTTCAAACTCAACTACGTCAAGGAAAGGAGAAATTGGAAGGACAATTAAATCAACTTTCACAGTTGAATGTTTTGAAAAAGCAATTAGTCATAGCTATAACAACTCAACAACAACAAAATCAAGCACAAGATTTAGAAAAACAGGCTCAAGTTGAACAGGCACAGCAGAATTTTAGTGCTCTTAAAAATTCCTATGAACTACAAAAAGAAGAAAAATTTACGCAAGTTAATCAGGCAAAGCAAACTCTTATGTCTCTTCAAAATGCTAGTAAGTTTGTAGAAAGTAGCTTAGCGAGTGCCCAACAGGAAGTTGAACGCTATCGTCAATTAAGGCAAGAAGGGATTGTTTCAGAGGTTAAAGTTGTAGAAAAGCAAGACATAGCAAATGAAAAGCAAAAGTTGTTTGTACAAAGTCAATCAGATATTGAGCAAGCTAAACTACGCTTAGCAGAACAACAAAGTAATTATGAACGGACTATTCGTAAAGCAACAGCGGAAATTGAACAGGCTTATTTACGCCTGAAGGAACAGCAAAGGAGTTACCAAACCCTGATTCATTCTAATAAACTAGCCGTCTTAAAAATTGAGGAACAACTGAATAATCTTGAAACTGAAATGACTACGCTGAAGACAGAAGTTGCTCAAAGTAAAAGTCAAATCCAAACTTTGCAGTTACAGTTAGGACAAAGAGTCTTAAAATCGCCTGTAGCAGGTAGAGTATTTCAGTTACCAATACAAAGAGCTGGGGCTGTGGTGCAGTCAGGAACAATGGTTGCAGAAATTGCTCCAGAAGGTGCTCCTTTAGTCATTCGGGCACAGATAGCGACAAATGAAAGTGGTTCATTACAAAAAGGTTTGGCGGTTAAGCTAAAGTTTGATGCTTATCCATTTCAAGATTATGGAATTATAGAAGGAGAATTGGTGGAAATTTCTCCTACGACAATAGAAGTGGAAACAGCTAATGGAAAAGTAGCAGCTTATAACTTAGAAATTGCATTGAAACAGAATTGTATTCCTACAGCAAATAAATGTCTTTCCTTACGCCCTGGAGATACAGCGACAGCTGAGGTCATTGTACGACAACGTCGGATTATTGATTTTCTACTCGATCCATTTAAGCAGTTGAAGCAAGGGAATTTGAAATTGTAGAGAGTGCTAGATTGAAATTTGTTTACTTAACTGAAAGAAATATTTATGTTAAAAACTATTACTATTACCAGTGAACATATTCTTCAACAAGTCAAGCTATCTTGTAAAATTCCTGAAATTATCCAAGAAATTATAACCCGTAAAATTGTTGCAGTGGCTGCTGAGGAAGTTGGCATTGAGGTAGAAGATGAAGCACTCCAGAAAACGGCAGATACCTTCCGATTAATAAATAACCTTGGAAGTGCTGAAGAGACATGGCTATGGCTACAAAAACATCACCTTTCTATAGATGATTTTGAACAAATCGCATACATCAGTTTCATTTCTGGAGAGTTAGCAAAACATCTGTTTGCAGATAAAGTTGAACCTTATTTCTTTGAAAATCAATTAGATTATATTGGTGTTGTGATGTATGAGGTTATTTTAGATGACGAAGACTTGGCAATAGAACTTTACTATACCATTAAAGAAGGCGAAATGAGTTTTTATGATGTTGCTCACAAATACATCCAAGATACAGAGTTACGTCGAAAATGCGGATATCGGGGGATAGTGCATCGTAAAGATTTAAAGCCAGAAATCTCTGCTGCTGTCTTTGTTGCTAAGCCACCTCAGCTTCTTAAGCCAATTGTAACGTCTTCAGGAATAAATTTAATTTTTGTGGAGGAAATATTTCAAGCAGAATTGGATGATAAGCTACGTCATAAAATAATTGCAGATTTTTTCTCTCAATGGCTCAAACAACAGATTGAGCAAATGAAAATAATTCAAGAATTCTAATCAGACAACAAAGTTTGTTGATTTCTAGGTTAATTACACAATTTTTTAAACTAAAGACCTGCATCTTAACAAAATAAGATGCAGGATAATACTAATCAAACTTATTAGAAATAAAAGCAAGTGTGGCTCTTCATAAGAAGTTTGTCACTCAAGCCTTCTTTCTAATTAGCGTTACTTTTACGCAACAACAAATTGTGGCGAAAGTATAGGTATAGAATTGCCATTCAAGCTTTCGTCAACGGTACCGCCTATACCTGTAAAACTAGTATCGGAAACACCAATACCCAAAATTCCACCAACTATTTTCCCTAGTGTATCTGGGAAAAATGCACCACCACCTTTTGTTGTATTTAACTCAGTAGCTGTTAGCTCATTGAAGTAGCTATCAGAGGTTTGCAGTTGAGAAATTGTAATCTTAGCCATTGTGGAATTTACTCCTTGATCACGTTCTCTGTTTTAGGATTCGACTTTGTATTGCCTTATCCTGTTTACTATCCTCTGTTATGTATTCCAGTATTTCAAGGTTTTTTTGACTTAATAATGGACATAAAAATTACAGTTATATTCTATTGATTATTAAATCAAAAAATTATCTTTATAGGAGGGAAGTAAAAAAATAACATTAAACAGCAGCACAACCCATTGTTATACTCTTATCTGAAGTTCATTTATTAGGTTCATTAAAATAAACTAATATTTTGATTTATAAGCGTTTAGCCCTCTTTAAAGAACTTGCACTATCAGATAGGAAATTTGTTCACTGGTAAACTTTTTCGAGTTACATATCTAAAATATTTATGTCCTAAAATCCTCATTATTAGTGAGTTGATTGATGTGTTGAATCAGGCTGCAGAGTTCATCTTATGCGTTGAGTCAAGAATCCCACGCATGGACGGGCGTTCACCCGTCAAGCGTACCGCTAACACAGTCAAAGCCGTGGGAGTGTCAACCCCGATCGCGTTCCCAATCACTAATGACTTTTTGCAAATACCATTCCTCTGGCATTCCAGGATAGTCGTACTTCGCCTGATCAATCAATCTTTGAGCTATTTCCCAATATCCCCCAACTAGTCTCAACAGACGTTGTCGTAGCAAGTTATACCTTGCTTTTCTTAAGTTAGAGCTAGGGGAGTGAATTTTCTTTAGACTATCTAAGACTTGTTGGTAATTTCCCCAGTCTTCTTTTTCACAAAACATACTTGCTGCATGCTGATAATCTTCAACAGCACGCTCCATTTCTTCCAAGCAAGCGTAGGCAATACCGCGATTGTAGTAAGCTGTTGCGTCATCAGGATTTATTTGCAGTGCTTGGGTGTAGTCGTTAATTGCACTCCTGAAATTCCCCATGATCCGATAGGCATTCCCTCTAGCAGTATAGAGCATGGCATCTTGGGGTTGCATCTGTAGTGCTTGGTTGAAATCAGCGATCGCTCCTTGATGATCCCCTAAGTGAGAACGTGCTTTTCCTCGGTTGCGGTAGACAAATGCATCAAGAAAATTTAGTCGCAGTGCTTGGTTAAAGTCTGAGATAGCATCCCGATAATAACCCAATTTGCAACGCACAACCCCTCGACAGCAGTAAGCTTGTGCATCCTGTGGATCAACCTGCAAAGCCCAGTTTAAATCCTCCATTGCTTCGCGGATGTCTCCCTTTTCTGCTTTTTCTAGTAACTGCGTGAAATATTCTTTTTCGGATTTGAGTGGCGTAATTGTGAGACTTGGTTGTACAACAGTAGGCTTTTCCTTTGGTTGGATCTGTTTAATCTTTTCCAGACACTGGCGACAATTCTCTACGTCCTTTTGTTGTAAATATAATTCTGCTGCTTTTTTAAAGTTGGCGATCGCATCTTGAATATACCCTTGTTTACGGTGCACTATTCCTCGTAAATTATAGGCAGCCGCATAATCTGCATTAAGATGAATAGCTTGCTCTACATCCGCAAGCGCTCCTGGAAGATTTTTCAGCCCCACTCGTGCCAAAGCGCGACAGTAATGAGCCTCTACACTTTGAGGATTCAGTTTCAGCGCTTCTGTGAAGTCAGAAATAGCATTGAGTACTTCTCCTAAATCATAGTATGCTAAACCCCGTTGATAGTAAGCTTCAGCAAAGTAAGGCGATAGCTGCAAAGCACGGGTAAATTCTTCAATGGCTTCAGCATACTCTTTTTGCTTGGCTCTTTCCAATCCTCTATTGTAAAATTCGTCATTCATAGCACAAGTCAGGATACAGGTTGCAGGGTGAAATACTTCATACTTTATACTTCAATTTTCAGTTGACTCATTTCAAATTGCTAAGGAAAATGACCAAATGACTAACGACTACCTTTACCGCTACCCACCTTTGTATCCTGGTGTCTTGCTCAGACGCTACAAGCGGTTTTTTGCTGATGTTGAACTCGCTTCTGGAGAAATTGTAACAGCGCACTGCCCCAATACAGGACCAATGAGTGGAGTTTGTACTCCTGGTAGTGCAGTACAGCTGTCTTACAGTGATAGTCCTAACCGCAAACTTCCTTATACCTGGGAAATGATCCAGGTACATGACAACGAACCCACTTGGGTTGGTATAAATACTAACTTACCTAATAGGATCATCAAATTAGCTTTAGAAAAATACCTTTTTCCAGAATTGGGAAACTATAGCCAAATTCGTACTGAACTTTCCTATGGACAAAATAAATCAAGTCGGGTGGATTTCTGCTTATTTCCACAGACAAACATCAACATCCCATCTAGTGATTTCTTTTTAGAAAGTAGTAAATTACTATTAACAGAAAATACTTCTTCTATATATCTTGAAGTCAAAAATACAACTTGGGCGGAGGGAAAGTTAGCACTATTTCCAGACACAGAAACAACACGAGGACAAAAGCATTTGCGAGAACTGACAGCACTTTTACCCCAAAGTCGTGCAGTCATGCTTTACTTTATCAATCGCGGTGATTGCACTGAGTTTGCCCCTGGCGATCGCGCTGATCCCGTGTATGGGAAATTATTAAGATATGGCATCGACCTTGGTTTAGAAATCTTACCCTGCCGTTTTGAAGTTAACCCAGAAGGTGTGTGTTATTTAGGTTTGGCAGAATGCAAATTATGAAGACTCTTCATTTGCGGATTCTACACGAGCGCCAATCGATTCCAAAGTAGATAGTCCACCTGATTTTTGGGTACATACCAATTGTTGGAATCAGCTACCATACCAGCGATCGCTGTAAACTCTTTGCGCTGGTGGATCTGCAAGGTCAACGTACCTTGTCCCTTCTTGTAAGGGGCTTCCAGGCGGTAATATTATAATTTGTTTCATTTCATCTTGCTCCTTTTTACCTCAATACCATTACGCCTCATCTAAATTTTGATGCCGACTGTCGAAGGAAGGAATTGAACAACTGTGTTTTTAGCTACAGAGCAAATCAAACTCCCTAATAATCTATTAACCCGTAGATAGAGGCTGCTCCTCAATACTGTGTAGAAACTGAATACAAGCTTAGGGTGTATGGAATGAGTAATAGCGAACTGAGATATAGACTAGCCTGAGCTTCTTCAAAAATCAATCTCAGCAGCCTGAAAAAGAGAATTTGATAGTTTTTGGTTACTTGTGATTTTTCACACCTTTCGTTAGTTTTTACTGTCTTACAAAGAAATGTAGAGGAGAATTTTGTGCAGCCTATTTATGATGAATCATTTGAGATGATTGTCGAAGACATTGAAGTAGGAGTTCAGCAGGAAGAATATCATCCAATTAAACTAATAACGAGTCGAGGTTCTATTCATTGTCGCTACTATCCGGTAGAAAGTGCCGATAAGGCAGTCATCTGGGTTGGGGGTATTGGGGGTGACTGGGATACACCCGCTCGTGGGCTATACCCGTTGTTATGTGAGGTTTTGAGGAAAGAAGGGATAGCTTCTTTGCGAGTGCACTACCGCTACCCAACAGGTTTGAAAGAATCCATTTTAGATGTTTTGGCAGGTCTTACCTACTTACAGGATGAGGGCATCAACGAGTTTGCTTTGGTTGGTCACTCCTTTGGTGGTGCGGTAGTTATCCAAGCTGCTGCTCAATCCCCAGATGTTTACACTGTGGTTACCCTAGCTACGCAATCACACGGTACAGACCCTGTAACTGAACTTGGGACGCGATGCTCACTGCTGCTGCTGCACGGCACGAATGATCAGGTACTATCACCTTACTGCTCACAACACGTCTATCAGCTTGCCCTTGAACCCAAGCGTCTGATTCTATACCCAAATGCCGGACATGGTCTTGATGAAGTGGCTGATGAAGTTTATCTGGTCGTTCGGGATTGGATTGTTCAACAATTGAATCGTCCTACAGCAAATTTGTCTTAATGACTCAAGTTAGCTTGGGTAAAACTTTGTTTTTGTGCGATTGTCTTTTAGAGCACACTTGTACATGGACAATCACCTTTTAGTTTGTCATCTCCCAGTGTTTAAGAATTCTGGGATAGTTAGCAGCTGTCATCATCAATGTTACAAATATCGGCTTTTGTGCTATTTAAACTAAATAAAAAAATAAAAATATTATTTTTTTTGTAAATAATTATACAGAAAAGAGATATCTCTTTCTAAAGACGTATATCCAGTATTAGAGATTTCTACCTATCCCATCTTCTAACATCCTCCCAAAGGTAGGCTCAAAACAATTCTTTGTAGCAAATAATTAACAATGCTGTGCTGCAAAGTCTTATATAAAATAATAAGGTTTTATTAGCGATTTATTTATGTACCTAGCACTCTGGCCGGGAAAGGTTTATCCCTTAGGGGCATACTGGGACGGCAAAGGCACGAACTTTGCTTTGTTTTCTGAAAACGCAACAAGTGTCGAGCTTTGTTTATTTGATAGAGAAGACCAAGAGACACGCTTGACCCTGACTGAACTCAGCAACTTCGTTTGGCATGGCTATGTGCCGGGAGTGGGACCAGGACAACGCTACGGGTATAGAGTAGATGGTCCGTATGTACCCCATGAGGGACATCGCTTTAACCCGAATAAACTGCTGATTGATCCATATGCTAAGGCAGTTGATGGTGAAATTGGCAATGGTCCGGAGCTGTTTGGCTACTCTTGGGATTCTGCGGAAGAAGACTTATCTTTCTCGGAGCTAGATAGCGCCCCTTTGATCCCAAAGTCTGTTGTTGTTGATCAGACCTTTGACTGGGAAGGCGACCAGCTACTGCGAACTCCGTGGCACGAAACTGTCATTTATGAAACCCATGTTAAAGGCTTTACTAGGCTCCATCCAGATATCCCAGAAGAACTGCGCGGTACTTATGCTGGGTTAGCGTATCCAGCAGCAATTGAACATCTACAGAGGCTTGGGATCACAGCAGTGGAACTCATGCCTGTGCATCACTTCCTGTCTCGTCCTGGACATCTAGTTGGCAAAGAACTGAGGAATTATTGGGGTTACGACTCCGTTAATTATTTTGCTCCATACTCCGGCTACAGTTCTAGCGGTACTTTGGGAGAGCAGGTCACCGAATTCAAGGAGATGGTCAAAGCACTGCATCGTGCTGGGATTGAGGTGATTTTGGATGTCGTCTACAACCACACAGGAGAAGGTAATCATTTAGGTCCCACACTCTCATTGCAAGGTATCGACAATGCCATTTACTACCGCCTAGTTGATGATAATCCTCGCTATTACATGGATTATACAGGCTGTGGTAATTCTCTCTACGTGCGTCAACCACAAGTGCTGAAGTTAATTATGGATAGTTTGCGGTATTGGGTCACGGAAATGCACGTAGATGGCTTCCGCTTCGACCTAGCTTCAGCTTTGGCGCGAGAACTCTATGAAGTCAACAGTCTGGCAGCTTTCTTTGACATCATTCACCAAGACCCCATACTCGCAGATGTGAAGCTGATTGCTGAACCTTGGGACTTAGGAGAAGGTGGTTATCAAGTGGGTCAATTCCCGGTTCTCTGGTCAGAATGGAATGGCAGATATCGCGATACTGTACGGGACTTCTGGCGCGGTATAGATGAGAGCTTGGGGAAATTTGCTTACTGTTTCACAGGTAGTCCAGACCTGTATGCACTGAATGGACGGAGACCCAACGCAAGCGTCAACTTTATCACGGCACACGATGGGTTTACCCTAAACGACCTTGTTAGTTACAACGATAAACACAACGAAGCTAACGGGGAAGATAACCGGGATGGGGAAAGCCATAATCGCTCTTGGAATTGTGGAGCGGAAGGTGAAACTGACGATCCAGAAGTCCTGCAACTACGAGAACAACAACGGCGAAACTTTTTAACAACTTTAATGCTGTCCCAAGGTATCCCAATGTTATTGGGGGGAGATGAAATTGGGCGAACTCAAAAGGGCAATAATAATGCCTACTGCCAAGACAATGAAATTTCCTGGTTCGATTGGGACTTGCAACAAGGAAATGAGGATCTGGTGAATTTTTGCCGCGAACTCGTCTACTTTCGCCGTCAGCATCCAGTATTTCGGCGACGCAAATGGTTTCAAGGCAGACCCATCTACGGAAAGGGCATTAGTGATATCGCTTGGTTCAATCCTGATGGCAGTGAAATGACTCAGGAACAGTGGGATGTTGGTTATGCTAAGTCGGTTGGGGTTTTTTTTGATGGAAATCAACTTCCTAGTGTTGGTCCCAAAGGCGAACGCATTAGTGATGACAGTTTTCTCCTGTTTTTCAACGCTCACTACGAAATGCTAGAGTTTTCTCTACCAGAAGGAATGCAGCATAGGGAGTGGACTGTTGTTATTGACACTAAAGAACCTCGCTTCGTCACAGACGAAAGACGTTACACAGGAACTCAAGCAGTACCAGTTGTAGACCGCTCAATGGTGGTACTACGGCGTATTGGATAGATGTTCATATGAGGAAGATGGGGCATTGGGCAATGGGCATTAGTCAAAAATTAGTCTTCTCCCCTGCAACCCAAGCGCTTCTCCTTGTCCCCTTGTCCCTCTTGTTCCCTTGTCCTCCTCACTCAGTACTCAGAATATATGAAACTTGGCGCTCATTATTTAGGTAACGATCATTGTGAATTTAGGGTTTGGGCATCGAATGCAGAAGCGGTGGCGCTAAAAATCGTCTCGCCACAGGAGCGCATATTCCCTATGCAGCAAGAGGCAGAAGGATACTGGCACGTCAGCGCTGATGACATTCAACCAGGAACGCTCTACTTTTACCAATTAAATAACGGTGAAAGCAGACCCGATCCAGCCTCAAATCTTCAGCCTTTGGGTGTGCATGGTCCTTCACAGGTGATTGATCCCAGCTTTACTTGGAATGACAGCAATTGGTCTGGCGTTTCTTTAGAAAGCATGATTATCTACGAGTTGCACGTTGGGACTTTTACTCAAGAAGGTACCTTTGAGGCAATGATTCCCCAACTCAAAGATTTACGAGAGTTAGGGGTAAACGCTATTGAAATCATGCCCATTGCTCAGTTTCCGGGCGATGAACCGACAGATGGTGACTGCGCGTATCGCAACTGGGGCTACGATGGAGTCTATCCGTTTGCAGTGCAAAACTCCTATGGTGGTCCCGATGGATTGAAGCGGCTAGTTGACGCTTGTCACCAAGAAGGAATTGCGGTAGTTCTTGATGTGGTTTATAACCACTTTGGTCCAGAAGGCAATTACATGAGCCACTTTGGTCCCTACTTTACAGAAACTTATCGCACTCCTTGGGGCAGTGCCATCAACTTTGATGATGCCCACAGTCATGATGTGCGTCATTATTTTATTCAAAATGCTCTGTACTGGCTGCGGGACTATCACATTGATGCGCTGCGCCTAGATGCTGTTCACGCTATCTATGATTTAGGTGCTAAACACTTTTTAGAAGAACTGGCAGAAAATGTTGCAGCCCTTCGTGATCAACAAGGACGAAAACTTTATCTGATTGCAGAAAGCGATTTAAATGATCCCCGCGTGGTTCGTCCTCCTGAGTTAGGAGGATATGGAATTGACGCGCAATGGAGCGATGATTTCCATCATGCACTACATTCCTTGCTCACAAGGGAGCAGACAGGGTATTACGAGGATTTTGGCAAATGTGAACACCTGGCAAAAGCTTATCAGGAAACTTTTGTATATGACTGGAAGTATTCGGCTCATCGCCGACGCTTTCATGGGAATTCTGCAGGCGATCGCTCCCTCACTCAATTTGTTGTCTGCATTCAGAATCATGACCAAGTTGGTAATAGAATGTTGGGTGAGCGGTTATCCCATCTTGTCTCCTTTGAAGCTCTCAAATTAGCCGCCGGTGCTGTTTTACTCTCTCCTTACATTCCCCTTTTATTCATGGGTGAAGAGTATGGTGAAGAAGCACCTTTTATCTACTTTGTCAGTCACGGCGATCCAGATTTAATTAGAGCAGTCAGACAAGGACGTAAACAAGAGTTTGCCGCTTTTCATGCTCAAGGGGAACCGCCCGATCCAGAATCTTCTGAAACGTTTCTCAAGTGTAAGTTGAATTGGGATAAACGCAAAGAAGGGAAACACCAAGCTCTCTGGTCTTTGTATCAATATCTTATTCAACTGCGTCACACAATTCCGGCTTTGGTGAAACGAGAAAGACAAAATATAGAAGTTGGTTTTCTCGAAACTGAAAAAATTGTGTGGTGGCGCAGATGGAGTGAAGCTAACCAAATACTTTGCATAATGAACTTTAACACAAGCAATGTCAATTTCGGTCTTACAATACCAGGAAATGATTGGAAGAAGATTTTAGACTCTGCTGATGAGAAATGGCAAGGTTCTGGTTCACTTTTACCAGACAAAACCAGTAATGGGCAAGAATTAACTATGCAATCTCAAAGTTTTGCACTTTATCAAGTATCGTAATTATAGCGGCTCTCAATTGAAGAAAATACAGGTATGCATAGGGTGGGCACTCCCCACTGTCCACCAAGATAATTGAAAAGTAGATAATGCCCACCCTACAAATTAAGGTTTTTACTCATTTGCCAACAACATCAGCAACCTAAAAATCTTCTTAATAGAACGGAATTGAGTCTTAACTCAATTCTCCTCAAAGATAGCTTAACAGGGAGAATTTACCTATGAGAATTCCAACAGCAACTTATCGAATTCAATTCAATTCTGAATTTGGTTTTGATGCCGCCAAAGCAATTACAAATTATCTGGTAGAATTAGGAATTTCTGACCTTTATGCTTCTCCCATTTTCAAAGCAAGAGCAGGAAGTGGTCACGGATATGATGTTGTTGACCCGACTCAGTTAAATCCAGAATTAGGAACCCAAGAAACTTTTGAAAGCTTAGTCCAAGAATTACAACAGCATAACATGGGTTGGTTGCAGGATATTGTCCCAAACCACATGTCTTATGATAGCCAAAATAAATATTTGATGGATGTCTTGGAATACGGTCCAGATTCAAGCTACGTCGATTACTTTGATATTTCTTGGAATTCTCCTTTTGCTAGTAACTACGAACCAATCTTGGCTCCATTGCTAGGCAACTTTTACGGAGAGTGTTTAGAAAATGGTGAAATTCAACTTAATTACGATGAACGTGGATTGAATGTTAATTATTATAGTTTAAAGCTTCCTCTAAAATTAGAATCTTACGCTAAGTTTTTAACTCAAAATTTAGGTAAATTAGCTAAAACTTTAGGAAGGAAGCATCCAATATTTGTTAGGTTGCTTGGTGTCCTCTATATAGTCAAAAATATTCCTTCAGAGGCAACAGCACAGCAAAGACAAGACCAAGCTGCTTTTGTGAAAGGTCTTCTTTGGGAACTTTACACAGACAATTCTGAAGTTAAAACTTTTATTGATGAGAATCTGCAACTTTTTAATGGTGAACCAGGAAAGCCAGAAAGTTTTAATCTTTTAGACAGCCTTCTTTCTGAACAAAACTTCCGCCTCTGTTACTGGAAAGTTGGGGCTGAAGAGATGAATTATAGAAGGTTTTTCACTGTTAATGAGTTGATATCAGTGAAGGTAGAAGATTTAAAGGTTTTTAAAAATACTCATGATTTAATTTGCAAGCTAGTCAGTGAAGGTAAATTTACAGGCTTGCGAATTGACCACATTGATGGTTTATACGATCCAAAACAGTATTTAGAAAGACTGAGAGAAAAAACAGGAGATACATATATCACTGTTGAAAAAATTTTACAGCAAGGGGAAGACTTACCTAATAATTGGTCAGTTCAAGGCACATCTGGATATGATTACTTGAATTACATCAATGGGATTTTTTGTAAAGCTGATAACGAAGAACAGTTTACTCAAATCTACTCAAATTTTACAGGGATTACAGCATCATTTGAGCAAGTTGTTCCAGAGAAAAAGCATCTAATCATAGATAGAAATTTAGCAGGCGATATTGATAACCTCGCTTTCCTTTTAAAAACCATTGCCAGCAAATATAGATATGGAAATGACTTTACTATCAACGGTTTGAAGCGAGCACTTGCGGAAGTTCTCAGTCGTTTTCCCATTTACCGAACTTACATTACTGAAGAGGGTATATCAGAAATTGACCGTGCTTTTGTTCAAGAGGTGACTGAAGCAGCTAAGACTCACGCGCCATTGTTAAACAATGAATTAAACTTTATCGAAAAATTACTGTTGCTGCAATATGATGATTTTCTCACTGAAGCGGAGAAAGGTCAGTGGCTTTACTTTGTGATGAGAGTGCAACAGTACACAGGACCATTGATGGCAAAAGGGGTCGAAGATACGGCTTTATATGTTTATAACCGCTTTGTTTCTTTAAACGAAGTTGGTGGTGAACCTGGTCACTTTGGTATTAGTGTTTCAGAATTTCATGACTTCAATCAAAAACGGCAGTCTCAATGGTCTCATGCTATGAGTGCTACCTCCACTCATGATACTAAGCGAGGTGAAGATACTAGAGCAAGGCTCAATGTCCTCTCAGAAATTCCTGAAGAATGGCAAAAACAAGTTCGCAATTGGAGTGAAATTAATCGTTCTCACAGAAAGACTGTTAAGCGATTAACGATGCCAGTTAGAAACGATGAATATCTTTTCTACCAAACACTTGTAGGAGTCTTTCCATTTTCTGAAGAAGATTTTTCTAACTGTGTTGAACGTGTTAAAGATTATGTGGTGAAAGCTATCAGAGAAGCGAAAGTTCATACTGCATGGCTGCGGGAAAATAGCACTTATGAAAATGCTTTCACTGATTTTGTCACAACAGTCTTAGAACCTTCAAAGGACAATCCATTTTTAAAAGAATTTTTGCCTTTTCAAAGATGCGTTGCTGACTATGGTATTTTCAACTCTCTTTCTCAAACGCTACTGAAAATTACTTCACCTGGAGTTCCAGACTTTTATCAGGGAGGTGAACTATGGGATTTCAGCTTAGTTGATCCTGATAATCGCCGTCCAGTTGACTTTGAAACTCGGCAATCTTATCTGAAAGCAATTAAGGAGCAGTCAAAGACAGATATTCTGAAGCTAATAGATGAATTACTTGCTAATAAAGAAGATGCAAGAATTAAACTGTTCCTCATTGTCCAAGCTTTAAAAGCAAGAACAGAGTATTTACAAGTTTTTCAGCAAGGTAATTACTTACCTTTAGAAGTGAGTGGAAAGTTTAAAGAAAACATCATTGCCTTTGCAAGGAATGATGGAAATAAGACGATTGTCACTATTGCTCCCCGGTTTTTCACGAGTTTGATTCAGCCTGGAAAGTATCCGCTAGGACAACCAATTTGGCATGATACTAGCCTAAAGCTACCTACAGAAGCACCTTCAATCTGGAAAGATGCTATTACTGAGCAATCAGTTCAAGCGAATGGCACTTTGCTCATTAGTGAAGCGCTGAAATACTTCCCTGTGGCTTTGTTGGTTAGTCAAAACTAGTTTGACCCCACCCTTTAATCCTAAACGTCCCGTTATCGTCTTGAGTCCCAAACGTGTCTATCAGTCATCGTCATCACCGTCATCATCGTCATCATCGTCATCATCGTCATCATCGTTATCGTATCTAGTAGCTGACGATGATGTAGGTGCTGTGGTTGGCTGTACTGTTGATGTAGGTGCTGTAGTTGGTTCTATTGTTGATAAAGGTAAAAAAGAAGTTTTTCTTAACACCAATGCAATTACACCAAAGACTATGGCAGTAGTTGCAGTGGCAGATAAGACTATAACTTTAACTTTTTTGTATTTGTTTTTATCTTCAAGTCTCATTAGAAGTTAAATGTAGTCATAGTCACAGAATATTTTAACAGTTATTTAGATGTTTTACTTATTGCAACTGCGGTGTACAGATTTTAGCCATGGGAATAATAGACAGTGGTTTTTTGTCAGGGTTTGGCATCTACGAGACGAATGCGTACCATTCGCTTGAACGAATGTATGCAGAGTATTTGCGTGAGTAGCTCATATTAATCTGAAGTTACAATTTTTGGTAATGCATTGAGCACTGGTAGCGGATAAACTAACCAGTGCTTTTTGATTTATTCAAACTCATTTCCCCGTAAGGGGGATGGAAACCGTTGATAATATTTTTTACAGTTTCCATAATTTCAACATGTTCAGAGATGGTGAACTCTAATGCCAAGTTGAGGAACACGTTCACAGATAGTGAACTCTAATGCCGAGTCGAGGAACACGTTCACAGATAGTGAACTCTAATGCCGAGTCGAGGGACACATTCACAGATAGTGAACTCTAATGCCGAGTCGAGGAACACATTCACAGATAGTGAACTCTAATGCCGAGTCGAGGAACACATTTTAATACTACAGTGGGGTTATTGAGCATTTCGGAAAAATACCAAAAATTTAGTGATTTCAATCACTGCTTTGTTTCAACTCCTTGCTGTGCTTGCGGTGCAGCAGTTTCCCTTATCGAATATCCAATCAGCAATCCTACACCCAGAAGCGCCACTAGATCGCCAGCAATGACCTTTGGTGAAATTGAGAAATAGCACATGTGCATTTAATACCCACGACTGAAGGAGAAGAATGCCCGACAGGACAGGGTGAGGTTCTGTATAACAACGAAGTCAAAAGCGCTATATTTGCTCACCTGTGACATTTGTCATATTTGGATCCCTACTAAAGTCATGGTCGAGTTAGTGACATTTTTCTCTACTGGATGGCAGCATCAATTTCTATCATAAATATCAAGTCTGGTTAAATTTTTAGCTGACTTAACCCAAATAATTGATCAAAGGAAATTGATTGATGAAACGGATAATTGCAGGTACATTGGTTGCTCTGCCGTTGGCTATTGCTTCTATACCAACACAAGCATCAGCATTGGAGGTTCTTGTAAACCCTCACGTTCGCAGATCTCCAGTAAGAGAGGTCGTTGTTGGGCGAGCTGAGCGGCGGCGGTGGATTCGTGGACATTGGGAGAGAAGACACAACCGTCGGGTATGGGTTCCTGGTCACTATGAGCGTTACTAGGAGCAGATTTAGCTTGACTTAACCTATTTTTAGTCAATTGAGGTGACATGAAGGGTGCAAATGCCAGGTTAGAGGATTACCTCTAACCAATTCAAGCGTTAACTTCAGTGTAAGCATCAGTTCTAGAATCATTTGTCAAAAAATGCCAACTTTGTCAGCCATTCCCCAGCTTCTTTGTACAATTTAAACTTACGTTCATCCCGACGAAACTCTGGTGTGTGAACCATTCTTCTGCCATTCACCCATATAGCGCCGTGGTACTTGTGCAGCAGTTCGTGATACAAAACAAACTCAACCACGAACTGAGGAATACTTGCATTGTCAAGAGTCAAAGCAATCATTACCTTGTCTCTTGCTGACTCATAATGACCGAGTTTGCTATAAGTGTGAATCCTGCTCCAAATGAGGCGTGGTTTGACTAAAGAAGAAGCAAAATATTCATGATTCACTTTGTCGAATAACTGATTTAAGTCATAGCACTTTCCTTTTGCATTCTCTACAATGACTTCAGTAATAAAATCAAGCTCCATCAACACATCACTGTATTCTTCGCTTTCTGCATAATTTCTAATCAGTCTTATAGTCTGTTGACATTTACCGAATAAAGCGACTTTTACTAACGCTTCTAAAGTTTCATCGTTAGCGTTGATAAAACCTTCACTCAGTATGAGAGTCCTATCTACCGAAGAACATTTGTATTTACATAATCCTGCTAAGTGAGTCAACTCAACAATGATATTAACTGATTGCTGACCATGTATTTGACAGAGTTTTTGAGCAATTTGCTTCACTTTCTGAGTCGTTTGTAGGTGAAGTTGGAGGTTGCTTTCATGAGTCAAAAACTTCATCCATGCATAAATTTGACGTGAGCAATTTGTTAGATTAGCTGGTGTTGCTTGCGATGCAGCACAAATTTTTTCAATCGCTGTAACAGTTTGAGTTATGGTTTGAGTCAGTTCCTGTATTTGAGTCGTGTTTGGTGTCGGACTTGAGGCTAAATTGGAAATCCTCTGCAGAATTGCGCGTTGTTGTGTTTTGATGTTCTTAAGGCGAATTGTCTGCATCTTGTCTTAGATAAAGCGACATCATCTTTTATACATATTGTAAATTTTGATGTGTTACAGTGCTTTTCATTTGTATATAGCGGTTTGCACTCTTGATGCGGTACAGTTCTGATTTCTTGTGAGACGACATCTGTTTCTTCACGCATTATTTTATCATTCTGTCAATACGTAAGTCCTAAACTTTTAACTATTCATGCAACCCATATTCCGCACTTCAAGATGTAGTCTAATAATATTCAAGAATAATTCCTAATAATATTCAAGAATTAAGTATTAATACTGAGCAATTATGGGTGATTTGTGATTGTTATTTAACTATCATTAGCCAGATATTGGAAATCTTCGTGTATTACAAAATGAAGTGCGGAAAGTGGGATGCAAAATTCAGTTCAATTGATAACTGCTCACAAATCCGTTATTAACCTTGCCTTTCTCAACAGATATTGCAGCGCGGTCTCTTCTCTAGAAATAATATCAGCTGTCGCCGCCATTCCAGCTTGAAGATGACATTTGTATTCACTATGTCCGAATGTTAGTGTTTCCGGTTTTACTGTTGCTTCAAAGTAGCTAGCACCAGCAGTTGAGGAACCAGTTGTTCCTGTACCTGAATTGCTCCCAGATGTAATGGCGTCTGGAGAAATGGTGCTAACAGTACCTTTGAGAGTCCCGTAATCAGGATAAGGACAAGCATCAACTCTCAATTGTACTTTTTGAGCAACTGCAACTTTTTTTATGTCAGCAGGAGGAATCATGGCTTTAATGACTAGAGGAGCATTCAGGGGAACAATTTGGGCAATAGCTTCGCTAGTACGCACAACTTGACCGGGGTTATACACATTTAGCTTCAGAATAATGCCGTCACTGGTGGCACGAATTATGCTACTTTTTAGTTGAGTATTAAGTTGTTGGAAGTCTTTGCGAGATTGGTTGATTTGGTTTTGTATTTCAGATCGCCGTTGAATTAAGGCTTCTTTTTCTTTGAGTAAAGTAGCAATAGTTGATTCACCTTTAGCAATTTCTTGGTCAACTTGTTTTTTTGCCATGTCAACCGTTGCGTAGCTGGGATTAAGAGTGGCTTTAGCTGATTTCACTTTGGCTTTGGCGATATCAACAGCTTTTTGTTGACCCTTAAGGATTAACTTTGCCTGTTCAACAGCTAGTTTTTTCTGTTCAAATTCACGACGACCAATTGCTCCGGTTTGTGACAACTGCTCATAGCGATCGCAATCTACCACAGCAAAGTCTAAATCTACCTTGGCTTTTTGCAAGTCCGCTTCCGCTTTTTGCAAATTTCCTTCTGCAGTCAGTGAGTCGCTTGTCGTTGTAATTTGTCGTTCTTGATATTCCCGTTGTTTCTGTGCTAATTCTACTTTCGCAGAGGAAATTGTCTGTTTTATGACTCTCTTTTCAGCAAGAATCTGAATATCTAAACTCCTGATTTGAGCATATGATTGAATAAGTTGTAACCTGCTCTGCTCAATATTGCCTTGGATCTGGCTCTTTTTAATTTGCAGTTGCTCATCATTCAAGACGGCAATCACAGCTCCCTGCTTGACTATTTGATTTTCTTTTACTAATATCTGTTTAATTGTTCCTTCCATTTCTGGTTGCACTAGCCGGAGGTTACCTGTGGGACGCACAGTAGCACCAGCCTTCACTGTTACATTGTATTTTACAGACGAGGCGAGGCTAAATGCAGTAGCAACAGTTCCCACAAGAAACACTCCAGCTAAGGATGTCCAAGGACTAACAGGAGGGAGAAACCCGTCACTTTGAACTGAGGGGAGAAGTTTTTGATCATGAGTATACATAATTACTAATTGCTAGTTGTTAATTGCTACTTGAGTTTTTAAATCTCTTCTATAAGCCATTAGCTAAGGTATTAAAAAATCCAAATGGTCTCCTTCTTTTGAGCGTAAATCCTTCAAAGAACCTTGAAGTTTCAACTTGCCCTGATCTAACAATACGATCCAATCAGCCCGATTAATGACTTTGGGACGGTGGGTAATCAAAATCGTGGTTTTACCGCGACGATTTTCAAACAGTTTATCCAGCACAAGGCTCTCACTCACTGGATCGAGTCCAGAGGTAGATTCATCTAAAATGAGGATTGCTGGATCTGTAACTATAGCTCGTGCTATTGCTAGTCGTTGACGTTGTCCACCAGAAATATTTGCGCCAAATTCACCTAAAACAGTTTGATATTTGTCTGGTAATTTACTAATAAACTCATCAGCTTCAGCAATTTGGCAAGCTCGTACAATCTGCTCAAAAGTTAATTGGGGTGTCCCTAAGCGAAAGTTTTCAATAATGGAACGACTCCAAAAGTGAGCATCTTGAGGAACTAAAATCACTTGTTGACGCAGACAATCAAGAGCGAGGTCGTCTAGGTTATAGAGTCCAATACGAATATTACCTGATTGCAGTGGATACAACCCAGCAAGGATTTTAGCTAAAGTGCTTTTACCACAGCCAGATTTACCGATGAGAGCAACAACTTTACCACCAGGAATTGTCAAAGAAAAGTCTTCTAGTAGGTCCAGCCGTCCTGCATAATGAAAGTTAACTTTAGTACAAACAATATCAGCATTTCCTTGGATTTCAGCAAATGGTTTTTTTCCGTCATCTTCATTTTCTGGAGTAGCATCTATAACTTCTGTCAAGCGTTGTGTTGCAGTTCTTGCACGCGTAAATTGATCGACAAAACTAATGACAGTACCAATCAAGCCGAGGAAATTGCCATTCATTGAGTTAAATGCCAGCAATTGCCCAATACTCAGGTTCTCTGCTGGGTTAATTACCAAATAACTGCCAAACCATAGTAAAACAATGCTGCCAATACCAGAAACAAAACTAGAGAAAGTATTGTTGACAATGCTAATCTGAATAGTCTGGAGTGTGAGGTTAGCAAGACGGCTAAATCGGCTTTGGAATTCATCCCAAAATTGGGGTGCAGCTGTGGTACTTTTGATGGTGAGTGCGCCTTTAAATGTTTCTACTAAAACGCCTTGTGTTTCTGCTTCTGTGACTAAAAGCTCACGAGTTTTTTGCCGTAAACTAGGCTGAAACACTATCGTAGATAGAGTCATCACCACAGAGATCAACATCGCTACTACAGTCAGTTTCCAGCTATAAAAGGCCATGAAACCCAAAGAAATGACCGCAATAAAGAATCTACTGGGCAGAGAGACAACGACTTGAGTTACTAACTGATTAATCTGATTAATATCTCGCAAGCGACTAACAATTTCCCCACTGCGACGAGCTTCGTAGTAAGAAAGAGGTAATCGCAGAATAGCCCTTCCAAATTCTAGGACTAGCCCTAATTGTAGACGTTGGGCAAAGTGAGCGATTAAGTTAGACTGCACCCAAGAAAGGCTGCTAGCAATAAAATTCATGACGATGACAGCGATCGCCACGCTAGCCAGTAGTTTAGTATCACCGCGTACCAGCACATCATCAGTCAGGATTTGCAGCAGAAAAGGGGAAGCTAAAGAGAGTAATCCCAAGATGAAATTTAAAGGCAGAGCTTGCGCCAGAATTGAGCGAAAAATCCAAACACGTTGGAAAAAACGCCAAAAGCCTCCAACCTGATCGTTCTGTTGGGTAAAAAAGCGAACAGGATCTGGCTCTAGCAAAAGCATCAACCAATTCGCCCAACCCTCTGCTAAATCTTTTTTAGAAAGATAACGGACTCCTACTGCTGGATCGGCGACGACACATTTTTTACCTTTCTTGCCGTATAAAACAACCCAGTGATGCCCTTTCCAATGAATAATTGCTGGTAAGGGCACTTCATTCATCCGATTTAACAATTCTGGCGAAGTTCTCACTGAGCGAGCATTAAACCCAAGTGTTTCTGCTCCTCGTTTCAGCCCTAATAAAGTTGTGCCTAATTGTCCAGTGCCTACAACCTCACGGATGTGATTTAGAGTTAAAGTACGTCCATGGTGTTTGGCGATAGAAGCTAGGCAAGCAGCACCGCAATCTTCTTCACTATATTGTAAAATGCAAGCGTATTTCATAAAGAAATGCTTGTCTCTATTCCCTTGTTTATTAAAAAAAGCACCCATCATCTAGAAGTGTCTACTCAAGTAATGGAACTAGTAACTGTTGCAATTCACACTTCAAAAAAAGCAACAAAGAAACTTCTTTCAAATCTATTTGCTTTACATACGTTTTATACACTTGACTTTATTTATACACTTAACTTAAGTCTACATATTTTTCTGATATAAATTTACTTTTAAAAAATAATACATTTTTCTTTTGACGCCATAGTTATAATTTATCTTTATCTCATAATCTTGCGCCAAGCAGTTGCAACGAGGACTACTTAATGTGTACAATGCTTTATATCTTGTCAAATAGTCGTTTGCTCTACTACAAAAAGGAAATACTAGTATTCTGTCTAACTGTATAAGTGTTAATTTTACACGAGATACGCTGCTATAGCAATAATTTAATGATTGCCATTTAAAGATATCTACGTTTCACTGCTAAAAATGAGAGAAAGGGCGTAGAAAACCCGTTGAAAAGCAAGAGAAAAAGCTGGAAGCCATTCTTGCCTACGCCCAAACGTTAATTTACATGCTCGTGTCGTTGATATATAGTCAGTATCAACGACCCAGTTTACAGACAGTGCAATACCAGCTAACTTCTTATTATTTTAAGAAGTCAATTGGAAAGTTTTACACCTTTTACTAACCATCCTTAGTAGATAGGCGCGTCGTCGTAATAAATAGACGCTGCAGAACGTGATCCCGATTTAGAAGAAAAGTCGTCTAGTTTTACAAAAGTGTCAGCAGAGGTTTGGGGGTAGCCCGTGTCGAAAAAGACGGTGCTGGCTTCGGACAGAGCGGTTGCATCAGCGTTGACACTCAGAAAATCTGCGGATGACAAGAAGCCGCCGCCTACAACGCTGGTTGCTTCAGAATCTGCGATTTCAGTGAAAAGTGTATTCATGGGTTTTCTCTTTCAACTTAATTGAATTGACTAAAGTTATCTGGGAATCAATGTCTTCATTCCAGACACAAAGAAGTTTAGCATTAAACTTTACTCTCAAGTTTACTGTGGTACTTAACTTTACGGAAAAAATATGAACAGTTGTACTCAGTTCACTAAATATAAATCTTTAATTGTAGGTAATTAAGCGAACCTGATATTACACCTCTAAAAGCTTAATAATATTACAACTCCCTAAAATTTCTCCTATCTGCAAGCGCTAGTATCAAACTCAGTTTCTAAATTTCTGAGTGCTTAAAAATACAATATTTTTATACCTGTACCAAGTATTGAGTAGAATTTCGAGTAGTCCAAAAAATGACTGCTTCGCTTCTTTGATTGAGTTTCATATGGCGTTTGGCGTTTGTAAGGGCACGACGGCATACCGTGCCCCTACCGTCGATGTAAGCAACGCTCTTATCGCTTTCAAAGAAACGCAACAGACCTGATTAGCCCAAAGAAAATCCTTTGAGGCGATCAACAATAGACTCGACATCCTCACCAGGTTTGGTGCGATCGCCACAGAGACAAGACGTGCATAGAAAAACTTAAGAATCAAAACTTTTGTGAGTCACGTCCTAGATTTTTCCGTCGCATAGCATAATAGAGATGTGACTGATCTGTTAGACCCTTTACGACCCCTTAAAGAAGGACACTGGTTCAAGCTCATTTGCGGAGCCAGCTACCAACATCTGCCGGCTGTCAGAAGTTTGACATTAGCCTACACTTTGGCTGGCGCTGACTGCATAGATGTTGCTGCTGATCCTGCTGTGATTGCCGCAGCCAAAGAAGGGCTGCAAGTAGCCTCTGAGTTGGCAGAGGTTGCCCGCCAGCAAGGGTTTGGCTGGTGCGGAAGGTCGCCCCTGTTGATGGTTAGCCTCAACGACGGGGAAGACCCTCATTTCCGCAAAGCTGAACTGAATTCTACAGAATGTCCAAAAGAATGTAATAAACCATGTGAAAGGATTTGTCCAGCGCAAGCTATTTCTTTTAACAAAAACAAATTGTCAGGAGTTATATCACAAAAGTGCTACGGCTGTGGTCGTTGTATACCAGTTTGTCCATATGATATAATTTATACAAGATCGTATGTATCAACGCCGGTAGCGATCGCACCATTAATACTGTCTGGAGTAGATGCCGTAGAAATTCATACAAATGTTGGGCGTCTGACAGAATTTCAAAGATTGTGGAATGCTATCTTACCATGGATTGAGCGTTTGAAGGTAGTCGCCATCAGCTGTCCAGATGGAGAAAATATGATTGACTATCTTCATGCTCTTCAGAACGTGATAGCCCCTATACCGTGTGCCTTAATTTGGCAGACTGACGGTCGTCCAATGAGTGGTGATATTGGTGATGGTACCACTCTAGCCACCGTCAAGTTAGGGCAAAAAGTCTTGGCAGCCAACTTACCGGGATATGTGCAGCTGGCTGGTGGAACCAACAGCTACACTGTTGCCAAGTTAAAGGCAATGGGTCTTTTGAGGACAAGGGGACAAAGAGAAATGGGCAATGGGCACCCCTCCGGGGAATTCAAAATTCAAAATGGACTGCGTCCCGCTGCGCTAACAAAATTCAAAATTAAGAATCCAATTCCCAATGCCCAATTCCCAATGCCCAATTCCCAATGCCCAATTCTCAATGCCCACATTGCCGGTATCGCTTACGGTAGTTACGCCCGGGTACTACTGTCACCAGTTATCGAGCAGTTAGAAGCAAGGGAGGTGAAAAATGCCTGTGTTAAAACAACTGTCCGCCTAGAAGAAGAACCAGAATTGCTTTGGCAAGCGGTTTCGCTTGCACATTCTCTCGTTTCCCAGCTCAAGTCACAGTAGTAGGGAACTCTGTTCCTTACAAGCGCGTTTGCTGTCTCTAAAAAACGTCACCATAATAAAGCATGACGATTACAGACGATCTCCAAAAATTGTTAGATATTTTGCCCCAAGACCTGCGGCAGAGACTAGAAAAGCATCCGCAGCGAGATACTTTAGTAGAAGTGGTCTTGGATTTGGGTCGTCGCCCAGAAGCTCGCTTTCCTGATCAAGCAGAGTATCTGAGCGAAACACCCGTTACGCAAGCACAGATAGATGATTGCATTCAGAGAGTGGGAACCTTTGGTGGAGATAATCGAGCAGGAATTGAGCAAACCCTACACAGAATCAGTGCCATCCGCAACCGTAGCAGCAAAATTATCGGCTTAACTTGTCGCGTCGGTCGGGCAATTTTCGGCACAATTGGCATGATCCGCGATTTGGTGGAAACTGGAAAATCAATTCTCATGCTGGGACGTCCGGGTGTGGGCAAAACAACTGCACTACGAGAAATTGCCCGTGTTTTAGCGGATGATCTCGATAAGCGAGTGGTTATAATCGACACTTCCAATGAAATCGCAGGAGATGGTGACATTGCCCATCCCGCCATTGGTCGTGCACGACGGATGCAAGTAGCTCATCCCGAACAGCAGCATCAGGTTATGATTGAGGCAGTGGAAAACCATATGCCAGAAGTCATCGTTATTGATGAGATTGGTACAGAACTGGAAGCTTTAGCAGCTCGTACCATTGCTGAACGAGGCGTTCAGTTAGTAGGAACCGCTCACGGTAACCAGATTGAAAACCTGATCAAAAACCCCACGCTTTGCGACTTAATTGGTGGTATTCAGGCTGTGACACTGGGAGACGATGAAGCCAGGCGACGGGGCACACAAAAGACAGTTTTGGAACGGAAAGCACCTCCTACCTTTGAAATTGCCGTGGAAATGTTAGAACGGCAACGCTGGGTAGTCCACGAAAGTGTCGCTGACACAGTCGATACTCTCCTGCGGGGACGTCAATCTAGCCCACAAATCAGGACTGTGGATGAAAACGGCAAGGTGAACATGACTCGTCAATTAACTGCAATCAACGGTCGTGGACAAACACTCGCGAAAGAGGAATCTTTCGGATCACCAACACAACAGTCTAACGGCTGGCGTGCAACTGGTCAAATGATACCCCTACCGTCATTATCTTATGAAACCCAAAAGGGTTCTGGACGCAGTGAGTTTGACCGCTTACTGGATGAATCCTTTGATGACTATAATGGTTTTGATATAGACTCCACCAGACACGCAGGACCCAATGGCGAAGATTTGCCACTGCACGTATATCCCTATGGTGTCAGCCGCAGCCAATTGGAGCAGGTCATTGACGTACTTTCTTTACCAGTGGTATTGACAAAAGATATTGATAGTGCTGATGCTATCTTGGCACTGCGATCGCATGTCAAAAACCACGCCAAATTACGGCAAATGGCGAAAGCCCGTCAAGTGCCAATCCACATGATTAAATCCAGTACCCTACCGCAGATCACCCGTGGCTTGCGGCGGTTGCTGAACATCGATGACCCAGATATAAGCGACAACCGCGAACTGCAACTATTTCTCCATAGTGCTAGTGATGATGAGATAGACGCCCTTGAAGAAGCAAGACTTGCTGTAGAGCAAATCGTGATTCCCAAGGGACAGCCAGTCGAATTATTACCCCGTTCTCCTCAAGTGCGGAAAATGCAGCACGAGTTAGTAGAACACTATCGCCTGAAGTCTCATAGCTTTGGGGAAGAACCAAATCGGCGTTTGCGGATTTATCCAGCTTAGGAGGTGACAGGTGATAGGTTAAAGTTTCCCTGTTCCTTGTCACCTGTCCCGCTAAAATCTCTTGCACCTCATTTGAAATTACACAAGTTAAAAAGCTTAGTTTATTCTTTCTTGGTAATCTACAAGTACGAACGGCTGCATCTTCTACAGTGACAGCACAGTTTTCTCTAATGGGAAAATGAATGTCAAAACCATGACTACGTGTAAAAGTCAATACCGTTCATTTATTATATTGATGGATTTAAAGAAATATGCTGAGACGATTTACATTAAACTTTAACAATTTGACATTAGCTAAAAAGCTAACCTTATTACTGCTCATTATATTTATTGGAGGGATTACCTTTAGTGGTATAGCTTTGGCTAAAATCCTGAATGACAAAGCCCAAGATGAAATCAGTTCAAGCGCTTGGTTGCTTTTTAGAACTATAAGCTCTGTTCGCTCTTACACCAATGAAGAAGTGAATCCTGAGTTGGAACAACGTTTAGAAAAAGATGAATTTGCAGCACAGACTATTCCATCTTACTCATCACGAAAAGTCTTTGAAAAGCTACGAAATGAAAATGATGCTTATAAAGATTTTTTCTATAAGGAGGCGATGCTCAATCCAACAAATATTGGAGATAAAGCTGATAGCTTTGAAACAGAAATTATACAAAAATTCAGTCAAGGCAAAAATCTCAAAGAAATATCAGGATACCGTTCTTTGAATGGAGTAAAATTCTATTACATTACACGCCCCTTAGCGATCACTGAGTCTAGTTGTTTGAGATGTCACAGCACCCCAGAGGCTGCTCCCAAGAACATGATTAAGCGTTATGGAACAGAAAATGGATTTGGATGGAAATTAAATCTTATTAATGGCGTTCAGATAATTTCTATTCCTGCTAGTCAAGTTTTGCAGAAAGCTTATCAATCGTTTGTATTGGTGATGGGAATAGTGACTATGATTTTTGCGATCGCTATATACATGGCTAACTTTTGGCTCAAGCGATATGTTGTACAACCCATTAAGCGTGTCGTCCGAGTTGCAGAAGCTGTGAGTACTGGTGATATGGATGCAGAATTTGAGAAAGTGGCTAACGATGAAATAGGCAGTTTGGTAGAAGCCTTTACACGTATGAAGATAAGTTTAGTTATGGCAATTAGGAGTTTTGAACAGTATCGTCGAGGGAATAATCCAACCAATAAATAAGAAAGTCTACTTTAACGAGAGCGAGGGATGTGAATGCGCTTTCTAAATTCTTGCGCTCTTTGCTTATGAGGAATTTTTTCTACTAAGGCTTCTATCAATTGCTCTGGTGTTATTTGTGGATTTTGAGCCAAAGTGTCTTCAAGAACAAAACTAGCGAAAGGTCCAACAAAACTGGTCAGTTCTCGCTGACAATACTCTAAAAACTCTGGGTTGATACTAGTAATATTTTTTGATTTGAATTGGGTTTCTGTTTTAGATGGTGGTGTAGTCTCTGGTAATTCAAGATTATTATTAATAGGGTTAGGGAAAATTCGCACTTTTTGACGTGACTCACTCACACCCATACTGCTAGATAAACTTTGTGACTGAAGCAGATTCAAAACTTCTCTAGCTGATTGGTAACGATCTGCTGGTTTTTCCGCCAGATTTTTTTCTAGTATTTGAGTTAAAGAATCACTGACATTGGCGTACGAGCGCCATTTCCACTCGAAAGAATCATTCTGTAGTGAACGTGGCGTTTTCCCAGTAATGAGAACGATAGCACAAACACCCAGTGCGTAGAGGTCACTACAGGGGTAGCAACGTCCCATACGAATCTGTTCTGGTGGAGAATAACCCATTTTTCCGACTACCGAACCAGCAACAGAGTGCAAAGCATTTGAAGAATTAGCCGCTAGAATTTGAGTGACTTTCTGCTTCACCACTCCAAAGTCGATAAGTACAGGTTTAGAAAGTTTACGGGAAAGCATCACATTATCTAGTGAAATATCCCGATGAATGATATTACATTGGTGAAGATAGTCTAAAACTGGCAACAGATCCAATAACCATTGAATAACTTCTGTTTCGGAAAATGGCTTTCCTTGTTTGGAAAGGCGATCGCGCAAAAGTTGCGAGTAGGTATTACCTTCAATATATTCCTCGACTATAAAGATCCGCTGTTTCTCAGTCAACCAAGCCAGAAACTTAGGAATCTGGGGATGACTAATTTGGTATAAAATTTTCGCTTCGCGTTCGAATAGCTCACGAGATTTGAGAAGTACATGTTCTGCCGTGTTTGTAGGTACAAACTCTTTCAGAACACAGAGATCCTCAAAACGTTGAGTATCAAGTGCTAAGTAAGTTCTTCCAAAGCCTCCCTGTCCAAGAAGTCTTTGAATCTGATAGCGATTGTAAATCAAAGTTCCGGACTTAATTTCTGCTAGCATTACTGCCTTGTGGTTTAGTGACTAAGATGCAAATAGAATTTTATCCAAGTGCCTCTTACTTGCCAGGATACACCAAACGACAATTGACGACTGTATTTCTCCAAGTATAGCTAAGAAGAAAAGACTGTACGCAGTGTACCTGTCAAAGAAGAGGCTCCAGGGGCAGAGGGAATGGGGAGCAGAGGGGAAACCCCATACAGAAATGTGAGGGCTTGATACAAGGACGTATTGTGTCTCGCACTACGTGTCTCGACACAAATCTTTCTTTTTCTCCATAAATAAATGAGCGAGGCTTGTACCCCTTGCAGAGGGTATTTCTTTTTTCCCTCTGCCCTCTGCTTTTTTGGTCAAAGCAAGTAAAAAGTAAAAAGTTTTACTTAGCTGTAATCAACAAACTCGTAAAGCCAATGAGTAGCCATTCCAGTGGCGATCGGTAATCTTGTCCAACGACCAAAGAACTTAGCAAGAGGAGCTATTTCCAACATAAGTTGCTCAAATTCTTGGGGTGTTAGAGATTGAGGACCATCTGAAAGTGCTTTAGCAGGGTTGGGGTGAACCTCAATCATCAACGAATCTGCACCTGCAGCAATGGACGCCATTGCGATCGTCGGCACAAATTCTGATTTACCCGTAGCATGACTAGGATCAATCATAATGGGTAAGTGAGTCAGAGAACGCAACACCGGAATAGCAGAAATATCTAATACGTTACGAGTGTACTTCTGGTCAAAGCTGCGAATTCCACGTTCGCATAAAATAACATTGGGATTACCAGCCGCCAAAATGTACTCAGCTGCCATTAACCATTCTTCAATCGTGGCAGACAGTCCCCGCTTTAACAAAACGGGTTTACCAGTAGCACCCACCTTTCGCAACAGTGGGAAATTCTGCATATTGCGCGCACCAATTTGCACTATATCCGCCACAGATGCAACTTTATCCAAATCAGCTGTATCCATAACTTCTGTAATAATGCCTAGTCCGGTGACTTCGCGAGCTTTAGCCAATAATTCTAAGGCGCTCTCACCATGACCTTGAAAAGCATAGGGTGAGGTCCGAGGTTTGTATGCGCCACCGCGTAGAAACTTGGCTCCTGCTGCTTTGACTTGCAAGGCTGTCTCGACAATCATTTCTTCATTTTCAACAGAACAAGGTCCAGCAACAACAACGACAGGATGGTTTTGACCAAAAGTGACTGCTCCACTCGGTGTTTGTACAACAACTTCACTGGGTTCGCCATGGCGAAATTCCAAAGAAACTCGTTTAAATGGCTTTGTCACTCGGAGAACTTGTTCAATAAAAGGGCTAAGTTGTTGGATTTGTTCTGGATTGAGATTTGTTGTGTCACCAACTAAACCAATAAGGACTTTGTGCTTACCCTCCAATTTTTCTGTTGTGATGTTCTGATTGCGGAGTTCTTCACAGATGCGTTCAATTTCTGATAATGGAATTTGTGATTTTATGACAATAATCATTTTTTTATCCACCTAAATTATTATCTACATTGTTTTCATTAGAGTTTGTACATCAATAGGAATAAGCTGTTTAGACTCGTTGATTTAATTTTGTTTCCTAATCGAGTCTACATTACGGTTTTTTATTTTTCCGCACTAAACAAGTCAGAAAAAGTCAGAAAAAGTCAGTCTTATAGTCATATAAAAATAGAAAGATAGACTTTGATAGAGTATCCAGCATCCGGCAAGATATAAGTTTCCAATTTTGCCGGATGCTGTGAAAAAAAATGATACTTCAAATGCTGTTATATTCTCGATGCTGTTGCAATACTGCTCGGATAAGCAAAAATTAGAAACCCGGTTTCTTTAAGAAACCGGGTTTCTGGCACCTCAACTATTCTTAACCGAGCAGTATTGGATGCTGTTGTAGATATTATCACTGCACAAAACAAAAAACCTGATTAGGAATACAAATATGAATGGGAGCATCCCAATTTTGTAAAAGTAGTGCGAGCATTTTGCTCGCTCATAGTACGCGAGCAAGATGCTCGCACTGCATTTGGCATAAAGAGTGAACATTTGGGATGCTCCCAATATGAATTAGCAAAAGGATGCTCATGAATAGAGTTGATTGTCCAAGTGCATAAGTTGAATTCAATGACATCTATAGGGAATGTGGAAGAGGACAAGCACCTCAACTCTCTCATTATGCATGTTCTCCAAAATACATTCAAAGAGGAATAAACTATGTCATCCGAACTTCAAGCTACAAGTACTCCTGCTGACTCCGAACTACCTAATGATCTGCCGACTCTAAAGAAAGGTCTTAAAACTGAAGGAGTAAGATTCCTGCAACAAATTTTGATTCTCCGTTACAAATACAAAATTACCTTTGACGCAGACTTCGGCAATAAAACTGAAGATGCAGTCAAAGACTTTCAACGCAAGCATAATTTGAATCAAGATGGAGTTGTCGGTGTAAAAACTTGGCGTGCTCTAAGCGCAAATATTGCCTGACACCTAAGGCATCAAGACCATCAATACTAGTAAAGTCTACACCTGCCATATGGTATAGTGAGGAGCGCAAATCAAAATTTGGGTGATTAGAGGAAGGTTTTTTTCTACGTTTTTTTTTAGTTGTTGGCGGTTCGTTTAAAGTTTTTGGTTCAAAAGTTGCTAAACATTTCTCAATTTCTGTGTCAATGGCTGTAATTTGTTCTTGATAGACATCATAAAGGATTAATTCTTGCTTTAAAACAAACAAATGTTCCAGACGATAGTCTCCAGTTAAGGCTTTGGCAATTTCTGTCGTAGTGCTTTTAATCCGAGGGTCTTTGAGGTTTGCTAAAACTTGTGGGTCTGTTTGCCCAGAAACGATTGCTCTAATAATTGCCATCCCCGTGAGACCAGTAATATCGCTAATTACTTTGTGCAAATGTAGGTTCATTTGAATAAGTGCTTTTTGCATCCGCTGTACATGCGTACTAGCACTTTTAATTAAGCTGTCACGTTGACGAATATAAGAGCGCAGTACACAAATTTCGTTTTCTGGTCGGAATGAACCCGATAATAAGCCGAAGGTATGTAGTTGCTGCAACCATTGGCAATCTTGAACATCTGTTTTGCGTCCTGGTACTGTTTTAAAGTGGTGAGCATTCACCAGCTTGATTTCAAGACCTTTTGCTTCTAAGATTTGAAAAACTGGTATCCAGTAGACCCCCGTAGCTTCCATTGCCACGGTTGTTACTTTGCATTCAATCAACCAATCAACCATTGCGATTAAATCAGGAGTAAAACACCCAAATCGACGAACATTTTTTTCGGCTCTATCACTTGGTACGCACACCCAATGCTCTGCACCACCCAGGTCGATCCCAGCTGCATTGTAATTTATTTGCTCAAGATGTGAAGACTGGTTTGATGATGATTTCATAGAGATGTAATCCTGATATACTTGTTGAAGTGAGTCCTGACCTGAGGTGGCAATAATAGATAATCTCTCAAACGGGATAGAAAGAATCTTCCTTCACCAATGTCATAGCCATAAAGCCCCAGAACCACGCTCCTAATCGGGCATTAATTGCACCAGTCAGCTATCGGTTTTAACTGTCAGGACATTTAAAAATATACCTGTTAATGGGTCGCTTCCGGACTGTTTCTTTCATTCATAACGGGTGGCGATCGCCGCCAGTCGGACGCTTCTAAGAAACACATTCGTTAGGTGTTGAAATAGGGATGAGTTCTAAGCCAAGAGCTTGAGCTTTTTTCTTAAGGTTTTTAAGCATTCGTTCTCGATACTGTTGTTCGTAAGCATCAATACCAGGGTCAGTATAGCGATTGCCTTCTCCTAACGGAGACGCTCCGCGAACGGCACTGCCCCTTGGGCAATCGCCAGATGTCCAAAGGCGATAGAAAATACGTGCCAATTTATGTGCCGTAGCAGTAATTGCCTTTGGTGCGCCCATGCGTGCTTGCATACGACGGTAATATGCTCCTAATGCGGAGTTGCTACGACAAAGAGTTTGTGCAGCCATGCGAAAAGCGTTGGCTGCTCGATTAACAACAGAACGGGTTTTAGAACTTTTAACTTTACCGCCAGTAACACGACTACCAGGGCATAGACCTAACCAGGAGGTAAAATGCTTAACACTCGGAAAGCGAGAAGCGTTTAAACCGACCTCGGACAGTAATATCAATACACTTAAAGCACCCAAACCATCAACAGCTGTAAAATCAACACCGCTAATACGGTATAAATGTGTACGCAAGTCAAATTGTGGCGCATTACCTGGTTGCTTTTTACCCCGGCGTTTAGGTTTGGCTAAAGGCTTTTCTTCGACATCAACTTTATCAGCAAATGACACTAAACATTGCTCGATTTGGCGATCGCATTTCTGGATTTGAGTCTGATAAAACTCGTAAAGCTGTAGTTCCTGTTCGAGGATAAAAACTAATTCGGGGCGATAATCGCAAGTCTTGGAAGCAGCTATTTCTTCCAAGCTAGCCCTAATGCGCCCATCCTTGAAAGATGCCAATGTAATTGGGTTGCGTTCCCCAGCAACAATTGCTCGAATGATGCTCAAGCCAGTAGTGCCTGTAATATCGCTAATTACCCGATGTAATTGTATGTTCATCTGTGTCAATGCTTTTTGCATCCTCTGTACGTGGGCGCAAGCACTTTTAATTAGATTATCTCTTTGACGTATATAGCTACGAAGCATACAGATTTGGTCTTCTGGGCGAAATGAACCCGACAGTAAACCATAAGTATTTAACTCATCCCCCGGCTTCTCATGAAACTTTCACTGCGTTCAGTTTCATGAGAAGCCGGGGGATTTCGAGTCATCAGTCATTAGTCCTTAGTCCTTAGTACGTTTTTCACGATTTTTCGTGTTTAATTATACTAATGACTGATGACCAATGACTGATGACTAAGACGGCGAGCGACGATTCATCCCACCTCTAGAAGGGGCGGGCTTTCTCGCCGTCTTTTCGGTCATGACACCAATAAGAGTGTAATATTTATTGACCTGAAAGCTCCCAATAATGTGTTTCTTTTATTTGTTGCTGGTGGCGTAAGCCGCTAGTTGGAGGCTCACATCTTGCACCAAGAAAACCCGTTCGCGTAGCGTCTCCGACAGGAGAAGGGACTAGGCAAGTATAGCCGCAGGCTTTAGCCTATCGATGACAAAAAGATAATAATCTACCTATAGTATTGGCAATCAATCTTATTTGATATTAATTATATTACCTCAGCCAGAAGAGGAAATGACACGTAATCGCTAATATTAATATTGCATATATTTAAATACTATTTTGTCTATTTTTTCATGTGAATCAATGGCTCTATGAAGAAGTAAGTTTTGATTTGTAGTAGTCGAAGTCTTTCTTCTTCTTGCTTTTTCTTGAAGATGTATAGTATTTAACTATTAATATTAGTATTTTTGGAGAAACAATAAAATTTGAATAAAAAAGTCTGAATTATGAATAACCAAGAGATTAAGAATAAAATCAACCAGGAAAGAGATTATTTACTTCAAAAGCTTTGGGATGCAAAAGTTATCATATCTATAGTATTAATTGCGGTGCTGGTTAAAGTAGGGTATAGCAATAATAGCGCACTTCCTACACCAGTTGTTAATACATATGATGTCAGCAAAAACATGGAGAATTTTATAGGTGAAACCGTGACGGTGATAAGCAATCCGATTCAAAAAGTCGGTTTAACCTCTTTTACGGTAAGTGATGAGAGATTTTTCAGCGGCGAACCTATAGTAGTGGTGAATGCTTCGGGTGTACCTTTCGATTTACCTACTGACAGTAGTAACATAAGAGTCCAAGTTACGGGTGATGTTCGTAACTTAGATATTCCAAAAATTGAGCGAGACTATAAGCTCAATTTGCAGGATGAATCCTATAAAGACTACATCAATAAACCTGCGATTATTGCTAAGTCAATCATATTAGCACCCAAATCAGGACAAATTACCAAAAACTTTAGCAATTACTATGGTAAAAAGGTTACAATTATGGGTGATGTTAATAATATTCAAAGTCCCGTTTTGTTTACACTGGATGAAAACTACTTGTCTGGTGCGGAAGATTTGTTGGTTTTATTAGTCGCACCACCAACAAGAATTATTAACAAAGGTCAGACAGTAGAGATGGTGGGTGTTGTTCGTCCCTTTGTTGCTGTAGATATTGAACGAGACTACGGTATAACTTGGGATGAGGGGGTGAGACGACAGTTGGAAGCAGATTACAGAAATAAGGCTGTATTTGTTGCTGACACTATGTACCCATAATTAACGAGTTTGCATCTGTGCAAATATAACATAGTGCCTAGAGTTACATGATCCTCGTTGCTACACAAGGTGATGGACAAATCCAACCCACTCATCTAATCGTTCACAATCAACAACCTTGAATCCTGCCTCTGTTAGAGCCGCGTTAACATTGTCCTCATGATCGGCAGTAAAACCAGCTGTAATGAGAAGTCCTGCGTGTTTATCAGTTTGACGCAGTGCGCGCTGGAAGTCATCAGCCAGAGCAATATGCATCCGTGCCAAAACATTTGCGACGATGAGGTCAAAAGTCTCTATAGCCTTGATGGTTGCCACATTATCAATTGTGTTTCCACCCATCCAATGCCCTAGTTCACTTCCAGATCCTAGGCTGCCTTTCATGACTCTTACTTGCTGTTCTACCCCGTTTCGACGTACGGCGTCCTGAGTGGCTTGTACAGCAATACTGTCATTATCCAGCGCTAATACGTTTGCCCCAAGCTTCGCCATTGCAACACTTAGAATACCTGAACCTGATCCAAAATCAAGGACATTCATGGTGGGGATAACGTATCGCTCAAGCAGTTGGAAGCTGACAATGGTTGCTGGATGTAAACCACTGCCAAAAGAGAGGGTTGTCTTCAGTCTCAAGATGACTTCGTCTGTTGTCTGGAATTGATAAGGTGCATCAGGAGTCAGCACAACGAACCGTTTCCCAATCCGATGAACTCTGGAATTGAGTCCGTTTGTGTCTGTTGGTTTCTCTTTAACCACAGTCATCTGGATCGTAGTCGCTAGTCCAGTACGGTGCAAGGGCGAGAGCAGATTAATGATTTTTTCTACACGTGTCCTCGATTGGGTATCGTAGAGTAGATATAAGTAAATCGTGAATGTCCAGTGGGGGTGTGCAACATTCTGATCAACTGAGTGGGGTAGGTTCGGTTCAGTATATTCTACGATATTAACGTCACTAATATCGATAGTCTCAGCAAGCAGCGTACAAACCCAATCAATAGCCTCGTGTGTTGTATTGAGGCTCAACTCTATCCATGACATATTTTTTTCTACTTTCTCAATCAAACACAGAGAGTCAAATTTCAGATACTGTTAGTTCCCACCCAGAAAACAACTCACAGATATACACAGGTAATTTATCTGCGTCCAAATCTCGTGCATCTACGGTTCCACCAAATAGCCTAAACCGGATTTTTGTAGCGGAAAGCCTCTCTAGCCTCTGTCATTAAAGACAAACCGATAATTGCTACGGTGATTACAGTTAAACCCCGATTTTCTAAAGTGTGACTATCAATCAAAATGAAGATACCCAATCCAATAAGGACAAAAGGAATAAAATAACTGCCGTAACGAGTAAAGAGTTTGGCAAGTACCGGGACTTGAGTGAAACGATAAGCAGCGTAGCACCAAACCGTGACTAGTGAAAAGAAGACAATCAAAATGACTCCCAAATCTTCCCATGTACTGCTGGCGAATAATGGCATGTAGATACTAAGATTATCGCTACCGTTGGCGATCGTCACGGCAGCAACCCCGTAAACTTGGGGAGAAAAGAGGCTCTTGAGCCAGGAATTTTGGGACTGTTCCGATTCTATAGTGGTTTCATCCTCATCAATCTGTGGATTGAGCAAGCGATTAATGCCAATTGCAATTGGAACTGTACCCAGTAGTCCAATCCAATCTTCTGGAAAGAGTTTACCACCAAAAAAACTCGGTAAACTGGCAAGCACCAAAGCTGTAAAACCTAGATACTGTCCGACAACAATATGTTGATACCGAAAAGTTGCACTTACCTGCGAGAAAAACAGCAGCAGAACAACAATATCGTCTAAATTTGTGGCAGTGAAGGCAGCAAATCCAGTTGAAATCGTAGTGATAAAATCATTCATTTTGTTTCTCACTCTTTCAAAAGTGCAGAAGTCAATTCAGACCGAGATTCTACTCTTTCTTGCTTAGGGTTTTTCTGAGCAGCTTTGACAATTTCATCTAATTCTAATTGAAAGAGTCTTGTATTATCACTACCACCTGTAGAAATCCAAGGCATTCTACCATCCCATTTAGCGATTGCCTGTCGTTGTAAAATTGCTGGTGTCAGAGTCTCCATAATTAATCGATTTCCTTCGGCTTCTCCTTTAGCTAAATTTACTTTTGCTTTTGCTTGTTGTTCTGCCTTGATAGCAAGAAACCCTGCACGTTTAGCTTCTTGTTCAGCGATTTGTTTTGCTTCCACAGCATGATTAAATTGCTCAGAAAAATGAATATTTACTAACGAGATATCATCTATTTCTAGATTGTAGGTTGCCAATCTGCTTGTTAACGCCTCATCAACTCTAGCTTTTACCTCTCCTCGTGTGGTGATGATTTCTTCAGCTGTATACATTGCCATCACTGCCTTCAGGACTTCTTTCACAGCTGGGTTAACAATACGATGGACAATAGCTTGCTGATTTCCAACATGCTGAAAAATGACGTTAGCTTTTTCGGGAATAATGTGCCAGTTCAACGCTACATCTGTATAAACATTCTGAAGATCCTTAGAAGAAGCCTCTGTGGAAATATCCTCATTTTGCACTCGTACACTCAGCTTTTCGACAGTGTGGACCATCGGTATCACAGGGTGAATTCCTTCTCCTAAAATCACTGGCTGCACCTCACCAAACTTTATGAGGACTCCTCGCTGTCCAGGATTAACAATAACAAAGAAGCTACAGATAATAGTCAAAGCCAACAGTAACAGCACAATTCTTACAATCGCCTGAATATCTTTATTTTGTTTTTTAACTGTATTTTTACTGTTAATAGTCGTTGCAGATTCTAAATTTATCACTTCAGTCTCCAAAACAGAATTTGGCTTGTGGACTGAATTTGAGTTGTTAATAGTTGTCGTAGATTCTAGGTTCATGACTTCAGTTTTCTGAACAGAAACATATTTGTGCAAATTAAGGTCATCTCCTGTTGTTTTCATAGTGATCAATATTCAATCACTCTGAACTTCTGGCACAACCCGCTTAGAAAATCCCCAGGTAAATAGAACCACAATCAGCGTTAGCAGCATCCATTGAGGTGGTACATGATCTGGTATCAATGCTTTAAACATCAATCTGACACCTACACCAAACACCGTTAAATAAGCAGCATCGAGTAAATAAGTAAACTCCGCTAACCAGCGTACAAATAAACCAGCCAGAAATCTTAGAGTGATAATACCGATGATGCAACCAGTCAAAACTAACCATGTCTCACTGGAGAGTGCGACTGCGGCTGTGACGCTATCCAGAGAAAATGCCAAATCTGTTACAGCAATTAAGAGAATAACTTGCTCAAATGTAGAATTTGTATCTTTGGGGGAGACACCAGCTTGTTCTTCTACTGTTGAATTGGGATCAAAATATTTCCAAAAGTGCTTCCCTGACAGCCACAAAAGATAAAGTGCGCCTCCTAACTCAAACTGCCAAAACTGAATCATCCATGTTGCAGTGAATAACAACCCAATCCGCAGGACAAAGGCAATCATTAATCCCCAATTTAATGCCTGACTTTGTTGTTGTGGATCTTGAATATCTTGAACTAATGCGGCTAAAGCAACTGCATTGTCGGCAGACAAAACAGTTTCTAATGCAACTAGTACTAGTAACATCCCAAACGAACTTGGAGAAAAGCTTATACCTAAGTGTCCAGTTAAATGTTCTAACATCCTGTTGCTCCAATAATTGCAATGCCAAGCTTTGAACCCATCAGAATTTGTTTTTAGAAAAGCAGAGGACAGGATTAAGACTGATAAAACTCTTGATTCCGGTCCCCTGCTATTGATTCTGGGGAATGTCATTCAACATCTATTTGATAGACGCTGTCACAAATTCGGTTTAATCGTTTTCACCACTGGCGAGTGTGCTGGGAATGCGAGAATCAACAAATGCCTGCGATATATGTGGGATAAACCAGTTCATTTTGTCAGGATTAACAACTTTTGCAGATGGAACATTAAATTCCCATTCAGAAGTATCTGAGTTTTTCTTCACTAAAAGTTGTGTTCCATCCATAATTTTGACGGCTGTAGCATCAGTTTTGTCTAATCCTGCTACTTGGACATCACTTGGTAGATAAACACCCTGACAATCCCATCCATCTGGTGTGGTTTGATCATTTGCCAAGAAGTAAAGCTGATTGTTGTAGGAAGACTTGGAATCTTCGCCTAGAGGACCGTAAATTCCTAGGGTTTCACCAGTTTCATTACGGCACTGTCCCCAAGTAACTCCTGACTCTATAGCTGCTTTTTGAAACTGCAATTCATCAATTTGGCGTTGTACATCTTCTGGGACAACAACTTCTGCGTTTTTCTGCAAGCTTTTGATAGTCTTTGTCACTTCGATGTAATCGGGGTTTTTGCTGAATTTGGGTTTATCTGCCCAAGAAGGCTGGGCAATAACCAAGTTAACTAACATGACTGCGACGACAAGAGCGATTTTCAGAAGTTTCATGGTTTTTCTCCTTTGAGAAATACAGGTTTTTTGGAAAACTTTGTAATAGACCAACAGGTTGATATGAAATTCTTGGGCGTTTGAGTTATTTTCCTTGTTTTTGAAACGCTGACTTAAGCTTGTATGAAAGATAGTTTTACTTTAGGCTTCTTAACCAACAAAATCAAATATTCTTTTTTTTTAGAACGATAATTAAAAGTTATGTAGATTAAATGGTAGAGCATTTAATCAATGGTGCGAGTGAAGCAGTTGATGACAGGAATTTTCAATTGGTGGAATACAGGACAGTATAGTAGGGGCACGAGCCAGCTTGTGCCCCTACTATGTGGTTTACGTTTTTGAAAGCGCTGTAATAATTGGCATCAGATTCACAGGCAAGTTGTTCCCTGATTCGTCTTATCTGCCCTTTACCTGCTCATTAAAAGCGTCTTGCCTGAAAGCATTCTCGACAAATGTAGCCAAAAACTTGCTTTTAAGAATTAACCATGATAACGTAACATAAAATGAAACTACGGTAATTCGATCCAGCTACAGTATTTATGCTTGAGTCATCAGTAAAGATTTAAAATTTTTTAGTTTACAGAGAATTTAGCAAAATTCAGTTTTTCAACTTTAACGTAGGCTCTCCTGCATCAAGTTGAGTTATCTTTGCAAACTCTAACACTCTGTCCAGACTGGATTCTGGCAGTTTACAGCAGCAGTAACAACTAATTAGTAGGCTTTGCATAGCACAAAAAGAGGTGCGAATCATGGTGGATATTAAGTTTGCGTATTGGGTTCCCAACGTAAGTGGTGGGTTGGTTGTCAGCAAAATTCCCCAACGTACAGATTGGACTTTCGATTACAATGCTCAACTGGCTCAAGCAGCGGAGCAGGTGGGGTTTGACTATGCTTTGGCACAAGCTCGGTTTATTGCCAGCTATGGTGCTGAGTACCAACTAGAGGCTGTGAGTACAGTAGCAGCTTTAGCACCTGTTACTGAACGGCTGAAATTGATTGCTGCAGTTCATCCGGGACTATGGCATCCAGGTGTCGTTGCCAAAATGGGTTCCACAATCGATTTCATTTCCAAAGGTCGTTTCTGCCTCAATGTTGTCAGTGGTTGGTTTAAAAATGAATTCACGATTTATGGCGAACCCTGGTTAGACCACGATGAACGCTATCGAAGATCCGAGGAATTCATTCGTGTACTCAAAGGTATGTGGACAGAAGATGAGTTCCACTTTAAGGGAGACTTTTACCGCATCAACGGCGGTTGGGTGAAACCCAAACCAATTAATCAGAATCCACATCCAGAAATCTTCCAAGGTGGTAACTCCAAAGCAGCACGACGCATGGCAGCTCGTGTATCTGACTGGTATTTCATGAATGGCAACACTATTGAAGGTGTGCGGGAACAGATTCAAGAAGTTTCTGCCCTAGCGCGTGAGGAAGGACGTAAAGTCAGGTTTGGACTAAATGCCTTTATCTTGGTGCGAGACACCGAAAAAGAAGCTCATGACGTGCTACGAGAGATTATTGCTCAAGCAGATAAGGAAGCAGTTGTTGGCTTTGGAGAGGCTGTGAAACATGCAGGAGCTTCCACTCGTGAGCGTCAAGGGATGTGGGCAAACTCAAATTTTGAAGATTTGGTCCAATACAACGATGGCTTTAGGTCAGGCTTGATTGGCACCACAGAACAAGTTGCTGACCGAATTCGCCAGTTCTACGAAGTAGGAGTGGATTTGATTTTGGGTGGATTCTTGCATTACACCGATGACTTGCCAGCATTTGGTCGTGCTGTGATTCCCTTGGTGCGAGAAATTGAGGCGCGTCGTCGCACATCTGATGAGTTAGTGACTGCCTAAAAGGAAGGTAAAACATGACATCTGTAGTGAATACGAATACCGAACAAAAAGCTTATGTGATTCGTGACGATGAAGAAGCTATCAGAATCGCCCATGAATTAGCAGCTGAATTTGTCAAAGGAGATTCCGAACGAGATAAACAAGCGAAAATACCTGTTGATGAGGTAAACAAATACTCCCAAAGTGGGCTGTGGGGGATCACGGTTCCCAAGGAGTATGGCGGTCCCTTCGTGTCGAATGTCACCCTGGCAGAAGTGACCAAAATTATCTCTGAAGCTGATTCCAGCCTGGGACAAATTCCCCAAAATCACTTGTATATCGTGGAATCCATTCGGCTGGATAGTACAGAACAACAGAAACGTTTTTTCTTTGACCTTGTCTTACAAGGCAAGCGGTTTGGCAACGCCTTCTCTGAGATTGGCACCAAATCAGTACTCGACGTTCAGACACGCCTGCAAAAATCTGGAGATGGATATGTTCTCAACGGACGAAAATTCTACTCTACCGGAGCATTGGTAGCAGATTGGATTCCGGTGATTGCTCGCAATGATGACGACAAAACAGTGATTGCTCTGGTAGAACGTGGCACACCAGGCTTGAATGTCATTGACGACTGGAGCAGTTTTGGGCAGCGTACCACTGCGAGTGGCACCACTATTATTGAAAATGTGAAAGTGTCCGAAGAGCAAGTCATTCCCCATTACTTAGCCTTTGAACGTCCCACGACTCAAGGTCCGATCGCCCAAATCATTCAAGCAGCGGTGGATGTCGGCATTGCTAAGGCAGCCTTAAGAGAGACGATCCACTATGTTCACAACTATGCTCGTCCCTGGATTGATGTTGAACTGGAGCATGGTTACGAAGATCCACTGACTATTTATAACGTTGGTAATCTAGTTATCCAGGTTCATGCAGCCGAAGAACTGTTGCGTCGTTCGGGTGAGTATATTGATCGAGCGATGCTCCCAAGGGGAGCCGCGCAAGGCGCGATCGCGAACCCAACAGATACCAGTGTGGCAGAGGCTTCCATTGCTGTTGCTGAGGCGAAAGCACTGGCTACTGAAGCTGCGATTTTGACAACCAACAAGCTATTTGAGTTAGCGGGTACTAAGTCTACCTTGCAGCAATATAACTTAGACCGCCACTGGCGCAATGCTCGGACTCATACCCTACATGACCCTGTCCGCTGGAAATACTACGCCGTTGGTAATTTCTTCTTAAATGGTGTAAACCCACCGCGTCATCCTTGGCTTTGACCAAGAACAGGAGAGAGGGAGTGAGGGAGATGAGGGAGATGAGGGAGATGAGGGGAGGGGGGAAGGGGGGATATTTTTCTCCTTGTCCCCCTGCTCTGTTTGCTTCCCAGAACGAAGTGGAGGGCTAGCAACAGTTCAAAAGAGAAAGGTCGTTCTAATCGTACCAATCACGGCATCCTCATTGTCATTGTTTTGACGACGATTCGTATTGGAGATGTCCTAGGTGCAGAAATGGCACCCTACCGCAGTGCTGACGGCAAACCTACCAAGCTAGTTGATAGCATCTTCAGCACTATTCCAGGTTCTCCTGCTTACGTTGGCAAAGCTTCCTATCACAAAGTAAATTTACCAGAGTTCAATTTCACCTGGGAATACAACGGACGCAATGCTATTCAGGGTGAGTTTCGCTTTGAGGCTTAGACAGCGATGAATGATTCACCGCGCCAAACGACATCTGCACATCAGCTTTTAAGCAGGCTGTATGACTTTCTAACTAATGAGATGATGCCGGTTTGGGGGCTGGTATTTTTAGCTTGGGTGTTTATGCTGCTGATGGTGGTTACAGGTCTTGACCACTGGTCGTATCATGATGCTTTGATTAGGGAAAAATCTCAACCTCTTTTCCTAAAACTATTTATTTTTCTACTGGCTTGGCAGGTTATGACAGTAGCGATGATGTTGCCCTCCAGCCTACCATTGATTCGGTTGTTCTCGAAAGTTAGTCGGCAACAAAGTCAGGAAAAAGGTTATCTTCTTTTGGTCGTATTCATCTGTGCCTATGCTACAGTCTGGACTGGCTTTGCTCTCCTCAATTTTTTGGGTGACTGGGGATTACACCATCTGGTTAATTCCTTACCCTGGCTTCATCAACGTACTTGGCTAATTTCTGGCACAACTATGCTCATGGCTGGTGCGTTCCAGTTTAGCGGACTGAAGGAACATTGTTTAAAGTCGTGTCGCCATCCTTTGAGTTTTCTTACTCATTACTATCAAAGAGGGCTAAAAGCTGCCTGGAATTTGGGAATTCGCCACGGTCTTTACTGCGTGGGCTGTTGTTGGGCGTTGATGCTGATGATGTTTGCTGTGGGAGTAGGACATCTTACCTTGATGTTAGTACTGACTGGCGTAATGGTAGCGGAGAAAACATCACGCTGGAGCCGTGTGCTAGTTCCAGTAGTAGGTACTAGTCTGCTTGTTTGGGGAACCCTCACTTTACTACATCCTAATTGGTTATGGGAATTTTCGCTTCATAATGCACTAAACCTGAGAACTTTTTTTGAATTTTGAGAAGCTGCAACAAATGCAATTAATCGAAACTAGAGAGTCTGAAGATTACATTGTTTTAGCTAAGTCTTTGGCAGAGGAATTTGCTCAGACAGCAGTCGCACGGGATGCAAAAGGGGGAACACCAAAACAGGAACGCGATCGCTTGCGTGAAAGCAATTTACTCAAACTAATCGTACCCAAAGAGTACGGTGGTTTAGGGCAAACTTGGATCGTCGCTCTCAAAATAACCCGCGAGTTTGCCAAAGTTGATAGCTCTATTGCTCATATCTTTTCCTACCACCATCTAGGTGTGGTTATTCCTCATATCTTTGGTTCAACAGAGCAAAAAGAGCGGTATTACTCAGAAAGTATCCGCAACAATTGGTTTTGGTGCAATGCCCTCAACCCCCTGGATCGCAGAACAACACTGATATCACAGGACAATCATTTCCGTCTCAATGGCATCAAAAGCTTCTGCTCTGGTTCCCAAAACTCCGATATATTACCTATTACTGCTACTCATACGGAAACTGGTGAATTAAGCATCCTGGTAATTCCCACCCAACGGGAAGGCGTTACTATTCATGATGACTGGGAGAATATGGGGCAACGCCAAACAGACAGTGGTAGTATTAGTTTTGACGATGTGTTAGTCTATCCTGATGAGATTTTGGGTAGTAGAGATAAACCAGATCAACCTTTCGGTACTATTCGCTCCTGTCTCACTCAATTGAATCTTGCCAATATCTATTTGGGAATTGCACAGGGTGCGTTTGAGGCGGCTTTATTATATACTCGCACGACGACAAGACCCTGGTTGACATCAGGCGTAGAAAGTGCTGTACAAGATCCCTACATTCTCCAGCACTATGGTAATATGTGGGTTGACCTCCAAGCAGCTAAGAGTCTGACTGATCAAGCGGGAGAATTATTACAAGCGGCTTGGGAACAAGAATGGGCACTGACAGCAGAACAACGGGGAGAATCAGCGTTGGCGATCGCTACTGCCAAAGTCGCCGCCACCAGAGTCGGTTTAGACATTACCAACCGTATCTTTGAAGTTATGGGCGCACGCGCTACCAGTGCTCAATATGGCTTTGACCGCTACTGGCGCAATCTCCGCACTTTCACTCTGCATGATCCAGTGGATTACAAAGTGAGAGATTTGGGGAACTGGGCATTGAATAATGAGTTACCAAAACCCAGCTTTTATTCATAGTTTTAAATGACTTGACACGGAATTCTTTTCAAGTAATTATATTGCGGTGAATAAGCAAAAAATATACGCTTTTTCTCGTGGTGCAGAGGATAAACGCAAACAAAAGCCGATGTCAATCCGTAATCAAAATTTAAACCTCTGCTCTGGCTGAAGTCTACATCGATTTACGGTTAGGTATAACGGCTAGAGGACTAAAAAATGAGTAAGTGGCGACAAACAGTAGCACTTTCTGTAGTCAGCTTGTCTATATTAGGGTTAGGTGTTGTCAGTCTTATCACTCTATCGACTAAATTAAAAACAGTTGAAGCTGTAGAATTTCACTCTAAGCAGACAACAACAGTTAAGAATCAGTTAGCAGCCTCTTTTCCTGTAAAAAATTTTCAACAAGCCAAGCCGAAACCACCTGTGGAATTGGACACCAAGCAGGTAGCAAGAGCTAATACAAAAGCTAATACAAAAGCTAACAATTGGTCAGCCGCGTCTTTCCCAGTAGAAAATTTTCAGGGATACACATCCGCATTTGGCTACCGTGCTTCTGCAACTGGTGGTTCAAATGTAGAATTTCACAGCGGGTTAGACATCGCCGCCCCACAAGGTAGTTATATTCGCAATTGGTGGACAGGTACAGTCATTAAGGTGCGCGATCAAGATGCTTGCGGAACTTATGTGGTCATTCAATCTGGCGAATGGGAACACACTTACTGTCATATGGAAGGACAGGTTGAAACTGTAGATGGTCGCCGTTATCTAATAGATAGAACAGGCGGAATTCAAATTTTGGAAGGTCAGCAACTAAACGCCGGAATGAGAATTGGTCGGGTAGGGATGACCGGACGAACTACAGGTCCTCACCTTCATTGGGGACTCAAGTATGCCAAACAATATGTCGATCCAGCAATGGTTCTCCGGGAAATGTTCTCCCAACAGCAGATTGCTAGGAGTTCATCACAACGGTGGACTCCTCAACAGTCACAAGTCATTATAGAGGAGTCAAAAGTTATCGGCGATTCGGGATATTAACAACAAAGAACTCAGAACTGATTGAAGGGGAGCAGGGGAGACTGTAAACTCTAATTCCCCTAAGCCCCTCATCTCCCTCATCCCCCTCATCCTCTCTTTTTCAAGACTTTAGTTTTAGCTCGATACAACTAATTGTTGCTTCTGTGGAAGTTGGGTATATTCAGAGACAATTTTACGAAATTGCTCGCCCTCTATTGTTTCCTGTTCCACGAGTAAATCGACAAGCCGGTCTACGAGATCTCTATTTTCACGGATAATACGACGAGCTTCTTTATAGCAAACAACTGCCATTGCTCGCACTTGTCGGTCAATCTTAGTCGCCATTTCCTCTGAGTACTCAGAGCGATTAATCCAATCTCGACCAAGAAAAACATCACTACTTTGATTTTCCAGAGCCACTAACCCTAAGTCAGACATACCATACATCGTCACCATCTTACGAGCAAGGTTTGTCACAACTTTTAGGTCACTGCTAGCTCCACCTGTTACCTCAGATTCGCCAAATACCTCTACTTCTGCTGCCTTTCCTCCTAAAGTCACGGTGATATTGTCGTGCAGCCAAGCTTTAGTATAAAGTCCGCTGTCAATCATTTCTTCATTGAGAATCTGCTGAGAAAAACCACCAACTCCGCCAGAACGAGGAATAATTGTCACCTTATTTAAAGGATCCGCGTGTTCTAGAAGTGTAGACAACAGAGCATGTCCAACTTCATGATAAGCAATCAACCGCTTTTTCTTGCTATCCAGCAGCGGGTTAAGGGTTAGCCCAATTGTCAATCTGTCAATAGCATCGTCAATTTCTAGCGGTGTGATAGCCTCTTTACGTCGGCGTGCGGTCAAAATTGCTGCTTCATTGAGAAGGTTTGCTAAGTCTGCTCCTGTAAAACCAGGGGTGCGGCGAGCAACAATTTCCAGGGAAACAGAAGGGTCAATTTTCTTATTGCGAGCATGAACTTTTAAAATTTCCAGACGACCTTTGCGGTCTGGTGCATCCACAATCACTTGTCGATCAAACCGTCCTGGTCGTAGCAACGCGGTATCTAATACATCTGGACGGTTAGTGGCAGCAATAATAATAATACCAGTGTTACCTTCAAAACCGTCCATTTCGGTGAGCAATTGGTTGAGGGTTTGTTCCCGCTCATCGTTTCCACCACCAATACCTGCACCTCTTTGGCGTCCTACGGCGTCGATTTCATCGATAAATATCAAGCAGGGAGCATTTTCTTTTGCTTTTTTAAATAAGTCACGTACACGAGATGCACCCACACCCACAAACATTTCCACAAACTCTGAACCGGAAATGCTAAAGAATGGTACACCGGCTTCACCAGCGATCGCTTTTGCAAGCAGCGTTTTACCTGTTCCCGGAGGTCCGACTAACAGCACTCCTTTAGGAATGCGTGCACCCACAGCAGTAAATTTTTCTGGTTGCTTAAGGAAAGTCACGACTTCTTGCAGTTCTTCTTTGGCTTCTTCAATACCTGCGACGTCGTCAAATTTCACTCCGGTTTTTGCTTCCATCTGGAAGCGAGCTCTGGTTTTACCAAAGTTCATGGCTTGGCTAGAGGCGTTAGTAGAGCGGCGTAGGAACAATAACATCAAAGCAATCAGTGGTAAGATCCACATCAAGTTGATCAAAAGTCCTACAGCCGTTTTGCCACCAGTAGAGGGAGTTTCCGCAAAATCAACTTTATTTTCTTTTAGTTTATTAATTAACTCAGTGTTTTGTTCCAAAAGCTGCACCCGTATTGGTTGTGCATCTTGCTTTTGCTCTTTGATGAGATAAACCCTTGCTACCTGCTCGGTTTCGTCAAGCTCTACTCTTTTGACTTCCCCCTTCTCAGTTTTCCTGATGAATTCGCCATAGGATAAAGTCGTATCGCGCTCTCCTTTTTGCGCCATTGCAGGAGCTGCCCCTAACATCCCTGGCAACATGATTAAACCAGCTGCTAGCGCGACTCTCAAAGCTGCACGCTTTACAGACTGCTGTTTCATCAATGTCTTTTTCTCAAAATTTTCCATAATAATAATTACCCTTTGTTTGCTGCCCCATAACTGAGCACTCGTTTCTATGCCTTTTCCTCTACCAAGAGTAGAAATCAGGGGTGTCTAATCTTCTAGTGTAACTTCCAAAAAAAACCATTCCCAAGTTTTTCCTTGCTATACCCATAAATGCGTCTGTTTATGATAATTCTGTTGTGTTAGACGCATAATTGGAAGCTTGGGATTCCTTGCTGGTTAGACTCTTTGCTCAAAAGCCTTTTGAAATACTACTTCTACATCTTAGTCTTTGCTAAATTTCTCACTCTGTAGCATAAAATTCTCTGCCAATTGGAATTTGGCATATCATGTCACAAATCGCTATGATATACACATAGTCGTAATGATTCCGTTTTGCAAATCTCTACCTTTTGGGAGAGAAATTTTTTATTGAAGATTTTTATGCCTAACAGCACGCTCTGAATGATCTACGACTGATTATGCGTTGTGTACATGCTTGGGTATAAACACACGTTGACGCATATCTTTGTAAAATACAACACATAAAGGATTTTACCATGGTACGCATAGTAGGCATTGCTGGCAGCTTAAGACCAGACTCTTACAGCCAATTAGCTTTACAGCTAGCGGCTCAGAAAATACAAGAGATTGGGGCTGAAGTAGAAATTCTTGATTTACGGCAGATGAACCTACCATTTTGTGACGGAGGAGATGACTATCCGGATTATCCAGATGTCAAACGGATGCAAGATGCCGTTAGTCGTGCTGATGGCTTGGTTCTAGTTACACCTGAGTATCATGGCGGTGTAAGCGGAGTCTTGAAAAATGCTCTTGATTTAATGAGTTTTGACCAGTTGGCTGGTAAGGTATCGGGACTGATTAGTATTTTAGGTGGTCAGCCAAATAGCAATGCTCTAAATGATTTAAGGTTGATTCTCCGATGGGTTCACGCATGGTGCATTCCTGAGCAAGTAGCAATTGGACAGGCTTGGAAAGCTTTTAGTCCAGAAGGTAAGTTATTAGATGAAAAACTTTCTCAACGTTTTGACCAATTTGCTCAGAGTTTGGTTGAGAATACACGGAAGTTACGAGGCGTTGAATAAATTTATGTTAATCCCCCTTTGGAGAGTATTGGACTTTGGACAAAAACAAGTTAAACCTCGTCCATCTTGAAAGCTGGAGTTTTGTCACGCATGGGAGTATCCGAAGATTTAGAAGTGGTGATTGAGGTTGGGACAAAGATGTTAAGCGTTGACTGGAGTCGTTGGGGTGAAAGTGCAGAAGCTTTGAGAGAAAAAGCATTGAGAGCAGCGCATCCCCGTAGTCGTGAGCGGTTTATGGCATTGTATGAGATTAGTGGTGGAAAAAGTGCGACTCAAGTAGGTCGGGAAACAGGACGTAACCCACAAACAGTAATGGAATGGGTGCATCGTTACAATGAAGCAGGTCCAGAGACCCTAGATTACCAACGCAGCGGTGGGTATCCCCCCCTTTATCTTTAGAAATAGAACAGGCATTAGATGGGCAGATCCGGGATGGCTTAAAATTAGCAGCAACTCCACCTCAAAAACGTCAGGAACAACCTCAACCCCGTTGGACTTTAAAACGTTTAGTTTCATGGATCAAAACCCAATTCAATATCGATTGCTGTCGTGATACTGTTCGCAAGACCCTCAAAGGACTAGGATTGTCGTGGAAAAAAGCCCGTAAGCTACTAAATAAGGCAAACACGAAAAAACGTGCTGAGTTTCTTGAAACACTTGTTGAATTATTCGATAAAGCTCTTCAACTTGGAGATCTGCTAATTTACATCGACGAAGCTCATATTCATCTTGATACTGATGAAGGCTACGGTTGGTCGATTAAAGGTGAACGGTTTTGGGTTAGTTCCTCTTCCGTTTCACCAAACCCGGAAAAATCTGCCTTAGGCACTTACCAGTAAATAAATCACCAGCCTTATTAAAACGAACCACCGACTGCACCCACGATCAACCACGAAGGCTGGTGATTTATTTTTATGGATCTCCCTTAGCGTAGCGGCTCCCCTTGGGAGCTTCCTCATTACAGGTAACGGGTTTAGAGCCAATGTTGTTGGCGGAAAAATCGCCCCAATACCGTGGCAGATCGTTTGTGGGTGACAACTCATCTCAAACCTGATGAGGAAAAACTACGGGTTTCAACTTAGACGAGGTTTAGTTCGCGAATAGCATGACTTTGTTATCCTGTAGCTGATACAGAAAAACCGAGCGAGATAGTCACGGCTGATTATGTTGAGGATGCGATCGCATCCTTGCGATCGCAGCTTTGGTTCCTACTGGTGTGCTTCCTCGTCCTTTGATTTATGCTCGTAGAGTGCAACAGCAAGACATCACAACATCTGGTTACACAGTCATTGCTTAGGATAATCGAGTCATAAATACAGGTACTATTCTTGCGACAAATGGTGATATCACACTTAGTGTTAGTTAATGAGCGATCGCTTTCCATATTTACAGAAACTTCAGTATCCCTTAAGCTTTGTACGTATTTACGCTACGCTAACGGACACGCTGCGCGAACGTAATGCTTTTAGCCCACTTTCCGCACTTCATCGTGTAATACGCGTAGATTTCCCAAATCTGGCTAACAATGGTTAAATAAACAGCACGAGTTATCAATTATTTTCAATATTAATACTTAATAATTTGAGCATTATTAGAAATAATTCTTGAAAATCAAGATAATACATTTTGAAGTGCGGAATATGGGTTTTAGATGGGGATTCAAACCCCAACTAACCGAAGACACCGTAAAGACGGTGGGATTTTAGACCCCATTGCTCCTGGGGCGAGGTGTTCCCAATCTTCAAGGTATTCCCCACACCCCACACTCAGGAGCGAAGCGATGATAAGGGTAAAGTTCTGGCTATTTAATACTTGGCTTATTTCCGTCGAACCGTACTAGATAGTTGCGGTCTATAGCTTGACACAGTATCACAGCATACCACTTATTAGGGTCAGTCCATACCTTTTGTGGTACTAAACCCTTTGTTTTCAATTCATGCTGAATAGTGTCTAAGTTGAACTTGCGAGAAATTTCGGTGAGGATGGTTTCACCAGGGGCAAAATTAACGGTGAGGTTGAGGGCGCGTAGTTGAACGGTTTGCGATCGCGCACTGCGTAAATGCATTTCGATTTGATGTTCTTTTTCGTTATAAAACGCCCAGTGAGAAAATTGCGTTGTGTCAAAATTCCCTTCTAACAGCCAATTGAGATGCTGTAACATATTGAGATTAAATGCCGCAGTCACTCCCTGGCTGTCGTTATAAGCAGCCTCCAAAATATCTTTTGGCTTTTGCAAGTCTATCCCCAATAAAAAATACTCTCCTCCCTCAAGAGCTTTTGTGATTTGGGACAAAAACATATCACACTCTTGGCGGTTCAAATTACCCAAAGTGCTACCAATAAAACAAATCATCCGACTGGGTAACTGCGATGGTGGGAGTTGTGCCAAAGCCAATTCATAGGTTCCCGCCAAGGCATGAACGAACATAGAGGGATAATCTACCAGTAGCTGCCTAGCACTGCTTGCCAACATCCCTGCACTTACATCTATGGGAACATAGCGCAATCTGTAGCCTAGCTGATTGTACGCATTTAGTAAAATACGAGTTTTGGTAGAACTACCACTACCAAGTTCCACCAATTCGCAAGCGCCAGTTATCTTGGCAATTTCATCAGCGAATTTTTGCAAAATTGCTGTTTCCGTCCGCGTTGGGTAATATTCTGGTAACCCACAGATTTGCTCAAATAGCTCAGAACCATAGTCATCGTAGAAGTAACGAGGGGGGAGAGATTTGGGTGTTTGAGTTAATCCCTTAACTACATCACTTCCTAAACTAGAGGAAAAAATTAAGGTTGGTTCTTGCAAATGCTGTATTTGCAAGCGTTGTTCAATAGTGTTTTGGGAAGCAACTTTACTGCTACCAGTTTTAGATACCGACATTCAACCTCCGCTAATATAATGTATGAAAAAATATAAAAACTTTCATTTTATACGCATGAGCGTTGCTCCTCTGAAAGAGGCTCACATTTCTCAAATAGCTTGCTAGACTCGTAAATCAATGAATCATAGGTAGTGGGAAATATGTAGTGATACGGAAATCGCTATACTTGATTGGTTGGTTCTGGAGACAATTCTTTGAATTCCTCGGCTTGGTCTTCAATTTTTTTCTCATTGGTTAGAGCAAGGTAAATGCCCAGGATGATGATGGCAAATGCTATCAAGTTCAACCAACTCAATGCCTCTGCAAAGATAACCCAAGCTAAAAAGGCAGTGACAACCGGATCTAAAAGATTAATCACTGCTACAAAGCTAGAAGACAAATGTTTGAGGCTATATGCAAGCAGCCCCTCACCGAAAATAAGAGTTAGAGCCAGAGTAATAACACTCAGCCACCCTTTCCAAGTGTGAGGAAACCATTCTTCGTGGACAGTAAATAGAACCAGTGCCAACAAAACGCTAACAATTCTACAATTCCAATTCAGGATAGTTGTAACTGTTAATTGTGTCCGAAGTTTTTCAACTGCCAGAAGATAAATACTCCAGAAAAGTGCTGAGAGAAATGCAAGTAAGTCACCTTGGAGTTTAAGAGAAGCAACTTGTAAATCATCGAAACCAAGGACGATTGTTCCCACAGTTGCGATAACAAGACCAATTAGGAATTTATAACCAAAACGTTGATTGAAAAGTAGATATCCCCCTAATGCAGTGAAAAATGGAGTCAAGCTATGTATCAATGCTGAGTTAGCAACGCTGGTCTGAGTCAGTGACCAAGCCCAGAGAAGCTGAGTAGTACATAAAAATATCCCTGTTGCCAACAGTAACAGGATTTGTTTGTTGTCAAGTGACTGCTTGATCAACAATTGCTCTCCCAACCAACGCTGACGTAGAAACGAAAGCTCTTGCCACAGTAAAAAAATTACAGCCGCTATCCAACAACGATTGAACATTGTGGCATTGGGGCTAATTTCGTTTTCGCTCCATCGGATTAAAATAGGCACAATACCACAAATCCACATAGCAACAAAAGTAGCAATCATCGCTCCTTTTGCTTTGTTATCAGTCTGCAGGTTAGAGATTTCAAGCTGGTCGCTCATATAATGACCCAAAAAATCTATAGCAATCCTAAATCATTTGTGAGAGAGAAAAAAGCTGAAAAGCTTATAAATACGTACTTTTCATCTCCGTATTTTCTCACGATTCAATTCGGATTGCTATAGTATGATGATCGCTAGGCAGTGGCATCCACCGCCTATTCGAGCGATAGCAGTTTCCAGTTGCGTCTGTTAGTACCGATGTTCTTCCAACCCCAAGCCTGTGACGCCCTGAAAAACTCGCGCTTTCAAGGCATTGCACTGAAATGCCACCTAAGTCTTCTCTAAATTTCGTCCAATTTTAAATCGTCAATGTAAAGCAAGAAGAAGCCAATTGGGATAGTCAGTAGTGATCGCCAGAATGGTGGCATCGGGATGTCCAATACCAAACCCCACGTAGGACGATTTTTTTGAGCTTTGAGGTAGGAAGATTCATAGGCGGCTGATCCGGATTCTTGCCAAGGAATTGAATTAGAAGGATTCTATGCGAATGTTGCGGGAGCGCTCTTTTGACAAGCTACGCAACGTTTTACATCTGTATTTTTTGGTTTCAAACTAGGGGTTCTCATTCTCCCACGTTATTTATGATAGCGTCCGCTACAATCTTGCGAAAGTGAGCTATCCCTAGTTCGTGTTCTTTGGCTAGCTGGGTAACTTTGTAGGCTCGAGAGTTAATTCCCTCCTGTAGCGAACGAAGGATAACCAAGTCTTCCTCCATAAACTGATCGAAGTCGGCTCGGTAGTTAGCTAGATCAAGGGGAAATTCCTGTGTCTGAGCTGGGGTCTGATAGATAAAAATTTCTATGGTAGTACGTTCGGGGTTAAGCGGTCTAACCTGCCAGAATTGAACGTGATCTTTTGCAGTATTGATGATCGTGTTCGGAAAGATGTAGACTTGGTAAGACATACCCAAGGGTTCCCACGGAAATACAAGTACTCCTTCCAGTGGCTTGTCTGTATAGTTAGTATAATAATAGCTATGACGACCTGTGGGAATGGTGCGTATACCTTGCCAATCCAATACCTTCAGACTCTGGGTATGTGTATATGGACCGTGATATGCATCAAGGTAGCCCTCGACAAATAGCTTCCAGTTGATCGGCTGCTCATAAGACCAGCGATCAATTTCCCGCAGTTCTTCCCAAGGCTGCTTATAATCCTTCAGAAAGTCTGGGATATCTGCCAGGTAAGCCCTCAATGACTCTCCTTCGGGGTCGGGATTGACAAAGATGAAGCCGCCCCAAGTATCCACCTGCGCCTTGTGTAATTGGATTAGGGATTTGTCTAGGTCAGGGAAGTATTTTGGCTCTGATACTAAGCGAAGTTTGCCTTCTAGGTCATAGATCCACGCATGATAGGGACAACGGATTAGACTACAGTTACCTTGCCCATTGAGTAAACGCGCTCCCCGGTGGGGACAAACATTGTACATTGATTGCAAGCTTCCTGATGGTGTGCGAATCACAAAGATTGGTTCCAACCCAATCATGCAGGTAAGGTAATCGCCTGGGTTTGGTAGGTCTGATTCGCGACCAACAAATTGCCAAGTACTACGCCAGATGGTCTTCAGTTCTTGCGTAAAAATCTTGGGTTCGGTGTAATAGTAGCCTGGTAGTCCTACGTTAGCTGCCCCAGGAATGGTACTCTGAATCATTTTGTTTATAACCTGCTAAACTAACTTGCAGTTGACTAGATTATTTCGTAATACCTCTAACCAATCAATGAAATTGTCATAACTCCTATGAAACACATTCGGTTGCATTAGGATGAGGAATGAGTTCTAAGCCGAAAGCGTGAGCTTTTTTCTTGAGGTTTTTGATTATCCTTGAAGAACACAGATTTGGTCTTCTGGACGAAATGAACCTGCTAGTAAGCCGTACGTGTGTAACTGTTGTAGCCACTGACAGTCTAGTACATCAGTTTTGCGACCAGGAACAGTTTTTACGTAATGAGCGTTAACCAGCTTAACCTCAAAACCGCGACTTTCCAAAATTTGGAATACAGGTATCCAATAAACTCCTGTAGATTCCATTGATACGGTTTGAATTTTGCATTGCTTTAACCAGTCTGCCATTGCATAAAGGTCAGCCGTAAAACACGCAAAGCTACGTACATTCTCGCTATCCCTTCCCACGGGAACACACACCCAATGTCTATCCGCACCGATATCAATCCCTGCGGCATTGGGATTGATTAGTGGTAAATTCAAATTATCTGATGTCAGAGGTCGTTCCTGTTTTTTCATAGGAAGTTTTGAACAAGCAATTGTGTACTTTGCATTGTGGGATGTATCCTGAAGAGGGTGCGGTGTATAAAACTAATCTCCTATCCGGGATAGTGGCAATTGTCACTTCACCAATGAATTCACCAAAATCACCCAGAACCAAGCTCACATACGGGCGAAGAAAGCACCATTGTTTAGACGGTTTTGACTGTCAAGATACTTATTTAGTGTAGGATTAATTGACTACTAAATCTTGAACAAAAGTGTTTCTTCCATAATTCACTTGTGGCAAAAGCCGCGAGTTGGGCGCTCACATCTTGTACCAAGAAAAATTGATGTTTTTTGAACACTCAATATGAAAACTAAAGCCTTTATTTTACAGAGACAAACCCATAAAAGTGATGTAACTTTATTGCTCTGCTTTTGACTAAGCCCAGGTTTATACGGAGATGTGCAAGATCTGAGCGCCCAAGGGGCGCGATTACACGCCCGCAACGAATGAAAGAAACACCTCTTTTCCTTCTTCCCTGTTAAGAGTTCCCTGTTAAGAGTTCCCTGTGTTTCTTGAGAGATAACTGAATTCAAGCCTGATTAAAAATAGGAGGAAATTGGTTGAGTGTGGGTTGTCACCTTATCAGCTTTTAAACATAGTCAGGATCTAATGAAGCTGGCTCTTCTTGGCTGTATAAGTAAGAATCCAAGTTTTTTTCAATTTCAGCAGGAAATTGAACTTCAGGATAGTCATATGCGAATAGTATGGCAATTCTTTCTTGACTTCCCCTATAAGCACTAACACTATGGAGACATTTGTCTCCTTGCATAATCAAAAGTCTACCTGGCTTTGGTTCAACAACCACTTTTTTTCCAAAAAAATTCCGGACAAATTTCAACTGTAACAAGAAATCTAAGTATTTTTGAATCTTAGTAAATTTTAAACTTCCTAAATGTATCCTGTATTGAGGATAAAGTTCAATATTTCCTCCTTCCGCTTGGTTTAAATAAAGTATTGCAGTAATTACATTTCTGTCATAATGCCACCACAGATATTCTCCTCCCTGTTTAAGAATATTAATATTTACTGCTACTTTTTTATTTTTTAGTAAATCAAAATCTTTTCCAGTAATGAGGTTGACAAGCTCGTTTATCTTTTGAGACAAATGCGAAATTTCACTCAAATACTCTTCTATTTGCAACCCATGAATTACAAAATAATGAAGCGAACGGTCTTTAGTTTTTCGGGAAACTTCAGCTATTTCATTCTTGGCTGTAAATTTGGCAATCAGTTCAATAAAATTTGTGCAAAATTCCCTTGCCAGAAAATCATCAATTACACAGTAACCATTTGTAAAAAAATGTTCTCTTCTCATTTTTTTTGGAAAAAAATTTTTGCTTAGGAAAAGTTTATACTGTATTGTTTTTGTTTCCAGCCTGTTATCGAACCCAGTGACACATCTAAAATCGTCTGAATCTCTTCGTACAAGTAGCCTTGATAAACCAGCTTGACTGCCAACGCTTTCCTTACCTCACGGGCTTCTGGACGAAGAGCGATAAATTCTTGCAGTTCTGCGATCGCATCCTGTAGATCCTGGTTTATCATTGTTCGCTGTTAGACAGATGTACCTCCCCGTATTATTTCGTAGTCTTTTTCAAAAATCAAATCGGATTCCTATATATTGTTTCATTTATACTTAAATTTCAACGATATAAGTATGAAGTTAATAGTTAAAGCACATAGACTGTTAAAAAGAACCGGGAAATCCTTATCAATCAAAGCGTATATTAACCACAGCACATTGCCAAAAAAATTACTTAATATCATCTTAAATGATACGTTTTTTTGCTGTTTTTTCTTGACGTATTTTTACCACTTGTGGAAAAAATTGAATGCTAGTAAATACTCCGGCAACTAATCCAAAAATTGTTAGAAAATTCATTTTTTACCTTTTACTAAATTTTCCGTTCGGGTATCAAAGAACGCCGCTAGTTTAGCCATGAATCTATTCAAATTCGATACAAGTTTTTAATGTACTGCTACTAACTAAATATTTTTAGTAGTCTGTTCATCTGCAACAACTATACTAATATTAGTATCTTCATAAAAACAATCTCTAGCAGGTAGACAAGTAACAAATAGGCTGTTATATAGGTCAACATAATTAAATGTAAGATGGAGGCAGTGCTGAATGAGATGTTAGTCTGATGCCTGCTGCAATCCGAAAGGTATTGAATCCTGAAGAAGATCGGACGTTGCTCGAACTGAGTTACGCTAAGGGTGTGCACCTTTAGCGATCGCACCAGTACACACATGTTTGCGGGTAATCAGTTACGTCTCTGGTTTTCTTCAATAGCTCACCATTGTTCGGCTTTGTCATGCAAAGAGCCTTGCATCAGGTCATGTGAATTGATTTTTTATTGTTTGTGAGAAATCTGGGGGTAGCTTGGTAGGTTCTAAAACCGAAAAGCCCAACTCCTTATATTGTAAAAAACAGCACCTAATTCATTTAACCTTCCTTGCGGGAAGTCCCCAGGTGGAGTCTTCGGAACCTGGGGATGAAAGCAAGGGCAGGGTCTAGTTATGCAGGCGGAGAATCTTGCTGCTTGATGTATTTCTTCAACACATCGAGCGACACCCCACCACTAGAATTCACAAAATATGAACTCGACCAAAAAACAGGCTTCCAGTAGTATTTGTCTACGTGTGATTTGAACTCCTTGCGGATTAGCCTACTTGACGACGCTTTTAGGACTTTTACGAATTCAGAAATATGATTATCTGGGGACAGGTTGACCAATAGGTGAACATGGTCTTCTTCGCCGTTGAACTCGATAAGAATGCTTTTTTGTTGTTCACAGAGATCTATGAAAATAGCTTGCAGCCTAGTGAGGATTTGAGAAGTAATCACTTTGCGCCGATACTTCGTTACCAACACAATATGTAGGTGAATGCAAAATACAGCATGAGAACTCTTTCTGAGAGAGGGTTGCACTACGCGTTATGTGAATGATATGATAACTTCCATGATAGTAACAAGGTCTTCCACGTAGGAAATGGAGCCAGCCTTAATACAACGAGTACCCTACTACGCCGACAGTGAAACAAAACAAAGGCTGGCTCCATTTCCAGGGGACAAGTGCGTAACACGTAGAACAACCTTTCGTTTATATCCAACTAAGTCTCAAGAAGTAAAGCTTCACTATTGGCGGCGACTTCATAAAGACTTATTTAACGCCTGTCTTTACCACAGTAAAGACAGAATATCAGCGCTTTGGAAATTCTATTAGTTACTATGACCAGCAAAATATTCTGCCAGAGTTCAAAGAATGTTGGCATGAATATAAAGAGTTAGGTTCACAAGCTTTGCAAGCAACGGTAAAGCGTGTTGACTATGCTTTTCAAAGATTTTTTAGCGGATTGGGTGGATACCCAAAATTCAAGGGAGCGCGACATTATCGCGGTTGGACTTACCCTGGAATAAGTGGATGGAAGGCACACACAACAGGCGATAACGGTTATCTGGAATTGTCTAATTTAGGACAAATTCAGATCAGAGGTAAAGCTAGAACTTGGGGAAATCCAACAACCTGTACCGTCACCTGGAAGCAGGGTAAATGGTACGCCTCAATTACAGTGAATTGTGAGCCAAAAAGAGAGACTGGACTTGGTGCTATAGGCTTAGATTTTGGTACACACCACGCTATCGCCTGTTCAGATCGCGTGATTATTGATAATCCAAAATTTCTAGCCAATACCCAACAGAAAATAGAACAATCATCCAAGAAATTACGTCGCAAACGTGCGCCTAATTTCAAGAAGAAAATCAAAGCGTCTAAACGTTGGAGGAAAGCCAGAAAGCAAGTAAGCAAGCAAGCTTCAGGGCAAAGTAGCCAATCAAAGACAAGATTGGCAACATAAAGTAGCTGCACAGATAGTAAAGAGTAATTCACGCTCTTGCTACTGAGAAGTTAAACATCAAAGGGATGACTCGTAAGTCCACGGCAGTTTGCTCAAGTCGCAAAGTCTGCCGGACAGAATCTTCTGTCCGGCAGACTTTGCGGGAAACCCGCCCACGCAACTGCCTCAAAAAAGGTAGCAAGAGAAAACATCAAAAAACAGGGCTAAATAGATCACTGTTAGATGTCGGGATTGGCAATCTAATTTCACTAATCAAATACAAACTCAGTGAATGTAGTGGGGTATTCGTTGATGTACCCCTCAAGATTGCTCCATCCCAAACTTGCCCTAATTGCGGCAACAAAAAGAAGAAAGAGTTGTCCCAGCGTGTGCATAATTGCGAGAACTGTAATTTTGTTGCTGACCGTGATGTGGCAGCAGCTATGGTAATGCTCAATTATGCCAAGGGGTTAGGAACTAGCCTCTCAAACGCTGATGCTGAACCTCTTTCTAAAAGCCCACAGTATTGTGGAGGGTTTAGGAAAGTTCAGCAGGTGAAGCGTCAGAAACCTCCCTCCGGGACGCTACACGAACGCACGTAGCGGAAGCGGAGTGCGCAGGTAGTTCATAAAGCACCCTGATTGACTCGACTAAGGCTGATTTTACTTGATTAAATGCAATCTGCTTTTTTTATTGGAACATAACTGCTTGATTTAGTCTTAACAGAGAAATAAAAAGTAAGCCTCCTTAGCTTGACGCGAAGGAGGTGGAGGCGGAAAAAAGGTCTTGCATAGACTGATGGTTGATAGATGCAAGCGAAGTTAGCTTATGCACCAAAGGGCGATGATGCCATTTTTGGTAAACAAGTTGCTACACCTACACATCACGCGCTTTGAAAAAATTATAGATAGCAAGAGTAATGGCTAAGACTAACACTATATGAATTAAATTTCCCGCAACATGAAGTACCAGCCCTAATACCCAAAAAGCAAACAGTAGAACGACAAGACCCCAAAGTATGCTCAACATAATTTTGATTCCGTTTTCTGATAGGGGATTTCTATCAGAGTAGTTTTGGATGGCTACAAAAAAACAATTTAGACACAAAATTTTAACAAAACTGAAGGTTGTTACGCTACCTGGATCTTTTAGTTCTTAAAGCTTACAAAAATCTTGGGCATTGGGAATTGGGCATTGGGCATTGGGAATTGGGCATTGGGAATTGGGCAATGGGCATTGGGCAATGGGAGATTTCAAATTTTGAATTTTAAATGAGCGAATGCGTGAATTGTTTTGTCCCCTTGTCCATTTTCAAGCTAGAAAGATTATTTGGTAGTAGGGTGAGCAAAATGTTGCCCACCCTAGATTTTAATGATGATGGTGATGATGTACCACAGCTAACTGAGGATTAACTGCCCCAGTTTGTTCTGAGAACAACTCGCCAATATGAGCATTTGCCCATTGAGCTGCCATATCTAAGAATTGAGGATGGTCATTAACGCAGGGCATCTGCACGTAGTTTACACTGGGCTGCTTTTTCTGTAGCGCGTGAATGATGTGGTGTACGTCTAAGAGAGTTTCGTGATTTTCTGTTGCAAAACCAATCGGCATAAATATGACTGCTTTGGCACCTAATTGAATGAGATTTTTTGCTGCTTGCTCAACATTTGGCAGTGTCCACTCAATTAAAGGTGTGTCATGGTTAAGCCATCCGATAGAAATCAAAGGGTAGCGGTGGATTAATTTATCTCGTACTAAATCGTAGAGTATTTGACTTTCGGTAATTCCAGAGGTGAATCCTTTGGCTTTATGGGGACAACCGTGGTTCATCAGCACAATGCCAATTTGAGAAGGTAGGTAAGCACTGGCTAAGTCAGCTGTAATTTTCTCTTCGACTAAATGCGCCATCAAGTCGATGTAAACTGATTCATTGTAGAACGACGGGATGTAACGCAGTCCTTTAACCCAATGTTCATCATCCTCAGTCATTTGGGCTAAAGCTTTGTTGACTTGTTCTATTGCAATACCGCTGGTGAAGATGGAATCTACAACTAGCAGTGGGTAGATGAGTATTTTGTCAAAACCTTGGTCTTTGATTTCTGCTAGGACTTGTCTGGGTAGAAAGGGGGCGCAAAAGTTGAAGGCTTTAAAAACTTGAACACCTTCACCCCACTGGGCTTGTAGATGTTTTTCAATGCCAGCGCGTTGTTTTTCAAAAATGGCATTGTGTGGAGAAATAAAATCATGGTGCTGATGTCCCCACTCATGACGGTCAAATAATGCCAAAAGCCGTGCTAAGGGAGGATAAACCCAAGTAGGCACGGGTGCAAATTTTGCTGTTAGTAGATTTAAAGCTTGTTCATTATAGTTAGCGAAATCTTCGTAGCTTTCGACTTCACCGTAACCCATGAGCAATATTGCTACTCGGTGTTGACCGGGCGATTGGGCAGAGCCCACGCTACGCGATCGCTCATGCGTTGAGTGTAGTTTTTCTGGTGTGGTAACCACAATAGTTCCTCAATACAACTTCAAAAGTTCTGAGTTTTGAGTCATGAGTCCTGGATAATTTCCACTTAGAACTCAGTACTCATGGTTCAACACAGTTTAAGCTTTGTTGTTTTCCATACTCATAAAATTCTATCCTATCCAGGGGGATAGGATAGAAAAGTAAATATGAGTTGTATCTCTCATGACATACTTTATTTACTACTGAAGATATAGACAAAACAATGACTAAAAATGACTTTGAAGACGTGACATATGCTTGTTTCGCAAATGAGTATAATTATTTGCCCTGGTATTCATGAGTCAGCCTTAACTCAATGTTTTGTATCAGGGTGCATAGACCAAATTATAAATGAAGCAAAAAGTCAAAAAGCAGTAGATTTACTGATATTTCCTGCTCAAGGTGGTTTAGCTTTATCAGCATTTCACATATTGCAGTTTTTACACAAACACTTGCAGGATAGGATAGAATCGCCAGCTGTGTTCATTAGCTTTAGTGCTGGTGTCGTTGGGGCAATAGTCGCTGCTCATAAATGGCAACAAATTGGCGGTCATGTTAAAGCTTTTATTGCTATAGATGGATGGGGAGTACCTATGTGGGGAAATTTTCCTATCCATCGGATGAGTCACGATTATTTCACCCACTGGAGTTCTTCTCTGCTGGGAAGTGGAGAAAATAACTTTTATGCAGATCCACCTGTTGATCATCACCAAATGTGGCGATCGCCCCAAACTGTACAGGGCTGCTGGGTGGACTCTTTTTTTGGCGAATCACCGCCGAAAGAGCATCTGAGCGCGGCTGAGTTTTTGCATTTGCTTTTAAGGCGTTATAAAGATAACTAGTCCGGAAAACAGATTGCTCAGCAGGAGTGAGTAAAGGAAGATGAGGGGGAAACAAATAATTGTCCATTAACTCTTTCTGCTCCCTGCTCCCTCATCTCCCTCATCTCCCTGCTCCCTTCCCTAGTCGCTATCCCAAAAGATTCTAATGTTTCCAACTGAACCTGGTGCTGTTAATAAAGGGTTTACTGCCGTTCTCAAAAATCGTGGTTTCATGCTGCTGTGGATTGGACAATTGGTATCCCAACTAGCAGATAAAGTCTTTTTTGTTTTGGTCATTGCTCTGCTTGAGAACTACCCAGCCCCTGCTGGATTGGCGGAAAACTCAATGTACTCCACGTTAATGGTGGCGTTTACAGTACCAGCGATATTGTTTGGTTCCGCAGGTGGTATCTTTGTTGACCGCTTTCCAAAAAAGCTCATTATGGTTGGTTCTGATATCCTGCGTGGGATATTGACGCTATGCATTCCTTTTTTGCCACGGGAGTTTTTCATTCTGCTCATACTAACTTTTGCCATTTCCACTGTGACGCAGTTTTTTGCACCTGCTGAGCAAGCTGCCATTCCGCTGTTGGTTAGAAAAGAGAATTTGATGGCAGCCAATGCACTGTTTAGCAGCACGATGATGGGAGCTTTAATTGTTGGCTTTGCCGTGGGGGAGCCTATCTTGAGTTGGGCAGAAAACTCGGTAGGAGCAGACTATGGTCAAGAACTTGTTGTTGCAGTATTATACCTGTTGTCTGCGGGCGTTATGCAACCCATTAATTTTAGAGATAACGTATCCTTTGATAACACTCAGCCAGTCATCAATCCTTTGGCTGACTTTAAAGAGGGTTTGCGTTATCTCAAGAAAAACCGTCTTGTATTGAATGCTTTACTGCAGCTGACAACTTTGTACTGTGTGTTCGCTGCGTTAATAGTTCTAGCGATTAGATTAGCGGCAGAGTTTGGTTTGAAGGAAAAACGATTTGGCTTTTTCTTGGCAGCAGCTGGGGTAGGTATAGTATTGGGAGCGGGGATTTTGGGTCACTGGAGTGATAAGCTTCACCGCAAACCCTTACCCCTGATTGGATTTTTGATTATAGCATTAGTTTTAGCAGTGTTTAGTTTTATCCACAACTTGTTATTGGCTTTTGCACTTTGTGCATTGTTGGGTATAGGCGCTGCTTTCATTGGCGTACCAATGCAAACTCTTATTCAACAGCAAACACCACCCACAATGCATGGAAAAGTGTTTGGGTTTCAAAATCATGCCCTCAACATAGCTCTTAGCGCACCACTTGTAATCACTGGTCCAGTCACTGATGCTCTTGGGTTACGAACTGTGCTTGTGACCATGAGTATTGTCGTAGTCTCTGTAGGCGTTTGGGCTTGGCACAATACTCGACGAGTATTGCGAGATGTTTTTCTAAAATAAAAGATTTTTGACTATTTTTTGATTTTTGTAGGAAAAATTATTACTATTCTATGAAGCTTTTAAATTATAATGGAGTTTTAACTACGGATATTCTGCATCAACTTAGCTATTGCGTGAGGTTTGACTGTGCGTTCACCAAGTGTCTCTGCAGGAGAATCGCCTTCCCAAATTAGTCTCCCACAAACCGAAAACCAAAGCATCTCCAATAATAATGTCTCTATTTCACCAGTCGTGACGCCCATACGTGCTTCCGGTGGTTTTGCTTTGCTTGATAGTCTCAAGCGCCACGGCGTTGAGTATATTTTTGGTTATCCTGGTGGTGCAATCCTACCGATTTACGATGACCTGTACAAAGTAGAAACGACTGGTGGTGGCATTAAGCACATCCTGGTGAGACACGAACAAGGTGCAACACACGCCGCCGATGGCTACGCCCGTGCTACGGGGAAGGTAGGAGTGTGCTTTGGAACTTCTGGTCCCGGAGCAACTAATTTGGTGACGGGTATTGCCACTGCCTATATGGACTCAATCCCAATGATTGTTGTCACAGGACAGGTATCACGGGCGGTAATTGGTACAGATGCGTTTCAAGAAACTGATATCTACGGGATTACGCTACCGATTGTCAAGCACTCTTATGTGGTACGCGATCCCAAAGATATGGCGCGAATTGTTGCCGAAGCTTTCCATATTGCCAGCACTGGGCGTCCAGGACCAGTTTTGATTGATGTTCCTAAGGATGTGGCGTTAGAGGAATTTGACTATGTGCCAGTGGAACCAGGAAGAGTGAACTTGCCAGGATATCGTCCGACGGTGAAGGGAAATCCACGGCAGATTAATGCAGCTATCCAATTGATTCGTGAAAGTCGCCGTCCACTGCTATATGTAGGTGGAGGTGCGATCGCCTCTGGTGCTCACGAGGAAGTGAAACAACTGGCAGAGATTTTCAATATCCCTGTCAGCACAACGTTGATGGGTATCGGTGCCTTTGACGAACATCATCCCCTTTCTGTGGGAATGTTGGGAATGCACGGTACTGCCTACGCCAACTTTGCCGTTACAGATTGTGATTTACTGCTTTGTATCGGTGCAAGATTTGATGACCGCGTGACAGGTAAGTTGGATGAATTTGCCAACCGCGCTAAAGTCGTTCACATAGACATTGACCCAGCAGAGGTTGGTAAAAACCGCGTTCCAGAAGTACCCATCGTTGGTGATGTGCGGAAAGTGTTGATTGACTTGTTGCGGCGCGCTCAGCAAGCAGGCATAAAAGACACACCAAACCAAACGCAAGAATGGCTGAACCTGATTAACCGCTGGAAGGAAGAATATCCTCTACAGGTACCACATTATCCTGACAGTATGTCACCGCAAGAAGTGATTGTAGAAATTGGTCGCCAAGCACCCCATGCCTTTTACACGACAGATGTGGGTCAACATCAAATGTGGGCGGCACAATTCCTGAAAAATGGTCCCAGGCGCTGGATTTCCAGTGGTGGTTTAGGAACAATGGGTTTCGGTTTTCCTGCAGCAATAGGTGCTAAGGTGGCGTTTCCCAATGAAGATGTCATCTGCATTAGCGGCGATGCCAGTTTCCAAATGAATTTACAGGAGTTAGGTACGGTAGCACAATATGGTGTCAATGTCAAAACAGTAATCATAAATAATGGCTGGCAGGGAATGGTGCGCCAGTGGCAGGAAGCGTTTTACGGTGAGCGTTACTCATGTTCGAATATGGAAGTAGGAATGCCAGACATTGAGTTGCTGGCAAAGGCGTATGGTCTCAAGGGCATGGTGATCAAAAGCCGTGATGAGTTAAAGGATGCGATCGCCGAAATGCTGGCACATAATGGTCCAGTAGTCGTCAATGCCCACGTTACCAAAGACGAAAACTGTTACCCAATGGTCGCTCCTGGAAAGAGCAACGCTCAGATGGTTGGCTTACCACGCCAGCGAAAGAAAGCCTCTTCAAAGCCAATTTCTTGCAGCAACTGCGGTGCAAAAAACCCGCCTAATAACAACTTCTGTCCTGAGTGCGGTACAAAGTTGTGAAGTCACCTGGGTTAATCATTCATGTTAGGGTGGGTCATACCTACCCTCATCTCTTTTTGACTCACTATTTAGTCGGTTGCTTCCACAGTTCTTCTCATGACGTAGAGTGTGTGCGTTTTGTTGCCAAATTGCCTCGGTGGCGTTTTGCGTGTCACCTCAAAGCCTATTTTCTTCCAAAAAAGGAACCCTTGCTCGTTCTCTTCAATAATAGCTACTGGCAAGGATTGCGTGCTTTGGTATAGATTTAGTGCGTCCCCACTTGGCATTATTATCATTCTCGTATACAACGCTTCCCGTGTATTGAGGTAATAATATATTATATATTTTGATCTGCCACGAATGTGTTTGGATTGACTCGCTCGTATTTTTTACCCGTAATTTCAGTTGCCTTGTGTTCTTTTTTTTCGCTTTTAGTCTAAACTCCAGTGTGTCCATAATACCTGGAAAAGTCACCCATTTAGGTGAAGTCACAAATAAGCATTAACCAATATTATAAAGAAAAATTAAGCAACGATTATACATATTCATTACAGTTGTTGGTTTATGAATAACTCTATTTTCTTCATGACTAATCATTCTAAAAGTTATAAAAACTCCAAATTATCGGTTTCGCTCTTCCACGGAAAGATACTCAGGTAAAGCTATTTTCCTTATAAGTTATTATGACGACATACTTAGAAGAAATTCCCGTAATTGGTAAAAAAGTTAAGCACCCAGTACGCTGGTTCATTGGTTTAGCCGCAGCTGGCGTGTTGGTTATTGGTGCAACCACAACATATATAGTTGTCAATCAAGGGATAAGCAAACAAGACATAGCTGCACTGACTGTCCCAGTGGAAGCGAAAGATGTCACTCTGCGAATTTCTGCTAGTGGTAAGGTGCAACCTGTTCAGAGTGTGAACATTAGCCCGAAAAACTCTGGAACTCTAGTAGGGTTGTATGTTGAACAAGGCGACAAGGTACAGCAAGGGCAGATTCTTGGCAAGATGGACAGCGCAGAGATTCAAGCACGAATCGCTGAGGCTCGTGCCAACATAGCACAGAATCAAGCACAGTTAGATCAAGCCCTTGCAGGGAATCGTCCTCAAGAAATTGCTCAGGCAAAAGCACGTTTAGCACAAGCAGAGGCACAACTTGCTGAGGCTCGTGCAGGTAATCGTCCTCAAGAAATTGCTCAGGTACAGGCTCAAGTTGATGCGGCTCAAGCAAAGGCGAAATATACAAGCGAACAGCTCAAGCGTTACCAATCTCTCTACCAGCAGGGAGCGGAGAAAAAACAATTACTCGACCAAGCCATTAGTGAAGATAATGCTGCTAAGGCGAGTTTGCAAGAAGCTCAGAAACGGCTATCTCTACAACAAATTGGTACTCGTTCTGAAGAAATTGCTCAAAAAGAAGCATCTGTCGCTGAAGCACGAGCAGCTTTGCAGTTGTTGGAAGCAGGTTCTCGTCCTGAAGAAAAGCAAGCGCGTAAAGCAGCTGTTGCTGCTGCCCAAGCTAAGTTAAAAACAGAGCAAGTGAATTTGAACAATACGATTATCCGCGCTCCCTTTTCCGGAATCATAACGCAGAAGTACGCCAACATTGGTGCGTACGTTACACCGACAACTTCTGCTTCTTCAAGTGCATCGGCAACTTCTAGTTCTGTTGTTGCTGTAGCACGGGGCTTAGAAGTTCTGGCGAGTGTTCCAGAAGCTGATATCGGCAGAATTAAGCAAGAGCAGCAAGTAGAAATTGAAACCAATGCCTATCCAGATCAAGTGTTTAAAGGTCATGTCCACTTGATTGCTCCTGAAGCAGTCAAGGAGGAAGGTGTCACGTTATTCCAAGTACGAGTTGCCATTGATACTGGTTTAGACAAACTACGTTCTGGTTTGAACGTGGACATGACCTTTTTCGGTGACAAGGTACAAGATGCCTTACTCATACCAACTGTGGCAATTGTTACTGAAAAGGGTAACACAGGAGTTTTAGTACCAGACGCAAAGAATAAACCTCAGTTTCGCCCCGTCACAGTAGGAGCGCAAGTCAAAGACCAAACTCAGATTTTAGAGGGAATCAAACAAGGCGATCGCATCTTTCTCAACCCGCCTGCAGATTACATGATTCAGAAGAAGCAGGAACAGCAAAACAAATGAACATCTTAGAAAGTATGAAAATGGCAGGAAAAACCCTGCTGTCAAATAAATTACGTAGCGCTCTCACTATGCTGGGTATTGTTATTGGGAACGCCTCAGTGATTGCTATGATTGGCGTTGGTGAAGGAGGGCAAAAGTTTGTCAATAAGCAGTTGGAGTCATTGGGACCAAACGTGCTGTTTGTCATTCCTGGTAATCGCGAGACTCAGCGTATATCAAAGGAGGTACCGAAAAATCTAGTGTTGGAAGATGCGGAGGCGATCGCCTCTCAAGTGCCAACAGTAGCAGGAGTGTCACCTGAGTTAAACGGGAGATATGTAGCCAATTACCGTAACAAAAACACGAGTGTCAACATTATTGGCACAACTCCCAGTTTCTTAGTAGTACGGGATTTTGAAACTGCTAAAGGTCGGTTTTTTACCGACATAGATATGAAGCGCAACACTCAAGTGACAGTATTGGGTGCTAACTTGGCAGAAAGACTGTTTGGTAGCAGTAATCCTATAGGTCAGCAGTTGCGAATCAAAAATGCTACCTTTCAAATTATTGGTGTTCTAGAAGGTAAAGGCTCAAGCTTGGGAGCTGATTATGACGAAGCGGCATTAGTACCAATCACAACCTCAGCAAATCGACTTGTGGGAAAGAATTCTCCTTATGGTATTGCATTGGATTACATCGTTACTTCTGCTCGTGATAGCAAGAGTATCGATGCGGCAGAGTTTCAAATCACCAATTTGCTACGCCAACGGCATAAAATTACTAGCGAAGATGACTTTACCATCCGCACTCAGAAGGATGCTTTGCAAACTGTTGGTCAAATCACAGGTGCTTTGACAATTATGCTGGCTGCTGTAGCAGGTATCTCCTTGTTTGTCGGCGGTATCGGCATCATGAATATTATGCTTGTCTCCGTTACTGAACGCACTCAAGAAATTGGTTTGCGTAAAGCTATTGGTGCAACTCAGCAAGATATTCTGTCACAGTTCATGATTGAAGCCATCATTCTCTCAGCTGCAGGTGGCTTAATCGGTACTGCGATCGGTGTAAGCGGCGTTATGCTGGTATCAGCATTGACTCCACTACAAGCAGGAATTTCGCCTGTGGCAATTGCCCTCGCTGTTGGTGTTTCCGGTAGTATAGGTTTATTCTTTGGTGTTGTTCCCGCGCGTCGTGCTGCTAAACTTGATCCAATTGTGGCTTTGAGAAGTGCTTAAGAGGATTTTAACCCAGATGAACGCAGATAACTATCTATTACATCCGCGTGCAACACAAGTGCATCTGCGATTTTAAATTATAGTAGGTTAGGTGAAAAAATTATATGGCAAACACTCTATCTTTGACTGACTCCCGCGTTCCCAACCCGGTCAATCAACCAGTCATTATTCGTTTAGAAGATATTTTTAAAGTTTATGGCAGTGGTGAAGCTGAAGTGCGAGCGCTTAACGGTGTTGATCTCATTGTAGAGCAGGGTGAATACTGTTCAATTATGGGACCATCTGGTTCTGGTAAATCCACGGCAATGAATATCATTGGTTGTTTGGATCGTCCCACTTCCGGACATTATTACCTGGATAACCTTGATGTTGCCCAAATGGAAGATACAGAGTTGGCACAAATTCGCAACAAAAAACTAGGATTTGTGTTCCAACAATTCCACCTTTTATCTCAGCTGACAGCGTTAGAAAATGTGATGCTGCCGATGATATACGCTGGTATGAGCACTAAGGAACGCCGTGATAGAGCAGTGGAAGCTCTCAAGCGAGTAGGTTTAGAAAAGCGTCTGAATAATAAACCAACTCAACTGTCTGGAGGACAGCAGCAACGGGTGGCTATAGCCCGTGCTATTGTTAACCGTCCAGTTCTACTCCTCGCCGATGAACCGACAGGCGCACTCGACTCGCGCACAACCCAAGAAGTATTAGATATTTTTGGTGAGTTGAATGCCAGTGGTATTACTGTTGTGATGGTAACCCATGAGCCAGATGTTGCTCGTCAAACACGGCGTATTGTTTGGTTTCGTGACGGTGAAGTTGTACACTCTCACCTAAGTCCATCTGATGTGGGTCATTTGACAGCGTCTTAAGCCAGCCAAGTAAAACGATTCCGTATAAACGAAGTTTTTGAAGGCAAAATCATATTCTTCACACGAGAAAATGAGAACAAAAACTTCAAATCATTTTAGATATTCTTGCTTTCTGCATCAGCCTTAGGAAACACTACGCGTTGTACGTGATGAACCAAGGTTGTGGAAACAGAGAACAACGTAAATCCGATGAGGGGATGGAATACCCCCAAAGGTAAAGGTGACTTCAGATGAATTGTGAGAAATTGCAGTCCTAGCAGCACTGGCATAGTTGCTGTGAGGCTCCGCACTCGTTGAGGAAATGGACTTAAGTACACCCATAAGAACAGGATTACTGCCAATCCGCCATACCCACGCACGAGCCAAACATGGATGTTCCACCACTCAGAGTTGTAGAAGACGGCTAGTCCAACTGTTAAGATTTGGGTAACTAGGCAGAGGTTGAAGAGTACCGCGACTGTGAGAAAGCCAATCTGAATCCACCGTGCAGGTGGTTGTATGCTATCAGTCGCAAAATTTGTTGCCATAATGAGAATTTCTTCAAAGTGAATTTGTGGAGTATTGCTGGGGGAGCAACGCGAAAAAGTAGGGTTATACCATTTCACGAAATGCCTGATACAAAAGGGCAATGGGCAATTTCCATTTGTATCAATATTAAATAGGACTTACGCACCATCTGTTAGAAACCCGGTTTCTTCGTTCGTATTTGGTTGCGAAACAGACGATTTTTGGTAGAAACCGGGTTTCTTTGCGTAAGTCCTGTTAAAGTGAAACGGTATTAGGGTAGAGGTTAAGTTATTTTTTCGATAGGTATCGCGCTACTCCCAGAACGAAACGCTACTGATGAGTGCCTAATTGTACAGCCGTCGGCTTTGTTTCTGCAGCAAATGCTTCGACTGGCGTGTCAGGAAGGCTACCCCACTCATTCCAAGAACCGTCGTAATTGCGTACATTCTGATAGCCCAGTAAATACTTCAAGACAAACCAAGTATGCGCGGAGCGTCCCCCAAATGCACAGTATGTTATTGCTTCCTTGTCAGGGGTAATGCCTTTACTGCTGTATAACGCGGATAGTTCTTCGGCTGATTTGAACGTTTCATCTTCGTTCAGGGCTGATTCATAAGCAATGTGGACTGCACCTGGAATGTGTCCTGCGCGTTCTGCTCCTTCTGGTGGCTTCATGATGAACAATTCGCCGCAATACTCTTGAGGTGTGCGTACGTCTACCAAAACGCGGTCAAACTTACCGATCGCTCCTTGTACCTGCTCCTGTAGCGCCCGTATGCTTGGATCAGGTTCCTGTACTCTATAGGTAGTTGCCTTGATGGTAGGGGTTTCGCTCACCAGAGGGCGTCCTTCGCGAATCCATTTCTTGCGACCACCATTCATCACTCGCACATCCTTATGTCCAAATACTTTCAAAAACCAAAAAAGAAAAGGGGCACTAGCATTATGATCGCCATAAATAATGACAGTCGTGTCGTTGGTGATACCTGAGCGTGCAAGCAGTCCTTCCAACGCCACTTTATCAAAATTCATACGGTAATTGAGCTGTAGGATTGTCGTGAAGGCGTTCCAGAAGACAGCACCTTGAATGTGACCAGAGTCGTAAGCCGTTGCATCCATATCCACTTCAACAAGACGCACTTGGGAATTGCTCAAATGTTCAGCGACCCATTGGGTATCTACAAGAACTTCAGGATGAGCGTAATGTACTAAGGACATAAGGCGTGATTCCTTGCTCTGTAACTGTAATGAAGTTAGAGTAAAATTAATTTTCTGACACGCCTAGTCCTCGAACGAGTACATTTTTCAGCAACGATAATGGCAACTTCTTTGCAGTCTTTATTTAGAGCGATCGCTCAGGCTCGTGACGAACAAGAGCTACGACAGCATGTCATAGTTAAAGTTGGTGAGTACTTTGTCGCCCAACGATGGGGACTTTTTTTCTTTGATAAACTTCCCTCGCTTGCTCCCAATCTTCCAAGCATCCTAAAATTAGCTTTATCTGTAGAACACAATCCGGTTTTGCGCTACTTGGTTGAGCAACATGCCCCAGTCCATGAAGAATTGCTGTTACCTCCTGGGGCATGGAAGATAATTTGCCCGCGTTCGGATCATGGGCATGTGATGGCTGGACCGATTGTCGGCAATGGTCATCTTGTCGGTGGAGTTGGCTTTACCCGCGTTCGAGGTACTCCTGCTTTTAATGGTCGGGATCTGGCTGATCTGAGTGCCCTCTGCCTTCATCTATCCACTTGGCTCGCAAAGATACAGTTGCAACCGACAGGATTCAATTCTCCGAATATTAACCGTTTAACGCCGCGTGAAATTCAAATTGCCGAACTGGTGGCACAAGGGCTAACAAGTGCTGAAATCGGTTCAGCCCTTTGGATTACAGAAAATTCTGTTAAGCAAGCCCTAAAACGGATGTTCCGAAAGCTTGAAGTTTCGTCTCGTGCTGAACTAGTAGGGCGGCTTTTCTCAAGCACAAGGCTTTCCTCATCCAAGGAACAGGCGGTTTAAATGCCCAAGAATTAGCAATCTTTGTCTACTGAAGCATTTGTAAAATATGTAGTATTTCATATGAGTGTAATTACTCAACCCCAGTATCCAGAGAAAGCTTGCAAGGGCGATCGCTCCATTCCTCCCTTGACAAATAAATTTTTGTAACAATCAACAGCAGTTTGTGTAAAAGTCGCGCTTTCTAGCTGAGAAATATAGAGTGCAACGGGCGTGCGATGACATTCGAGGTCTTTTATGACTAACGACTCGAGAAAACAGCTAGATGTACAGCTTAAAGAATTAGCGCTCCTTGCTCAACGACACCCACAAGCAACTAAGGAGCGACGGATGGCTTTAACACAGCTTCTCAATACCATTTGGCTGTCGGGAAAACTTTGTCGCCCATATAGTGGTCAATTTCAACTACTTTATGAAGATATTTATGAAGAAGCAGTACAAAGTCTATTCTTTTATATTTGTCGAGATGACAATATTAGCAAATATGACTCAGAACGGGGCGAAGTTATAACTTGGGTGAATATGCTACTCACTAAACGCTTTTTTCCAGAGGCTATACCTGTAATTGTAGGACAAGAAAATGAAATAAGTTTAGACAAGTCTCATATAGAAAATATTTCATCTTCTGAATCTATATCTTTGTATGAACAAATCATTCAATTTATAGAAGATGACCCAGAAAGAATTTTTATCAAAGAACATATAAAAGGTCATCCAGAAGCAAATTTTCAAGCAATAGCGAGAAGAAGGTATTCTGGAGTTTCCTGGAAAGACATTTCAGCAGAATGGAAAATTGGAATATCATCATTACATAATTTTTTTCAACGATGTGTGAAAAAATTTGCTCCGACATTAAGAGAATATTTGTAGATTTCATATGAGTTAACCGGGTGGTCAAAAAATTATGAGCAACCAAACACGTTTTCTAACATTTTCAGGACCGATATCTCCAGATGCAAGACGGCGAGCAGAACAGTTGTGTAGACAACAAGCCACGCCGGAAAAAGGCGAACAAGTTCGTCTCAATACTTTATCTGTATCTTTTGTGAATTCATATCTACAATGCATGGGGTTCGAGACAGACTTAGAAGCGAGTGAGAGTTGGAACCCACTGCAGCATCTACTTATGGACGTAGCTGATTTGTCGCTAAAAAATTTAGGCTCCTTAGAATGTCGTCCGGTGTTGTCAGGAGAACAGTTTGTCTATGTGCCACCCGAAGCACAGTCAAACCGAATTGGCTATGTGGCTGTGCAGATTAGTCAATCATTTCGAGAGGCAAAGTTGCTGGGGTTTGTCAAGGAAGTATCAAATGATGTATTATCAATCAGTCAACTATATTCTTTAGAAGATTTACTGGATGATTTAGAATATCTCACTCAATTAAATACAGCCAAATTAGCTGATGATTCGCTCACAATCAATAATAATTTGGTGAAATTAACGCAATGGTTTGAGAATATTTTTGATGCAGGCTGGCAAGAAATTGAAGCTCTCTTACGCACTCAACCAACCTATGTAGCTAGTAGCCTTAGAAGTGCTAAGGGCGATTTAGTTAGCAGGAGCAAGTTGATTGATTTGGAAAAACATTTGACCCAGCAAGCGGTCGTTCTAGTCGTTAGTCTCACTCCAAACAATGAGCAGGAAATGGACATTATTGTGGAAGTACATCCCACAAGCGAAGAAAATTATTTGCCACCAAATCTCCATTTGATATTGTTGGATTGTGATGGAGCATCTGTCATGGAAGCTCAAACTAGAAGCACTAATAAGAATATTCAATTGCAGTTTAGTGGTGAAGTGGGAGAACGTTTCAGTGTTAAACTTGCTCTGGAGGATGTCAGCACTATAGAAAATTTTGTCATCTGAAGCGAATACAGGAGTTCTGCCAATGAGAAAGTTAGTTGTCCTGAAGCTAGATGGCGATTTAGAGGTGGGGGTGCGGGTGACGCTGGAGATTGGGGAAGAGGGCTTTCGCCCCAGTACAGAAATCTCTGGACAACTACCTCCGAATTCAGACATGATAACAGCAATTGACCAGTGGCGGTCAAACTATTGCAGTCTGGGGAATGCCCGCATCAAAGCCAAAAAAATTGTTTACGATGGTTCCATTAGCCAGTGGCGCTCCGATTGCCAAAACTCAGCTAAAGAGTTGCGTAAGCACCTGAATAACTGGTTGCTGGCAGAGTCTTTTCGTCCTGTGCGGGAAAAATGGCTCAAACACTTAATGCCAGAGGACGAAGTGCGGGTGTTGATTCGCACTCCTTGTTTGCAGCTCAAGAAACTTCCTTGGCATTTGTGGGATTTGGTGGATCAGGATTATCGCAAAGCTGAAGTCGCTCTAAGTGTTCTAGAATCAGAACCAGTGGCACCTGCATCGCAGACATCTGCCCAGAGAAAGAAAATTAGAATTTTAGCGATTTTGGGCGATAGTGACGGTATTGATGTGAAGCAAGACCGCCAGTTACTAGAAAAATTACCAGGTGTCGTTACAACTTTTTTGGTGCAGCCCCAACGTTCAGACATCAACGACGAGTTGTGGAAACAACCCTGGAATATCTTATTTTTCGCTGGTCATAGCAAAAGCGAGGGTGACACTGGTTGTATCTATATTAATGAGACAGATAGCTTAACAATTGCCGAACTCAGGTATGCCCTGAGAAATGCTGTTGCCAACGGGTTGCAATTAGCAATTTTCAACTCCTGTGATGGATTGGGATTAGCAAAAGAACTACAAGATTTGCAGATTCCGCAAATTATTGTCATGCGGGAGCCAGTGCCAGACTTAGTGGCTCAACAATTTTTAAAGTATTTTCTGGAGGCTTTTTCCTCAGGAGCGTCTATATATGCTGCCCTTCGCACCGCCAGAGAAAGGCTCGAAGGAATAGAAAAGGAATATCCAGGTGCTACTTGGTTACCAGTCATTTGCGAACACCCTACTGTAGTGTCGATGATTTGGTCAAAGCCCCAATGGTTTTTAAATACTCGCCGCCTGGGAAGCTTGCTACTTTTGAGCATGTTGGTAACTGCTGGTGTACTAGGGATAAGATACGAAGGAGGATTGCAAACATGGGAATTGCTCTCTTATGACAGACTTATGCGATCGCCCTTGGCGGCTCCTGAAGGAGCATCGCGTCCACAGGAAAAGCAAGATTCGCGCCTGTTGATAGTCACTGTCAGCGAAGATGATTTGAAACTAAAAGAACAGCAACAAGGAAAAGGGTCGCTCTCAAATATAGCACTAGCCCAACTTCTGGAAAAACTTGCACCCCTCCAACCAAGAGCTATTGGCTTGGATATCTATCATGATGAGCCATTACAACCCAAGCAAGCTTCTTTAGCGACTCGGTTGAAAACTGATGACAAATTCTTTGCGATTTGTAAAGTGAGCGATCGCACTAAAAATCATCCAGGAACTCCACCTCCACAGGAGGTTCCGCCAGAACGTCAAGGATTTAGTGATGTTGTCCCAGACTCAGACGGCATTGTGCGTCGTCATCTATTGGCAATGCAACCAGCAGATCCAACATCCCCTTGTACTGCACGCTACGCCCTTAATGCCCAACTGGCATTCCATTACTTGGAGAAGGAGGGTATTTATCCCAAGTATACTCCCAGAGGGGATTTGCAGTTAGGCAAAGTTGTTTTGAAGCGATTGCAGTCTCATATGGGCGGCTATCAACAAGTAGATACAGGGGGTTATCAAATATTGCTCAATTACCGCTCTAACCTTGGTTCTCCTTTAGAAATTGCCCCAACAGTCACGCTCACAGATGTTCTTAGGGGTAAGGTTAACCCTGAACAAGTCAAAGACCGAATTGTCCTTATTGGTACCACTGCCCCAAGCTTCCGTGATTATAGTCTTACCCCCTACATAACTGAGCAGGGTTTTTCCCAGGAAATACCAGGAGTCATTCTGCAAGCACAGATGGTGAGTCAAATCATAAGTGCAGTGAAAGATGGACGACCTTTATTATTAATTTTACCTGTTTGGGGCGAAGTGTTATGGATTTGGGGTTGGTCTTTTGTTGGAGGAGCAATTGCTTGGCGTTATCAGTCGGGACGACATCTCATACTAGCAGGTGGAGGCGCAATCGGCGTTTTATACATTCTTTGCTTAATTCTGTTTTGCTCTGGTATTTGGGTTCCCCTGGTTCCGTCAGCTTTAGTTTTAGTAGTTACTGGCGGTACAGTGGCGGTTTACTTTACTTCACAACACAGTCAGCGACAACTAATTTCTACAACTTGAGGCATAAATAAAGATGAAATTATCTGTGCAAAAGATTCAACTCTCCCTCGCCATCAGTTTTTTAACACTTATCAATTTAACACTCTTTAGCTGTACACAAGTGCAGGCACAGCTTAGAAACCCCAAGGGACAATTAAACCAATCATTGATTTTCGCTGCGCCGCCCCCACCACCAGACATCGGGGAACCAGGTAAGCGAGCGGAAGCAGGTAGCCGTGGTTGTGGAGGAGACGTGAATAAGTCTCTGACTTCTGTTTCTCAAAAGCGGCTCACAGCCTTAGTCCCTGTTTATTCAAAGTCAGAATTAGTGTTTGCAACAACGATTGCCGAGCATCCTAGTTTCTGGTTCTATGTTCCTTATTCCTCGTCCTTTGCGTATGGAGAATTTGTGCTAGAAGATGAAGCACAAAATCAGAATATATACAAAGTTGCTTTGACGGGGACACCAGGAGTGATTAGCCTGAGCTTGCCATCAAAAGCAGCACCTCTGGAGATTGGCAAGAGGTATCGTTGGTATTTTAACATCTACTGTCAGAAGGATAATCAAATTATTGCTGATGTTGAAGGGTATGTAAAACGGGAGCAACTGAACTCTGCCCTGAAAACTCAATTAGAAAAAGCGACACCTAGTCAGCGCGTAGCCCTTTATGGAACTAATGGAATTTGGTATGAGGCGCTGAGCGCTGCTAGTACACTGCGTCGTACTAATGGGCAAGGGACTTCTTGGGCGGCGCTGTTGCAATCTGTTGGTTTGAATGATTTTGCAACTGAATCAAAAGTGGAGTGCTGCAACCTAGAGAGTCAGCAGTGAAGTTCAATGCTAACTCGCTGTGCAACCTGGCTGGGTAAACCAAGGACTATGGGGCGTGGTGGTGGGAGAATTTGCTACGAGGACGACTTGCCCTTTTTCGTTTATTATCCAATCAGTAGCTTCTACAATGCGTTCTGGTACGGCGGTAGTTGTTTTGCTGGTAAAATTTGGACTCTTGCGGTTATCACTGCTGGGATTGACTGTTATCAAATCTACTTGAACTGCATCAGTGTTGAGGGCTTCACCTGGGTTAGGGGGTAAGCCGCCGCGTCCAGTGATTGTAAATTGGCTCTTTGTGATAGAGCTACCCGCAGAGCAGCTTTGTGCTACTTGGGTATCAACTGGTACTGATGGCAAGTTGATTAAGGCGCTGTTGAGGTCAATATCGGGTGTGTTGATTTGCACGGTACCACTTAACTCCGGACTTCCCCCAGTGGCGGTGATGTCACTTGTTCTATCAGATGCCACATCTCGGAACTGTGTACCAAAGATACCAGTAGCATTGATTCGCACATTTCCGCCACGAAAGTTAGCAGAATTGGCGCTGATGTCACTATTTTTGAAAGCAACGAGGAAATCGGTGTCAATATTGATGTTGCCGCCGATGACGTTTTCTCCTGTTGCTTCAGTTTTGATGTTGCTATTGCGGCTCATTATTAAATTTTGTGAGTTAATGTTAATTGTCGCCTGTTCCCTATTCGGGTCAACTTTAGCGCTGCGTGTATTGGCGGTGAGTAAGGCATTGTTGTTTAAACGGATAGAGCGAGCATTTACTGTCATGTTGCCTGCGGTTCCTGTTCCGAGACTCTGCACGGTTACTGCAGCCCCATCTCGCACTAGCAAGGTATTAGTTTTGATCGTTAAATCTCCCGCATCCCCTGTTGAATTTGGCTGTGCAGAAGCTAACAAGCCACTGACAAACTGAGGATCAGCACTTGTACCAATCAGTTGCACATCCTGGGCATTAACTTTCAAATTCCCTCCTTTGCCTGCACCAAATGTATTAGTACCCACCTGTGCCCCATCCCGCACTAGCAAGGTATTAGTTCTGACCGTAAGATCTCCCGCATCCCCTGTTGAATTTGGCTGTGCAGAAGCAGCCAACTTACTGCCAACCCGATTATCAGCGCTTTTACCAATGATTTGCACATCTTGGGCATCAACCCTCAAATTTCCCCCTTTGCCTGTACCAAATGTAATAGTACTCACCTGTGCCCCATCCCGCACTAGCAAGGTATTAGTTCTGATCGTCAAATCTCCCGCATCCCCTGTTGAGTTTCGCCCTGCAGAAGCAGCCAACTGACTGCCAACCCGATTATCAGCACTTGTACCAATCAGTTGCACATTTTGGGCATCAACCCTCAAATTTCCCCCTTTGCCTGCACCAAATGTACCGACACTGATAAATGCCCCATTCTGAATCAGTAATTCGCCAGTTTTAATTGTTAAGTCCCCCGCATCCCCGGTTGCACCTCGGTCAGCTTGGCTACTCAAGCTGCTGGCAGACCGACGGTTAGCAGATTCACCAATCAACTGCACTTTGTCTGCTGTGACAGTCAAGTCTCCCGCCTTGCCATTACCAAATGTGGCAGTACCGACCTGTGCCCCATTCTGAATCAGCAATTCACCAGTATTAATCGTCAAGTCTCCCGCCTTGCCATTACCAAATGTGACAGTACCAATCCGTGCCTCATCCTGAGTCAGCAATTTTGCAGTGTTAATCGTTAAGTCTCCCGCATTCCCGGTTGCGCCTGGGTAAGCGAAAGTAGCCAAGCTGCTAGCAATAGGAAGCTGACCATAGGTGGAGATACCAATTACCTCTATCAACTCAGTAGCGTTCACAACCATTGCTCCTCCAGGCTCTGCCAAGAGAGTACTTGCCTCTATCGTAGAACCATTGCTCAAGGTGACTCTCCTACCTACCACCTGTATATCACCGCCACCAGCACCACTGGCATCGACTGCCGCCTGTTGCGATAGTTGAATGTTCCCAAAGTTTTGCACGCCATCATAGCTTAAGGCAAAACCTTTATTTATGGGGGTGAGGCTGACTAGACCGTTTTCCGCCACACTGCCCAATTCTATCCGTCCCCCGGCAGTTTTCAGCGTTGCCCCTTCTAAGCTGACATCACCACCAACCATTGCTAAGGTTTGATTCGGTTGCACCCGCAGCCCAGATGTAGTATCAATCAGTTCGGTTGTTGTTCTGATTCCTTGACCATCGCCCTGCACCTGAATCGAACCAGGATTTGCCCCGTATTGCAAGCCAATAGGAACACTGATAGTCAACAGAGATCTAGATTGAGGATTGGTAGCACTAAACTCGAAACCATCCGCAAACTTCAGACTACTCGCCGTACTGCCAACAAACGAACCACCAATATCCAACCGCGCATTTTGACCAAATATAATCCCGTTTGGATTTATCAGAAACAAGTTTGCAGTGCCGTTAGCACGAATCAACCCATTAATCTCAGAGATAGACTTACCCGTTACTCTGCTAATTATGTTTTGAATATCAAGAGCATTATTAAATAAAGCAGCGCCGTTGGTGGGAACAGAGAAATCCCTAAAGCTGTGGAACAAATTACCACCGGCTTGCGTTCCTCCAGTAATAGTGCTGGTGTTACCCTCTGTTTGGACATTGGAATTATTAGGCAAAGTGCCATCTGGGGTAACTTGAGCGTGAGCACAATTTGCACTCCAAATGCTTGCACCACCTATCACAATCACTAAGAAAGCGCCCCAACGAGTCATCATCTCGGACATTGCATCCCCCAAAGGAAACAGCAGTTGCGGAACTTTGGTTATGTCACACCACAAATGTGGGTTTAGTGATGGTCAAAGTCTCCTCTGCCCAATTCTCAGTTTC
>JAESFN010000104.1_pt1 | contig 158890 bp, 153 predicted proteins | sample 9269411 | NCBI WGS metagenome assembly JAESFN01 (sample SAMN14505399, study PRJNA617100) | algae metagenome | isolation source: Iphinoe sp. HA4291-MV1 and co-occurring heterotrophs from trail next to... | place: USA: Maunawili Falls, Hawaii | collected 2009-07-25
CCAGATCGGCCCGGATATCGGGCGGAATGTCGTGACCATCGGCGAAGACAGTCAACCTGTCGGTCCAATCATGAAATAGCCTGGCCTGATTGTGCGACTGCCGGCCGGACCAGACGAGGCCCCAATGCTGGCCGGCGACTTCAAAGCCGTCGCAATAGGGGCAAGGCACGATGGCGGTGCCCCAGGCTTCGGCAAAGCCGGGAACAGCCGGCATCTGGTCGACGATGCCATAGCTCAGGATCAGGCGGCGCGCCTTAAGGCTTTCGCCATCGCCGCTGAGGACGGAGAAATCGTCGATGGCGCCGGAGACACTGTCGGCCCGGGCATTGACCAGCCTGATCGTGGGATAGCGCGCCAGTTGCCGCCGCGCCTCGGCCAGGATGTCCAGCGGCGGCTTGTGATCGTGGCCGAGCAGGCCATGCGAGTGGCCGGCGAAGCGGTTGCGCGGCAAGCCGGTATCGAGAACGGTGACTTTACGGCGGGCACGGCCGAGCTGCAGCGCGCCGGCGAGACCGGCGAAGCTGCCGCCGATGATGATGACGTCATTCATGGTGATGGGCTCCTTGTTGTGAATGGAAGAGGATGGGCCAGACTTGGCGGTGGCCGGGGCGCGGGCGATGGCAGAAAGCGCCGCGGCCAGCTTCAGCAGGGTGCGTCGCTGCATGGATCTCTCGTGTTTCAGGTCGACGATCGTCTGACGAACACGCTTGCATATTTATAGAACTGAATGGTATCGTAATTCAGTAATTACGATACTGTCAAGGACCGGAATTATCGTGACTGGAAATCGCCAAGGCCGGCGCGGCCGCCCCCCGAACCAGGCGCTTGGCCAAACGATCGTCGGCGCCGCGAGCGAACTCTTTGTGGAATTGGGTTTTCAAGCGACGACCCTGGACAAGGTCGCCCAGCGAGCGAAAATCTCGAAGCTCAGCATCTATCGGCACTTCGAGAACAAGGAGGCACTGTTCGGCGCGGCCATCGCGGCCCACTGCCGTCAGTTTGCGCCTCTGGCCCTTGTTGAAGGGGTCGAGGGATCGGCCGAAGATCAGCTCATGGCGGTGGGAGCATCACTGCTTCGCACGCTGCTGAGCTCGGACGTCCGCAGTGTCGAGGCCATGATCATGGCCGACAAGACGAACCAAAAGTCGCTAAGCAAGCTCTTTTACGAGGCTGGCGCTGCCCATGTTATCGGCCAAATCGAGGCCCTGCTGCGTCAGATGCATGCGAAGGCGGTCCTGAACGTGCCCGATCCTCTCCGGTCCGCACGCTTGTTTGCCGCGCTCATCAAAGGGGCCGATCTCCTGATGATCGCCCGCTTTGATGAGGCGAGAGCAGAGGACGACAACGAAATCGAATCCTACTGCCGGTCGGCCGTCGCCATGTTCATCGCCGCGCACGGAGGCCGCGACCACGCGCGCGGATAGCATGGACGAAGCTGCGGAGGACGAATGGTCATCGTCCTTGTGAGCAGCCGTAACGGTGCCAATAACGTTGTTATCTGCCGGCACGCAGCGGCTTGGTTCCAAATTAACTGTCTTCACTCCAGGCAGAACACGCCATTAATGGGACGCCGGCCCGGGGTCACTCATCGAACATCCGGCGCGGATCGAATGCGCTAGGAGCGGACCTTGGCGCTTTGCCCAGGGGCGGACGCTCGCCCGTTTAAGCGCAGGGCACTGCTCCAACTGGGCGATTGGCGGCGCGAGGCGAAACGCCTTCAGCCAAGCCGTGATTGCTCACGAAACTGACGCGGCGTGATGCCTGTGATCCGGCGGAAGGCGCGGCTGAAATGCGCCGGGTCGGTGTAGCCGGAGGAAAAGGCGACGTCGATGATCCTGCAATCGGTGTCCTGCAGCAGCCGGCTGGCATGCTCGTATCTGACGGTGTCGAGGATGTCCGAATAGGACAGGCCGATGAGGGCGAGCTTGCGCTGCAGCGTCCGCGTGCTGACGCCTACGATCTCGGCGACGTCGGCGAGAGCCGTGGTTCCCTCGTCGAGATAGGCCGGCAGCATCAGCTTGAGCAGTTCGACGATGTCATAGACGGAAGGTCCGTCCTCGTTGTTGCGCGTCGGCGCGAACGAGGCGATCGAGCGGTTGGGGAGGCTGAGCAGCTCGGTCGGCAGGCTGATCCAGGCGGCATGCCGACCCGACAGGAACCGCACATTCGGCCAGCAGGACCGCGTCGCCGGGCTCGGCGCATAAGACGATTCGAAGGCGATCGCCGTCGGCATCCAGTCAGGCCCTGCGAATTGCCTGACGATGTAGACCGAGAAAATATTCTGGATCCATTGCGCGTGTTTCAGATGCAGGAGCCCTGTCCCGGCAAGCCTGCTGCAGACCCGAACGTGATCCGCGTCATATTCGATCCACATGCTCAGAATGGTGTCTTCTCGTGACGCCTCATGGCAGGCGTGCCGGAGCGCGACGAGCAATGTCGGCGAGTGCGCGATCAGGGCTCGGGTCTCCTCCCTCATATGCGAGAAATGGAGGCGCTGGGCGGCGAGAAAGCCGAAATTCTCGATGCCCTGGGTCCTCTGGGCGGTCTCGACGAAACGCAGCGCCGGCCGGAGCGGCAAATAGAGATCGCTCTTTTCGGCCAGGGACGAGGGCAGCCGGGACCGCTCCAGCAGCGTCTCCGTCGGGGCGCCGATATCGTCGAGGATGCTGACGAAGGGCAGCAGGAACTGGCCGCGCGTCAAAGGGATATCAGTCAATCGGACCTCGCCGCGATCACCGCATAGACGCTTTCTTGCAAGGCCGAATCCTGAGGGTTCACGATCGGCGAGGGGGAGAATAGCCGGTCGCGATTGGCGCGAAATGGCAAGACGAGCAGGCGCCCCATGCACGAAATGCTCGCAACGGAATTCGCCGGCCGATCGGGCTGCGATCGTGCTGCAGAGAGCCGAAGCGCTCGCGCAGGTGCCGACAGGGCATGCAAGGCGGGAGACGAGCAACAATGTCAGGCGCAGCGGCGCGCAATCTCGCGATCGGCTCGATGGTGGCTTCCTTGTGCGGGCCGGCCTGGGCATCCGATCTCCGGCAGCCCGTCGCGCCGCCGGCTCCCGTCCTCGCGTCACGACCGAGCTTTTCGGTGACCAGTTATGTCTGGGCGACGGCCATCGACGGCAGGAGCGCGACGCTGCCGCCGCTGCCGGCGGCGAATATCCATCTGCGCTTCCGCGACGTGCTCAAGGAGCTCAATGGCGCACTGATGGCATCTGCCGAGATGCGCATCGACCGCTGGAGCGTCCTGGTCGACGGGCAGTTCTCACAGGTGACGACCGGCGGCAATCTGCCCGGCCCCTTCTTTTCCGGGCTGAAGCTGCGCTCGCAGACCACCACCGTTCAGGGCTCCGTGCTTTACCGGGTCTATGACGACACCGTGCTTGCGCTCGATGTCGGTGGTGGTCTCCGGTTCTGGAACCTGAATACCAAGCTCGAGATTCTGCCCGGCCTCGCCAATCTTCGTATCGATCACCGCGAATCCGAGATGTGGGCGGATCCGATCGTCGGTGCCAGGCTTGGAATAGCGCTCGGCGGGCCTTGGAGCCTGATGGTGGCGGGTGACATCGGCGGCTTCGGCGCCGGCTCGCGGCTGACCTGGCAAGGCCTGGGCAGCGTCAACTACGCCTGGAGCGAAAACCTGACGCTGAAAGCCGGCTACCGGGCACTCCATGTCGATTATCGCAATGGCGGCTTTTCGTACGACGTGACCCAGCACGGGCCAGCCGTCGCCGCGACATACCGGTTCTGACCGGGGGCTTCATGCGTTCGGCGATATCGAAAGGAACGGGAATGGCGATGACTGCGAATGCGCTTCGGGCCGCAGCTGTTTCCGCGCTGGCACTGCTCACGCTCTGCGGGCAGGTGCTGGCGCAAGCGGCCGAAGCGCAGCCTAAGGTCACCGACCCGCATTTCAAGATCGCGCCGGGCTATCTGAAGCGGTCCGACCTCCCGGACAGCCTGGTACTGCTCGGCCCGCCGCCTGCAGCGGGCTCAGCTGCGCTCGCCCGGGACGAGGAAGCGCGCAAGGCGACGCTTCCCTTGCGAGACACCGCGCGCTGGAAGCTCGCCCGTACCGATGCCGATCTCGCCTTTCCGCAAGCGGCCGACAATTTCTCCTGCGCGATGGGCGTGAAGATCGACAGCCAGCAGACCCCGCGCCTCTACGCGATGATGCAGAAGGTGTTGTCGGATTTCGGCCTCTCCACCTATGGCGTGAAGAACAAGTACAACCGCGTCCGCCCCTTCGTAGTGCATGACGAGGCGACCTGCCGGGCCGATCAGGAGGCGATCCTGCGGAGTGACGGCTCCTACCCGTCCGGCCACACGGCGGCCGGCTGGGGCTGGGCTCTGGTCTTCGCGCAGATCAATCCAGAGCGCGCCGATGCGCTGCTCAAGCGCGGCATCGAATTCGGGCAGAGCCGGGTGATCTGCGACGCGCATTGGCAGAGCGATGTCGATGCCGGGCGGATCATGGGTGCGGCGACCGTTGCGCGGCTGCAGACCGACCCGACTTTCCTCGCCGATCTCAAGGCTGCGACAGCGGAAGTGGAGATCGCGAAGGCGAAGCGGGTGTTCCCGGCCTCCGAATGTGCCGCAGAGGCTGCTGCGCTGTCCGCGCGGTGACGATGAGCAAATCGACCAAAGACACCAATGAGGTACCGTTCAATGCGAATGATTTCGGTCTGCGGCCTGGGTTTCCTGTTTCTCGCGCCGTGTGCGGCGTCCGCACAATCGGTTCCGGTCAATCTCGACAACTTCAAGCGAGCCGAGAGCGATTTCTATATGCGCAAGACGGCTGACGCCGGTGGCCTCGGCAAGTTCGCCCATAACAGGACGCCGACGCTGATCGATAACCAGCCTGTGGTCCGAATGAACCGGGATACGCTGTATTCCCAGGCGATCTTCGACCTCGACGCCGGTCCGGTGACCATCACCCTTCCCGAGGCCGGCAAGCGCTTCATTTCGATGCAGGTCATCAGCGAAGACCATTACACCCCGATGGTGGTCTACAAGCCGGGCCGCACGACGCTCACCAGGGAGAAGGTCGGCACCCGCTATGTGTTCATCGCGGTCCGCATCCTGGTCGATCCCAATGACGCCAAGGACCTCGCGCAGGTCCACGCCCTGCAGGATGCGCTGAAGGTGGAGCAGAAATCGGCCGGCAAGTTCGAGGCCCCGAACTGGGACCTGGCGCAACAGAAGAAGATCCGTGACGCGCTCGAAGCGCTGTCCGCCGCATCATCGGGCAGCTTCATCAACGCTTTCGGCCCGAAGGGAAAGGTCGATCCGGTGATGCACCTGCTCGGCACGGCAGCCGGCTGGGGCGGCAACCCTGACAAGGACGCATCCTACCCCTCGTTCACCCCGACCAGGAACGACGGCAAGACGGTCTACAAGCTCAAGCTCAAGGATGTCCCGGTCGACGCGTTCTGGTCGATCAGCGTCTACAACGACAAGGGCTTCTTCCAGAAGAACGATTACGACGCCTATTCGGTCAACAGCATCACCGGCAAGCAGAGTGCCGATGGCGCGATCGACATCCAGTTCGGCGGCTGCGACGGCAAGATCGCGAATTGCCTGCCGATCACGCAGGGGTGGAATTACACATTCCGACTCTATCGCCCGCGCGCCGTGTTCCTGAACGGCACCTGGAAGATCCCGGAGGCGCAGCCTGCATCGTAGACGGCATCAGCCTGGCTCGTCGAGGCTGCGGTTCTGTAGGGGCGGTAACCGGCGCCTTTCCTGTGCCGGGTATTTGAATGCCCTCCGTTCCGATCAACGATTCGACGCCACAAACTGACACTGAACGACCGCCTGCAACCGGACATTCGCTTGGCAAATTTCGTGACATGCCGATTGAGCCCGGTTTCGCCGCCCCCGGCGGGCGGGGCCTCCAGTCTCACGGACGTCATGCGCCATGTGGGCAGGACGTCAGCTGTTGGGTTGAGCGGGACTGCTCTCGCGACGACGGGCGAAGTCCGCCGTCGCGCAGGGCTGCCGGAGCTTGCTCTCAAATGACATCGTAGCGGACATCGTGCGTCATCGTGAGAGTCACGCGCGTGAGCCCGATTATGGCGACGACGAGTTGCAGGCCTCCAGAGATCACATAGGCCGGGATTTCGACCTCGAGGTTCTCGTCGCCCGCCATTGTCCCGATAGCGCCCGCTTCCAGCCCGACCACGTACAGAAGATTCTGCACATAGGCGATCGTCGCCAGTTCGACACCGCGGCCCTCTTCTTCTGCCCGCTTGAACTTGTCGTAGAAGGCGATCGTATAGGCGACGAGGTCGCCGATCCCCATCGATGCGTCATACGCCCCTTTGGCGAACAATCCCGCAGGCTGGCCTGCGCGCGGAACGAAGAAGAGCGCGCCTTGCAGCAGCATGTCGATGAAGTTGCAGAGATAGACGCCATTCGCCAGCTCTTGCTGGAGCTCGTCGGGCTGATCGAATGGAATCGTGCTCGCCATGTACAGCAGCTGGATCGCCATCGCCATCTTGTCGGCGATTTTCAATTGCCCTTCGCTGAGGGCGATGCTCATCGTGAGGCCAGCACCCATGAAGCCGGCCAGGACCGAGAGGGCGCCACCGACCTGCGAGTAGATTCTCGCAGCCTCGCTGCTGTCCTCCTTGGCCTCGGCCTGACCGGGAGCCATCGCCATCGAGCGAGCCTTCGGCGCCGCGCCTGCGAGAATCGCGATGATCTCGTCGAAGGAGTTCGCGCTGGCGAGGCCGAAGCTGCCGTCCGCGAACGGTGCTTCCCCGGCGACGACCTTGTAGAAGATCGTGGTCGGGATCGCAGCCAGCAGGCTGAGGCCGTCGATGAGGCTCATCTTGCTGCCGCCGGCGACGAGTTCGTAGAGCGGGGTCAGCAGCGGGATCTCGATTTCACCGAACAGGGCCTCGTCGAGCAAGGCGAGAAAGGTCCCCGCAATCGCGAACAACCCGTCGGCAATCGTCTTGAGCGCTTCGAGCACCGTTTCGACCAGGGTCTTGCTCAACAGCTTGACGATCTCGCCGAATGTCAGCGTCCCGGCCTCAAAGTCGTGGATCAGGGTCCGGGCGACCGCCGCGATCTCGTCAGCGATCGCTTTCATGGTCGGGATCAGCGTGTCCTCGACGAAGGCCTTGATGGCCTCCGGGCCGGTCCCGTAACCCGGCGCCGGGCCGTTCAGGACGCCGCCATGCAGGAGCTGGTAGCAGGCGAAACTTCCGCCGGTGCTGTAGAGCGCAGCGTTGACGCCTTGCGAGTTGGCGCTCTCGGCGGTTGTTTGCGTCACCACCTGGTTGATCGAGAGCGATGCATATTCGGGCGGCAGCACCGGATGCTCGCCGATTGAATCGATCGAGCGCAACATCCTGTTGAATGCCGCATCCATCCGCCTCTGCAGCGCCGGCAGCTCGCCCTCAAGCTGCTTCATCGTCTGCCGGGCGATGTTCGTGAACACCTTGTGCGTCTCGACGATGTCGTCCCAGTCGAAGATGAAGCCGAGCCATTGAATGAGCTTCCTCAGGCCGATCGCCAGGACATGAAGCGCCCAGTTGATCAGCTTCAGGGCCGCGGCAATCGACTTGACGACGAAATGGAACCACCGGCCGGCGATCTTGACCGCGAAGCGCAAGACACCTTTCGCCACCGAGAACACGAACTCGCCGATCGCCTCGAAACCGGATTCGAGCGCTTGCAGAATGTCGCCGGCGATATCCTCGACAGTGTCGATGACGCTGAACTCGGTCTTGCGCATCGCCCCGCCGACCGACGCAGGAGCGGATATCAGCAGCGCTTCGGGGTTGCTCGCCGGAATGTCCAGCGTGCCGCTGCTCAAGTCCCCGCCCCAGATCTGGTCCGGGAGCGAGCTGGCCGGCAGGCTGCCATCGACATTGCTGCCGTCGGCCGGAAGTCCCGCGATATAGGCCGTCAGTGTCGAGATCGTCTGCGCACCGAATTCAGCCTGCTTCTTGCTGAGCTCGGGAAACTGGGCGCGCAGATCATCGCCCGTGCGGATCTGCGACAGCCTCTGGATCGCCTTGGCGGCCGGGTTGAGGTTGCCGGGCCCCGATCCGGGTTGGGGCCGGGGCTGGACATGGTAGACCGGCGTGCCGAGGCTCAGCGTCGGCGCGACGATCGTGAGGTTGCCGTACGCATCGGTCCGGACCTCGACCGGTGCGTCCGGAGACAGCTCCCAGACATAGCCATTGATCGTGGCGTAGGTCCATTGCGACGAGGTCACCGCGACCTCCATGCCCACCATCACGTTCTGGGCTTCGTCCTCGAAATGGATGGTTGAGGTATAGGACGGGAATTCCTGGGCCGCTCCCGCGTCCTCGAGCGGGATGTCGACGTTGTGCCAGAGAGTGGTCGCCGGATCCTGCCATTGATAGCTGAGCTGGTTGTCCGAGAGCGCGCAGAGGAGCTGGTTCGCTTGTCGCTTCGGCTGGCGCAGCGCGCTGATATGCGCGACATGCTGCAGCAGGACGATCGGAGCGCTCCATTCGCCCGGTTCTTTCCCCTTCGGTTGCGGTCCGGTGGAATACCAGAGGGTCTGCTTCGAAGGGGCGAGCATCCAGATCGAGATATTGTCCGAATCCTGCGCGACCGCGATCTCGCCGATCGGATTGTCCGCGTCCGGCTCGATGATGCGCACCCCGCCCGCAGCCTTCAGGGTTTGCGTCTGATGGGGGTAGAAGTCGACGCCGGCCGCTCCGCCGACATAGAGATTGCTGTAGTGCGGCGCGACCGGGTCGGCCAGCGCGGCGAGGCACTGGGCGGCCGGGTCCACGTCCAGTTTTAAGTTATAGGGCAGCTGATCCGCCACGGGAGCAACGGCGCCGACGAAATGGAGGCTTTTCGCCCCGGCGATCTCATACAGCACATAGGTGCCGAAGACGCCGGCCCCGGCCGAAACATGGCCGAACGCGATGGAAAGGATGCGGTCGGGGTTCTCCGCCAGCGGATACACCGCCCATGACCAGAGCGTCGAGGACGTGTCGCCATTGACGAAGTAATGATTGGCGTCGCCGCCCTCCTGAACGACCACGATGATCGCGGCGGGCTTGTGCACGCTCCCCTGATTGCCCATCAGGATGCCCTTGGCGACCGCGCCCTGAACCGGCCTGGTTCCGTTTCCCGGTGCCGCGGCATCCAGCGGGATGTCGGGATCGCGCCGGGTCCAGCTGCCGGCGAAGGCCGACCAGTCGGTGCCGCAGAAATCGTTGCCTGACCAGCCGGAGACGTAGACGACGCTGCTGGTCTGGTCGCCAGACGGCGCGAGCGCCAGGGCGACGGCATATTCGCCGGTCGAGACCTGCGTCGTGTCGAAGGCGGTCACCTTCGCGTCGGAAGGCAGTCCCTCGCCGAAGGACACCTGTCGCCAGCCGGTAGGCCGTGCGGGATCGCGGAAGCAGACCCAAAGCTGATTGTCGGTGCCGATCGAGAAGACCGCCGGGTCTCCGTTCCGATCGTGAACGGCGCTGATCGGATGGGTGACCGACACCGTGCGGCTTGCGCGGTAGTTCGGCATGATGTCGGCGTCCGTCTTGGACTTGATCGCGCCGACGGGCATGGGCTTGCTCATCTGTCAAACTCCCCAAGTCTCTGTGGTCGAGCCGCGTCGCGGCGGGCCGGCGCCGGGAGGGCTGCGATGAGCGATTGCGCTTCGGCGCCGTGCGGAGGGCTGAAGCCCGTCGGTCAGTTGAGGTAGGTCACGTAGGCGACCAGGTTCTGCTGCGGATCGAAGCAGACATCCTTGTAGGCAAAGCGGTTTCCTGCCGGGAAAACGATCGCGGCCGAGATCTCTCCCATCGCGCTCTCCAGTTCATCGGAGACATTCGCGAACGCGGACTGGGAAACCGACGCGGCCTGGTCCTGGAACTGCGCCTGATAGGTGTTCAGGAACGTCGAGAAGACCTCGCTGATCGCCGCCCAGATGTCTCCGACGAAGCTGTTGCCCCAGGTCTTGCTCGACGATTCCCCCTGCTGGACCTGCGTGCTCTCGGTGACCAGGGACCCGTTGCTGCTGGCCTTCAGGCGGACGTCGAAACTCCAGGGAAGGACATAATCTCCACTGAAGCTGGAATCGGTCTTATCCCAGCCGAAGAATTCGACGGTGATCGTCGTTACCGCCGTATAGGTGACCTTCACATGATAGGTGGCGCTGGCCGGATCGAGCGTCACCGTGCAGTCCAGCTTCTCGGTGATGTTCTGATAGACCGCCTGGACGAGGCCCAGGCCCTCCAGCTTCTGGCCCTTGCCGCCGTGCTGGTTGCCGTAGAGGTTGACGGACTGGGACGTGCTCCACTGCCCCGGGCCGGTCCTGGTGAAGGTTGGAACGCCTGGGTTGCCCGTGCTCCCGCTGGCACTCGTCGTCGCCGGTTTGGTCGCGCTGACGGCAGCAGCGATCGCCGGCAGCAGCAATGGCTCGACATAGGCTCTGTCGAACAGGGGGCCGTTGATGGCGACCGCGCCCTGGTACTGCTGCGTGTTGGGCCCTGCGACCCAGTTGAAATCGAAGATTCCCGCGCTGTTCGCCGTCGGCGCCGTCTTGCCTTCGGTCATCATCAGATAGTTCAGGGTACTCAGGTCATCGTACTCGCCCGACGGGTCGTATTCCGAGACCGAGAAGTTGTAGCTCGTCGGAACCAGATCGGTCAGGAGATTGCCGGATGCGCTGCCCGATCCGTTGCTGCTGGTGACGACGTAGTTCAGAACCCATTGCTGCGCCGCAGTCTCGATGCTCTGAGCCCACCCCTGGAGCGAGGTTTCGAGTGTCGCTGTGACGATGGCGTCGGTCACCCGCTTGCCGCCGGCGTCGGTGATCGTGACATTCGCCCAGACCACCGTACTCAACTCCAGAAAGAGCTGCCCGACTGAAAGCAGCTCATTGGACAGGGCGCTCTGAACCTCTGCGGGAAGCTGGCCGGTATCGGCATTGCCGGGAACCGAGCCCTGTCCGAGCTTCGCCGCGAAGACGATCGTCCAGCCAGTGATGTCCTGGTCAAGTATCCCTCCCTTGATGACATCGACGTATTGAAGCGTCCCGTCGGTGAACTGCAGGGTCACCGCGGCCTGGTTGCCGGCCAGATCGTTTCCGGAGAGCCGAAGCGTCGGTGCCGAGATTTTTGCGTCGGAAAGACCTGGCGACTGCTCGGCGGAGACATCGGGATTGAGCTGGCAATTGATCGTCACCTTCCAGAAGTTCGCGTACGCGATGCTGCTGTTCAGTGCGCTCTCGGTGCTCGCCAGCACCAGGTCGTAGCCGGTCAGGTCAGGCATGTTCTGCTCCCAGTCGTGTGAGGGCGAGGGCTGGGGCCGGGCTCCCGTCTGCCTGCCGCATGCCGGTCGGTCGGCGTATCGTGGGCCTTGCCGTGCAGCGCCCCTCGCAGTGCCTCGATGCCGTCATGCTGGACCTCCCGCCCTGGCGCTGCGGCCTCCGCATGGATCGGCGGAAGCGCTCGCCCTCGCATCGGCGGAAACCTGTCGTCGGCCCTTTCGTGTGGGCACGAAACATTAACCGCTCGGCCAAAATCCTAGTGTCGTTGCGCCGGTCGGCGCTTGCCCAATTCGATGAAACGGCCAATCCAGCCGATGAATCGACATTTCCACGGCCGGGCGGTCACCGCATCGTGGCAGGCCACCATCGGCAAGGAATGCGATTGGATGACTGCCCCCGCCGGATATCGAAGTCCCGCTGACCGCTCCGCCTTCGCGACTGCGGATGGAGTGGCGGGCAGCGCATCGTCGGCACCGGTATCCTTCTGGCGCGCGAATGCGGCGGCCTGGAGCTTCATCGCATTCTTTGGCCTGATCTCGCGGCTTGTCGCCTTCAACGATGTCACCCTGGCCGTGACGCTGACCCTTGTGCTGGACCCTATCGGCTTCGTCCTGACGGCCGCGGCGTATAAATTCTACCTGGAGCGGACCAGCCATGGCGGGACCGCCATCGCCATCTGGGCGCTGGCCTGCGCCGTGCCCGGCGGGATCTTGCAGATGGCGATCTCCAAAGCAGTCAAGGACGGCCTGTTTCCGGACATCCCGGACGGCAACATCGCGGTCAACGATGCCGTGCCCGCAATCTTCTACACCGCGGTCTTCCTCGGCTGGTCGCTGGCCTATTTCTGGATCCGCGCGGATGTCGATGCCCGCTCGGAACGGGTGCGCCGCAGCGAAGCACAGGCAGCCGCGACACGGGCCGAGCTGCAGCGCCTGCGTTTGCAACTCGACCCGCATTTCCTGTTCAACGCGCTGAACACGGTGGCGGTCGAGATTCCGGATAATCCCGAAGCCGCGCTGGAGATGACCCTCCGCATCGCCGCCTATCTACGCTACTCGCTCGACCCGCAGACCCGGCCGGTGTGCCCCTTGAGCGACGAGATCGAAGCGGTCCGGGCCTTTATCCGCATCCAGGAGCTGCGCTTCGAAGGCCGCCTGCGCTGCACCGTGGAGATGGATCCGGCGGTGCGGGCAGTTCCCGTGCCCCATCTGGTCGTGCAGGGGCTGGTGGAGAATGCGGTGAAGCACGGCTTGCGCTCATCCGTCGAGACGCTCGACATTCGCCTGACCGCGCAGCGGATGACCGACGACGCGGTGGTGATCGAGGTCGTCAATCCTGGCCGGCTGGCCCCGCATGCCGGCGACAGGCCGGCTCTGGGTCTGGCCAACGCGCGACGGCGACTGGAACTGCACTATCCGGCACGTCACGAGCTGTCCTTGACCCAGGATGGCAACGTCATCGTGGCGCGGCTGCTGCTGAGGGGGAACGCATGCTTCGCGTGATGCTGGTGGACGATGAACCACCGGCCCGGCGGGGGTTGTGGCGGCTGCTGCGGGACTATGCCGATATCGAGGTCGTGGCAGAGGCGGGGTCTGTGTCCGAGGCCCAGGCACGGGCCTCCGTGCTGCGCCTCGATGCGATCTTCCTCGATGTCGAGCTGACCGACGGCCGCGGTTTCGATCTTGTCGCGCAGCTGCAGCCAGTGCCGGCGATCGTGTTCGTCACGGCACACGATCTCTACGCGGTGAAGGCATTCGATGTTGCAGCCGTCGACTTCCTCCTGAAACCCATCGTCCCCGCCCGGCTGGCCCTGACGGTCGAGCGGTTGCGCCGGCACCGGCAGGACGCGGGGCAAGCCGCCGCGCCCGGTCGCGAGCAACAGGACGATGTCGAGCTGGATGCCGATCCCCGGCCGGGCGATCCCAGCCAGCGCATCCATCTGCGCATCGATGGCAAGTCGGTGATCGCGCCGCTCCGTACCGTCGCCATGCTGGCCGCGGAGGCGGATTTCACCCGCGTCTTCCTGAAAGATGCACGGGATTATCTGGTCTGTCGGCTGCTGCGCCATTTCGAAGCTCAGCTGCCCACGCCGCCCTTCGTCCGCATCAGCCGATCGCTGATCGTCAACCTGGATCAGCTGGAGCGGGTGGAGTGGCAGGATGCCGGGCGCTGCAGCCTGTCGCTCGGCGGCGATATCGGGCCGGTCGCGATCGGCCGGATCGCTGCCCGGCGGCTGCGGCAATACATCGAAAACGGTCGCATGGTCCGTGTTTAGGTGTTCCGCCCTGACGCTCAGCCCGCGGAAATCGCGGCTGGGCGGCGCGTGCCGTTCTACCCAGATGACCGCACGCTGATCGACCGGCTTGGCTGCTTTGGCATCGATCCCGGGCTTCCGCCATCGGCGCCTGTCTCGTCCAGTTACCGGGCGGACCACTATCGGCGCTAAGCTTTGTCAAATTTGACTAACGGCACTGCTGCGCCAAATGCGGAGCTTGGCGCCTTGCCAAGAAGCGGACATTGCCGCAACGTCTCCATCGAGCGCGATCTCAAAGATTTTGCGGGTGTTCAGGTGCCCCGGTCCCAAATCTCCGCCTGCTCTTTGCGAACCATCTGTTCGGCGCTGGCGGGGCGGACAGTGCGATAAGGCGGGTCCGATGCCTCGATGACGCCGATCATCGCCTCGATCATCTCGGCAGGATCGTGCTGACGATCAAGCGCGCGCACAGGCCAGTGGGCGACGACGCGCTCGTCCTGACCCCACCACTGATCCATGCTTTCCATGCCCGTGTCGTTGAAACCGGTGCGGAACGCGCCGGGGTTTACCGTCACCACCTGCACGCCATAGGGCTTGAGCTCCTCGTGCATCGCCGAGCAGATGCCTTCGACCGCGTGTTTCGAGGCCGCGTAAGCGCCGTCAAAGGGAACCTTGACCAAGCCGGCGACCGAAGAGGTCCAGACGATCCGCCCGGTGCCACGCTTCACCATGGCGCGAGCGAAGCCCTGAGCCAGCTCCAGCGCGGCAAAGACATTGGTCTCAAAAACCGATCGGAATACCGTCATCGGAATCTCGACCATCGGCCCCGATTCCATGATGCCGGCATTGTTGAATAGTACGTCGATCTCGATGCTGAGCGCCTTGGTGCGGTCGATCTCGTTCAAGACGTCCAGCTTGATGACCTCCATCTCGATATGATCGGCCTTGGCCGCGTTCCGCAGCTCCCAGACCTGCGGCCAGATCTGGCAACCGGCGATGACGCGATGCCCGCGCCGGGCGAGGCCGAACGCCACGCCACGACCGAAACCGGACGCCGAACCCGTCACCAGGACTGTCTTGCCCATCGCGCCTCTCCCTGCTTCGTCGTTTCATGCGACGATGTCGCCCATTCGGATCGCGACACGGACGGCTTGGGCCGTCGTCGCAACGCCGAGGCGTTTGCGAATTCGCCGCAGGTGGTTCTCGATCGTCCGCTCGGACAATCCCAGCGTCGCGGCGATCTCGCCCTGACGGCGGCCGGCTGCCGTCCATGCCAAAATCTCGCGCTCGCGGCCGGTCAGCGTCCCGTTCGCGTTGCCGGGTGGAGCTTCGAGGAGTCTTTGCGCCGCGAGAAAGGCCGCGCCCGCGACCAGCGAGAGGGCGACCCGAGCGATGGGCGATGGGTCAATCCGTTCGCCGCCCAGGCTCATCGCCCCTTCCAGCCCCAGCGGCCCGAATATCGGGATCTGGAGGCCGTGGATGCCGCGCCCCCGCGGCGAACGGACCACGCGATAGAGTTCGCCGCTCGTTTCCGTCGTCTTGGTCCAGAAGAACGGTTCGCGGGCCTCGAGGATGTGGCGCGTCACCGGACAGCGCCGGACATAAGTATCGGCGTCGATGGATTCGCCCTCGCCGAACCAATCGCCCTCGACCCAATAGATGCGCTCGACCACCTCGTCCCGGGCCGAAGAGGCGGAGAATAGGACGAAGCGATCGTAACCGAACGATGCGGCGAAGGAGCGGACCGCCTCCTGAACGACAGGCAGGCTCTCCGCGCCTTCGAGGGCGACGGCGATCGCAACCGGAGTACTGGTCGGCGCCATCGTCACGCCGCGTCGACCTCCTTCAGAAGCGTATCGGCGGCGAGCCTCCCCAGCGCGTTGCCGGCGAGCGGGCTGTCCCCGGTCAGCAGCTTGCGGTCCCGATGCACGGCGCCAGAGATGTTCTTGTTGAGGATCTCGAAGCCGAGCGCCTTCAGCTTCTCGCCGAACTTCCAGGTCAGATGGCCCGGCATGTAACCGATTTCGGGCGTCTCGGCGTCCAGCGCGTCGGGGAAGGCACAGATCTTGTAGCCGCGGTAGATGTCACTGTCGCCGATCGCCAGGAAGGCAGCCGGTCCATGACACAGCGAAACGACGAACCTGTCCTTCGCGGCGGCCCATTCCAGGACGGCCCTGACGTCCTCGCTCTCGGGAAGGCCGATCAGGGCGCCGTGACCGCCTGGGATGAAGATCGCGGCGTAGTCGTCCAGGCCTTTCTCGATCACCTTGGACAACTTCAGCGGCTGCTTGAACTGGGCGCGGTATTTCGCGAACAGCCCCTTCACCTCCTGGTCCTCGGAGGGCATGGCCCAGAGCTCGAACTTGACGGGATTTCCCGACAATGTGACCACGTCGAAGGCGAAGCCGGCCTTGTCGAGATGATACATCGGCAGCAGCGTCTCGACCGGGTGGTTGCCGGTCGAGAAAAACGTGCCGTTGTCGGTCAGCAGATAACGCTCGTCGGCGCCGATCATCAGCACCTTCTTCTTACCCTTGTAGGAATCGGGATAGTCAGCGCCGCTGAGGTTCGACTTCGGCGCAGTGAACTGGCTCAACGAATAGGGAGAGGGAAAGTACGCGTTGTCCTCGGCGGGATCCGGGGTCGGGCGCTTGTCGTTGGTTTGCGGATGGGCCACGGCGTCCTCCATTAACGTGAATGACGATCGGACCCACCCTAAGCCGTCGACGCCAGGCGGCAATGAGGGATTTCCCTCAACATCTATGGGCACCTGGAGCGAGCCCGGCAGGCGCCAGGAGCGGACAGTGGGGAGCTGCCCGAGAGCCGACATTGCGTAGCCACGGTCAGTTGGAAGGCCCCTCAAACGCCTCCACCTGCGCAAGATCGAGACCAAGCCAACTGAAGTCACAACAGCCGTGGCGGGAGCGCTTCAGTATGGTGCGGGCACGCTTGCTCATCAGTCGAAAAAGCGCTGCATGTCGGCAAGCCGCGGATGCTCGCGATCCTTGTCCGAAAGGGTGAACTCCGAGGGCGGCAGGCCCCAGTCGATGCCAAGGACCGGGTCGTCGAAGGCGAGCCCGTGGTCGTTATCGGGCTCGTAGGGCGCCGTGACCTTGTAGAGCACCTCGGTGTTCGGCTCGAGCGTGGCGAAGCCATGTGCGAAACCGGCTGGCACCAGAAGCTGTCTCCAGTTCTCGGCCGAGAGCTCGACCGCGACATGCCTGCCGAAGGTCGGGGACGATGTCCGGATGTCCACGGCAACGTCAAGGATGCGCCCGCGTATCACGCGCACCAGCTTGTCCTGCGCAAAAGGCGGCGACTGGAAATGCAGCCCGCGCAGTGTGCCGACCTGGGCCGACAGCGATTGGTTGTCCTGGACGAAATCGAGATCGAGCCCGGCCTCGACGGAGGCCTTGCGGCTCCAGGTTTCCGAGAAGAAGCCGCGATGATCGCCGAACTTCCTTGGCGTGATGATCTTGACGGCAGGGATCGCCGTTTCCTCGACACTGAGCATCGCTTCCATATCCCGTTCAAGCCGCGCCAAGGCGTTCGCCGCGATAGATGCCGGAGCGGATATCGCCCCACCATGTCGGATTGGCGAGATACCATTCGACCGTGCGGCGCAGGCCGATCTCGAAGGTCTGCTTCGGCTTCCAGCCAAGCTCACGGCCGATCTTGCCGGCATCGATCGCATAGCGGGCGTCATGACCCGGTCGGTCGGTGACGTAGGCGATCAGGCGCTCGTGCGGTCCCGCCGGATCGGGCCTGAGCTCGTCGAGGATGGCGCAGACCGCCTTCACCACCTCGATATTGGCCTTCTCGCTATCGCCGCCGATGTTGTAGCTCTCGCCGAGCTTGCCGGCCGTGGCCACGGTCAGCAGGGCGTCGGCATGATCCTCGACATGGAGCCAGTCACGCACATTGAGGCCGTTGCCATAGACCGGTAGCGGCCTGCCCTCGAGCGCGCTGATGATCATCAGCGGGATCAGCTTCTCGGGGAAGTGATAGGGGCCGTAATTGTTCGAGCAATTGGTCATCACCACCGGCAGGCCGTAGGTGTGGTGCCAGGCGCGCACGAGATGGTCCGAGGCGGCCTTGGACGCGGAATAGGGCGAGTTCGGCCGATAGGCCGTGTCCTCCCGGAAGAAGCCTTCGGCGCCCAGAGAGCCGAAGACCTCGTCGGTCGAGACGTGGTGGAAGCGGAAACCGCCCCTGCGATTGTCCGGCAGGGCCCGGTAATGGCGCAGCGCCACCTGCAGCAGCGCGAAGGTGCCGACGACATTGGTCTCGATGAAGGCGGCTGGCCCGTCGATCGAGCGGTCGACATGGCTCTCGGCCGCCAGGTGCATCACCATGTCGGGCGCGAAATCGGCGAAGATCTCCTTCATCCGCTCGCTGTCGCCAATATCCGCCCGTTCGAAGCGGTAGCGGTCGCTGCCTGCAACAGGATCCAGCGAGGCGAGGTTGCCGGCATAGGTGAGCTTGTCGACGACGCAGACCTGATGCCCGGTCTCCCTGATAAGCTTCCGTACAACTGCCGAACCAATGAAGCCGGCTCCGCCGGTCACGAGAAAACGAAGGCTCAACTGACTGCTCCCATCAAAGCATGGCCTGCGCAGCGGGCGGATGGAATTGGCGGCGTCATTGCCTCAACGCGCCATTCAGCAGGAACATCGCGTAGGGCGTCGACAGCGCGAGGGCGCAGCAGAAGACCCGCCGCAGCATCGCAACGGTTGTCGACGACCCCGGAGCAAAAGCGAGAGGGTGGCGCATGGTGGAATGACGGTGTGGATTGGTCGATGGCACAGGATGCATGGCACAAGTCTATGTGGGAATTATTCCCACATAGACTTGTGCCGCCAATCTTGCAATAGCCTGCGGAAAATTTGTGGGATTGTGTCCCACTTGAATTGAGGCTAACTGAAGCCCATGACGGACGCCGCGCCCGCCCCAACCGCCGACAAGCTTTATCCGCCGCTGGCTCGGCTGCTGCGCCCGCTTGTCCGCCTTTGCATCCGTGCCGGCATGACCTTCCCGGCGCTGTGCCAGCTTCTTCGGGAGTTGTACGTCAACGTGGCGGAATACGATTTCGCTCTGCCTGGCAAGGAGCAGACCGACAGCCGGGTCAGCCTGCTGACCGGCATCCACCGCAAGGAGGTGAGCCGCCTGCGCGGCGCCGGCGCACCGGTCAATGCAGTGCCGGCAGCGGTGTCCCGGACCGGCGCCATCATCGCCCGCTGGCTCGCCTCGTCCCGCTTCTGCGACGAAGCCGGTGCGCCCCTGCCGTTGCAGCGCAGCACCGACGGAGCAGGCCCGTCTTTCGAGGAACTGGTCTCGTCCGTGACGCGCGACGTGCGACCACGCGCGGTGCTGGACGAATGGCTCGACCGCCGGGTCGTCACGATCGATCAGGACGACAGGATCGTGCTGGCCGAGGCCGCCTTCATCCCGCAGCAGGGCGACGACGAGAAACTGTATTATTTCGGCAGGAACCTGCACGACCACCTTGCGGCGGCGGCTGAGAACGTCCTGGGCTCCAAGCCCGCTTTCCTGGAGCGCTCGGTCCATTATGACGGCCTTTCGGCCGAGCTGGCCGAGAGGCTCGAAGCGCGCTCTCGCGAACTCGCTTTGGAGATGCTGCAACGCATCAATCGGGAAGCGCACGCCGCCAGCGAGACCGATCGCGGCGGCGAACATCGCTGGAACTGCGGGGTCTACGTCTTCCGGGAGCGGGACGACCGCGCGCGCGACGAAAGCGGACAGGAATGACCCGGCACCCCGTACTGACCCGCCGGGCGGTTCTCGCCTCGCTGGGTGCAAGCGTCGCGTCGCTGCATCCTGCGGTCGCCGCTCCGGAGAAGCCGCGCGATGTCGGCATCGGCGGCACCGGCTTTGCGCCGGAGGGACAGGGCGGCGGCGATCGCGGCATTGGCGGCACCGGCTTCGTCGGGACGATCCAGCGCTTCGGCAGTATTTTCGTGAACGACCGGCGCATCGCCTATGGGCCGGATGTGCCGGTCACGATTGACGGGCTGGAGCGCAGCGCTCGCGACTTGCGGATCGGTCACGTCGTGCGCGTCGTGGCCAGGACGGATTCCGCCGGGCTCGCCACGAATGCGATCGCGGTCGACCGTGAGGTGGTGGGGCCGATCACGGCCGTTTCCGCGGATGCGATCGAGGTCCTCGGGCAGAAGGTGCAGATCGCGGGGGCCAGGCCGCCAGGTGCCTGGCGCAAGGGCCGACGCGTCGCCATCAGCGGCCTGCGCCGGCTCGACGGCACGATCGCCGCCAGCCTGATCGAGCCGAGCGAGCGAGGTCCGTCACGGGTTCTCGGGGTGCTCGAACGGGACGCAGATGGCTTCTGGATCAGCGGACTCAAGCTGACCGGAGCTGACGAGGCTCTTGTCGGCCACCGTGTGGCTGTGACGGGCCGCATCGTGCGCTCGGGTTTCCTTCCTGCCCGCATCGAGATCGCGCCGCCGTTTCCGACAGCGGGCTCGGTCTCGATCGAGAGCTATGTCAGGGCCCGCGATGGGCATTTGCTGCTCGGTTCCGGCCTCTCCGTACGCAGCGACGCCTTCGCCTACGGTCTCTCGCCGTGGGAGGAATTCCGCGCCGTGCTCGACGGGCGCTTCGGCTTCGATGGCACGCTCAGCATCGAGACGATCCGCTTCGCCAGGACGAGCGGGGAAGGCGAGGGGCATTCTGGCGGCGCGCCTGGCCCGGGTGGTTTTGGGCCGGGCGGTTTCGGGCCCGGCCCAGGCGGGTTCGGCCCCGGACCCGGAGGGGGATTGAGCGGTCCCGGCGGCGACCTTGGTGGTCCTGGCGGCGGACCGGGCGGCGGCGGTCCCGGAGGCGGTCCCGGTGGAGGTGGCCCGGGAGGAGGAGGTTCTGGCGGTGGTGGGCCGGGCCGCTAGTCCTTAGGCGCTTTCACGCCTGCTCGGCAGCGATTGCCAGGAGCTTGCGGCCGTAATCGGTCTTGTCGAGAGCACGGCCTCGCGCGCAGAGCTCCTGGTGCGAGATGAAGCCTTGATGAAAGGCTATCTCCTCAAGCCCCGCAACGAGCTGACCCTGGCGCTTCTGGATGGTGCGGACGAATTCGCCCGCCTCCAGCAGGCTGTCATGCGTGCCCATGTCGAGCCAGGTGTACCCACGCGACATGCACTCGACATGGAGCTCGCCGGCTCGCAAATAGACCTCGTTGACGTCCGTGATTTCGAGTTCCCCGCGGGCGGAAGGCCTGATGCCGGCAGCGATGTCCACGACCCGGTTGTCATAGAAGTAAAGACCGGTGACGGCCCAGCGCGATTGCGGCGAGCTGGGCTTCTCAGCGATGTGCAGCGGCCGGCCGGACGTATCGAGCGTGACGACGCCATAGCGCTCCGGGTCGTCGACGGCATAGGCGAAGACCGTTGCGCCGGCCTGTCGCGAGCGGGCCCGCGCCAACATGTCGTTCAGGCCGGCTCCGAAGAAGATGTTGTCGCCCAGCACCAGCGCGACGCTGTCCTCGCCGATGAAGTCGCGGCCAATGATGAAGGCTTGCGCCAGGCCCTCGGGGCGCGGCTGCACGGCATAGCTCATCCTGAGGCCGAAGCCCGAGCCGTCGCCGAAGAGGGCGACGTAGTTGTCGAGATATTCCGGTGCCGAGATGATCAGGATCTCGTCGATGCCCGCCTGCATCAGGACCGAGACCGGATAGTAGATCATCGGCTTGTCGTAGACCGGGACGAGCTGCTTGTTCACGGCGAGCGTCGCGGGGTGGAGGCGCGATCCGCTGCCGCCGGCAAGAATGATGCCCTTCATGATGTCCTCGAGAGTTCAGGCTGTTGGTACTGCGTGGAGGCGGTCGGACCGAGCAGCCGATCGAGCACGATGTCGATGTCGCGCCGGAAAGGCCCGAGCGCGATGCCCCGCTTCGCGGCGAGCGAGCAGTCGAGAACGGCGTTGAGCGGCCGTCTCGCTGCCGTTGGATGGGCGCTGGAAGGGATGGGCGTAACCTTGGCCCAAGAGCCACCGCGCTTGCGTGCGAGGTCCAGGATGATCTGTGCCTGCTCGGCCCGGCTGAGGGCGGTTTCGCCGGCCAGGTGCATCAGGCCGCCGGTCTTGCTGCCGCCGATCATGCCATGCGCGAAGATGAGCAAGGCCTCGGCCAGAGCGGGTGCATAGGTTGGCTTCCCGTGCTGATCGCCAACGATCGTCAGGCTGTCGCGCCCCTGCGCCAAGGCCAGCAGCCGGGTCACGAAGCTCTCGCCCTGCGGCCCGAAGGTCCAGGAGGTCCTGACGACCAGCGCGGACGGCATCGCGTCCAGCACGGCGCGCTCGCCTGCCCGTTTGGAGGCTCCATAGATATTGATGGGGCGCGGTATGTCGGCCTCGTGATAGGCCCCATCCTTGGTCCCGTCGAAAACGCAGTCCGTCGAGACGTGGATGAGCGGAACGCCAGCACGCGAGCAGGCCTTCGCCAGGGTGGCCGGGCCGTCACGGTTCAGGGCGAAGGCGAGTTCCGGTTCGCTCTCGGCGCGATCGACCGCGGTATACGCCGCGGCGTTGATCACGGCAGCGGGGCGAAACGCTTCGAGCAGCCGTTGAGATGCATCCGGCACCGCCAGGTCGAAATCCGGGCGACCGATGCTGACGACGTTCCCGCTGCCCTGGTCGGCGAGGGCGGACGCAAGCTGGCCGCTCTTGCCCAGGACCAGAATGGTCGGGCTTGTCATGACAGCCTCTGCGGTGTCGCCGCCGCATCGCTGGCGATCCGGGGCGCCGTAGCGCGGCTGTTCCGCCCCAGTCGCCAGACGGGGATGAGAGCCCGGTCCGGTGGCCCCATGCGCCCGAGCACACCGTCCCTCAGGCCGTTCGCCAACGCCGCCACGCAATCGGATGAGAAGCGATGATGGGCGAGATAGACGGCGAGCCTGACGGGCAGCGAGACCAGGAACTTGATCTTGTGCCGGGCCGGCACGTGCCGCAGCCGGAGCATGGCGAGCTGGTTGCGGATGTAGGTGTAGAGCCGCCGCGGCGGCTGGTTGGTCAGCAGCAGGCCGAGAGGCAGCCGGATGACGCCTTGCCCGAGTCGATGCGGCATCGGCACTGCCGGATCGACCCAGATCGAATAGCCTGCGGCAACGGCGCGCAGGCACCATTCGATGTCGATGGCGTCGATGAAGTAGTCGGATCGAAAATCGCCGATGGCCGCCAGTGCGCTGAGGCGGATCAGCGAGCCCGATGAAATGACGAAACGCGTCCGCAGCGGCTCGTCCTGGCCCGCCCGGGCAGCGATTGCCAGGCGCATCTTTTTGCCTTCGGGGGCGATCGGCTGTGGACCGACGATAGCCGGCTTCTCCCCGCAGGACGCCAGACGGCGGTGGGTCGCCATCAAAGCCGCGGCCATGCCGGGCTCGGGCGTGCTGTCCTGGTCGAGCAGGAGCAGGAATTCGCTGTCGCGGGCCTTGGCCAGATGGCAAAAGGCGTTGTAGGCGGCGCCAAGGCCTCGATTGAGGCCCGGCCTCAGGATCATCAGTTCTGCGCTGCCGGCTGCCTCCTCCAGTGCCTGCTGTTGCTCTCCGCTGACCGGTGAGTTGGCATAGATGGCGACGGTCGAGACATCGTCGGCAAGGGACGAAACAAGGCTTTGCAACGCCGCGAACGGCGGATGGTAGATCACGATGCCAGCGAGGCAACGTGCCGGGTTTCCAGCAGGATTGGTCATGCCGGGATTCTCCTGGGTGTCGAAGGTGACGGGGTCTGGGACAGCAGCTCGCTCAGCGGCCCGTCGGCGACGAGGCGGCCATGTTCGAGACGCAGCGCCCGGGTGCACAGGCCGGCGAGCAGGCTGTCGCTGTGCGAGGCGAGGACGAGGATGCCGGCGCGGGCGACGAAGGCGGCCAGCCGCGCCTGCGCCTTCGCCATGAAGGCGGCGTCACCGGCGAGAATGCCTTCGTCGAGCAGCAGCACGTCGGGATCGACGCTGGTGCAGATCGCGAAGGAAAGCCGCGTCTGCATGCCGGCCGAGTAGGTCCGGATCGGCATGTCGAGGAAGCCGCCGAGCTCGGTGAAATCCGCGATCTCGTCGATACGGCTCTCGATCTGGCGCCGGCTCAGGCCGAGATAGAGGCCGCGCAGCCGGATATTGTCATAGCCGCTCGCCTCGCCATCCATGCCGAGGCCGATGTCGAAGAGCGGTGCGATCTTGCCACTCACCGCGACGCGCCCGGCCTGGGGCACATAGATGCCGGCGAGGACGCGCAGCAGCGTCGTCTTGCCGGCGCCGTTATGCCCGACGAGCGCGACGCGCTCGCCATGGGCGATGCCGACGTCGATGTTTCGCAACGCCTCGACGCAGACGCGTGAGCGGGCGTCGGAGCCGATGCGCCCGCCAGTGGCGCTGCTGACGATGCGGTTGCGCAGGGAGCGGGCGCTGCCGCCATAGAGCGGAAACTGCAGGCTGACGCCATCGAGACGGATCGAGCTCATCGACGCCTCACAGCCAATAGGCGACGCGCCAGCGCAGTCGTGCATAGAGCGCAAGCGCCACGCCGAGATTGAACACGGTGAAGGCGAGTGCGACGGCAAGGCTCGCCATCGGCACGCCGGCGCCGAGCAACGGCGCCCGTACGATCTCGATCAGGTGGAACAGCGGGTTGAACTCGGCGAGGGCCTGCCGCTGACCGAGATCCTCGGCGCGCCAGAGCACGGGCGTGACGAAGAGCAGCATCTGCGTCGCGTTGGCGACGAGCGGCATCATGTCGCGAAAGCGTGCACCGACGAGGCCGAGAGACACGCTCCAGCCGATCCCGTTGATCAGCACGATGGCGAGGCCGGGCAGTGCGGCGAACCCAGCCCAGCCCGGCTTGATCCCGCAGGCGGCGAGGACGGCAAGGACGATCACCGCGTTGTGCGCGAGGATGATCAGGTTGCGCCAGACGACGCGCAGCACATGGATACCGATCGGCGCCGGCATCTGCTTGATCGCCGCCGTCGCCGCGGTGAACGTGGCAGCGCCTTCGTTCAGCAGGGCGGTGACCAGTGACCACAGCACCATGCCGACGGTGACATAGGGCAGGTAGGTTGCGACCGGCACGCGAAAGAGCGCCGCATAGGTGATGCCCAGCCCTGCGACGAATACGGCCAGGCTTATCGTCAGCCAGAATGGTCCGAAGACCGAGCGGCTATAGCGCTGGCGTACATCGTACCAGCCCATCGTCAGCCAGAGCTCGGCCAGCCGGACTGCGCTGGCAAGGTCGATGAGCGCGCTGCGCCACGGATGGCGCCGGCGAAGCCGTGCGTCATGAACGAGCATTGCAGGGTTCGACACCCGTGAAACTCCTCGAAAGGGCGGTTCGATCACCTCGGCGCCGAAATCTCGCGTCGGGTTGACAGGCTCAATATGTGGGAATAATACCCACGTCAAGTGTGAGTGGGAAATTTTCACACACATGAAGCGCGCATTTTCCAGATCGGTGTGAGCACGGAAACGGATGTCGAAGATCAGCAAGCAAGCAGCGAGACGAGGTGCTCGTCGGTGCGGCCCCGGAAGCCGTTCTGGCGAGGAAGGGCTTGTGCTCGGCCCATGGCGCCGACGCTTCGGCTTAACCAGTCGCGACGCCGATAGCGCCGCACGTCGCAGCAATCGCTGATCCCCTGATCGAGACCACGATGCGCATGGACGACATCAAGACCGTGAAGCGGCGCGCCAGCCAGGGCGTAATTCGCAGGTTGTTGCAGGCCGTGTCCGCCCCCCTGAAACGCCGGGCGCGAATGCCTCTCCATCCCGCCGGAAATCTACGGCCGGAAGCTGCAGCCGGCCATTGGCGAAGCGAGGGGTTCGATTCCTATTTCTATGTTCCGATGCAGTGCCAGGCTGGGCCTCTGCTCGTCAGCTTCGACGCAACGCTATGCGAAGCCGGCACCGATCATCGCAATCTCTGGCGGCTTTACTTCGACATCGGCGAGGGCTTCCGGGACGAAGATTGCCTTGTCGTCAACTCCAGTGGTGCCCGAATCGAGATCGAGACGACGATCAGCCTGCCGGCGCCAGCGTTGGCTTTCCGGATCGATCCTTGCGCCCAGAGCAACCGGTTCGTGCTGCACAAGCTGGTGCTGAGTCCGCTGGCTGCGTCGCAGCCTCCGTCGGAGCAGATTCCGCGCCGGCTTGTTCAATTGCACCGCTGCTGGGCGTTGCTTCGAAAGACAGTCGCCGCGGTTCGGTTCGGGCAGCGCGGCCGTCGGCCAATGCAGCGGCAAAACACGGTTCAGCTGCCACTCACCGGTTTGGAATGTGGAGCCTGAGCCATGGGCCCAGCATCGCAGCAGCACCTCGTTGCCACGCGCCGAATGTCGACCATTGCGCTGATCGCGCTCTCCTGTTCCGGCCTCCTGTTCGCGATGGGGGTTGGCGGAGGGGTTCAGTGCTGGCGCGCGCGTGACATCGGCGCCCGCGAATTCGATGGCTTCCGGCAAGTCAGGATCAAGACGATTCAGGCACAGCTCGACCAGGTCGAGGGGCCCTATATCGTGATCATGGGCGACTCCCATGCGGAGCGGCTTTATCTGCCGAGCCTATGCGGCCTGCCGGTTGTCAATGCTGGCATGTCTGGCGCGACGGTCAGCGATGTCCTTGATCTCTCCCGCGCGATCACACCACGCCACAAGGCAGACGCGCTGCTGCTGTCCGTCGGCACCAACGATATCTGGGCGAAGCGCTTGCCCGAAACCGATCATGCCGAAGATGCCTTCCAGAAGGGCTTGGCCGCCCTGAAGTCGCGCCTGAGGATGTGGAGCGACCGCCGTGCGCTTGTCGCGATCCCGCCGGTGGCGAGCGGTGAAATAAGCCAGTTCCCACGCTCCGCGGCAGAACGCTATTCGGGCATGCTCGCCCGGTCCTGCGAGCCAGAAAGCTGCGTCTACCTCGATCTTTTTGCAGGAGCGCAGCGACCTGCCGGCGCCCGCTCGGCCTTCAGCGACGGTGTGCATCTGCGCAACTATGCCGGCTTCGTACGGTCCCGGGAGAGAGAGCTTTGCGTTGGCCTGGGCCTCAAGCCCGGAATCGCAACGCTCTCGCAGCGGCGTGGCACTTCTTCGCTCAGCGCCGAGTTTTAGGGGCCGTCCATCTTGGGTTGTCATCATAAACCGCAAGTGCAGGTGTAATATGTTTGTAAAAATCAAGTTCCTGTTGTTTCATCTTGCTAGGTTGCTGGTTAAGTTGATATATCATGATGCTGTCGTTATATATTCAAAACTAAGGTCAAGAGTCTCCAAAAAATCTTCGGTATTATTTATTGCAGATGGTGAGCGGAGCCATGAAAATAACCACTACGCCATATTTCTCATATATCAGCCCAAGCAAATCTCTTGGTATGTAAAAAATGCGCTCGATTCATTGAACTCTGCCGGGGTTAACGTCATTGTTATCGTCAATCACAGCGTAAATGATTCGCAGTTGTTATTTCTAAAAGAAAATTCAAAATCAATAATGGTAAGAAACAATTCAGGATTTGATATCGGTGCGTTTCGCGACGCAACGATATATTTAAATTCTCGAAATCATGATGTCGAACGTGTGCTTTATCTCAACGACAGTACGTATTTTTTCAAGTCAGGGCTGACAGAGTTGTTCTCAAATCTTGTCACGTCGAAAGCTGATATATGTGCCCCATTCGAGAACTGGGAGATTCACTATCACATTCAATCTTTTTGCTTTTCTATTGACGGCAGCATTTTTAGACACCCGAGCTTCCAGAAATTCTGGATAGACTACATTCCTGTTAATTCAAGGTTGTGGGCTATCAACAAAGGCGAAGTTGGCTTGTCGCGGACCATGATCCCGATCGCCAATTCGATCGATATTGTTTACAAGCCCAATAATCTTCGTGCTCACTTGAGTGAAGTTGTAACTCTGGACGACCGCATGAAACTTGCGAGATTGATCCCTATACCGATCCGAGGCCAAAGTTCTGAGCTTTGTTCGCTAACGCAATCGGAAGTCACTCAATTTTTTATCTCGAAGATCGGCGGCGGATCTCAGATTCATACAGGAGGATTCATATATAGAAGATACGAGCGATGCCCGCTGATAAAAAGGGACCTTCTATACAGGGGGCAGTTCACGATCGATGAGATAGAGGAAGCCCTGATTGAAACGGGCCACGAAGATCATTTTGATGAAATCATGACGGATTTTCGTAGAAAAGGGAAGGCAAACCAATTGCCTGTTATCAAAAAATTACAGGCAGCCAGCGGGATTATTTAGAATAAATGCTATCACGTTTTCTTATTCAGTTTTTTTTTAAATTCGCCCTATAAGCAATTTTCGGTAATTCTTTTTCAGAAGAAATATGATCGCGATCAGCAGCTTTCCGATGGCGCAGCCCAACGTTTTATGGGTCGTGTCCCTGCTGGTGGCGTAGCTTGTGGCCGCCATCACGATGACCCGCCTGGCCCGGCTGGTCAGGCGGCCAGGGCTGGCAGGCTGACGATTGGATCTCGCTGATCGGAGCGATGCTTTCCAGGGTGGTGTAGTGGGCGCGCTGAACGGCCCACTCGTCGTTCTGTTCGAGCAGGATGGCACCGACGAGCCTGGTGATGGCCGCTTCGTTGGGGAAGACGCCGACGACCTCGGTCCTGCGCTTGATCTCGCCGTTGAGGCGCTCCAGCGGGCTCGTGCTGTGTAGCTTGGCGCGTTGCTGGGTCGGGAAAGGTCATGTAGGCGAGCACGTCGGTCTCGGGGGCATCCGTCAGAGCGGCGAGCTTGGGAACCGTCGGCCTGAGCTGGTCGGCGACACGGAAGCGACCAAGTGATCCTATAGGGTATCGTTTGTGACCGGCTTGCTTCGTGTGGCCAGTAGCAATGGCGGCAGCGTCAGCGAGGTGCTGGACGAGTGGGCACTCCAACTCGCAGCCGGCGAACGGTGCTCGCGCGTTCGGCCTTATGAAGACCTGCTGCTTAGTGAGCGAAGCCGTTAGGCGAACGCAGCGCAAGCCGGTGAGCCGAACGGTCCGTCAAAGTCCGTGGGTGATTGCAGGCATACACCTAGGTATATTTGATGGTTATTGGACGTTTTTGGTCCGATTCCATCTAAGTTTCTGATTTTGTTGGCGCGCCCGACACGATTCGAACGTGTGACCTTTGCCTTCGGAGGGCAACGCTCTATCCAGCTGAGCTACGGGCGCAATCCGTGCAGGCTGGATAGCTGATTGCCGCTGCTTCGGCAATGCGGGAATTTGCGACGGAGCGAAGGGCTGTCAGGCCAGGGGCATCGGTTCCGATCGTGTCGGGTGCGCCGCGGCCGTGGCGGGACTTGCAATCTCCTCCCCACGATAGCCATCCGGCAGGCAATGCTCTCTCAACCCATTGGCCGGGCGGGCTTTCCCGCAACCGGCATGTTCAGCTTCGCCGGCGGCCTCTCGAAGCTCAGGCGGCCGCGCTTGAAGCCCATGACCGGCTCAGAAATCTCCGCTAGCGCGGCGCCCGGCGTCCCGGCATCCAGGATGGCGAGGTCGGCGGGATTGCCGACCGCGATGCCATAGTCGTCGAGACGCATCAGCCGTGCCGGCGAGAGGGTCACAAGATCAAGGCACTGCTCGAATTCGTGTGGGCCGCATTGCGCGACATTGGCGTAGAGATTGGCCAGGCGCAGCAGCGAGCCGTCGCCGAAAGGCGTGAAGGGATTGAGAACGTTGTTCGTGGCGACCGAGCAGGTCACGCCTTGAGCTGCCAGCAGGTGCGCCGGCGTGAGCCCGCGCGGCCTCGCGTGGGTCTCCTGCCGCCCCATGAGGTAGAGGTCGGTCGCCGGCAGCACGGTCAGGGCGATGCCGGTGTCGACGAGCTTTCGCCCGATGATCGCCAAGGCATCGGGGGGAACCATCGAGAGCTTGGTCACATGGCCGATCGCCACGCGCCCGCCCCAACCATGCAGCTGCGTCTGCCGACAGACCTCGTCGAGATGCATCCAGCTCGGGTCGAGGTCGAAATCGAGGTGGAAGTCGAGATCGACATCGAAGCGCCGCGCCAGTGCGAAGAGCCGCTCGATCTGGGCCGCCGGATCGGTGTCGGTGTAGGGGCAGCCGCCGAGGAGGTCGGCTCCATTCTCGAGGGCGCTGACAAGCAGCTCCTCGGTGCCGGGATCGTTGGTCAGGCCCTCCTGCGGAAAGACGCAGATCGACAGGTCGAGCCCCCAGGCATAGTCGGCCTTCAGCGCCTTGATCGCCGCAAAACTGCGCAGTCCGGCGCGCGGGTCGACCTCGACATGCGTGCGCATCCGGGTGGTGCCCTTGCCGATCGCCATTTCGATGACCCTGGCGCCGCGCTCGTAGACATCGGCCGCGGTAAAGTCGCGCTTCATCGCGGCGACGGACGCGATGGCGCCGGCGAGCCCGCCATCGCAGTGGCCGCAGCGGCCGAGCAGGCAGGCCTTGTCGAGATGGATATGGCTGTCGACGAAGCCCGGCAGTGCCAGTCGCCCGCCGACCTCGATCTCCGGCGCGTCGCAGCGCAGCCCCGCGCCTATGGCCGCGATCCGCCCGGCCCTGACGCCGATATCCTGCGGCTGGTCATGGCCGCGGACGGTGGCTCGGCGGATGACGAGATCGAGAGAGGGGGCGGCCAGCATGGTTCGATCTGTCGTTTGGTATTCAATTATCCTAAAAACATGCATGCACTTCATGTGCCAGTCGCCAGGCACATGGCTCAGGATCACCTCGTGACAGTGAACCAGGCTGTGTTGAACTGCGTGGAGATGCTCTCGTACGCCGAGATCGTGCGAGTTGATCTCGAAGCCTCGATGGCGCCGGATCCGGACGGCGTTGCAAGCTAGATGGCGCGGGAGGCGCCGATCACCTTTACCGGCGGGCGCCTGTTCGACCATCCGAGCGGATCGTCGGGCTTCAACGCCATGCGCTATCGCTGGGTGAAGAAGCGCATGGAGCGCTTCGACGTCTGTCCTGCGGAGGGCGAGACGATCGTCTACAGAGTCGGCACGCCCTGTGGTGAATGGCCCGACGGAATGGCCTTCGAGGGCAATCGCTACGTCGATCGCTTCGTCGTGCGCAACGGGATGATCGTCAAGATGGATGCCTCGAACGACAGCGCTGAACGCATCCTGCAGCAGCGCGGCATCGTCGCCTGAACCGGCTATTTGGCTGCGTCCAGCCGGCGTTTGCGCCCGGAAGGCGGGTTGGCGGGCGCTGCTTCGGCATAGGGTGCTAGAATATCCATGATATCGCGCCCAACCGGTTTTGCGTGTGCGACCAAAGCGCGTTCCGCGACCGAGTCGAGGTGATGGTGCATCAGGCTCGCCACAGCCTCTACATTCCCCGCTTCGAGCGCATCGATCAGCAGCCTGTGCTCGTTGATCCCGCATTCGGATGAATGTGGCCGGCTGAACAGGGACAGCGTCAGGCAGCAGCGATAGGCGATCTCGCTGACATAGCGGATCAGGATCGGGCTCTGCGTCATCTCAGCGAGCAGGATGTGGAATTCGGTCGCGAGCCGGATCGAGACTGCGTCCGGCCCGCTGCGTGCGGCATCCTCGGCATCGACATGAGCGCGCAGCGTCGCGACCTGGCTCTTGCTCAGCCGGCCGGCGAGTTGGCGCACGACGAGGCGCTCGAGCTCGATGCGGATGTCGAACGTGTCGCGCGCCTCCTGCCAGCTCGGGGTCGCGACCACGGCGATGCGGTTGCGGCGCAGCTCGACCAGTCCCTCGGCCGCCAGCTGACCGAGTGCGTGGCGCGCGATTGTGCGACTGACGCCGAAACGTTCACCAAGGGCATCCTCGGGCAGTTTCTCGCCCGGCTCGAGCGCCTGCTCGATGATCGCACGGCGCAGGGCCCGGCATATCTGTCCGACCTTGTCCGAGGGGCCGCTGCCCCCACCACCGTCACGCGCCATCTTCGTCGCCCACCCTGTGCGAGTCGTCTTAGCGCCGCCCCGGGGGGGCGCGCAATGCATGCAGCGCGCCTGGAACCGACTAGTAGCCACCGGCAGCGGTCGTGCCTTCGCCGCTCGATGAAGGGAGAGGTGAACAAGGGTATCGAATGCAGTTTGGCATTCATATTGCATGCACTTTCTCATGAGCCAGACCAGCCCCCTTCTCGCCATCGCGGTGGCGCCGGAACCCGAAACGCAGGCCGCGGTGCAGCCGCGGCCTGCGGCGGAACTCTCGCAGGCCTCCGTCACGTTCGGGCGGGGGGCGAACGCCGTTCCCGCCCTCTCCGAGACGACGCTACGCATCCCGGATGGCGAGTTCCTCGCGCTGGTCGGCCCGTCCGGCTGCGGCAAGTCGACCATCCTGCGCCTGGTCAGCGGCCTGGTGCAACCGAGCTCCGGCGCCGTCATCGTCGGCGGGCGCGAGGTCGCGGCCAAGGCGCTCCGGCTCGGCATGGCCTTCCAGAACCCGACCATGCTGCCCTGGATGACGATCGAGCAGAACGTCATGCTGCCCCTCAAGATCGTCGAGCCGTTCCGCTCGCAGTTCCGCAAGGAGAAGCGCGGCAGCTTCCGCGACAGGGCGCATGCGCTGCTCGCGCAAGTCGGGTTGCAGGGCTTTGCCGGCAAATATCCCTGGCAGCTTTCCGGCGGCATGCTCCAGCGCGCCAATCTCTGCCGCGCCCTGATCCATGAGCCGCGCATGCTGCTGCTGGATGAGCCGTTCGGCGCGCTCGACCAGTTCACCCGCGAGGAGCTCTGGGCGATCCTGCAGGAGCTCTGGCTGACGCATCGGCCAACCGTCCTGCTGGTGACGCACGACCTGCGCGAGGCCGGCTTCCTGGCGAGCCGCATCTGCGTGATGAGCGCCCGGCCCGGCCGGGTCATCGACGACAGCCCCGTCGCATTCGCGCGTCCGCGCAGCATCGCCATGACCTTCGAGCCCGGCTTCGTGGCGCTCAACCAGCGCCTGCGCGAGCTGATCGTCGATGCCCGTTCGGCCCAGGCAACAGCGGGGAGTCACTGACATGTCCGAGAACCTCAAGCGCAAGTTCTGGGCGGCTGCGCTGATCCTGTTGTTCTTCGCCGGTTGGGAGGTGTTCTGCATCGCGTCTGGCATGTCCGACCTGATCCTGCCGCGGCCGAGTCAGGTTTTTGCCACGCTGGTGCAGCGCTTCCCGATCCTCTGGCCGCACATCCTGCAGACGCTGGCGACGACGATGCTGGGCTTCGCGCTCGGCGTGGCGCTCGGGGTCGTGCTCGGCGCGATCATCGGCGTCTCGCGAACCGCCTACGACACGGCCTACCCGCTGCTGATCGGGTTCTCGTCGATCCCCAAGGTCGCGGTGGTGCCGATCTTCGTGCTCTGGTTCGGTTCGGGCACGGTCCCGGCGGTGCTGACCTCGCTCGCGATCTGCTTCTTCCCTATCGTCGTCAACATTGCGACGGGCCTCGCCACTACCGAGCCTGAAATGGAGGACGTGCTGAAGGCGCTCGGCGCCAGCAAGCTCGACATCCTCTGGAATGTCGGCTTGCCGCGCACGATGCCCTTCTTCTTCGCCTCGCTGAAGGTCGCCGTCACCTATGCCTTCGTCGGCACCGTGCTGGCCGAGACCGTCGCCTCAAATCGCGGCATCGGCAACGTGATGATGACGGCCTCCTCCAACTTCAACGTGCCGCTCGTGTTCGCCGGCCTCTTCATCCTCGCAGGGCTCGGCGTGGCCCTCTACGTCGCCTTCTCGCTGATCGAGATGCGCGTCACCGGCTGGGCCAACCGCAAGAGCGACTTCGCCGCCGCCTGATCTCAATCCACGCAAAACAAGAGGGGAAAGACCATGCTCAAGACACTGACTGCGGCCCTGCTCGCGAGCTTCGCGCTAGCCGGCCCCGCGCTGGCCCAGGAGACGACCATCAAGTTCACGCTGGGCTGGAAGACACAAGGATCGGACGCCGCCTTCTTCGTCGCGCGCGACAAGGGCTACTACAAGGCCGAAGGGCTGAACGTCGTGATCGACCAGGGCGAGGGCTCGGGCGCGACGGTGACCCGCATCATGGGCGGCGCCTATGATGCCGGCTTCGGCGACGTCAATGCGATCATCCAGAACGCTGCGGCCAAGCCCGGCGAAAACCCGGTCATGGTCTACATGATCTGGAACCGCCCGCCCTTCGCGATCTCCAGCAAGAAGACGACCGGCATCGCCAAGCCGAAGGATCTGGAAGGCAAGACGCTCGGCGGCTCGCAGGGCACGCCGACCACGCGCCTGCTCGAGGTCTTCGCGCGCAAGAACGGCATCGACATGGGCAAGGTCAAGCTCTCGAACATGGCGCCGAACCTGCAGGAGCCCCTGCTGATCAAGGGCGAGATCGACGGCGCGTTGATCTTCAACATCACCAGCTACTTCAATCTGCTGCTGAACCGGCAGGACCCGCAGAAGGACTTCAACTGGCTGATGTTCGGCGATTACGGCCTCGACCTCTACTCGAACGGGCTGATGGTCTCGCAGAAGCTGCTCAAGGATAACCCGAAGGCCGTCGCTGGGCTGGTCCGCGCCACCAACAAGGCCATGCTCGAGATCGGCAAGGACCAGAATCTCGGCATGAAGGGTGTGATGAATTTCGACAACCTCGTCGACGAGAAGATCGAGAAGCAGCGCCTGCAGTATTCGTTCAGCGAGCTGATCGTCTCGCCCGAGATGAAGGAAATCGGCGTCGGCGACACCAAGGACGACCGCATGGCGCGCGCCATCGGCATCATCGTCGAAGGCTACCAGCTGGCTCGCACACCGAAGCCGGAGGAAATCTTCTCCCGCCAGTTCCTGCCGCCGAAGGGCGAGCGCGAGCTGGTCTACACCGCGAACTGAGCGCCGGGGCTTGTCATGAGCAAGACGGCATTCGCGACGAGCCTGTTCACCGGCAAGGACCTCGTCGCGAATGCCGCGCTTCGATATGAGGAGGGCGTCGTCGGCGCCGTCCTGCCCGACCAGCCGGCGCAAGCGGGGCCGCGCCGCCTGATCATCCCCGCGCTGGTCAACGCGCATGACCATGCGCGCGCGAGTGCGACCTCGTTTGGCGCGTCGAACATGCCGCTGGAGACCTGGATCCTGCGCTCCGCGCTCGGAACGCCGCCCGATCCGTATCTCGCCGCGGCCGTCTCTCTCGCGCGGACCGCGCGCGCTGGCTGCGGCGCCATGATGGTCCATTACACGCGCCCGAGCGGCACCATGCCCATTGTCGAGGAGGCTCGCCAGATCGCCCGAGCTGCGCGCGATGTCGGCATCCGCATCGCCTTTGCGTTGGCGGTGCGCGATCAGAATCCGCTCGTCTATGGCGACAGCGCCGCGGTTCTCGACGCCTTGCCGGCCGAAGCCCGCCAACCGATCGAGGAGTTGTTCGTCAGGTCGCCGTCGCCGCCATCTGTCTATCTCGATCTGCTCGACGAGATTCATTCGGCAATCGCCGGCCCGCTCATCGACGTTCAGTATGGCCCGGCCGGGGTGCAATGGTGCTCGCCTGCGCTGCTCGAGGCCATCGCCGAGCGCTCCGCCGCGACCGGCCGCCGCATCCACATGCATCTGCTGGAGACGATCTACCAGCGTGCGTGGGCTGACCGGACCTTTCCGGGCGGAATGGTGCGCTACCTAAAGGATATCGGGCTCCTGTCGGAGCGCCTGACACTGGCCCACTGCGTCCATGCCCGGCCGGACGAACTCGACCTGATCGCGGAGGCTGGTGCGATCATCGTCACCAATTTCAGCTCGAACCTTCACCTGCATTCCGGCCTGGGGCCGATCGCCGACGCACATCGGCGCGGCTGCGCGATCGCTGTCGGGGTCGACGGCGCGGCGCTCGACGAGGACGACGATGCCATCCGGGAGATGCGCCTCGTCCAGCTTGCGCATGACGGGCTGGGCTTCAAGCGCAACTGGAGCCGCGCGGAGTTCCTGGAACTGGCGGTATGCAATGGCCGCCGAACGGTCGGCGCGCCAGGTCCGGGCGCGCTCGTTGCCGGCGCACCAGCCGATTTCACGGTGATCGACCTCGATCGGCTCGATCGCGATGCGCTGATGCCCGTCGATCCGCTCGACCTGTTCTTCGCACGCGGCAATGCGAGCTGCGTCCGCGACGTCGTCGTGGACGGCCACTGCATCCTGCGCGATGGGCAGCCGACAGGGATCGATCTTGAGGCGCTTCAGACGGAGCTACGCTCGCTGTTCCGGAAGAACCTACCGGCCTTCGCCGCGATGCAAGCAGCCTGGCCGACCCTGGAGGGCGCGACTGAGCGCTGGTTCGAGCATGCGGGGTGCAGTTAGACGGTGCCTCGCAAGCAGCAGAGCGCACGCGAAGGATCCCTCGGCGGGCCGGTCAACCGACCGTCGAACCAAGCACTTCCAAATGCAGCTTCGGGTGCCGCCGTGCGTCACCGTGGCGTCGTCGTGGCATTTGCTCGTGCCGGCGAGAAAGCTTCGCCACAGACAAGCGCTCTATAGCCGTGATCAAAAGATACATTCTGGCGGCGCCTGACAATAATTCCCAGCTTTGGAAGGGCAACGCTCTATCCAGGTGAGCTACGGGCGCAATCCGTGCAGGCTGGGGAGCTGATTGCCGCTGCTTCGGCAATGCGGGAATTTTGATGAGGCGCAGTTCTCCTCCGGCAAAGGTCACACGTTCGAATCGCGTTGGGCGTGCCGCGAGTGTGGTGACCAATCTTTGGTTCAGAGGCTGACGCAGGCGGCCTGATGATTATGGCAAGATAGCCGCAGGCATCCTATCGTTTGCCGATGTTGATCGATGACCGACAAACGATCATTTTTTCGCAGCGACGCTTGCCGCTTCCGCTCAGGCTTTTCAGCATGGTTCTCGGGCTGGGCATCGCGATCATCGTGCCAGCTCCGTTCATCATTCACGCGGATTGGGGAACGCCTTCGCCGGGCTTGCTGTTGGCGGCGCTCTGCATCGTGTTTCCGGTCATCGTGGGGAGCTTCTTCGTGCTCTTGGCCTTTGCAAGCTCCACCGAACTCCGGCTGGACCCGGCGACGGGCTGCGCCACACGGATGATGCGAGGGCCTCTTCTGCGACGCCACGAAACCTATCCGTTTTCGGCCCTCCAGCCGCCGACGCTGATTATGCGGGACAGCGAGGACGGGCCGTTTCCCGTCTTGCGTATGCGCCTGCCCCGATGGCCGGCGGTGGAAATGAGCGATTTTTCCGGGCGCTCCGAAGCCGAGGAATGGCAGAATCGTATCACGAAGCTTCTTGCGAGGGCTTGAGCCGATCCCCGCCGCATTCGGCAATGCGGGATTTTGGATGAGGCACTGTCCTTCGAAGGCAGAGGTCGCAGGTTCGAAGCGTGCCGGGCGTGCCGCGAGTGTGGCCGAGGCCGAACATTGATCTTCAACCTGCCCCCGGGATTTCGCGCGTTCCCCATCGCAAGATCCAATCGACCAGGTCAGCGGGATATTTCCGCTCGAGGGTCACAATGAACGTAGGCTCGGCATCCATGGCAATCCCGCGAGTCTACGGGAGGCCTGCCGACTTGGAGAGCGGAGTGGGTGGTTTCGATATCGAGGAGGTCTTCACGGAGGACGGCGACCTGCTCGTGCTCTCGCTGGGCTTTGCGTCCGCGCGTGATCCGCTGGATATCCTGCATGTCGCATGCGGCCATCAGCGCGGCGGCCACCAAGCGCCACGGGGCGAAGACCAGCTCTATCTCGAACGTACCGACCAGGACCTCGCCTGCGACGGCCGCGAGGTGATCCGGCTGGCGGCACGTCTCGACCATGTCGAACTCGCACTGAGCGAAGAAGGCGCGCGGCTGCTGCAGCTGCCGCGTCTCGTCCGGTTCCGCTTTGGTGCCCGTCCAGAGTTGTTTTCGATCGCGCTGGCTCAGCTGAAGGCCATGGCAGCCGCGGGGCAGGATTGCATCGTCATCGACGGGCCGGCCTGACGGCCCGTCGATGTCCGGATCCGGTTCAGGCCTGCTCCTCCTTGGGCCGGGTCGATGGCCGCAGGCGCTCGCGCAGCCCCTGGAAGACCACATAGAGCGCCGGGATCACGAAAATGCCGAGGAAGGACGCGAACAACATGCCGCCGAAGACCGGCGTGCCGACATCGCGCCTGGCGAGCTTCGATGGCCCTTCGGCGATGACAAGCGGCAACAGTCCGAGGATGAAGGCGAAGGAGGTCATCATCACCGGACGGAAGCGCAGGCGTGCACCCTCCGTCGCCGCATGCAGGAGCGGATGCCCCTTCTCGCGCAGCTCCTTGGCGAACTCGACGATCAGGATGCCGTTCTTGGCGGCGAGGCCGATCAGCACGACGATGCCGATCTGGGCGTAGAGATCGAGCGTCAGCTTGGCGATGACGATCGCAATGAAGGCACCGAGCACGGCGACTGCGACCGAGAGCAGCACGGGCACGGGGATCGTCCAGCTCTCATAGAGCGCGACCAGGAAGAGATAGGCGAAGAGCAGGGCGAAGGCGAGGATGATCCCCGTCTGCCCTTCGGCCCGCTTCTCCTGGAAGGAGACGTCGGTCCATTCGCCACGATAGCCCGACGTCAAGGTCTTGGCGGCGACCGCCTCCATCGCCTTCAGCGCCTGGCCGGAAGAGACGCCGGGGGCAGGCGAGCCCTGCAGCGTCACCGCCAGGCGGTTGTTGTAGCGGATCAGCGCCTGCGGGCCGACCACGACCTTGGCCTCGACGAAGGAGCGCAGCGGCACCATGTCGCCGGACTTGCTGCGGACATTGATGCGGTAGATGTCGTTGACCGAGGCGCGGTCGGTGCCCTCGGCCTGGACCTGGACCTGCCAGGTGCGGCCGAACAGGTTCATGTCGTTGACGTAGTAGCCGCCGAGCGAGGCCTGGAGCGCCTGGAAGACGTCGCTCAGGGCGACGCCGAGGATCTGGACCTTGTCACGGTCGATGTCGAGATAGATCGACGGTGCCGAATCCGAGAAGGTCGAGAACACCCGGCGCAATTGCGGGTCCTGATTGGCCGCGACGGTGAGGCCGCGTAGCGCCTGGCCGAGCGCCTTGGGATCCGAGGAACCCATGTCCATCAGGACATAGCTGAAGCCGCCGCCGCTGCCGAGGCCGATGATCGGCGGAGGCGCGACCGGAACGACGTTGCCGTCGCGCACGCTGCGGAATTTCTGGGCCAGACGGGCGATGACGGCCGAGGCCGAATCCTCCGGGCTGGTGCGCTGGTCGAACGGCTTCAGCGTCACCACGAAGAAGCCGGCATTGGGCTGGGAATAATTGTCGATGAAGTTGAGGCCGATGATCGTGGAATAGTCCGCGATCGCCGTCTCGGTCTTCAGGATGCCCTCGACCTCGGAGGCGAGCGTCGAGGTCCGCCCGATCGAGGCACCATCAGGCAACTGGGCGACGACGAAGAAGGCGCCCTGGTCGTCCTCCGGCAGGAAGCCGGTGGGCGTGATGCGCCCCATCGCGTAGATGCCGGCGCCGAAGGCCGCGGTCAGAGCGAGGCTGATGAGGGCGACGCGCACGAGCCGCGCCACGGCCGAACCATAGCGATCGCGCGTCCAGTCGATGCCGCGCATGACATAGCCGATCGGCCCACGCCGCGGTCCGTGATGTGGCTTGAGCAGGATGGCGCAGAGCGCAGGCGAGAGGGTCAGCGCATTGATCGCCGAGAGCACCATCGCGACCGCGACGGTGACGGCGAACTGCCGGAAGAGCTCGCCGGAGATGCCGGGGATGAAGGCGACCGGCACGAAGACCGAGAGCAGCACCAGCGTGATCGCGATGATCGGGGCGACGATCTCGCCCATCGCACGCTTGGTCGCCTCGGCCGGCGTCAGCTCGGGATGCTCCCCCATCACGCGCTCGACGTTCTCGATGACGACGATCGCGTCGTCGACGACGATGCCGATGGCGAGGACCACGGCGAGCAGCGAGACGGTGTTGGCGGAATAGCCGATGGCGTTGAGCACGATGAAGGCGCCGACCAGGCTCACCGGCACGGCGATGGTCGGGATCAGCGTCGCCCGGAGATTGCCGAGGAACAGGTAGACGACGAGCACGACGAGGACGAAGGCCTCGATCAGCGTCTTCTGGACCTCGTGGATCGTGGCGGTGACGAAGGCGGTCGGATCGTAGGTGACCTTCCATTCGAGACCTTCCGGGAAGGACTTCTGGAGGTCGCCGATCGTCTTCTTGACGGAGTCGAGGGCGGTGAGCGCGTTGGCGCCCGGCGCCTGGTAGACGCCGATCAGCACGGCCGGGCCGCCGTTCAGGCGGGTGTCGCGGTCGAGATTGGCGGCGCCGAGCTCCAGGCGCGCGACATCCGAGAGCCGCAGCACCGAGCCGTCGGCATTGGTGCGCAGCACGATCTTGCCGAACTCTTCCGGCGAGGTCAGGCGGCCCTTGGTCTGGATATTGAGCTGGAGCTGCTGGTCGTCGGAGATCGGGCGGGCGCCGATGCGGCCGACCGCAGCCTGCGCGTTCTGGCCCTGGATGGCGGCGATGATGTCGCCGGTGGTGATGTTGAGGCCGGTCAGGGCGTCGGTGCGGACCCAGGCGCGGATGGCGTAGTCCTGTGCGCCGAAGAGCGAGGCGTCGCCGACGCCGGCCGTGGACTTGATCGCGTCGAGCAGGTTGATCGTGACATAGTTCGAGACGAAGAGCGTGTCGTAATTGCCCTTCGGCGCATAGACGGCGATGACGCCGAGCAAGGCAGAGGACTGCTTCTTGACGACGACGCCGCTGCGCTGGACCTCCTGCGGCAGCTTCGAGAGAGCAAGCTGGACGCGGTTGTTGACGTTGACGTTGTTGATGTCGGGGTTGGTGCCGAGCTCGAACGAGACCTGCAGGGAATAGCTGCCGTCATTGCCGCTGACGCTCTTCATGTAGAGCATCTTGTCGGTGCCGACGATCTGGGCCTCGATCGGCTGGGCCACGGTCTGCTCGACCACGGCGGCGGACGCGCCTGGATAGGAAGCCCGCACCGAGATCTGCGGCGGCACGATGTCGGGATACTGCGCGACGGGAATCGCGAAAAGCGAGAGAAGCCCGGCGATCGTCGTGACGAGCGCGATGACGATCGCCAGCCGGGGCCGGTCGACGAAAACGGAGCTCAGCATCGATTCAGCTCCGGCCGACCGGCGGGGTCACGGGCGAAGCCAGAACCGGCACGCCCGGCCTCAGATTCTGCAGGCCCTGGATGACGATCTGCTCGTTGCCAACGAGCCCCTGCTCGATGACGACATAGGCGCCGGCCTCGGCCCCGACCTTGACGCGCTTCGCGACGGCCTTGCCGTCCTCGACTGCGAAGACATAGCCGCCCTGCTGGTCGGCGATCAGCGCCGATTGGGGCACCAGCACCTTTTCTTCGCTCTGAGGTGCCTGCACGCCGACACGCACCAGCGTGCCGTCGAGGAGCTTGCCGGTCGGGTTGGACAGGGTGGCGCGCACCAGCACGGTGTCGGTGGCGCGCTCGACGGAGACGTCGACGAAGTCGACGCGGCCCTTCTGGTCATAGGTCGAGCCATCCGAGAATTTCAGGCTGACGAGCGGGGCCTGGCCGTCGGCGGGCAGCCGGTTCGTCTTCAGCGCCAGGAATTCGCGCTGGCTGACCGGGAAGGTGACATACATCGGGTCGTCGCTGACGATCTGGGCGAGCACGCCGCTGTCGGGGCCGACGACATTGCCCTTGGTCACCTTGGTGCGGCCGATGCGGCCGGCGATCGGCGCCTTGATCTCGGTGTAGCCGAGATTGATCTGGGCGGTCTTCAGATTGGCGGCGGCGGTGGTCTCGTCGCCCTGCGCGCCCTTCTCCTCGGCGACACGCTGGTCGCGGATGGCGACCGAGCCGGCATTGGTCTTCAGCAGGTCTTCGGCGCGCTGGCGCTGCACGGTGGCGTTCTGAAGGGCGCCCTGGGCCTTCTCGAGCACGCCTTGCGCCTGCTCGACCGCCGCTTCGAACGGCGCGCGCTCGATGCGGAAGAGTGGCGTGCCCTCGGTGACGGTCGCGCCGTCCTTGAACAGCACGTCCTCGAGATAGCCAGTGACGCGGGCGCGGACGTCGACACGGTTGACGGCCTCGATGCGCCCGACGAAGTCGGCGGTCTGGGTGATGGCGCGCTTCTCGGCCATCACGGTACCGACGGGGACGGCGGTAGGCGCCGGCTGCTGGGCGAGGGCATTCGTTCCGAGCCCGAGCGCGACGCATGTCATAAGCGCTGCGGGAGACAGGCGCGAGGCTGCCGGGATCCGCTTGACCTGCGCCATCCAAGACCGCTCAGACATCCGATACTCCCATCGCCATCTCGCTTCGCCTGATCGACGGGCCGCAGCGAGCTATCCAAATCACGTGCCGATACTCGGCATTTTCTTGAGGGAAAGCTACGGCCTTGTGACTCGCAGCATATGACGGCTTCGCATGGAGCCCCGATTTCCTTTCAAAAGGTGAATCGCGCCCGCCTTACCCTTGGCCGTGGAGTAACCTCGTTTACGTCATCCTGTCGAAGCTGTCGGTGCGGGCAAGATCCCAGTTGCGGCGATAGAAGGCGTGTTCGCAGAGCCCGGTCAGCAATTCGCCGGGCTGCAGGAAGACGTGCAGGTCGGAGAACAGGCGGATCTCGGTGGCGCTGACGCGGCGTACGAGATGGTGCGGGCCGAGCTCCTCGGGATGGGTCAGGCCGGCGGCGGCGAGCATGTCGGCCAGCGCATGCAGCGTGTTGGCGTGGAAGCGATGGACGCGCTGCGCCTTGTCCGGCACGACCAGCGCCCGCTGGCGCACCGCATCCTGTGTCGCGACGCCGGTCGGGCAGCGGTTGGTGTTGCAGGACAAGGATTGGACGCAGCCCAAAGCGAACATGAAGCCGCGGGCTGCATTGGCCCAGTCGGCGCCGATCGCGAGGACGCTGGCGATGTCGAAGGCGCTGACGATGCGTCCGGCGGCACCGATCTTGACCTTGTCGCGCAGGCCCGCGCCGACCAGCACGTTGTGGACGAAGAGCAGGCCCTCGCGCATCGGCAGGCCGATATGGTCGCTGAACTCGACCGGAGCTGCGCCGGTGCCGCCCTCGGCGCCGTCGACGACGATGAAGTCGGGCACGACGCCGCTCTCCAGCATCGCCTTGACCATCCCCATGAGCTCCCAGGGGTGGCCGAGGCAGAGCTTGAAGCCGACAGGCTTGCCGCCCGAGAGTTCGCGCAGTTGCGCGATGAAGGCCATCATCTCCAACGGTGTCGAGAAGGCGCTATGGCTTGGGGGCGAGATGCAGTCCTGCCCGACCGGAACGCCGCGGGTCGCGGCGATCTCGGGCGTCACCTTCGGCGCCGGCAGGATGCCGCCATGGCCGGGCTTGGCGCCCTGGCTCAGCTTGATCTCGATCATCTTGACCTGGGGCGCGACCGCCTGCTCGGCGAAGCGCCCGGGATCGAAGCGGCCCTTGTCGTCGCGGCAGCCGAAATAGCCGCTGCCGAGCTCCCAGATGATGTCGCCGCCGCCCTCGCGGTGATAGGGGCTGATGCTGCCCTCGCCGGTATCGTGGCTGAAGCGGCCGAGGCGCGCGCCGGTGTTCAGCGCCCGGATCGCATTGGCCGAGAGCGAGCCGAAGCTCATCGCCGAGATGTTGAAGACGGAAGCCGAATAGGGCTGCCGGCACTGGTCGTTGCCGACGGTGATGCGGAAGCTCTCGGGATCGGAGACCGGCGCCGGCCGGGTCGAATGGCCGATGAATTCGTAGCCCTCGCGATAGACGTCGAGCAGCGTGCCGAACGGGTGATCGCCGGCGAGGTTCTTGGCGCGGCGATAGACTAAAGAGCGCTGCGAACGCGAGAACGGCGCCGCCTCCTCGTCCGCCTCGAACAGGTATTGCCTCAGTTCGGGCCGGACCAGCTCGGCGAACCAGCGGATATGGCCGATCACCGGGTAGTTGCGCCGGATCGCGTGCTCGGTCTGGGCGAGGTCCCAGAGGCCGAGCAAGGCCAATGCCGTCGCCAGCAGGCCCGGCAGCCAGAACCAGCTGTAACGGAAGGCCAGCGGAACCGTGACGAGTGCGACCAGAATGCAGACGATCAGCGTGGTGAAACGGCTCAGTCGCAACGTCATATCCGACACCTGTCCGAACGAGGTCCTTTCCTTCTAGCTTCGACAGATTCGAAAGACGATCAACCAGATGAGCGGAGGGCCTTGCCGGCTAGGCATGGCCATAGGCGTCGGCTCCGTCCTCGCTTGCTGGCTCCTGTTTGTCGAAAGCCTCGAGCCAGCGGGACAGTCCCGGCAGCGGCGAGCCGGCCCGCAATTGCCGCAGTGCGACACGCAAGGTGTGGCGCGCGAATTTGTTTGCCGGCTCGCGGAAGCCTGCGGGATCGGAGCCGGAGCGGATTGCTTCGAGGAGTTTTTGCTTCAACGCCGTGAGCTCCGGGTCGCCGGTGGCGGCAAGCAGCGCCTGGAAACGCTCATGCGCCGCGCCGTCCCAGGGCCGCGGCCGGGCCATCGCATCCTTCAGCGGGTGGGCGGGCACGAGATGGGCGAATGGCACCCAGCCGTTCGGGACCGGCTCGGTCGCCGCATGGGTGCGGCCGTTGCGCAGCAGTTGCGGCAGGACATGGGTGTGCGGCCCTTCCGGGCTCCTGCCGTCGGCCGGCGGGATCGGCTGATAGACCTCGCAGCGGCCGGCACGGCTAATGAAGACGCGATGCGGGCCCTTGGTGACGATCGCCCCCATCGCCGGATTGCCCGGCTCGAACAGGCTCTTGCCGGCAACGGAGCGCAGGGTCGCAATCAGTTCGGGATCTTCGGTGCGGATGCAGATGTCGACCTGCAGCGTGCCGAGGCCCATGTCGAACAGGATGCCGGCGCGATCCTGCGGCCGTAGCGCCGCTTCATCGGGCCCTAGCTCGGTGAGGACGCTGCGCCGGTTCATCGCGCAGGCCGCTTCCGGCAGGCAGAGCGCGATGCGATGGCTCCAGCCCGAGCCGACTGCGGTTTCCGAGGCGAAGAGCCTGACCTGCGAGAGATCATTGAAGCCGATGCCGCCGCGATCGGTGACGGCGAGGAGGCGGTCCGGGCCGTCGCTCAGATCGACCGGCTCGCCGGGATCGCGCAGGAATTCGGCGATCGCGCCGAATGTGCCGAGATTCCACTGCGTCGTTGCGGTCGCCAGTTCCTGGCGGATCAGGCTGGTCACATCATCTGCCGTCATCGGCGGGGTTCTCCAGTATCCAGGGCCTGCCAGGGCAGGATGAATTGTTCGCCGTCGCGATCGCCGCGCGCGACTGCGATGCCGAAGGCGCGGGCGAGATTGCCGTCGTCGAGCACGGCAGCCGGGGGGCCGTCCGCAAGGATCCGTCCGCCATCGAGCAGCACGAGCCGGTCGCAGAAGCGTCCGGCCAGCGCGAGATCGTGCAGCACGACGACGACGCCGGTTCCGCCTGCAGCGATGCGTCTGAACAGCGCCATCGCCTCGAGCTGATGGCGCGGATCGAGTCCGACCAATGGCTCATCGGCGAGCAGCATCTCCGCTTCGACCGCGAGTGCCCGTGCGAGCAACACGCGCATGCGCTCGCCGCCGGAGAGGCTACCCAGGCTGCGTTCACGGAAAGCGCTGGCATCGGTGGCGGCGAAGGCGTTGGCGATCGCGGCGCGATCAGCCTCGGTCAGGTCGGCGAAGGCGCGCCGATGCGGCAAGCGCCCGAGCGCAACCACGGCTTCCGCCCGCATCTGCCATTGCACGCTGCCACCTTGAGCGAGGAAGGCGAGACGCTGTGCCAGTGTCCTGCGTCCCAGCGCTCTTGCGGGCGTGCCATCATAGAGCACCGTGCCTGCTGCGGGCGGTAGCAGGTCGGTGAGGATGCGCAGCAGGGTGGTCTTGCCGGCGCCATTGGCGCCGATCAGGCCGACGAGTTCGCCGGGGCGCAAGGCAAGGTCGATCCCGGTCAGGATCGGCTTGCCGTCGAAGGCGATCGCGATGCCGTTCGCTTCGATACGCATCACGCCTCCCGCCGCAGGCGCTGGATCAGGCTGAACAGGAAGGGCGCGCCGATCAGGGCGGTGACGACGCCGAGCTTGAGCTCGGGCCGGATCGGCATCAGCCGCAGCGCGGTGTCGGCGGCGAGCAGCAGGATCGCGCCGCCGAAGCCGCTGACCAGCAGCAGCCGGCCGGGCTTGTGGCCGACCAGCGGGCGCAGGAGATGCGGCACGACGAGGCCGACGAAGCCGATTGCGCCGGTGACCGCGACGGCGCTGCCGACGGCGAGCGCCGCCCCGCCGATCAGTCGCATCCGCAGCCAGGTCAGGTCGAAGCCGAGGCTGCGCGCCGTGTCCTCGCCGAGGGTCAGGCCATCCAGCGCCGGTGCGCAGGAGAGCAGCAGGGCCCAGCCGACCAGCATCAGCGGCAGCACCAGCCAGACATGGATCAGGCTGCGGTCGGCGAGCGAGCCCATCAGCCAGAACACGATCTCCAGCGCGGCATAGGGGTTGGGCGCGAGGTTGAGGGCGAGCGAGGTCATCGCCCCGGCGAAGCTGTTGATCGCGACGCCGGCGAGGATCAGCGTCATCGTGCCGGCGCCGCGGCCGTTGAGGGCGAAGAGCAAGAGGACTGCGAGCAGCGCCCCGGCGATGCCGCCGAGCGGCAAGGCGAGCGCGAAGGCGCCGGCGAAACCGGAATAGAACATGGTGACGGCGCCGAAGGCGGCGGCGCTGGAGATGCCGACGATGCCGGGCTCGGCCAGCGGGTTGCGCAGCAGCCCCTGCATCGCCGCGCCTGCCAGCCCGAGGCTGAAGCCGACGAGCGCGCCGAGGATGGCGCGCGGCAGGCGCAGTTCGACGAGCACGAGCGCCGGCAGGCTCTGCCGCCCGGCGAGCCAGTCGCCGAGTGCGGCGAAAAGGTCGAGCCGGGCGTAGCCGACGGCGAGCGAGAGCACGGCCATGGCGAGCGTCGCGGCGGCCAGCAAAGCGACGAGCCGCCAATAGGATAGCCGATCGGACAGGGAGGAGGGCAGGGCTGCGCTGCTCATGGGCGTTTTCCGGCTGATGTCGGCGCAGCAGCGTCGAGCAGCAATTCGATCGCGTCGATCACCGCCGGGCCGGCGCAGGTCCAGAGCTTCGAGGGCAGGGCGACGAGCTTCAGCCGGTCGCCGAGCCGGGCGAGCACCGGGTGATGCAGGATCTCGTGCGCGAGCGAGGGCGGCCCGTCCGGGGTGGTGTTGAGGATCAGGATATCGGCCTTGCCGAGCGCGACAGTCTCGAGTGCGATCTGGCCGTAATTGTCGATACCGAGCTTGGCAGCGAGGTTGGCCAGCCCCGCCGCCGTCAGGATCTCGTCGACGAGCGAGCCGCGCCCGGTGGTGAAGCCGTTCGGGCGCAGCACGATGGCGCGCGGCTGGGCCGGGCGAGGGCGGGCCGCTAGCGCCGCGAGCCGGGCGTCGATACCGGCGATCAGTTCTTCGCCATTCTGCTGCTCGCCGAGGAGGTTCGCCATGTCGCGGATTTGCTGGCGCATCTCGGCAAGGTTCCCCGGGACGCCGAACTCGCGGACCGCCACGCCGACGCGCTTCAGCAGCGCGACGGTCGCGCGCGTCGTATAGGCGCCGGCGATGACGAGATCGGGCTTGTGGGCCAGTACCTCCTCGACCAGTCCGTGATTGGCCGGGATCGTCAGGGCGCGCGCGGCCATGTTGGCGTTGCGCGGATCCTGCGACAGCCAGGTCACCGAGGCGATGTGCTTGGGGGATGCGAGCCGCAGCACCAGCTCGTCAGTGCACATGTTGAGCGAGACGATGCGCTGTGGCTTCGCCGACACATCGTCCGCGAGGACGAGGCCGCCGGCCATCGCCAGCCAGAGGCCGAGCGCGAGGGCGGCCCGTCGCATCACATGCTCACCCGGATGCCGCCGAAGGCGCTGAGGCCCGGCACCAGGAAGCCGACCGGATTCTCGTAGCGCTTGTCGAACAGGTTATCGACGCGGCCGAACACGGTGAGCTTGTCGTCGACCTTGTAGTCGGCGGCGAGGTTGACGATGGCGGCGCCGGGCGCGCGCATCCGCGAGATCGAGAAGTCGCGGTTCCCGTCCATGCGCTCGCCGACATAGATCAGCGTCGCCGAGAGCGTCAGCTTCTCGATCGGCATCCAGCTCGCGGTGACACTCGCCTTGTGGCGCGGCCGGCGCAGCAGCTCCTGATGCGCGGTCTCGTCCTTGGCGAGGGTGAAGGTGTAGTCGGCGCGGATCCTGAACTGCGGCGTCAGCTCCAGTGCGGCGAAGGCCTCGACGCCCTTGGTCGTGGCGCGGCCGATGTTCGTATAGGAGGTCCGCGCGGCGTTGGTCAGGATCAGGTTGTCGATGTCGTTGTGGAAGTATGTCGCGCCGACATTGATCCGCCCGTTCAGTAGCGGCTGTTCGAAACCGGCGTCCCAGCCACGGCTCTCCTCCGGCTTGAGATTCGGATTGCCGTAGAAGTTGAAGGCCGGGCGGGAATCGCTGAAGCGCTCGCTCAGCGTCGGCGCCTTGAAGCCGGTGCCGTAGCTCGCTTTCAGCTTGGTGTCGGTGCCTGGCACGATGAAGACCGGTGCGATCCGATAGGTAGTATGGCCGCCGAACTTGTCGTCGCTGTCATAGCGGATATTGGCGACGGTGAAGAAGCGGTCGGTCCAGTTCGACTGTAATTCGACGAAGGCGCCCTTGTTGCCGTTCGAGACGGTCTTGTTGGGCGTGTCGAAGCGCTCGTTCTCATATTGCAGACCCATTACCAGTGTCTGGCTCTGGGTGAGCTTCAGGTCGCCGCGCCAGTCGTATTTGATGCGCTCGCCGAGGTTCTCGGTCGGCAGGCCGAGGATGCCTGCGGCGTTCGGCCGGCGGTCCGAGCGGTCCTGGTTGCTGTAGGAGACGCCGAAGCGGTTGACGAACTGGCCGCCCAGCGGGTCCCAGACGACCTCGCCGCGGGTGAAGGCCTGGCGATAGTTCTGGCTGTTTCGGAAGCTGTTCGGCAGGCTCGGGAAGCCGGAATCGTTGGTGAAGAGCAATTGCCCGTCGATATAACGGCCGACCCAGTTGACGCTCAGCGTGTCGGTCAGGCGAGCGCCGAGGCGGGCGGAATAGCTCCAGTTGTCATAGGAATTCGGGTTGCGCCGGCGGCCGGCGGGAACCAGGTTCGGCGGCGTCACCGGCGTCGAATCCGCACGGAAATGGCTGACATTGAAGGCGTAGTCGAAGCGATCATTGCCGCCGCTCAGCCCGACGCTCTGGTTGAAGGTGCCGTAGGAGCCGGCCTCGACCGATCCTGTCACCTTGGGCGGACCCTCGCCGCGCTTGCTGGTGATCGAGATGACGCCGCCCAGCGCATTGGCGCCGTAAAGGCCGCTCTGCGGGCCACGCAGCACCTCGATCCGCTCGATGTCGGTGGTCAGCATCTGGCCGAAATCGAAGGAGCGGTTCGGCGTCGAGGGATCGTTCACCTCGATGCCGTCGATCAGCACCTTGACGTGGTTCGAGTTGGTGCCGCGCATGAACACCGAGGTCAGCCCGCCCGGACCACCGGTCTGGACGATGTTGAGGCCGGGCACGGCGGCGAGCGCCTGCGGCAGGGTGCGGCGCTGCTGGCGCTCGATCTCCTGAGCGGTCACGACGGTGACGGCGCTGGCGATCTCCCGGGCCGGGGTCGGCACGCCGGTCGGGCTGATGACGATCTCGTCGAGCGCGATCGGCTTCTCGCCCGACTGCGCCAGTGCAGAGGGCGATATCAGCAGGGTCGAAGCGGCAAGCAAAGAGAGGGCAAGGGGCGAACGCCCGCTCCTGGCGGGGCTTGGCAAGCGGATCACGGGAAACCTCGGCGGTAACGTCAGTGGCACGTCACCGCGAACGAGATGTCCCCACCCGCTCCCGGAACCGGGTGCGCGCAGTTCTACCACCCATCAGCGCACCCCGGCCGATGTGTTCGCGTGTGACCACGGCTGACGGCAGGTCTCCTGGCTCGCGGGTCGCTGCCCTTCGCCGCCTTCCCAGGGCCGAGGTCCCAGTGGCGTATGGCGAAAGGCTCGCCGCTTACAGTTGCGGGGGCAGCCGCAGCATGAGATGGCCAGGCCATCCGCACTGCGTTCCCTTTTGATCCCGTGAGGGAACCGTCGCGTTCACGAGTAGGGCGGAAATGCGGCGGGGTCAATGCGCCCGCCGGCCCTCGTGCGAGGCTATTCGGCGGCCTTGAGCGACCGCTTGCGTGCGGTCTTCGCAGCCGGTTCCGGCGCCTGCGCATAGGGTGCGAGGATCGCCATGATATCGCGCCCGCGCGGCTTGGCCTCCGCCACCAGCGCGCGTTCCGCCACCGAGTCGAGATGGTGGTGCATCAGGCTCGTGACTTTTCCAGTGTCGCCGCTTGCGAGCGCATCGATCAGCAGGCGGTGCTCGTTGATGCCGCATTCCGAGGAATGCGGCCGGCTGTAGAGCGACAGGATCAGGCAGCAGCGATAGGCGAGTTCGCCGACATAGCGGACGAGGATCGGGCTCTCCGTCATCTCGGCGAGCAGGATGTGGAATTCGGTGGCGAGCCGGATCGAGATCGCATCGGGGCCGCCGCGCGCCGCGTCCTCGGCATCGACATGGGTGCGCAGGGTCGCAAGCTGCGCCTTGCTCAGCCGCCCCGCGAGCTGGCGCACGACCAGGCGTTCCAGCTCGATACGGATGTCGAAGGTGTCGCGCGCCTCCTGCCAGCTCGGCGTCGCCACCACGGCAGTGCGGTTGCGGCGCAGCTCGACCAGCCCTTCGGCGGCGAGCTGGGCGAGCGCATGGCGCGCGAGGGTGCGGCTGACGCCGAAGCGTTCGCCGAGCGCGTCTTCCGGCAAGGTCGCACCGGGTTCGAGCGCGCGCTCGATGATCGCACGGCGCAGCGCCCGGCAGATCATCCCGGCCTTGTCCGATGCGCCGTTTCCGGCTTCTTCCCGCGTCATCGCCGACACCAATGGTTGAAGATCGTTTCGTCTTACCGCTTGGAGCTTGCGGTTCGCAATGCGGCGTGGGGCGCAGGCGGAACCGGGCGGTCCGTCTCACGTTCTTAAGGCGACCCAATAGGGGCCGGGGGGCTTCGCCATGACAACGACACCGGCTCCGAGCCGAAGAGCAGCCCAGCCGGAGGCAGGCGGCATCGGCGCGGGCGATCTCGGGGGCGCCGACATCGTCAGGGTGGCGGCGGCGCTCGTTTCGGCGGCAGTGATCATCGCGGCGCTCTACTATGGCCAGGACATCCTGATCCCGCTCGCCTTCGCCTTCCTGATCGGCTTCGCGCTCAATCCCCCGGTGGTGTGGCTGCGCCGGCGCGGGCTGCCCAAGGTGATCGCGATCGCGGCGGTGATGACCATCGTACTCGTCCTGCTCGCCAGCCTCTTCCTCGTGCTGGGAACACAGCTCCGTTCGCTCGGCGAACAACTGCCGACCTATCAATTGACCATCCACGGCAAGCTCGACGATCTCAAGGCGCAGTTCAAGGCGCCCGGAATGCTCGACAGCGCGTTGAACGCGATCGCCTCGCTTCAGAAGGAGGTGGAGGCGGTGCAGGGCACGCAGGCGCAGCGGGTCGAGGTCGTGGCTGCGCCGGGCACCCAGCTGCAGGTCGCGCTGGTCTGGCTCGGCCGTGTGCTCGAACCGCTGGCGACGGCCGGCATCGTTCTCGTCTTCGTGGTGCTGGCGCTGCTCGACCGGACCGACCTGCGCGACCGGCTGCTGCGCATCCTCGGCGGCAACCTGCACCGCTCGACCGATGCGATCGAGGATGCCGGCCGGCGGATCAGCCGCTACCTCCTGATGCAGCTCGTGGTGAACACCAGCTTCGCCATTCCGCTGGCGCTCGGCCTGTGGCTGATCGGCGTGCCGGGCGCACTGCTCTGGGGCGTCGTCGCGGCAGTCCTGCGCTTCGTGCCCTATCTCGGCGCGCTGATTTCCGCTGTCTTCCCCTTGGCGCTGGCCTTCGCGGTCGACCCCGGCTGGCACATGCTGCTGTGGACGCTCGCGCTGATCGCGGGGCTCGAGCTCGTCAGCAACAATATCGTCGAGCCGATGCTCTACGGCACCAGCACCGGGCTCTCGGCGATCTCGCTGATCGCCGCCGCGACCTTCTGGACCGCGCTCTGGGGCCCGGTCGGCCTGATCCTGTCGACGCCGCTGACGGTTTGCCTGCTGGTGCTCGGCAAGACGCTGCCGCAATTGCAGTTCCTCGACACCCTGCTCGGCTCGGTGCCGGTGCTCAGCCCGGCCGAGCGCATCTACCAGCGCCTGCTCGCCGGCGATGCCGACGAAGCCATCGAGATCGCGGAGGGCGAGATCGAGACGCTTTCGGTGGTGCCCTTCTATGACAGCGTCGGCATTGCGGTGCTGCGCCTCGCCAGCGACGATTACGGCCGTCAGGCGACCGCGGCGCATCGGCTGCGCGTCGCCGAGGGAATGGAGGCGCTGCTCGAGGAGTTGCGCGAGGAGCACCCGGCCGTGGCGGTAGCCCGTTCGGCCCCGAAGGTGGTCTGCATCGGCGGCAAATGGGAGATCGATGCGATCGCCGCGCAGATGCTGGCCCATGCGCTCGATCTCGAAGGCATTCCAGCGCAGGCGCGCAGGATCGCCCATGTCACGACGGGCTCGGTCGCCAGGCTCGATCTCGACGGAGTGCCGCTCGTCTGTCTCAACTATTTCAGCGGCGAGCCCGACAGCGCCGCCCGGCAGTTCTGTCGGCGGCTGCGACAGCGCTGGCCGGAGCTGAAGATCGTCGTGGTGCTCTGGACGGTGTCGCCCGAGAAGCTGGCGAGCGAGGCCGGCAAGGATATCGGAGCCGACGAGATCGCGGCCTCGATCGAGGAAGCGGTCGGCCGGGTCCGGCGCCTTTTGCCTGAGATGGCGGGCGCGCCGGCGGGAGCGGAGACGCCGGCCAACGATGCCGAGCGCGTGGCGGCACTCCATGGCACGGGCTTTCTCGACGAGGCGCTGCGCGATGATCTCGATGCGATCGCCAAGCGCGCGGCTGATGCCTTCGACGTCGACGTCGCGATGATCTCGGCGATCGACGCCGAGCAGGAGATCGTCATCGGTGGCAGCAAGGACTTGTCCGGCTTTGGCCGGGACGAGGCCGGCCGCCCAACCCTGCCGCGCCGGGCGGCAATCTGCGACCATGTCGTGGCCGGCGGCGAGACGCTGGTCGTCGCCGATACCGAGCGCGATGCGCGCTTCACCGATAACCCTGTCGCCAAGAGCTGGGGTCTGCGCTTCTATGCCGGCGCGCCGCTGCGCTCCTCCGACGGCTTCGTCCTGGGAGCGCTCTGTATTCTTGATGCAGAAGCACGCAGCCTCGACCAGCGCGAGCGCGATCTGTTGGAGAAGCTCGCGGCCGATGCCGTCGAGACGATCAACCGGGCCGGCGCGGGCAGCCGGCGACAGCAGCCGGCCGCAGCAGAATCCGAGGCGAGTGCGACCGTCGGCCAGCCGGTGCCGGAGTAGGATGGGATGGCCAGCCGTCGCAAGGACGGTTCGACGCTGGCCCCGGAAGCGGGCTTGCGCATAATGGCCTATCTCCCCTTGCGCACAGGCCCTTCCTATGGATGCCGAGCTTTCCCCTTCTGTCCGGAAACCCTGCTCGCGTGACTGGACCGACCGCGCCATCGCCGCGCTCGAAGCCGACCAGCATCGTTCGGCCGACACCCACCTCTTCAAGCTCGACAGCCCGGCTCTTGCGGGCATCGACATCTATCTCAAGGATGAATCGACCCATCCGACGGGGAGCCTGAAGCATCGGCTGGCGCGCTCGCTCTTCCTCTATGCGCTGTGCAATGGCCATATCCGGCAGGATACGCCGGTGATCGAAGCCTCATCCGGCTCGACGGCGGTGTCGGAAGCCTATTTCGCCCGGATGATCGGCGTGCCCTTCTATGCGGTGATGCCGCGCTCGACCTCGGCCGAGAAGGTCGCCGCGATCGAGCATCACGGTGGCACCTGCCATTTCATCGACGACGGCCGCACGCTCTACGCCGAGGCCGAGGCGCTCGCCCGCAAGGTCGGCGGCCACTACATGGATCAGTTCACCTTCGCCGAACGGGCGACGGACTGGCGCGGCAACAATAACATCGCGGAATCGATCTTCCAGCAGATGGGCAAGGAGCCTCATCCGGTGCCGGCCTGGATGGTGATGAGCGCCGGCACGGGCGGCACCTCGGCGACGCTCGGGCGCTATCTGCGCTACAAGCGCCATGCCACCCGGCTCTGCGTCGCCGATGTCGAGCACTCCGCCTTCTTCGACGGCTACCGCACCGCCGATGCCGATTGCCGCTGCGAGCGGCCGTCGCTGATCGAGGGGATCGGGCGGCCGCGGGTCGAGCCCTCCTTCGTCCGCGGCGTGATCGACGGGATGGTGCGAGTGCCGGATGCGGCCTCGATTGCGGCGATGAACGTGCTCTCGCGCCGGCTTGGCCGCCGCGTCGGCGGCTCGACCGGGACCAATTTCTTCGCTTTGTGCTGGCTCGCCGATGCGATGCGCGCAAAGGGCGAGCAGGGCTCGCTGGTCACGCTGATCTGCGATTCCGGCGAGCGCTATCTCAGGACCTATTACGACGCCGGCTGGCTGGCCGAACGCGGGCTCGACCCCGTCCCTTACGAGCGCAGGATCGAGGCTGTCCTCGCCGGCGAGCGGCTGGAGTGCCCGCTCGAAGAGGCGTGAGCCTCAGAAGCTGTAGGCTGCCTTCACCTTCAGCAGATGCTGGCTGAAATTGGTGACGTCGAGATCGCCCGGCACACCCTTGGCCTTGCCGGCGATCTGGATGTTGTAGGCGGCCGAGATGGCGAGCTGCTTGTTCGCCTGCCAGAAGATGCCGGGGCCGGCGAAGGTGGCGTAGCCGGCCTCCTTGCCGAAGCCGAGCTCGTTGTTGCGGCGCTGATGGCGCACTTCGCCGCTGAGATAGAGCCCGTCGAGCACTTGCCAGGCGAGCGAGCCGCCGACCGTGAAGGTCGAGGAGCGCAGATAGGGGCTCGGGCCGGTCCAGGTCAGGTCGTGCGAGAGGTTGAGCGCGGCATAGAGCTTGCCGGGAACCAGCGTCTTGTCGGCGAAAATGCGCAGGCCGGTATTGTAGGTGGTGAAGTTGCCGGCGCCGGTCGGGTCGGTGCGGTTGAAGCTGGGGTCGACGATGACGGTGAGGCCGATGCCGTGCAGATCGCGGCCGAGCAGGCGGTACTTCATCTCGACGCCGGCACCGGCGCTGCGGCTGTCGGCCTTGGCGCCGGCGATGGTGGCGTCGGTGTAGCCGCCAAGGAGGTAGGGGCCGACCTCGAAGCAGGGGAAGAGCCCGTAGGAGCCCTGGAGCTGCAGGCCATGCGCCGCCTGGCGGCCATCGCGGACGCCGAAGCCGCCATTATAGGTCAGGCTGGCGCCGAAAGAGCCGGGATCGGCGACGTCCGAGCCGGTGGTGAAGCCGAAAGCATCGGTCGGAATGCCCTCGCTTTCGCTGCAGGCCGAGAGCACCGGCGGCGCGGCCGGGGCGCCCTTTCGTGAAGGCAGGTCGGCGGCGAAGGCAGGCGAGAGCAGGCTCGCGGCGGCGAGAGCGATGGTGACGGGCTTCAGCATGGCTGGTGATCCTGTTGATGCACTCACCCTACGCAAATGCGAATGAGTTGCAACATGGACTCTTTGGTCGCCGCGCTATAGCAGCGTATTGTTGCTGCGGTGCAACAGCCGCTGCCGGTTCAGCCGGGCAGGTCCACGGTGCGCAGCCGTGCGAACGCCACCGGCGCGATCTCTGCCAGAGCCGCGATGGGCTTCCAGGCGGCGGCGTGGACTTCCTCTTCCTGGGCGATCAGCGGCAAGGCCGGATCGGCGATGAAGAGATATTGCAGGTCGTGATGGATATGCGGCGGCTCGCCGCGACGTGGATTGCCCGGCACCTCATGGCTGTCGATGGCGAAAGGCAGATCGCCGCCGCGATGCCAGGGATGCAGGATGGGGCTAGCGACGCCGGTCTCCTCCACCGCCTCGCGCAGGGCCGAGTCATGGAAGCTCGCGGCCGGCTCGTAATGCCCGCCGGGCTGGAGCCAGCGGCCGATCACGACATGGTCGATCAGCAGCACCTGCGTATGATCGGGCGAGAGCACGAAGGCGCTGGTAGTGGCGTGGCCCGGCATGGTCTCGCGCCGGTCGAGGGCATGGCGCTCGCCGATCTGCCAGCGCAGCAAGGCGAGGCGCTCGCGCGGCCCAGCGACCTCAACGAGATAGCGGGAGACCGCGGAATCGAGGCGTTCGAGGAAGGCTGTGAGAATCGTCATCGCGCCGGATGGTCGGCCGCCGCGATGACCAAGTCCAGCGATCAGAAAGTCGAGAACTTCCAGTTCAGGCCGGCACGGACGATGCTGCCCTTGGTGTCGCGGCGGACAGTGGCGCCAAGGAACTCGTCATCGGGATCGGTCGAGACGCCGGCGATCTGATACTTCGCCCGTCCGAGATCGTAGTAGAGGTATTCGGCCTTGACGGTCAGATTGTCGGTGATGGCGTATTCGACGCCGGCGCCGACCGTCCAGCCGAGCCTGGTGCCGCTCTTCGAGCCGCTCCAGAGGCCGGCGAATGGACCATCGTCGTCGACGCCGATCGACGTGATGAAGGAGTTGCTCGCGCTGCGGCCGTAGGCGAGACCGCCGGTGGCATAGAGCAGGGTGCGGTTGAAGGCGTAGCCGGCGCGGGCTCGTACCGTGCCGAGCCAGTCGAGGCGGGAGCGCGTGCCGGTGAAGACGGTGGCGTTGCTGCCGTTGGCATCCTGCAGCGTGATCGAGTGGCCGGCGCTCTGGCGCGCATCGAGATATTGGAGATCGGCCTCGACGCCGAGGACGACCTGGCCGATCTGATAATTGTAGCCGATCTGCCCGCCACCGATGAAACCATCGGCATTGCGGCCGAGACGCTGCGGCACCAAGCCGAGCGCGTTGAACTCGGCAAAGTCGGCAGGGTTGCTGAGAGCGTAGCTGTAATGCGTCTTGCTCTCGTTCCACGAATAGCCGGCATTGGCGCCGACATAGAAGCCCGTCCAGGTGAAGGCCGGTACGATCGGCGGCGCGATAATCGACGTGCGGGAAGGAAGGTCGGCGGCGAAACCAGTGGAACCGGCAAGCAGCCCGACAACGGTAGACGCGATTATCGTCCTCATCATGCCCCAGCCTCGAGAGAAACAGTGCAGCAGTGATGCCCGATATACTGCGGGGTCATTTACGTTCGGTAATCAGATAACCAACAAAGTTACGGTATTTGCGGCCCGCTCTACAGAATCAGCGCAACTTGAGCCGGTATTCCTCGAAACCGCCATTCTTCTCGCTGTCATAGCCGACGAGGACGCGCAATTCGTCACGCTCCTGCGCGAGCACTGTCAGCGCTTCCGCCTTGGCGTCCTCGCGTGGGCGCAACTGGCCGAGCTCGCGGACGGCGGCGGGATCGGCCGGGTCGAGCAGCAGGATCGCATAGGGCACGTCCTGCTCCTGCGCCGGACCGACGAGGACAAGCAGGCGGCCATCGGCGAGCGGGGCGAGATCACGCACGCCGCGCTGCGCTCCGGCCGCGAAGGCGAGGAGCTGCGGCCTGGCCGTCGTCGGCTCGCTGCCCGGCTTGAACAAGTCGGCGACACTCCCGCCGACGAGGAAGGCGCGGCCACCCAGCGAGGGCGCGCGCAGGCCGAGCCAGAGCCGGTCGCCGACCACCGCGAGGCCCTCGATATTGAGCCCGTTGCTCGTTTCGTCGAGCGCCTTGCCGACAAAGGGAGCGACATCGCCGGCGGCGCCGAGCAGATCGGCGACGCGCCAGCTCAATTCGGGCGTGCCGGGCTCGCCATTGCCGGCCGCGATCCGGGCCAGCAGGAAGGAGGAAGGGCGGTATTCGCCGCTGCGCCGCGAGCAGCCGTGCGAGCCGACGACGTAGAAATGGCGATCTGCGAATGCGACGCCCTCGCCGTCGAAATCCTCGAAATCGCCCTGCTTGGGGCAGCCGATCGCCGGCTGGCGTCCGCTTGCGCCAGTGGGGGCGCTGCCCTTGATCAATGGCAGGCTGGGGCCGGGCGTGATCGTGCCCTGCTTCACCGTCGCGAACTGGGCGGCCTTGTTCTCGTCATTGATCAGGAGGCAGCGATAGTCGCCGCCGGCTGGCGGGCGGCAGGCGATGCCGCTGATGTCCTTGGCAGCCTTGCGCTTCTTGCCGGCGAAATCGGAGGTCGCCTCGATCTTGCGCTCCGGCTTCAGCGGCTCGGCGCGAGCGGGGCTGGTGGCGAGAAGGCTGAGCGCGAGAGCAGGCAGGATCGCGAGCCGCATGGTCTTGCTCCGATGAAAGTGGCGAGATAGGCGTCGCAATGCCGGTTGCAAAGGCCGGGCTGCGGATTCTTGCGCCGGGCAAGGACGTATCGTTGCAGGAATGACTGCCCCCTTCGCGGTGGTTCGAGGGACCTCGACCGGGGGCGTCGGGCATCCCTTCGCGCGGCTTGGCAGGCGCAGGCGTTGGCCGTTATCTGGAGACGGGCCGTACAATAGCGGCCAGGCGAAAGCGCTCGAGCCGCAGCCTTGCGGCGGGGCGGTGCTTGAGACCGAGCGAGGCAACGTTGGCGAACGTCGAACCCGGCGGTAGCTCGTTCTTCAGCAGGGCGGCTCGGCCGCTTCTCATCCTGTCGGCCGTGCTGGCGACCTATTTCGGACTGTCTGCGCTGCTGCTGCCGTTCTTCGGGGTGCCGAACCTCTATACGGGGATCGAGCGTTGGATCGTTCCCGCCGCAGGTGCACTCCAGCTCGCGGCCGCCGCGGTGGCCTTCGTGCTTGCCATGCGGCACGAGCTGCGCGGCGCGACTCTCGCCGTGGCCGGGTGCTGGATGCTGGGATGGCTCGAGACGCTGCCGTCCGTCGTCCGCAACGGGCTCGGCGTCGACGCAGAAGCGCGGCTCACATTGGCTTCTTTCGTGGCGTTGCCGGTGATCGCGGTCTCGGCGGCGGCGCTGGCCTGGCGGAATCGCCATCCGATCCTGGCCGCCCTGATCGTGACCGCGCCGACCGCGGCCGGCGTCCTGTTCACCCTTGCCTTTGGGATCATGATCGCGATGTACGGTTTTTGAGCCGCGACGCTGGCGCCATGACCGTCCGCTTCAGTCCGTAGGCGGACCTCCGAAGCAGATTGAACAGCTGCCCGGAGGTCCGTTTCCGTCACGGCCAGACCGGCGCGCCGTCCAACCCCGCGGTTTCCGGCAGGCCGCAGATCAGGTTCGCGTTCTGCACCGCCTGGCCCGCCGCTCCCTTGCCGAGATTGTCGACCACGCCCATCGCGATCACCAGGTTGCGCTCCGGATCGGCCGCATAGCTGACGAAGGCGAGGTTAGAGCCGGTCGCCCATTTGGTCTGCGGCGGCTTGTCGGTCACGCGCACGAAGGAGCGCCCGGCATAGAAGCGCCGCGCCGCGTCCAGGCACTGCTCGGTGGTGGCGCTGCCGCGGCAGTAGATGGTGGCGAGGATGCCGCGGGTCATGGGCACCAGATGCGGCGTGAACACCAGCCCGGCGGCGCTGCCGCCGCTCAGCCGCTCGATCGTCGTGGCGATCTCGGGCATGTGGGTGTGCTTGAGCAGGCCGTAGGGCACCAGGTTCTCGTTGCTCTCGGCATAGCCGAACTTGCTGTCGCCGCCCCGGCCGGCTCCGGAGATACCGGTCTTGGCGTCGATGACGATGTTGCCGGGCTCGATCAGCTTGTCGGCCAGCAGCGGCGCGAGCGGGGTCAGCGTCGCGGCGGGGAAGCAGCCGGGGTTGGCGACGCGGGTCTGACCCTCGATCTGAGCCGGCCAGATATCGGCCAGGCCGTAAGCCCAACCGTCGACATAGCGGTGGTCGCCGCCGATATCGACGATCTTCACGTTCCTTGGGACGCGCCCCAGCGCCTCGGCCGAGGCGCCCGTGGGCAGCGAGGCGAACAGCACGTCGAGTTTCGGCAGGGTCGCAGGGTCCCATTTCTCGATCACCAGTCCGGCCAGCTTGGACGGAACGCCGGGGAAACGATCGACCAGACGGCTGCCGGCGCTGCTCTCGCCTGCGGCATAGACCAGTTCGAAAGACGGGTGGCCCGCGACCAGGCGCAGCGCCTCGCCGCCGCCAAAGCCGCTGATGCCGACAATGCCGACGCGAATGCTCATGATGGTGTCCTTCCGGGGTTCGGGCAAAAGAAAACCCCCGAAGCCGAGGGCTGCGGGGGTTCAGGAATGCGGGCCGGGGTCACTCCGGCGGGTGGGACCTATAGTTAGGCCGTCACGCGGAAGGACGCTGATCGACGCGCAGCCAGGAAGCCGCCGCTCGGGTGAAGCGGCGTCGGCGTCGGTCGCAAATGGTCCGGTTCCTGAGCATGCCCCGGGACACTGTCGGCACCGACAGTCATCGTCAAGCGGAATGTCTGCCGACCACCAGAAGCTGCCGATCTGAAGTCTGCGGCCGAGCGCCAAAAAGCGAGCCCGCGCCGCCCATGTAAGCGGCGCGGATGGATTGAGCCACTATCCGCACGCCCCATGGCGCTCCTCCGCTAGGTGGCGATTTTCAGAACTCCGGGCCGTGCTTCCGTCACGTGGGCTTGCGCGGCTGGCGCGGTCTAGCGATCTCCTCGCGCAGAGGTCGTATTGCCTCCAGGTCGGTTTCCGAGGCTTGCCGGGAGTGAGGCGCAACCCTTGCCCGCTGGCGCCGCACCCACCCCATCCAACAACATGCCTCCGGCCGGCCGCCTCTCGGAGGGCGCGGCCGTACGGGAGGGCGGGGATAAGCCGCACAGTTTGTCTTCGCGAGAATGCGATGGATATTGCAGCGCCGGCCGATGGTCACTGTGCATAAGGCTTGTTTGAGGCTATCCACATAGCCCGTCTATGCGGGATACTCCGAGCTTGAACTCTAAGCAGGTTCATATCTGAGAAAATGCTGAAGCAGCGTCGAAAAATAGGTGATCTTGGCGAGAATAGCTTCACCGTCTGGTGTAGTCAGTTGGGAATAGATGCAGTTAAAGCGGTTCCCGACAGAAATGGTTGGGACTACCTTGTTGAGTTTGAACGCTCCGATCGGATAGGCTCGGCCCTCGATGCACAACATAATCTTGTCAAGGCGCACGTTCAGGTTAAGGCGACCGAAAAGGTTAACTCCAAAATCTCAGGCAAGCTGTCGGCCTTAAAAGCTTTGGTGAGTGTGGACGCGCCTGCTTTCGCAGTAAAGCTTGAGTTCGGAAATGGCAGTTACCCAATTAGATGCCGGCTACTGCATATAGGTGAGCCGCAGATTGCTGCTATCTTGAAGCGTGTGCGAGAGGCGCATCGCGATGGCTCTGAACTGCACAATATCAATTTTTCTTTACCAATGGAGCATGCCAGAACGGTAGATTTCGGGTCGGAAGACCTGCGATCTTATATTGACGAATGCATTGGCGAGTCACCTGCCAAATATATCCTGGAAAAAGAACGAATTAGGAAGCGAGTAGGCTACGGTAGCGATGCTTTTAAATTTAGTTTTTCCGTCGAAAAGGACGATAATAAGAAATTTGTCGACTTCCTGATAGGGAAGACACCTGAGATCGAAGTTTCAAACTTAAAAATGATTGAAAGCCGTTTTGGTATCGAATTGCCCTCTCAGAAGAGTGAGTTTTCTGACGCAAAATTGAAGATTATCGAATCTGCGTACAGGGATGTCAATGTTATTGCTAGAAGTTCAGCCAATGGGGTTGAGTGTCAAGTTAGTGCTAAGTTATATTACCCACCAATTCCAAATCTGCCGAAGGATATGGTGAAATTTAGAGTTTCTAACTATTTTCTGGAGATCGAAATATCTAGCACATCTGATAGTTTATCGTTGCGCTTATTTGTCCCTTCAGCCGAAGTTATGTCAATTTATAAATTATCAGATGCTTTGAAATTTATGTCGACAATGTCATTTTCTGATTCAAATCTAGAAATCGAATTTGAAAATGGATCGTTTGCAGGAGGGCGAAATTTAGCTTTGGAGGGAGAGTTATTTATTTATAGAAAGCTTTCTGGTTTTGCGGAAGAGATTACTCGCGCTTTTTCTTCTGCTAGGAGAGATGACCCCAAGCTTATCAGTCTGACAGAGTTGGAGGAAGTGTATCGGAAAAATCCAGAAAGCAGGGGCTATCTGGAAGATGGAGGAGAGATCACGGCGCGTGTGCAGCTAAAAGAAAATATTAGAGACCTGACTCCCTCTGGAGCTATCTTGGTTCCGTTGTGTTTTGATTTTGAGGAATTTAGTTACATTGGTGTTGCTAAATCTGATATATCAGAGGTTGAATTGAATTCAAAAAATGAACTAGTCGTTAAATCTAGATCAAACAGGGTAATTGAGCGACGAATTCTGTTGCCGTCAGATGATAATTACAAGAGGGCGAATGAGCGCGTTGCTCAGATTGCACAAATGCCAGATAATATGGGAAAGCTTGTGATCTGCCCTTCGCTTGTTCCAACTGAAGAGAAATGATTGGGTAAAGCATACTGCCCGCGCCGCCCATCCGAGCGGCGCGAGACCAGTCAACTCAACCCAACTTGCCGTAAGCCGGCACGGTCAGGAACTCCTCGAACTCCGGCGCGAGCGAGAGCTTCGAGAACAGGTCGATCGCCTCGGGGAAGCGGCCCTTGTCATAGGCCTCGGCGCCGAGCTCGCTTTTCACCCGCGCCATCTCCTCGGGCAGGCAGCGCTTGAACAGGTCGGCATCGACCTTGGCGCCGCCTTCAAGTTCTGCGCCGTACTGGACGAACTGCCAGATCTGGGCGCGGCTGATCTCGGCGGTCGCAGCGTCCTCCATCATGTTGTAGATCGGCACGGCGCCGCGGCCACGCAGCCAGGCTTCGAGATACTGTACGCCGACGCGGATATTCTCGCGGAAGCCGTCCTCGGTGCGGGTGCCCTGATGCACCTCCAGCAGGTCCGCGCGGCTGACCGAGACATCCTCGCGCAGCTTGTCGAGCTGGTTCGGCTGCGGCATCAGCCGGTCGAACACCTCGTTCGCGACGGGCACGAGATCGGGATGAGCGACCCAGGTGCCGTCATGGCCGTCGCCGGCCTCTCGCTCCTTGTCGGCCTTGACCTTGGCGAAGGCGGCGGTATTGGCCTCGGGATTGTTCTTGACCGGGATCTGCGCCGCCATGCCACCCATGGCGAAGGCGCCGCGGCGATGGCAGGTCTTGATCAGCAGCAGCGAATAAGCGCGCAGGAAGGCCTTGGTCATCACGACCTGCGAGCGGTCGGGCAGGACGAAGGCCTTGTTGCGGGCGAGCTTCTTGATGAAGGAGAAGATGTAGTCCCAGCGGCCGCAATTGAGGCCGGCCATGTGGTCGCGCAACTCGTAGAGGATCTCGTCCATCTCGAAGGCGGCCGGCAGGGTCTCGATCAGCACCGTCGCCTTGATCGTGCCGGTCTTCAGGCCGAGCGTGGTCTGGGCGGCGACGAAGACGTCGTTCCAGAGGCGTGCTTCGAGATGGCTCTCGAGCTTGGGCAGATAGAAATAGGGGCCCGAGCCTTGCGCCAGCGCCGCCTTGGCGTTGTGGAAGAGGTAGAGCCCGAAATCGACCAGCGCGCCCGAGGCGATCTCGCCGTCGATCTCGATATGGCGCTCCGGCAGGTGCCAGCCACGCGGGCGGACGATCAGGACGGCAGGCTTGTCCTTGAGCTTGTAGGACTTGCCCGAGACGGCGTCGGTGAAGTCGATCTTGCCGGCCCAGCGGTCTTTCAGATTGATCTGGCCTTCGACCATATTGGCCCAGACCGGCGAGGAGGCGTCCTCGAAATCGGCCATGAAGACCTTGGCGCCGGAGTTCAGCGCGTTGACGATCATCTTGCGGTCGACCGGGCCGGTGATCTCGACGCGGCGATCCTGCAGATCGGCCGGGATCGGCGCCACCTTCCAGTCGCCCTCGCGGATGTGCCGGGTCTCGGCCAGGAAGTCGGGAGTATCGCCGGCATCGAAGCGCTTCTGGCGCTCCTTGCGCACAGCGAGCAGGCGCTTGCGGGTCTCGTTGAAGCGGCGCTGCAGCTCGGCGACGAAGGCGAGCGCGTCATGGCTCAGGACCTCGTCATAGCGCTCGGCGAGCGCGCCCTTGACGACGACGCCGGCGGGAAGGTTCAGGCTGGTCGGGACGGTCATGGTTTTGATCTCTCACCTACATCAGGTGAGCGCAGTATGCAGCGATCCGATTTTCTCTGGAACGGCAGAGAATGACAGATGATCTGATCAAAAACGGAAATAATCTGATCCCGCCGGCGAAAGCGGCCCTGATCGCGCCATTGCAAGTGCGTGTCACGGCGCGGGGCGTGCCGGTTGACGATCGGGGGATATGTTCATGACTGCCATCCGCCTCGGCCTTTTGACCGCTGCACTCGCCGCCTGCCTGTCGGCTGCGCCGGCCTTTGCCCAGAATCGCTGCGCCGTCACCGACCCGACCGGCACGCCGCTCAACATCCGCGAGACGCCGAATGGCGAGATCATCGGCCGCGTCAGCAATGGCGTCGGCATCCGTGTGATCAACACCTCGTCCGACGAGCGCGGCCGGGCCTGGGCGCTGATCAGCCCGCGCGGCCGCAACCATGTGGTCGGCTGGGTCTACCGCGAGTTCGTGTCCTGCTATTGAGGCGGGAGCCATAGTCTTCACCACGTCATGCTCGCCCTTGTGGCGAGCATCCATGTCTCGAACACCGTAGGCGCTCATCGAGGCGAAGACGTGGATGGTCGGGACAAGCCCGACCATGGCGGAGAGGGCTATTGTCCAGCCAGTTCGGCGAACCGTTTCAAAAACGCCGCCTGCGCGTCTTCCGTCGCTTGCGGCTCGAGCAGCGCCAGCACATCGCGCGGCAGGGCCTGCGGGTGGCCGAAGAAGCGCAGGGCCTCCTCGCGCTCGAAGCCGGCGAGCTCGGTCGCCTCGAGGAAGGCCGAGATCTTGTCGGCGTCCTTGGTCTTGCGCTTGACGATCGCCGGGGTCGCCGCCGGCAAGCCGAAGCGCAGGTGGATCGCTGCCAGCAGGCGCAATTCGACGCCCTTATAGGCATCGCCCATTACCGCCTTGAACGGCGAGATCATGTCGCCGATGACGTATTCCGGCGCATCGTGCAGCAGCGCCATCAGGCGCCATTCGCGCGGCCAATCCGGGTTTAGATGGCCGGCGATCGCTTCGACGAGGAGGCTATGCTGCGCCACCGAGAAGGAGTGCGCGCCGCGGGTCTGGCCGTTCCAGCGCGCGACGCGGGCGAGGCCATGGGCGATGTCCTCGATCTCGACATCGAGCGGCGAGGGATCGAGCAGATCGAGCCGCCGGCCCGAGAGCATGCGCTGCCAGGCGCGCGGCGGGGCGGCAGGTTTCGTCATTGAAGAGTCTTGGCCATCAGGCGGCGGGGCGGGTGTCGCGGGCGAGCGCGGCGCATTCCTGCCAGCGGAAGCAGCCGGTGAGATGGTCGTTGACCATGCCGCAGGCCTGCATCACCGCATAGACGATGGTCGGGCCGCAGAAGGTGAAGCCGGCGGCCTTGAGCTCCTTGGAGATCGCCTTGGATGCGGCGGTCTCGGCGGGCACCTGCTCGTGGGTGCGGAAACTGTTTTGAACCACCCGCCCGTCGAGATGCTTCCAGAGGAAATCGTTGAAAGGCCCCTTCTCGCTCAGCTTGAGATAGGCTTGGGCATTACGGATCGTGCCTTCGATCTTGCCGCGATGGCGCACGATGCCGGCATCCGCCAGGAGGCGCTGGACATCGGCCTCGCCGAACCGGGCGACCGTTTCCGGCTCGAAGCCGGAAAAGCCGGCGCGGAAGGCGTCGCGTTTGCGCAGGATGGTGATCCAGGACAGGCCGGCCTGGAAGCCGTCGAGCATCAGCTTTTCCCAGAGTGTGCGGGAATCGTATTCCGGCACCCCCCATTCGGTGTCGTGATAGGCCAGATAGAGCGGATCGCTCCCCGGCCAGATGCAGCGATATTTGCCGTCGGGGCCTTCGACCGCCGCGCGCCCGCCGCTGACATCGCTCATGCCGCTGCTCCGAATTCTGGCTCGCCCGGATAGGGGAAGCGGATGAAGGACGGCTTGGGCGCCAGCGTGAAGGCAAGGCCGCCTGCGTCGAGCGTGTGGCCGGCGGCGAGCGCATCCGCCACGCGGTCGAGCCGGAGCAAGGCAAGGCCGCGGCCATTGGCGCAGGAGCCGACGCGGCCGAGCGTCTTGCCGCCGGCGCTGGCCTCGACGCCATCCTCCGGGATGACGCCCTCGCTGAAGATAACAGGCACGATGCGCGAGCGCGCGGTGCCGCGATGCTGCATGCGCGAGACGACCTCCTGGCCGATATAGCAGCCCTTCCTGAAGGAGACGCCGCCGAGCTGGTCGAACAGCGCCTCGTGCGGGAAGGCGTCGCCATAGAGGAAGTCGCGCCCGCCATCGGGAATGCCGAGGCCGATGCGGCGGGCGTGGTAGTCGTCGATCGCGGCATCGACGAGTTCGTCGGCGCCGTCGCGGTCGACGATGGCGCGCTCGCCGAGTTCAGGGATGCGCGGATCGGCATAGACCAGCCCGGCATCGGCCGGAAGCCTGCCGCCATCGGTCGCGGCGATCACCGTCGCGCTCTCGCTGAGATCGTCGAGCGTGACCTTGGCGCGCAGCTTGTAGAGCTTCAGCTTCTTCATCAGGTCGGGGATCTGGAGCAGGGGCGTGTCGAGCAGGAAGCCGCCGCCTTCCGCGTCCGGCACGGCGACAACCAGAAAATCGCCGATGATCTTGCCTTGCGGTGTCAGCAGCCCGCCGTATCCGGCGCGCTCGGGCGTGACGGTCTCCATCGCGTTGGTGACGATGTTGTCGAGGAAATCGCGGGCGTCGTCGCCGCTGACGCGGATGACGCTGCGGTCGACCAATCTGGTTGCCGGCATGACGGGGTTCTCTGAGCGATCGCTGTTTCGGCGTGGGCGCCGTTCGCCCCGATAGTTAGGGTGCTTCGGCGCAAGGCTCAACCGATGCGGCCCGGGAGACAGGAAACGGGTGCCGTAAGCCGCGTGATCGGCTCGGCTATTTTTTCGAGGGGCTGTCGATCTGGCGATTGGCCGTTCGACGTGAAGGCAAGGAGCAGCGGAACGGGCGGAGGGCCCGGCTGCGAGACGCTCCGGCCTTCGCGGAGCCAGTGCGCTCCTTTTCGATTGGGAGAGAGATCAGATGAGACAAGTCGTTGCCGCCACCTTCGTGTCCCTCGACGGCGTCATGCAGGCGCCGGGCGGCCCGCACGAGGATCCGCAGGGCGGGTTCAGCCATGGCGGCTGGACCTTCCATTACTGGGACGAGGCGATGGGCAAGGTCATGGACAAGGCCCTGTCCGACGAGTTCGACCTGCTGCTCGGTCGCCGGACCTACGACATCTTCGCGGCGCACTGGCCCTATGCCGGTGACGACCCGATCGCGGTCAAGTTCAACGCCATCACCAAATATGTCGCGACCTCCGAGCCGCAGACATTGAGCTGGCAGAACAGCGTCGCGCTGCGCGGCGATCCCGCCGCCGAGGTCGCGGCACTGAAGCGCCAGGACGGGCGCAAGCTCCTGCTGCAGGGCTCGAGCGAGCTGATCCAGGCGCTGCTGGCCAAGGACCTGATCGACGAGATCACGCTGCTGACCTTCCCGGTCGTGCTCGGCAAGGGCAAGCGGCTGTTCGGCAAGGGTTCGATGCCCGCCGCCTTCAAGCTGGTCGAGAGCAGCGCCTCCAGCACTGGCGTCATCATGGCGACCTATCGGCGCGAGGGCGAGGTCACCACCGGCTCCTTCGAGTTCGCCGAGCCGAGCGCCGCCGAAATCGCCCGCCGCGAAAAATATTCGGCCGAGGGCTGAAAAAATTTCGAAGGCCTGTCGATCGGGCCCGGCCTCGTTCGACGTGACAACAGAGGGCGGGAATTTCCCCGCCCGGCAGCGAAGCAAAACCAGCCGATAGGGACAGGAGAAGATCGATGCGCGTGATGGTTCTGGTCAAGGCCAACAAGGACAGCGAAGCCGGCGTGATGCCAGACGAGGACATGCTCACCAGGATGGGCGCCTACAATGAGGAGCTGGTAAAGGCCGGCGTGCTGCTGGCGATGGACGGGCTCCATCCGAGCGCGAAGGGGCTGCGCATGCGCTTCTCGGGCGCGCAGCGGACGGTTCTCGACGGACCCTTTGCCGAGACCAAGGAATTGCTCGCCGGCTTCTGGATCTGGCAGGTCCGCTCCTTCGACGAAGCGGTCGAGTGGCTGAAGCGTGCGCCCTTCGATGGCGGCACCGAGATCGAGCTGCGCCCGATCTTCGAGATGGATGATTTCGGCGAGGTGCTGACGCCGGAGCTGCGGGAGCAGGAAGAGCGCGTGCGGGCGGAGTCGGCGAAGCTCGCCGGCTGATCGAACCGAGGCTTTCAATTCCATTCAACCCGGAGGGTGTGAGGCGAGGCCTGCACTGCTCCAGACAACGGAGAAGACAGATGCGTTTCATGGTGATGGTCAAGGCGACCAAGGATAGCGAAGCCGGTGCCTCGCCGACCCGGGAGCTGGTCGATGCGATGATGGCCTATAACGAAGAGCTGGTGAAAGCCGGCATCATGAAGGGCGGCGACGGCCTGCAGCCGAGCGCGAAGGGCGCGCGCGTCCAGTTCGACGGCGCCGGGCGCGTCGTGATCGACGGGCCGTTCGCTGAGACCAAGGAGCTGGTCGCCGGCTACTGGCTCTGGGAGTGCAAGTCGCTCGACGAGGCGATCGCGTGGGTCAAGCGCTGCCCGAATCCGATGCCGGGCCCGTCCGAGATCGAGATCCGCCCGGTCGTCGACATCGCCGATTTCGGCGATGCGGTCTCGCCCGAGGCGGCCGCGACCTGGGATCGCCTCAAGAACGAGGTGGGCAACGGCTGAGCCGCTTGCCAGCCGCGATGCTGATGGTGTGTATCGCAAGCCATGACGGCAAGCGATGCACACCGCGCCATCGAGGCGGTCTTCCGGATCGAGGCTCCGAGATTGATCGCGGGCCTCGTCCGCGTCACCCGCGATGTCGGCCGGGCCGAGGAATTGGCGCAGGACGCGCTCGTCGCCGCGCTCCAGCAATGGCCAGACGAGGGCGTGCCGCGCAATCCCGGCGCCTGGCTGATGCAGGCCGCCAAGCACCGCGCGCTCGATGGCCTCAGGCGCGCCAGGATGCTGAAGCGCAAGCATGAGGAGATTGGTCGTGACCTCGACGAGGAGGCCGACCCGATCGCCGAGATCGACGACGCGCTCGACGACGAGCTTGGCGACGACCTGCTCCGCCTGATCTTCACCGCCTGCCATCCGGTTCTCTCTGTCGAGGCGCGCCTCGCGCTCACCCTGCGACTGATCGGCGGCCTCACCACCGAGGAGATCGCCCGCGCCTTCCTGGTGCCGGAACCGACCATGGCGCAGCGCCTGGTCAGGGCGAAGAAGGCGCTGGCCGAGGCCAAGGTGCCCTATGAGGTGCCGCATGGCCCCGAGCTTGGCGAACGCCTCGCCTCGGTGCTGGAGGTGGTCTACCTGATCTTCAACGAAGGCTATGCCGCGACCGGCGGTGAGGACTGGGTTCGCCCTGCCCTGTGCCAGGAGGCGATGCGGCTCGGGCGCATCCTCGCCGGCCTTGCGCCGCAGGAGCCGGAAGTGCACGGCCTCGTCGCGCTGATGGAGTTGCAGGCGTCGCGCCTGCGCGCCCGGATCGGGCCGGATGGCGAGCCGGTGCTGCTGCTCGACCAGAACCGGGCGCGCTGGGACCGGCTGCTGATCAATCACGGCCTCAAGGCGCTGGAGACGGCGCGGCGACTTTCGACCGAGCCCAGCCCTTACGTCCTGCAGGCCGAGCTCGCCGCCTGCCATGCCCGCGCCAATACCGCCGAGGAGACCGACTGGCGCAGGATCGCCGCGCTCTATGGCGCGCTCGGCGCGCTGACGCCCTCGCCGGTGATCGAGCTCAACCGGGCCGTCGCGGTCTCGATGGCGGATGGGCCGGCGGCAGGGCTGGCGCTGGTCGATGCGCTCGCTTCCGCGCCGGCACTGAAGAACTACCATCTCCTGCCGAGCGTGCGTGCCGATTTCCTGGTCAAGCTCGGCCGGCATGGCGAGGCGGAGGCCGAGTTCACCCGCGCCGCCGGCATGACCCGGAACCGGCGCGAGCGCGATCTCTTGCTCGGCCGGGCGCAGACGGCGCGAAAAGCGGCCGGCTGAACCGGGCTCGACCGCTTCGCGCGTTGTCCTTCAGCGCATGAACTGCGCGATTGCGGCGAAATCGTCCTGGCGATGGCCGGCGTCGATCGCCTTGCGGAACAGATTGTCCTGCGCCCTGGGAACGAGATCGTGCAGGCCACGCTCGCCACAGAGCTGCAGGAGCAGGCCGAAAGCGCCGTAGTGGACATCGAGCGAGGCGAGGGTCTGCGCGTCGGCGGCAAAGCGGCGGTCGCGGATGCGGGTGATCAGGTCGACCACGGCGCCCTCGACGACGGGCAGGAAGGCCTGCCGATGTTCTTCGAACAGGTCGAGCGCGATGCCCTCAGCCTGGCAGATCGCCGCCGCCTGGAACTGGCCGAAGAGCGCGCCCCACATCTGCCCGAGCAGGGAAAGGTCGAGCGCCGAGGCGTGGCCGACATCCTCGCCGACGAATTGCGGATTGCCGCCGAGCGCCGCGAAAACAGGCAGGTTCGCCTCGAACAGGGCCCGAGGTCCGGAATAGAGGACAGTGCCGCCGGGCTCGCCGATGAAGTCCGGCGTCGCCATGATCGCCCCGTCGAGATAGGCGGTGCCGTTGCCGGCTGCCCACTGCGCCTGCTCGCGCGCCTGGTTCGGCGAGCCGGAGGAGAGCTGGACGATCAGCTTGCCGCGCAGGGCGGCCGCAACCTCGGGCGACCGGAGCAGCCTGTCGGAATCGGCATAGGTGCTGACGCAGACGGCGACGATGTCGGCGGCCGCGGCGGCGGCAGCCTCCGACGGCGCGAGGACTGCCCCCCGGCCGGCGAGCGCTGACGCCTTCTCGGGCGAGCGGTTCCAGACATGGGTGGGGATGCCCGCCTTCAGGAAGGCCCGGGCAAGGGCGGATCCCATGCGGCCGAGGCCGATGACGGAAACAGTGGCATTCATCGATGGCTCTCCTGACAGGGCGCGAGCACGGCCGCGATAGAAGGCGTGCCTTCGATCGAGCGGCGTCGCGCGCATTTCTGTGTCGGTCGATGCCGGCGCATGCCGGCGGCGTCCGCAGGAGGAATTGCAGTTTTATTTTTTATTTCAATTACTTACATGCAAGTAAGTGGTCGGTTGGAGAGAGCCATGCCAGTCAGGATCAATTTGCCGGACGAATGCGGTCTCGGTCAGGCGCTGTCGGTGATCGGTGGCCGCTGGAAGTCGGCGATCCTGTGGGAGCTGCACGAACGGGCGCTGCGCTTCGGCGAATTGCGCCGGCGCCTGCCGGGCATCAGCGAGAAGGTGCTCTACGAGCAGCTGCGCGAGATGGAGCGTGACGGCGTCGTCAGGCGCGAGGCTTTCGCGGAGGCGGTGCTGCGGGTCGAGTATTCGCTGACGCCGGCCGGGACGGCGCTCAACGACGCTGCCCATGTGCTGTCGCTATGGGGCCTCGCCCATTCCGGGCGCAGTGGGCTGCCGGTGGCGGCTGAATGATCAGTGCCGGGTGCCGGTGGTGAAGTTGCCGCAGCGAATCTTCTCGGGCAGGGCCTCGGCGAAGACGGCGGTGGCCTCCTCGCCATAGGTCTCGACCAGCGTGCGCATCGCCGCGAACAGGGCGGCATGCGCGAGCGAGTCGGAATCGAGCCCGTCCTGGCGCGCCTCGGTGAAGGCGTCCTCGACATAGCAGTAGGCCACGCGGCGGGCGTCCTTGACGTCCTCGGCGAGGGTCGGGTCGAGCGGCAGGTCGTCGGAGAGAGCGGACATGAAGGCAGCGGTATCCGGCGTGGAAAGGAACCTGTCGGACGGAACGGATGCGCGCAAGTCCGCAACCGTTCCAGTGATTTGCCCCGTAAGGATACGATCCGTCGCCAGCGGACGCCATCACGGTCTTTAAGAAAGGTTAATTCGCGGGGGACAATTCTGCTTAAGAATGGCGCAAGCCCGTGCCGAAACCGGAGTGCGACGCCGTCTGCCGGGCGGGAAACGACGATCGAAGGCGTGCTCGAAGCACGGATTGTCCCGAAAAAAGGTCAGGCTGTCCTGCGGTCCCTGGGCCGTAGCGGGTGCGGATTTTGCTCGAAATCACGCCGTCATCCCGGGGCCGAGCTGCGCTCGCCCCGGATGACGACGTGGTTCCTCAGGGAACTCACACGGCCTACTCGCCGAAGCGGCTCGCCAGCGCCTTGGCGAGCTTCTCGCCCTCCAGGGCGAGGCGGGCCGAGGCCTCCTGCGTGCCGTCGCTGCAGGTGCGGTGCGTCGCCGAATAGGCGCGGTAGCCGCGGTTATAGGCGCTGGCCAGCCGCTCGCGCCGCTGCGGCGAGCGTCCTTCCGATTCGAGCAACGTCGCCATCCGCTCGCGCCAATCCTGTGCCTCGCGGGTTTCGCAGAGCGTGCGCAGATAGGCGAGCGAGCCAATGATCTCGGCGAGCTGCAGCAATTGCGGCTCATAGGGCGGGGCGGGTGATTCAGGGTCCGGCGGGGCCGGCTCGGCGGGGCGCTGCTGCTGCTGTGGTGGCGAGGCTGGCCGCCGCGCCTGCGCCAGCAGTGCCTGCGGGCTCGCGGTCAGTCCGGCGAGCATCAGGGCTGCGAGCGCGCCTTTGGTCATGCGCCAGTGTCACCAGCGACAATGGCGGCAGCGCGGCGCAGCACGTCGCCGAGTTCGCGCGTCGTCGGTAGGCCGCCTAGCTTCAGGGGATCGACCCATTTGACCGCGCCGGCCTCGGGGCCGGGCCTGGGCTCGCCGGAGAGCCATTCCCCGACGAAGGAGGCGATGACGAAATGATGAGTCACCGCGCCCTTGGGGTCGCGGCCGACAATCTCGACGTGGCGGTTGAAGCCGATGATGCGTGCGGTGACGCCGACCTCCTCCTCCAGCTCGCGCAGCGCCGCTTCCTCCAGGCTCTCGCCGGCCTCGACCTTGCCGCCGGGCAGGGACCAGAGCTGGTCGGCAGGAGGCTGGGTCCGCGTCGCCAGCAGCACCTTGCCGTCGCGGAAGACAGCGATCGAGGCGGCGAGCACCGGGCGTGCCGCGGCGCGGGCGGGATTCGGGAAACGGATGACCCGATTGTTGTCCTGGCCGCTCACACGTGCTGCCCGCCATTGATGTGGAGCTCGGCGCCGGTGACGTAGCTCGAGGCGTCGGTGCAGAGGAAATAGATCGACCTCGCGACCTCCTCGGTCCTGCCGAGGCGCTGCATCGGCAGCTTCTCGACGATCTTCTCGGTGCCGGGCGAGAGGATCGCGGTGTCGATCTCGCCCGGCGAGATCGCGTTGACGCGGATGCCAAGCGGGCCGAAATCGGCCGCCATCTCGCGGGTCAGGCTGGCGAGCGCCGCCTTCGAGGTCGCATAGGCGGCGCCGGCAAAGGGATGGACGCGCGAGCCGGCGATCGAGGTGACGTTGACGATCGCGCCCTTCGCGGCGGTCAGTTCGTCGAGCAGGCCACGCGCCAGCATGATCGGCGCGAAGAAGTTGACCTGGAAGACCTGGTGCCAGTCGTTGAACGAGGTCGAGGCGGCGCCGAGCCGCCCGCCCTTCGGCCCCTTCGGCGAGATGCCGGCATTGTTGACCAGCGCGTTGAGCTTGCCGCCCTCGGCGGCAAGGCGCTTCTTGATCTCGGCGATGCCGCGCATCGTGTCCTCGGGGTCGCCGAGGTCGATCTGGACATGGTCGTCCGCCCCCGAGGGCCAGGGGCATTTCTCCGAGAAGGCCTGGCGCGAGCAGGACAGGATGCGCCAGCCGGCCATGGCGAACTGCATCACCGTGGCATGGCCGATGCCGCGGCTGGCCCCGGTCAGCAGCATCACCGGGCGCTTGCCGGGCTCCGTCTTCGGGAAGTCGAACTTGGGCATGGCCATGGAGCGGCGATCCTCAGGGGTAGAGCCGGGTCTTCGTCCAGGCGTCGGCGGGCGTGGCGCGGCGGAAGACGATGCGGTCATGCAGGCGGAAGGCACCGTCGCGCCAGAACTCCATGTAGACCGGGGCGATGCGGAAGCCGGTCCAGTGCGGCGGGCGCGGCACCTCGCCGACGCCGAACTTCAGCGCATAGCTCGCCACCGCCTTTTCAAGCGCGAACCGGCTCTCCAGCGGCCGGGACTGCTGCGAGGCCCAGGCGCCGATGCGGCTGTCGCGCGGGCGCGACTGGAAATAGGCGTCGGCCTCGGCGTCGCTGACGCGGCTGACCGGGCCGCGGATGCGGACCTGCCGGCGCAGGCTCTTCCAGTGGAACAGCGCGGCAGCCTTGGGCTGGCCGGCGAGCTCCTCGCCCTTCTGGCTCTGGGTATTGGTGTAGAAGACGAAGCCCTCGGGGCTGCGGCCGTTGAGCAGGACCATGCGGGAATTGGGCATGCCGTCGGCATCGACCGTCGAGAGCGCCATGCCGTTGGGGTCGTTCGGCTCGGAGGCCTTGGCCTCCTCCAGCCAGCTCTCGAACAGGGCGAATGGCTCGTTCGCCTCGGTGAAGTCACCGCTCATTAACGCATTCACGTGCTTAGTCCTCGATAGGTTCAGGAAGCGTTGGGCGAGCGCGATCCGTAATGTGGTCTGAGTTGGCAGTCATATATAAGCCCCGCGGGCAGCGGAGCCAGAGGCTGCGTGAGCGCAGTCCCCTTGCATCCGGGGCATCGCTCCTCGGAGTGCTCCTGCTGGGGCTCGCCTCGGCGGGCTGCTCGATCTCCTTCCCGATCATGGGCCTCTCCAGCAAGGCAGAGGACGAGGTGGCGATGACCACCGCCTCGGTGCTGCCGGCCCGCGCCGTCGAAGGCAAGAGCCCGCTCGTCGGGCTCGCGCCCGATCTCGGCCCCGAGGACTGGCGCCGGGCGGAAGGCGCCATGGCGCTGGCGCTCGATCCGCAGGGCAATGGCGCGCCCGTCTCTTGGGACAATGCCCAGAGCGGCATGAAAGGCACGTTCACACCGGTCGGTGGGCCATTCCTGAAATCGGACGAGATCTGCCGGGCGTTCCTGGCCTCGATGAGCCTGCAGACCGGCCCGGTGAAGCTGCAGGGCACCGCCTGCCGGCCGTCCGGCGGCGAATGGGCGGTGACCGAGGCAAAGCCGTGGAAAGGCGCGGCTTAAGCCTGTTGCAACTGCGCCACAGTCTTCCCATCTAGGGGGCGGTTCCGGTACGCCGGGATACGAAGCCTCCGGGGGTGTGTGAATGCGTGATCCGTATCAGGTTCTGGGCGTGGCGAAATCGGCCGACGAGGCCGAGATCAAGAAGGCTTATCGCCGCCGCGCCAAGGACCTGCACCCCGACCGCAACCAGGGTGATCCGAAGGCGCAGGAGAAATTCTCCGAACTGAACACCGCCTATGAGGTCCTCGGCGACGCCGACAAGCGCAAGCAGTTCGACCGCGGCGAGATCGATGCCGAGGGCAAACCGCGCTTCTCCGGCTTCGAGGGCATGGGCGCCGGGCGCCGTGGCGCGCAGCATGGCGGCTTCGACTTCCATTTCGACGGTGGTGGCGGTCCCGGCCGCGGCGGCGACCCGGGCTTCGACCCGGCTGATATCTTCGGCTCGCTCTTCGGCGAGGCTGCCAGGCGCGGCGGCGGGCGTGGCCGGCAGAGCCAGCCGCAGAAGCCGCCCGAGCAGAGCTTTACCCTCGAGGTCGGGCTGGCCGAGGCGGTCAATGGCGGCACGCGCCGGGTGAAGCTGCCCGGCGGGCGCGAGGTCGAGGTGACGATCCCCGAGAGCGTCACCGACGGCAAGGTCATGCGCCTGCGCGGTCTCGGCCAGACCCATCCGCTCACCGGCGAGGCCGGCGACGTGCTGATGACGATCAAGGTGAAGCCCGATTCGCGCTTCACGATCGACGGCATCAACCTGCGCGCGCGCGTCGCCGTGCCGCTGGCGACCGCGGTGCTCGGCGGGCCGATCCATGTGCCGACTCTGTCAGGCGCCGTCGAGATGAACGTGCCGCCGCTGACGGGGACGGCGCGCCAGTTCCGGCTGCGCGGCAAGGGGCTGCCCGGCGCCAAGAAGGGCGAGCATGGCGACCTCTTCGTCTCGATCGACATCGAGATGCCCAGCGAGGATGCCGAGCTGACGGCGCTGATGAAGGCGCGGGCCGGCGGAGGCGCCTGAACAGGTTTTCGGCACAGGGCGCTTCCACCGCTTCGCCACCTCAGTTATGAGACCGTCCGGTTCTCTTTTGCCGGTTCGTCCAGTTCGAAGGTCTCAGATGCCCGAATCCAGCAGCGCCGCCCCGACCGCCAACCTCCTGCGGGGCAAGCGCGGTCTCGTCATGGGCGTCGCCAACAACCGCTCGATCGCCTGGGGTATCGCCAAGGCTGCTGCGGATGCCGGCGCCGAGCTCGCTTTCACCTATCAGGGCGATGCCTTGAAGAAGCGGGTCGAGCCGCTGGCGCAGCAGCTCGGCGGCCATGTCGTTGGCCATTGCGACGTCACCGACGGGGCGACGATCGACGCGGTCTTCGGCGAGATCGAGAAGCTCTGGGGCAAGCTCGACTTCGTCGTCCACTGCATCGCCTTTTCCGACAAGGACGAGCTGACCGGCCGCTATGTCGATACGACCGAGGCCAATTTCTCGAAGTCGCTGCTGATCTCCTGCTATTCCTTCACGGCGATCACCCAGCGCGCCGAGAAGCTGATGCCCGATGGCGGCTCGCTGCTGACGCTGACCTATTACGGCGCCGAGAAGTGGATGCCGCATTATAACGTCATGGGTGTCGCCAAGGCCGCCTTGGAATCGAGCGTGCAGTATCTCGCCGCCGATCTCGGTCCGCAGAAGATCCGCGTCAACGCGATCTCGGCCGGGCCGATCAAGACGCTGGCGGCCTCCGGCATCGGCGATTTCCGCTACATCCTGAAGTGGAACGAGTACAACTCGCCGCTGCGCCGCACCGTTACCATCGAGGAGGTCGGCGAGACCGCCGTGTTCCTGGTCTCCGACATGTCGCGCGGCATCACCGGCGAGGTGATGCATGTCGACGCCGGCTACCATGTCGTCGGCATGAAGGTGCCGACCGCGCCGGACATTTCGCTCGACAAGGGCGAGTGAGGCTGCGGCGCGCCTGCAACGGCGCGCTGCAGGTGGCTTTTCTGTAGCTACTTTGTTGTAACGGAATGGTGCATCGCCTATCTTGCTCGCGAGAGCGGGAGCGAGTGATGCTGAGTGCAGTCAAGAAATTCGGGAACTCGGCCGGCGTGCTGATCCCCAAGCCCTTGCTGGCCGAGATCGGCGCCAAGGCTGGTGACAGCGTCGAACTCAAGGTCGAGGGCGGGCGCCTCGTGATCGAGCCCGTTATCCGTCCGGCCCGCGCTGGCTGGGCCGAAGATTCACAGCGTCTCGCACGGGAGCAGGACGACGGACTCGTCTGGCCGGAATTCGGCAATAGCGAGGATGAGACTCTGACATGGTGACGCGGGGCGAGATCTGGCTGGCTGCGCTCGATCCGACAATCGGCAGCGAAATCCAGAAGACACGGCCTTGCCTCGTCATCTCGCCGCCGGAAATCCACGATCATCTGCGGACTGTCATCGTCGCACCGATGACGTCGGGCAGTCGCCCCGCCGGCTTTCGTGTGCCGGTGCAGTTTCAAGGCGTCGATGGGCTGATCCTGCTCGAGCAGAGTCGAGCGCTCGACAAGCAAAGGCTCCGAAGGAAGCTCGGCAGCGTTGCCGACGCTACCCTCGGGCAGGTGTTGCAAACCTTACGGGAGCTCTACGCGGATTGAGCCGGGGAGGCGACGCGCAGTCGGCGCGTTCCGTCTTCATCCAGGCTGACATCCTGGCTCGCGATCGCCGCCAGCAGATCAGCGACGCCGCGTTCCCCTATCGTGATCGCCGGCGCGATCTCCGCCAATGGCGCCAGCACGAAGGCCCGCTCGGCGATGCGCGGATGCGGGATTTGCAGGCCGGGCCGGTCGATGGTCTTGCCGCCATAGGTCAGGATATCGATATCGAGCGTGCGCGGCCCCCAGCGCTCGCGCCGCTCGCGGCCACTCTCGCGCTCGATCTCGAGGCAGAGCGCGAGCAGGTCGTCGGCGCTGAGCGAGGTTTCGATCAGCACCGCCATGTTGCGGAATTCCGGCTGGTCGAGCTTGCCCCAGGGCGCCGTGCGCCAGACTGAGGAAACGGCCTTCAGCTCGACGGCGGCATGGGCGCGCAGCCGTGCCAGCGCCGCGGCGAAGGCCACGACGGGATCGCCGAGATTGCCGCCGAGGCCGAGCGTCGCCTCTACGTTCACCGCGTGAAGTCCAGCTTGATGCCGACCGATTCCATCCGGCCCGGAATGGGCGGTGCCGGCTTGCGCAAGGTGACGGCGACGCGGGTCACGGTCGGGTATTCGCTCAGGATCGCGATGGCGAGGGCCCGCGCCGCCGCCTCAAGCAGCTTGAAGCGCTTGGCCGAAAAGGTGCGCGTCACCAGGCCGACGACCTCGCCATAGTCGACGGTGTCGGCGATGTCGTCGCTGAGGGAGGATGCCCGCAGGTCGCAGTCCAGCACCAGGTCCATGGAGAAGCGCTGGCCGAGCCGGCCCTCCTCGGCGAAATGGCCGTGATAGGCGTAGAGGTCGAGCGCCTCGATGAAGATCTGCCCGGTCGCGCTCATTGTGCTGCTCCGATCGCGGCCCAGATTTTCAGGGCGTCGACATGCTCGTCGACGTCATGGGCGCGGATGATGGCGGCGCCTTGGCTGACGCCGTAGAGATGTGCGGCGATGCTGGCGGCGACGCGCTGCGCCGGCACCGCCTTGCCGATGACATGGCCGAGCACCGATTTGCGGGAGGCGCCGAGCAGGACCGGGCAACCGAGCTCACTGATGCGGCGAAGCTGCTTCATCAGCAGAAGAGACTGCTCCGCGGTCTTGCCGAAGCGGCCGATGCCGGGATCGACGACGATCTGGCTGCGTGGCACGCCTGCTTCGAGCGCGATCGCGATCGAGCGTTCGAGGAAGCGCATGACGTCGGTGAGGATGTCGATGCCGGGATCGACCTCCTCGCGGTTGTGCATCAGGACGATCGGGGCGCCATGGCGGGCGGCGACGCCGGCGATGGCAGGCTCGCGCTGTGCACCCCAGACATCGTTGACGATCGCCGCGCCGGCCTTCAGCGCGGCTTCGGCGACTTCAGCCTTGTAGGTGTCGATCGAGATCGGGACGTCGCTTTGCCCGGCGATGCCGGCGATCACCGGCACGACCCGGGCGAGTTCGCTTGCTGCATCGAGGCGGACATGGTCCGGCCGCGTCGACTCGCCGCCGACATCGACGATATCGGCGCCCTGCCGCGCCAGCGTCAGTCCATGTGCGATCGCGACGGCCGGGTCGGCGAAGAGGCCGCCATCGGAAAACGAATCCGGAGTGACGTTGACCACGCCCATCAGCAAGGGCCTGGCGCCGAGGTCGAGCCTGCGGCCATCCGGCAATGTCAGCGTGGCGGTCATGCGGCGATCGTGTTGATGCTGGAGGCTGCCTCTTACACAGGCCGTCGAAGCGCGGCCACCACAAAGCTCACGAGGCGGTGAGCCTGAGCGCTGCGGTGCTTTCGCCGCTTTGACGTTGCTCATGCGAGCGTGCAAGAGGCGAGGCATGATTCCGCTGACGATTCCCGGCCGCCTCTTCCTCGTTCGCCACGGCGAAACCGACTGGAATCGCGAGGGGCGTCTCCAGGGTGGGAAGGATATCCCGCTCAACGCGCTCGGCCGCATGCAGGCCGAGGAGGCGGCGCGCCGGCTCAAGGCACTGACGCCGGACTACGCCACCGTGGACTATGTCTGCTCGCCGATGGAGCGGGCGCGCGAGACGATGACGATCCTGCGCCGCGAGCTCGGACTGCCGCCCGAAGAGTTCCGTATCGATGATCGCCTGCGCGAATTGACCTTCGGCGACTGGGAAGGCTTCACCTGGCGCGAGATCCGCAAGAGTGCGAATGCGAGCGAGCGTGAGCGCGCCCAGGCTCGCGAGCGCGACAAATGGGGCTTCGTGCCCCCTGGCGGCGAGAGCTACCGCATGCTGGCCGAGCGCATCCGGCCGGTGCTGGAAGGGCTGGCGCCGGACACGGTGATGGTCAGCCATGGCGGCGTGGCGCGGGCGGTGCTGGCGTCGATTGGCGCGGTCGGCACGGCGGATGCGGCGCGTGTCGAGATCTGGCAGGGCAAGATCCTCGTGGTCGAAGGCGGCAAGGCGACATGGATGTGACAGTGGATCGCCAAACGCCGGCGGACGCGTAACCGCACTCAAGCCTTCAGACTTGCGGGTCTTCAGGCTTGCCGTTCAGCCGCGGTTAAGCCACACCTGCTCCTATACGGCCGGCAGGCGAGCTCCCGCGCGGCTGCGGGTGTCCGGCCTAGGATCGATGGACGCGTCGTCGCGGGGAGGCGCCGTCCGGCATGAGGTGCGGTCCAGGCGTACGGCCGGGACCTGCGGCGGAGCAGGATGAACGACATCACCACAGTTTCGGCCGGCACGGCCGGCTCGGGCGTGACGGCGCTCGCGATGCTGGCCGGCGAGAAGCGGCCCGATCTGCTGCGCGACGAGGTGCTCGCCGAGATCTTCGCCGCGAGTGTGTCGGCGCGTCCCGATCACATCGCGATGATCTCCGGCGAGCGGCGGCTGAGCTATGCGCAGGTGTGGGAGCAGGCGCAGGCCCAGGCGCGCGGTCTTTCGCTCGCGGGCGTTGGCCCCGGCGACATGGTCGGCCTGTGGATGCCGCGCGGCATCGATTTGCTGGTGGCGCAGATCGCGATCACGCTGTCGGGCGCCGCCTGGCTGCCCTTCGACGCCGAGGCGCCGGTCGAGCGCATCGCCATCTGCCTCAACGACGCCAGCGCCAAGGGGCTGGTGACGCAGACCGACTGGAAGGCGCGCGCCGCGGCCACCGAGCGCACGGTCTGGTGTCCGTCGCAGCTCGCCGAGGCCAGTGATGGCAAGCCGATGCCGGCAAGGCCTGCCGGGCTGACGCCGGACCACCCTGCCTATCTGATCTACACCTCGGGCTCGACGGGTGTGCCCAAGGCGATTGTCATCAGCCAGCGCAACATCTGCCATTTCCTGCGCTCGGGGAACGCGCTCTACGGCATGGGCCCGGAGGACGTCGTCTTCCAGGGCGCTTCCGTCGCCTTCGACCTGTCGATGGAGGAGATCTGGACGCCCTATCTCGTCGGCGCGACCCTGTTCGTCGCGACGCCGCAGATGATGGGCGACGCCGAGAAGCTGCCTTCGATCCTCGACGAGGCCGGCGTCACCGTGATCGACACGGTGCCGACCCTGCTTGGCATCCTGCCCTCCGACGTGCCCTCGCTGAAACTGATCCTGCTCGGCGGCGAGGCGCTGCCGCCCTCGATCGTGCAGAAATGGTCGAAGCCCGGCCGGCGTATCTTCAACACCTACGGGCCGACGGAAGCGACGGTGGTGGCGACGGCCGCCCCGGTCGAGCCGGGCGAGACCGTGACGATCGGCCGGCCGATCCCGAACTATACCGCCTATATCGTCGACGAGGAGATGAAGCTGACCGGCGTCGGCCAGCAGGGCGAATTGCTGATCGGTGGCCCCGGTGTCGCCAAGGGCTACCATCTCAGGCCCGAGCTGACGGCCGAGAAGTTCATCGCCAACCCGTTCGGCGGCAGCGGCAGCGACCCGATCCTCTATCGCTCGGGCGACGCTGTCAGCCTCGACGAGAACGGCAATATCGTCTTCCACGGCCGCATCGACGACCAGGTCAAGATTCGCGGCTTCCGCGTCGAGCTCGGCGAGATCGAGACGGCGCTCTCGGACGAGGCCGGCATCAGCCAGGCCGCCGTGGTGCTGCGGACCGATGACGGCATCGAGCGGCTCGTCGCCTTCCTGGTCGGCGAGCCCGGTGTGCAGATCGAGGGCTCGGTGCTGCGGGCGTCGCTGCGCGAGAAGCTGCCGCCCTACATGATTCCGGCGCATTTCGAGCCGGTCGGCTCGCTGCCGCGCATGATCTCCGGCAAGGTCGACCGCAAGATGCTGAAGGCCGCGCCGCTGACGGCGCCGGCCGCGAGTGGCGAGCAGGAACCGCCGCGCAACGAGACCGAGGCCGCCCTGCTCGATGCGGCCAAGCGCGTGCTCGGCGCGCAGGCGCTGCCGCTCGAGGCCGACTTCTTCGTCGATCTCGGCGGCCATTCGCTGCTGGCGGCGCGCTTCATCTCGATCGTGCGCGAGACGCCGGCCTATGCCGGCATCACCCTGCAGGACGTCTATGGCGCGCGCACCTTGCGGGCGATGGCGGAGCTGCTCGATTCCCGCGGTATCCGGGCCGAAGAGGACCTCTCCTTCACGCCGCCGCCGCTGCGGCGCCGCTTCTTCTGCGGCCTCGCACAGGCGATCGCGCTGCCGATCATCATCAGCCTCTCGACGGCGCAATGGCTCGGCATCTTCGTCAGCTACATGCTGCTTTCGGGCGAAGAATTGTCGGCGATGGCGCAGGTTTTCGCGCTGCTCGGCATCTATGTCGCGATCACCATCATCACCGGCTTCATCGCGATCGGCCTGAAATGGCTGGTGCTCGGCAAGACCAGGCCCGGCACCTACCCGCTCTGGGGCGTCTATTATTTCCGCTGGTGGTTCGCCTCGCGCGTCGCCGGGCTGGTGCACATCAAATGGCTGCAGGGCACGCCGGTGATGCGCTTCTACTGGCGCCTGCTCGGCGCCAGGGTCGGGCGTGACGTCATCATCTCCGATTACGAAGCCGGCGCGATCGATCTCGTCGAGCTCGGCGACGGCACGACGCTGGGATCGAAGACCACCTTCGCCAATGCCGAGGCGATCGGGGCCGACTTCATCATCGGCCGCATCACCATCGGCAAGGACGTCTATGCCGGCTCTTCCGTGGTGTTCGGCCATGGCTGCACGGTCGGTGACCACGCCGAGATCGGCGACCTCACGGCGATCGCGCCGGGCGCGCAGATCGGCGCGGCCGAGATCTGGGACGGCTCGCCCGCTCGCAAGACCGGCACGGTCGATGTCGAGTCCCTGCCGCCGCAAGCCGAGGCGAGCGCCGGGCGGCGGGCGGCGATGACGCTGTTCTATGTAGTCATGCTGATCGTGCTGCCGCCGATCAGCCTCCTGCCGATCTTCCCGGCCTTCTGGCTGTTCGACAAGATCGACAACTGGGTCGCGACCTGGTCGGACGTCAGCTATCTCTGGTATCTGCCGATCCTGACCTGGCCGACGGCGATCGGCTTGATCACGGTGACGGTCTTCCTGATCTGCGCGCTGCGCTGGGCGATCCTGCCGCGCGTCTCGTCGGGCAGCTATTCGATCCATTCGGGCTTCTACGCCCGCAAATGGACGGTGGCGCTGGCGACCGAGGTCACGCTCGAGACGCTCTCCTCGCTGTTCGCGACGATCTATATGCGCTTCTGGTACCGGATGATGGGCGCAAGGATCGGGCAGGGCGCCGAGATCTCGACCAATCTCTCCGGCCGCTACGACATCACCGGGATCGGCGCCGGCAATTTCATCGCCGACGAGGTGATCTTCGGCGACGAGGACATGCGGCGCGGCTATATGCGCCTCGACATGACCCGCACCGGCGAGCAGGTCTTCGTCGGCAATGACGCGGTGGTGCCGCCGGGCGCCGTCATCCCCGACAAGGTCTTGATCGGCATCAAGTCGAAGCCCCCCGCGAACGAGCTGATGAGCCCTGGCGACACCTGGTTCGGCTCGCCGCCGATCAAGCTGCCGACGCGGCAGAAGGTCGATCTCGGCGCCGACTGGACCTACAAGCCCTCGACGGGCAAGAAGCTGGCGCGCGCCGTCTTCGAGGCGTTGCACACCTCCTTCCCGGCGATGCTGTTCATCACCTTCGGCACGCTCGCCGTCGACCTCGTGCTGCAGCAGAAGATCTTCGATCGCGACTGGATCGGCCTCGGGCTCGCCTTCATGGGCTGCGCCGTGCTGATCGCCATCACGCAGGCGCTGATCTGCGCGCTGATGAAATGGTTGCTGATGGGCGTCTACAAGCCGGTGATGAAGCCGATGTGGTCGTTCTGGGCGATGCGCACCGAGGCGATCGCCGTGCTCTATTGGGGCCTGGGCGGCAAGGTGCTGTTCGACTATCTGCGCGGCACGCCGTTCCTGCCCTGGTTCCTGCGCCTGTTCGGTGCGCAATACGGCCAGGGCGTCTGGCTGGACTCGACGGACATCACCGAGTTCGACTGTATCAAGGTCGGCGATTTCTGCACCGTCAACGCCCATTCGGCCCTGCAGACCCATCTCTATGAGGACCGGGTGATGAAGGTCGGCAAGGTCACGCTCGGCAAGGGCGTCTGCGTCGGCGCCGGGGCGACAGTGCTCTACGACACCCATGTCGGCGACTACGCCCAGATCGGCCTGCTCACCGTGATCATGAAGGGCGAGAACCTGCCGGCGAACACGCGCTGGGAAGGCGCGCCGGCGGTGCCGGCGAGCGGGCACTGACGCCCGTTCATTCAGCCGCGCGGCGCAGGACGCGCAGAGGCAGGTCGATCTCGGCCGGTTGAAGCGGGCGGACGGCCCCTTTCGGCAGCTCGCCCAGTGCCAGGGCTCCGATGCCGACACGCACGAGGCGCAGCACCTCAGCGCCCGCAGCCTCGACGATCCGCCGGATCTGGCGGTTGCGGCCTTCGTCGATCACCATCTCGATCCAGGCATTGCGCTGGCCGTGGCGCAGGAGGCTTGCCGCCTTGGTCGTCAGCCTCTCGCCGTCGTCGATGGCGCCGGCCCGCAGGCGCTGCATCAGCGCCTCGTCAGGCACCTTGTCGATCTGGACATGATAGGTCTTCTCGACGCCCGAGGCCGGGTCGAGGATGGTGTTCGCCCAGCGGCTGTCATTGCTCAGCAGCAGCAGGCCCTCGCTCGCCTGGTCGAGCCGGCCGACCGGGGCGACGAAAGGCAGGTCCATGCCATCGAGACAGGCATAGATCGTGGCGCGCCCCTGCGGATCATGCCGCGTCGTCAGCATGCCGCGCGGCTTGTTGAGCATTAGGTAGACGCGCCGCTCGGCGCTGACCGGCTCGCCGTCGACGCTGATGCGGGCGCGGCCGATCTGCAGGCGCAAGGAAGGATCGCGGGCGAGCCGCCCGTCGACGCGGACGCGGCCCTCGGCGATCAGCAGCTCGGCCTGGCTGCGCGAGCAATAGCCGAGCTTGGACAGGACGCGCGCAAGGCTGACGGGAGCGGGGCCCGGGCCGGGATGTCTGGACATGATTGGTTCCGGACGGCAGCACGGGCTGCCGGCGCCCGAAGTGGCGCAGGATGAAGAGCGAGCGGCTGCGCGCGAAGGCAAAGCCTTGCGGGTCTGTCCGGTCGGAGTTGGGTTGGACCTGTTGTGATGCCGCGAGTTGCGCGCATCGTGGCCGGGTCAGCACCACGATCCCCGAGCAGCGTTGTCGCCGGCTCGGGGTTAGATGCCCGCGATGATGGCGCTCCCGGGACGCCAGGAACGCTTGAGGATGCAGCTCTTGCGTCGCATGGGTGCCAGAAGCCGCAGCGCTGTCGGCCTGTCAATCCCGCAAGAGCCGGACTGACCCGGCAGGGCAGGGTTTCGCGCCGCGGCGATCCGGCCTATGAGCCTTTCCAGCAAGGTTCCGGGCTCCCATGTCGCACAACACTTTCGGCCATCTCTTCCGCGTCACCACCTTCGGCGAGAGCCATGGTCCTGCGATCGGCTGCGTCGTCGACGGTTGCCCCCCACTGATCCCGCTGAGCGAAGCCGAGATCCAGCGCGACCTCGACAAGCGCCGGCCCGGCCAGTCGCGCTATACGACGCAGCGCCAGGAGCCCGACCAGGTTCGCATCGTCTCCGGCGTCTTCGCGCGCGAGAGCGATGGCGAGCAGGTCACGACGGGAACCTCGATCGGGCTGCTGATCGATAATGTCGACCAGCGCTCGAAGGACTATTCCGAGATCAAGGACAAGTACCGGCCCGGCCATGCCGATTTCACCTATGACGTGAAGTACGGCATCCGCGACTATCGCGGCGGCGGCCGCTCCTCGGCGCGCGAGACGGCGATGCGGGTCGCTGCCGGGGCGATCGCCCGCAAGGTCGTGCCGGGTATGATCGTGCGCGGCGCCCTCGTCCAGATGGGGCCGCACAAGATCGATCGTGGCAACTGGGACTGGGACGAGGTCGGCAACAACCCGTTCTTTTGCCCCGATGCCAAGGCAGCCGAGCGCTTCGCCGATTATCTCGACGGCATCCGCAAGTCCGGCTCCTCGATCGGGGCGGTTCTGGAGATCGTCGCCGAGGGCGTGCCGGCGGGGCTGGGCGCGCCGATCTACGGCAAGCTCGACGCCGAGATCGCCGCGGCGCTGATGAGCATCAATGCGGTCAAGGGCGTCGAGATCGGCGACGGCTTCGCCGCAGCCGAGCTCTCCGGCGAGGAGAACGCCGACGAGATGCGCGCCGGCAATGACGGCAAGCCGCTGTTCCTGTCGAACCATGCGGGGGGCATTCTGGGCGGCATCTCGACCGGCCAGCCAATCGTGACGCGCTTTGCGGTCAAGCCGACTTCCTCGATCCTCTCGCCGCGCGCCACGGTGAACCGGACCGGCGGCGAGACCGAGATGTTCACCAAGGGCCGGCATGACCCCTGCGTCGGCATCCGCGCCGTGCCGGTCGGCGAAGCCATGGTCGCTTGCGTCCTTGCAGACCAGTTCTTGCGCCACCGTGCCCAGGTCGGCGTGATCGAGCCGCGCTGGCCGTTCGAGGGCTGAGGGGCGTTCGGATACTCTACCGTCATGCTCGCCCCTGTGGCGAGCATCCACGTCTTGAACTCGGGTCTCGATCCGTGACGTGAAGACGTGGATGGCCGGGACAAGCCCGACCATGACGGGCGAGTTAGAGATTTCAGTATCACTGAAAAACTTCACTGCATTCATTGCGAATGAAGCACCGCCGTACTAGCTTCGCTTCATGAAGCTCGACGTCTGGCTCCAGCAAACCAAGACCGCCCGCAGCGCCTTCGCGCGGCAGGTCGGCCTGTCGCCCGCCAGCGTCACGGCGCTCTGCAACGATCCTTCCGCCTGGATCTCCCGCGAGAGCGCCGAGCGTATCGCCGCCGCGACCGGCGGCGCCGTCACCCCCAACGACTTCCTGGGCCTGCAGGGCCCGCGTGAGGCTGCCATGACCGCAAGCAATGTCGCCGAGACCGTCGAAGCCTTCGCGCGCGGCGAGATCGTCATCGTCACCGATGACGACGACCGCGAGAACGAGGGCGACCTGATCGTCGCCGCCTCGCTCTGCACGTCGGAGAAGATGGCCTTCATCATCCGCAACACCTGCGGCATCGTCTGCGCGCCGCTGACCTCCGGCGAAGCGCGCCGCCTGCGGCTCGACCCGATGGTCTCCTCCAACGACGCTCCGCTCGGCACCGCCTTCACCATCACAGTCGACGTCAAGCACGGGCTGACCACCGGCATCTCGGCGGAGCAGCGCACCAACACGGTGCGTGCGCTCGCCAACGGCAATATGGGCGCCGCCGACTTCGTCCGCCCCGGCCATGTCTTCCCGCTGATCGCGAAGGATGGCGGCGTGCTGATGCGTTCGGGCCATACCGAGGCGGCCGTCGATCTCTGCAAGCTTGCCAATCTGCCGCCGGTCGGCGTGATCTGCGAGCTCGCCAATGATGACGGCACGGTGATGAAGGGCGCGCAGATCACCGCCTTCGCCCAGAAGCACAATCTCAAGCAGATCACGGTCGCCGACCTCATCGCCTATCGCCAGGCGCGCGAGAAGCTGGTCGAGCGCGTGCACTCCTTCCCGGTCAAGACCGAGTTCGGCGAGATGACCGGTCATGTCTATGTGACGCCGTTCGACGATACCCAGCATTTCGCCTTCGTCATGGGCAAGCTCGGCGACGGCGAGAAGGTGCCGGCCCGTCTGCACCGCGCCAATGTCGTCGCTGACGTGCTCGGTGGGGCGTCCTCGATCCAGTGCGTGCTGCGCCGCTTCCAGCAGGAGGGCAAGGGCGTGCTGGTCTATCTGCGCGACGGCTCGGCCGGCGTGCCGATCAAGAGCGTCGAGGACGAGGAGGGCTCGGACGCATTGCGCTCGCAGCAATGGCGCGAGGTCGGCCTGGGCGCCCAGATCCTGCGCGATCTCGGCGTCGCCTCGATCGTCAACCTGGCCTCCTCGACCCGCGCCTTCGTCGGCCTCTCCGGCTTCGGCATCGAGATCGCGGAGACCTCGCCGCTGGAGTGAGCGGCGGCGGCCTATAGCAGGCCGATGGTGGTCGTCGCGGCCCAGGCGGCATGGGCGGTGAGCAGCGCCGCGATGGCGACATGCATGCCGGCCTGCTTGCCGGTGCAGAAGCGGGCGATCCGCTGATCCGACAGTAGCAGCGCGACGCAACCGAACCAGGCCAGCGCGACCGTGAAGGCCGCGAGGAAGGCTGATGCCGGCAGGCAGCCGCTGGCGCCGCAGCGCGGCGCGGAGCTGAGGCCGAGGAAGAAGGCGAAGGTCAGCGGGTTGCTCGTCGCGGTCAGCAGGCCGAGCCGCAGGCAGCGGGCGAGGGAGGCCTCTTCGCAAGGCCGGAGCCGGGTGGCCGATGCCTGCGCCGTCCGAAGACTGCCCAAGGCGAGCCAAAGCAGGAGCAGGGTGAAGCCGAGCCCGATGGCGAGCCGCGAGGGGCCGAGCGCGAGGAGCGACGCGGCTCCGGATGCGGCCGCCATCGCCACGAGACCGGCGCCGAGAGCGACACCGAAGGCCGCGGCAGCTGCCTTGGCGCGCGAGGCCGATAGGCCGCATTGGGCAACGACTGCGAAATTCGGGCCGGGCGTAACCGCGATCAGGGCATAGGCGCCCGCCCAGGAGAAGATCACGTCGGGTTGGTCGATCGAGAACATCGAAGCACGCCGCTTGCCGGTACGATGCTCGATTTGAGCTCGTCCCGGGGCGTGCCGCGTCATTCGATCGAAGGGTGCGGACTCACCCCCGCATCAGCGCCATGACATGGGCGGCGGTCGATTTCGACAGGCCTTCGAGATCGTAGCCGCCTTCCAGGATCGAGACGAGCCGTCCGCCGGCATGGCGGTCGGCGATCTCCATCAGCTTCTGCGTCGCCCAGGTGAAGTCGGCTTCCTTCAGGTTGATGTTGGCGAGCGGGTCGCGCCAGTGGGCATCGAAACCGGCCGAGATGATCACCAGATCCGGCCGGAAGTCGTTGAGCCGCGGCAGGATCGCGCTCTCGAAGGCATCGCGGAAGGCGTCAGCGCCGTCGCCGGCGCGAAGCGGTGCGTTGACGATGGTGCCGTGCTCGCCGCGCTCCGAGGGCGCGCCGGTGCCGGGATAGAGCGGCATCTCATGGGTCGAGGCGTAGAGCACGCTGGCGTCGCCCCAGAAGATTTCCTGCGTGCCGTTGCCGTGATGGACGTCCCAGTCGACGATGGCGACGCGCTCGGCGCCATGGGCCTTCTGCGCATGGCGGGCGGCGATGGCGGCGTTGTTGAAGAAGCAGAAGCCCATCGCCTTGTCGCTCTCGGCATGGTGGCCGGGCGGGCGCATGGCGCTGAAAGCGTTGGTCGCGCGCCGGGTCATGACCTCGTCGACGGCGTGGACGGCAGCCCCGACGCCATGGAGTGCGGCCGAAAGCGTACCCGGCGACATGATGGTGTCGGCATCGACCTGGACCATGCCCTCCTGCGGTGCGGCTTCGACGATCGCCTGCGCATAGGCGGCGGGGTGGCAGAGCGCGACCTCTGCGAGCGTGCCTTCGGGGGCATCGACGCGCTGCAGCAGCGCGAATCGCTCATCCTCCAGGGCCTGCTCGACGGCGCGGATGCGGTCGGCGCGCTCGGGGTGGCCCGGCGGCGTGACATGGCGAAGGCTGGAAGGATGGCTGATCAGCAGCGTCGTCACGCGCAAGTCTCCGGTAGTCGCGAAACTTTCCAAACGGGGTAGCCCGCAAGCGTGACCATATTGTCACTGCAATGCAGCAAGACGCCAGTGCGGCGCAGGAACTTCATTGCCTGCAAGACGATTGCGCCGTAAGACCAGCTTGTGTTCGACCCGGGCCGTGTCTCGTCGGGTCACCGTTTTTTAACGATGTATTCATCATAACGAGCACCGTTTTGGTGCCGGCGGTGGACCCCATGAAGCAGACTCTCGTTACGGTGCTCGGCCTGTCGGTGCTTCTCGGCGCCTGCCAGTACAAGAGCGTCCATGCCCCGTCACTGTCGGCGCGCGATGCCGAATACATGGCGCTGGTGCCGAATTTCGAGACGCAGCTCACACATCTGCCTTACGAGATCACGGACCCGACCGGCGAAGAGCCCGGCACGATCGTGGTCGATACCACCGAGAAGTTCCTCTACTTCGTCCTGCCGAACAAGAAGGCGATCCGCTACGGCGTTGCCACCGGCGACGAGGCCTTCGGCTGGACCGGCACCGCGGTGATGCAGCGCAAGGCCGAGTGGCCGCGCTGGACCCCCCCGGCCGAGATGATCGCGCGCTGGCCGCATCTGGCGCCGCGCGCCGGTGGCATGGAAGGCGGGCCGGACAATCCGCTCGGCGCCCGTGCGCTCTATCTCTACCAGAACGGCAAGGACACGCTCTACCGCATCCACGGCACCAACGAGCCGGAGACGATCGGCCGCTCGGCCTCGTCCGGCTGCATCCGGATGCGCAACATCGATGCGATCGACCTCTACAACCGCGCTGCGGTCGGCGGAAAGGTCATCGTCCGCTGACCCGGTGACGCCAAGGCGTCATCTTCAACCCAATTCGACCAATACGATCTCCGGCGGCGCGCCCAGCCGGATCGGCAGCTTGCTGGTGCCGAGCCCGGCCGAGACCACGAGGTCGCGGCCATTTTCCCGGACATGGCCGTAGGCGTAGCGATTGCCGTAGCGCGAGGGCACGATCGGCGACCAGCCGAACAGCCTGACCTGGCCACCATGGGTATGGCCCGAGAGGGTCAACGCGACGCGGGAGGGTACCCGGGCGAAGATGTCGGGCTCGTGTGCCATCAGGATCACCGGCGCATCGTCGCCGATCATGGCGAGCGTGGCCGGCAGGTCGTCGAGGCCGTAGCGCAGCCCGCGCGGGCGGCGGCGCAGGACGAAGGCCTCCTGGTCGCCGAGCCCCGCGATCCAGAGCGGCCCGGCGCTGGTTTCGAGCCTGATCGCGCGGTTCTCCAGGACGGGGATCCCCACCGCTTCGAGCGCGATGGTGGACCGGGTCGGCCCCTTGTGTTCGCGTTGGGCGCGCTCGTCCTGCCACCAGTCGTGATTGCCGAGCACGGCGAAACGGCCGGCGGGCGCCTGCAGGCGGGCGAGCTCGGCGGCCCATTCGGCGGGCGCCGGATCGCCCGGGCGGCGGGCGCGGCTGGCGACGAAATCGCCGACCAGCAAGGCAAGGTCCGGCTTCAGCGCATTGGTCTGCGCGACGATCTCGCGGACGCGCGCGACCGGCATATGCGGGCCGCCGACATGCAGGTCGGTGATCACGGCGAGGCGCAGCTGCCGGCCTTCCGGCCAGCGCACGGGCTTCAGCCGGTAGCGGGTCACGCCCTGACGAGCGGGCTCCCAGGCATAGGCATAACTGCCGAGGCCGAAACTGGACAGAAAAAGACCGGCGAGAGTTTGAAGAACTCTGCGCCGGTCAAGCATTTGGGGTCTCAGTAGGAGGTCGTCGTATCAATCTTCGAAACCGTTGCGCAGGAGCGCCGGAACGTCCCTGTGCTGCGAGGTCAACGCGGCCGGGGTCCAGCGGGTTCCCGCCAGAATGGCAGGAATCGCGATCGGACGAAAGCGCGACGCATAGGCCTCACGTGCGCTGGCATCATGGAAGCTGGCGGAGCGGTGCGCGGGGTGGCGCGGCTTATGCGTCGACATGGTCCTCGGTTTCCAGTTGTGGCGCCGACGGTTCCTGGCCGTCAGCACCGCCAATGTCGCTGCCGATCGGGTCAGGCCGGCGGCGGCATTTTGAAATTGTCGTGACATTTTTCGTGTCACACCGAGGCTTTGGTCAGCTTTGGCACAGTTTCGCGGGGGGAAAGGCCAAAGTCAGCGTTGGCCGCCTTTTCCCGTCATGGTCGGGCTTGTCCCGACCATCCACGTCTTCCTCCATGGCATGCGGTGTCCAAGACGTGGATGCTCGCCACTAGGGCGAGCATGACGGCGTGGTTCCGGGGCTCGCCTTCAGCCCGCCAGCAGGCCTTCGGCCTTCACCCAGTCGAGCGTCTTGGCGAGCGCCCGCTCGTAGCGGTCGAACATCTCGCCGATCTCGGCCTCGGTGATCACCAGCGGCGGGCAGAAGGCGACACGGTCGCCGCCCATGGCGCGCAGGATCAGGCCTTCGTCCTGGGCGAAGGAGACCGATTTGGCGGCGACGGCCTTCTTGGCCTCGAACTGTGCCTTGCTCGCCTTGTCCTTGACGAGCTCGACGCCGCCGATCAGGCCGACGCCGCGGGCTTCGCCGACCAGCGGGTGCTCGGCGAGCTTGCCGAGGCGCTGCAGGAAGGTCGGCGCGACCTTGCGGACATGCTCGATGATCCTGTCGCGCTGGTAGATCTCCAGCGTCTTGACCGCGACGGCGCAGCCGACCGGGTGGCCGGCATAGGTGTTGCCGTGGCCGAAGGTACCGATCTTTCGGCTCTGGTCGACGAGCACCTCATAGACCGGCTCGTTGATCAGCACGGCGCTGAGCGGGAAATAGGCCGAGGTCAGCGCCTTGGCGCAGGAGAGCGTGTCGGCCTTCATCTTGTAGGTGGTGGTGCCGAACATCTCGCCGGTGCGGCCGAAGCCGGTGATGACCTCGTCGGCGATGAACAGGATGTCGTATTTGGCGAGGACCGCGTTGATCGCCTCGAAATAGCCCTCGGGCGGGGTCACCGCGCCGCCGGCGCCCATCACCGGCTCGGCGATGAAGGCGGCGACCGTGTCCGGCCCCTCGCGCTGGATCATCTCGTCGAGCTCGGCGGCGAGACGCGCCGAGAAGTCGAGCTCGCTCTCGCCGGGGTGGGCGAAGCGGTAGTGGTGCGGGCTGGAGGTGTGCAGGATGCCGGGGAGCGGCAGGTCGAAATCGGTGTGATTGGCCGGCAGGCCAGTCAGCGAGGCCGAGGCGACGGTGACGCCGTGATAACCCTTCAGCCGCGAGATGATCTTCTTCTTCTTGGGGCGGCCGAGCGCGTTGTTCATGTACCAGACCAGCTTGACCTGGGTGTCGTTCGCATCCGAGCCGGAGGCGCCGTAGAACACCTTGGAGATCGGAACCGGTGCGATTTCCTTCAGCTTTTCGGCCAGCTCGATCGCCGGGTCGTGGCTGCGGCCGGAGAAGATATGGGTGAAGGGCAGTTTCTTCAGCTGCTCATAGGCGACGTCGCAGAGCTCCTGATTGGAATAGCCGAGCGAGGTGCACCAGAGCCCGGCCATGCCCTCGATATAGTCCTTGCCGGAGACGTCGTAGACATAGACGCCCTTGCCACGCTCCAGCACCAGCGGGCCGACCTCGCGGTGGGTGGCCAGGTTGGTGTAGGGATGGACGAGGGTCTCGATGTCGCGCACGGCGAGGTTGGTCAGCATTCCCGGCTCCCGATGTTTATGCGTGATTTATGCGAGCATAGACCGCGGCCGACGCAAGCGCTGAGCGATTTTCCTGCAGATCGGGGCAGAGTCTGGCGCGGGACGGCCCTTCCTCGCCGCCTCCTGCCAAACTCTCCACCGTCATTCCGGCCGTAGCGAAGCGGAGGGCCGGAATCCATCGTAGAACGCGGCGCCCTTCGATGGATTCCGGAGCTGCGCACCTGCGGCGCTTGTCCGGAATGACGATGAGGGTCGCAGAGCGATTTTCAAACGATTCCAATCATCGCTTGCCAGCCGCCGTGGCGATGCGCATGGTTCCGCGCACTTTCGAGAGAGCCCGATGATCGACCCCGCCCGCATGGTGAACCAGCCGGCCCCCGGCCGCGACTGCGGCAGCTGCACGCTGTGCTGCAAGGTCTATGACGTGCCTGCGGTGGAGAGCGTCGCCGGCAGCTGGTGCAAGCACTGCCTGCCCGGGCGGGGCTGCGGCATCCATGCGACGCGGCCCGATCATTGCCGCGCCTTCTTCTGCCTCTGGATGACCCAGACCTTCCTCGGGCCGGAGTGGAAGCCGGACAAGGCCCGTTTCGTGCTGACCATGGACCCGGCGACGAATTGGCTGTTCGTCCAGCTCGACCCCGGCGCGCCGCAGGCCTGGCGCAAGGAGCCCTATCTCACCCAGCTGCGCCGCTGGGCTGCCGCCGGCAACCGCCCGGTCATCGTCTTCCTCAATAAGTCGGCGACGGCGGTCATGCCGACGCATGATGTGCCGCTTGGCGTGATCGCGGGGGATGAGCGGCTGGTGCTGCGCGAGGAGCTGGCGGGCGGGCGGCCGCGCGTCACCGTGGCGAAGGTCAAGGCCGCGGCGTGAGCGCGCCGGACCGGCCGATGCTGCATCACCTTTCCCTGGGAGTGGCCGATATCGAGCGCGCGACGGCATTCTACGACGCCGTGCTCGCGCCGCTCGGTTACATCCGGGTCTGGAGCGATCTTCGCCCCGGCGAGAGCAATCAGGCCGTCGGCTACGGCGTTGCAGGCGGTGGCGACGGCCTGGCCCTGAAGCATCGCCCGGATGGGCAGCGTCCGCCGGGGCCGGGTTTCCACGTCGCCTTCACAGCGCCCGACCAGGCAGCGGTCGACGAATTCCATCTGATGGGGCTGCAGCATGGCGGGCGCGACAACGGCGCGCCGGGCCTGCGGGAGCATTATGGTCCGCACTATTATGCTGCCTTCGTCATCGATCCCGATGGCCATGCCATCGAGGCCGTGTTCAACGCGGCGGTATGACCAGCCTTGAGCAGGAGATGCCCTTGAGCAAGCGGGCGCGCGATTACGGCCTGATCTGCGGCACGCTGTCGCCGGGACCGCTCAATGCGATCACCGATGTCGCCGGCGTCTCCGTCGGTCATCGCACGATCCGCGACGGCGATATCCGCACCGGCTTCACCGCGGTGCTGCCGCATGGCGGCGATCTCTTCCGCGAGAAGGTCAGGGCCGGCGTCGACGTCATCAACGGCTTCGGCAAGAGCGCCGGGCTGATGCAGCTCGCCGAGCTCGGCCAGATCGAGACGCCGCTCCTGCTCGGCAACACGTTTTCGGTCGCAACCGGGATCGAGGCGCTGGTCGGGCGCGCGCTCGCCGGCAATCCCGAGATCGGCCGCAGCACGGGAACGGTCAATTCCCTCGTGCTCGAATGCAATGACGGCTTCCTCTCCGACATCCGCGCTCGCCGCCTGACGGTCGCCGATGCGGATGCCGCGCTCGATGCGGCCAAAAGCGGGCCGGTCGGGGAGGGCGCGGTCGGCGCCGGCACCGGCATGAGCGCCTTCGGCTTCAAGGGCGGCATCGGCACGGCTTCGCGCCTGATTGAACTCGATGGCCGCAGCTTCACTGTCGGCGTGCTGGTGCAGGCGAATTTCGGCAATGCCGGCGATCTCGTCCTGCCCGACGGACGCCGTCCGGTGCCGCCGGCCGCGAGCCCGGTCCAGCCGCCGGAGCGCGGTTCGGTGATCATCATCCTGGCGACCGACCTGCCATTGGAGAGCCGGCAGCTTACCCGCATCGCGAGGCGTTGTGGCGCGGGGCTGGCGCGGCTCGGCGCCTTCTGGGGCAATGGCAGCGGCGACATCGCCATCGCCTTCTCGACCGCAGGCCGGATCGCGCATTTCGACGAGGCCGACCTCGTCCCGCTGACCGTGCTCAACGAGAACCGGATCGACTTAGCCTTCCGCGCCGCGGCCGAGGCGACGCAGGAGGCAGTACTGAATGCAATGCTGGCGGCGCCGGGGACGGTTGGCCGCGACGGCAACCGCCGGCCGTCGCTGGCGGATTGCTTGTAGGTTCAGGCCTTGGCGATCGGCGGCACGCGATAGCCGCCGCCCGACTTCTCCAGCATCGCCCCGACCGCGATCGCCGTTCGGTCCTCGCCGGACGGGGCGATGATCTGGACGCCGGTCGGCAGGCCGGCCTGCGAGCGGCCGACCGGCGCGCTCAGCGAAGGCAAATCGGCGCCGGTGGCGAGGCTCGCCCAGCACAGGAAGTCGAGATAGGGGCGCTCGACCCCGTCGATGTCGAGCCGGCGGGCGTGGAAATCGGGCAGATGGTCATGCTTTTGTGCCGCGACCGGGGCGGGCGGGCAGAGCAGCACGTCGTAGTTCTGGAAGAAGCGGGCCCATTGCCGCTTCAAAGCGAGGCGGCGCTGGTGGAGCTGCTGATAGAGGCCGGGCGTCATCCTCGCGCCGCGGGCCTGCAGCGCCTGATGCGAGAGATCGCCCGGCGCGAACTTCGCCGCTTGCGCCTGGATGCGGGCGCGCACTTTCGGCGGCAGGCCATAGGCGACGACGGCGTGGTTCAGCAGCGCATAGACCTCATAGGCCTCGCTGAAGCGGAAGCCGGGGCGGGCGGTCTCGTCGACGAGCGCGCCGGCTTCGGCGAGGCGCCGGCCGGCTTCGCGCACAGTGTCCGAGACCTCCTTCGTGACCGGCGCGAATGGCTCCTGCGCCCAGATCGCGACGCGCAGGCCCTTTGCTTCCAGCTTGCGCGGAGCGGGCAAGGCCGCTCCCAAGACGTTGGGATCGCGCGGGCCAGTGAGCACTGGCAGGATTAGCTCGAGATCCTCGGTCGCCCGCGCGATCGGACCGGCGACGACGAGGTCGGCATTGCGCAAGGTGCGCCGCTCCGGTGGCGGCGGGATCAGGCCCCAGGTCGAGACCAGGCCCCAGCTGGTCTTCAGCCCGAAGACGCCGCAGGCCTGTGCCGGCCAGCGGATCGAGGAGCCGAGATCGGAGCCGAGTTCGAAGGCACTCATGCCCGTGGCGACCGCGACCGCCGCCCCGCCCGAGGAGCCACCGGGCGAATAGTCGGGGTTCCACGGATTGTTGGTCACGCCATGGGCGGGGTTGTAGCTCTGGAAATCGCCGGAGAAGACCGGAACCATGGTCTTGCCGAGGATGACCGCGCCGGCAGCGCGCAGGCGGGCGACGGCGGCGGCATCCTCCTCAGGGACACGCTCCTTATAGGCCGGCAGACCACCGGAGGAGGGCAGGCCGGCGACATCGAAGGCGTCCTTGATCGTGATCGGGAGGCCTTCGAGTGGACGCGCCTGCCCTGCCGCGATGCGCCGGTCCGATTCTGCGGCCATCGCCCGCGCGGCGTCGCGATCCTGCGCGACGATGGCGTTGAGGGAGGGGTTCAGCACGTCGATGCGGGCGAAGGTCGCCTCGAGCAGGTCGAGGGCGCTGAAGCGGCGGGCGAGCAGATCGGCGCGCAGGCTCGTGGCGGAGGCGGTCAGGTCGATCGAGGCCATCGGGAAATCCGGCGGAAGGGACTCAAGTCGTAGACCAAGGTCGCTGGTGAGGACAATCAAGCGCGGGACCCCCTCTCCCGGATGGGAGAGGGGTAGGGGTGAGGGACCGCCGCTGATTGTTAGGGTGAAGCGGCGCCGCTGCGACCTCTATCGGATAGGACAGGCCCTCATCCCCGCCCTTCTCCCAGACGGGAGAAGGGTTCCCCGCGTCCCGGCTTTGCTGGCAGAGCCCGCCGATCCAGATCGGCTATCCCGCCTTCCGCCGCTCCATCGTTCTCAGGAAATTCTCGCCGTCCCTGACCCCGAGCTCATAGGCGAAGCGGATACCGTCCCAGTTGCGGATGGTGAACTGGCTGACCGGGATCACCTGCGAGGGCCGGACATAAGTGCGGTTCTGAACCTGCGGCACCTGCGCGAAGGGGCGGGTCAGCAGCACCAAGGTCTGTTCGCCGGCCGCCTCCATCTCGGCCAGCGCCCAGGCGGGCGCGCTGTCGACCAGGCCGCCATCCAGCGCCGCGCGGGCGCCGATGTTCCCTGCTGGCATGAAGGGCGGCACGGCGGCGCTCGCCATCAGCGCATCGACCAGCGCTTCAGGATCGGCGCAATCGGCGATGCGGATCAGATCGGGCCGGAAGCCGAGCTTGCGGCCGATGGTCGGGTGGACCGGCCGGCGCAGGCGCTTTTCGAGCTGGTAGGCGCCGATGCCGATCGTGGTGATCACTGGCAGCGGCCAAAACCGCGGCGGCCGCGAGATCGCGATCAGGAAATCGGCCTGGGCTTTCAGCGCCGCCAGCCGCTCCGGCGTGAACAGGCTCGCGAGCATGCCGCGGTACATCTGTGCGACCGGGAAGAGCCTGCCGCCGCGGCGGAAGGCGGCCCAGTCGACCTCGGACGTGCGGCCGGTGCAGGCCTCACGCAGCATCTCGCGCACGGTGGGGCCGACGCCGAGCGCATTGTAGAGCATGGCGCCAGCCCCGGCGCTGGCGCCGACGATGCGGCGCGGCTTCAGGCCGATCTCAGGCGCGACGGTTTCATAGAAACCGCCCTGCCAGTAGCAGCGATTGCCGCCGCCGGCATAGGCCAGACCGGCGAACATCAGGGCGTGTCGAGGGCGCGGGCGCGCTCGCGCCAGGCCAGCACCAGCCGGTCGAGCTCGGCGAGGTCCTGCGTCGGCAGCTTGCCGAGCGTCTGGGCGACATAATCGCGCTGCGTCGTCATGCCTGCGTCGGCGAGCCGGCGGCCTTCGGGCGTCAGGTGCATGGCATAGGAGCGCCGGTCGCCGACGATGGCGCGGCGCTCGACCAGGCCCGCCTGCACCAGCCGGTCGACCAGGCCGGAGACATTGCCCTTGGTGACGTAGAGCCGCTCGGCGAGCTCGCTCTGGCTGATGCCCTCGCGCTCGGTCAGCGTCGAGAGCAGGTCGAATTGCGGGATGGAGAGGCCGAGCTCGCGGATGCGTGCGGTCATCTGGCCGAGCATGCGCTGATGCAGGCGCATGAAACGGAACCAGACGCGATCCGGCTCGATGGGCTCCGGGGCGGGGATTGGGCGCGGCACTGACAAGGCGTTCATCCCTAGATCGTTTACTTGTAAACTAACTCATCTCCAATCGGGAGGCGAGGGCTTTCGCCCCGAGCCGTCCGCTGGCTATGCTGCCAAAAAGCGAAGCAAGACGACAGGGAGAAACGCATGCTCGGGCTGATGCAGAATTGGCCGCTGCTGATCCACCGGATCATCGATCACGCGGCGATCCAGCATGGCAGCCGCGAAGTCGTCTCCCGCAGCGTCGAAGGGCCGATCCGCCGCACCACCTATGCCGGGATCCGCCAGAGCGCGCTCAGGATCGGCAAAAGGCTGTCGCGCGAGGGCATCCGCCTCGGCGATCGTGTCGCGACGCTCGCCTGGAACACCGACCGGCATCTGGCGCTCTGGTACGGCATCAGCGGCATCGGCGCGATCACCCACACCGTCAATCCGCGGCTGTTCCCGGAGCAGATCGCCCAATTGATCGATCATGCCGAGGACCGGCTGGTCTTCCTCGACCTCACCTTCGTTGCGCTGATGGAAGGCCTGCAGGACAAGCTGCCATCGGTCGAACGCTACATCGTCCTGACCGACGCCGCGCATATGCCGGAGACCTCGCTCCGGAACGCCGTTCCTTACGAGGACTGGCTCGCCGAGACCGATGACGATTTCGCCTGGGCTGCGTTCGACGAGAACACGGCGGCCGGGCTCTGCTACACCTCGGGCACGACCGGCGGGCCCAAAGGCGTGCTTTATTCGCACCGCTCCAACGTGCTGCACGCCATGGGCTGCGCCCAGCCGGACTATATGGGCCTGTCGGCCCGGACCGTCGTCCTGCCGGTGGTGCCGCTCTTCCACGCGAACAGCTGGTCGCTCGCCTTCTCGGCGCCGATGACCGGCGCGAAGCTGGTCATGCCCGGCATGAAGCTCGACGGCGCCTCGCTGCTCGAGCTGCTCAACGGCGAGGGCGTGACGCTGACCGCGGCGGTGCCGACTGTCTGGCTCGGCCTGCTGCAGCACCTGGAAGCAACCGGCGGCAAGCTCGACACCTTGAAGCGGGTGGTGATCGGCGGCTCGGCCTGCCCGCGGGCGATGACCGAGGCGTTCGAGACGAAATACGGCGTCACCGTCGACCATGCCTGGGGAATGACTGAGATGAGCCCGATCGGCTCGTTCTGCTCGATCAAGCCTGTTTATGACGGGCTCGAAGGCGATGCGCTCTATGACCTCAAGGTCAAGCAGGGCCATCCGCAGTTCGGCGTCGAGTTCCGCCTGACCGATGATGACGGCACCGACCTGCCCTGGGACGGCAAGACCTTCGGGCGCTTGAAGGTGCGCGGGCCGGCGGTCGCCGGCGCCTATTACCGGCACGACCAGCCGATCCTGGACGAGCACGGCTTCTTCGACACCGGCGACGTCGCGACCATCGATCCCCATGGCTACATGCAGGTCACTGACCGCTCCAAGGACGTGATCAAGTCGGGCGGCGAGTGGATCTCCTCGATCGAGCTCGAAAACCTCGCCATCGGCCATCCCGATGTGGCGGAAGCGGCGGTGATCGGCGTCTCCCATCCGAAATGGGACGAGCGGCCGCTTCTGGTGATCGTGCCCAAGCCCGGCAGGACGCCAGGCCGCGAGGAGATGCTGGCGTTCATGACTGGCAAGGTCGCGAAATGGTGGCTGCCCGACGATGTCGTGCTGGTCGAGGCGATCCCACACACCGCGACGGGCAAGATCCAGAAGACGGCGCTCAGGGAGATGTTTCGGGAGTATCGGCTGCCGGGGTGAGGGGGCTGCCATGCGCAGATGGCGGGCGACGAACCTTGAAACCGGGCCTTTCGCCGCGGTTATCTAGGTTCTGATCAATCAGCAAGGAATCGTCCGCATGGCCAAGGAATTCGCCGGCAAGCGCGTGATCGTCATGGGCGGCAGCCGCGGCATCGGGCGCTCGATCGCGCTTGGGTTCGCTGCGCAAGGGGCATCGGTCTCGATCTGTGCGCGCAATCCGGGGCCGCTCGACGCGACGCGCCGGGAGATCGAAGCGCTCGGCGTAACCGCGCATGGCTCAAGCGTCGATCTCGCCGACGCCAAGGCGATCGAGGCCTATGTGCCTGAGGCCGTGAAGATCCTCGGAGGCCTGGACATCCTCGTCAACAACGCCTCCGGCTTCGGCCATTCGGATGACGAAGAGGGCTGGGCCGCCTCGCTTACTATCGACATGATGGCGATCGTCCGCGGCAGCCATGCGGCGATCCCACACATGAAGCCGGGTTCGTCGATCGTGAACATCTCCTCGATCTCGGCCCTGCGGGCGTCGTCGCGTTCGGCGCCCTATGGCGCGATCAAGGCGGCGGTGATGCACTACACCGCGAGCCAGGCGAAGATGCTGGCGAAGCAGGGCATAAGGGTGAACGGCGTCGCACCCGGCTCGATCGAGTTCCCCGGCGGGACATGGGAAGACCGGAAGACCTCGAACCCCGAACTCTATCGCTCGACCCTGGCCAGCATTGCCTTCGGCCGGATGGGCAAGCCGGAGGAGGTCGCCGAGGTCGTGCTCTTCCTGGCTTCCGACAAGGCGAGCTGGGTCACCGCTCAGACTATTGTCGTCGATGGCGGGCAGCTCGTAGGGCCCTGATCCGTTCCGGGGGAAGCCGAGGTTCATGCCGACCGCGCATCCTGGTCGTTGACCGCGCCAAGGAGATCACATGGAATTTCTCCTGGTCCTCGCATTTCTCGCGCTGTTCAGCCTGAGCGCGCTGGCAGGCATGGCTTTGCGGAAGCGCCTGCATGAGCGCCATCTGACCAGCGAGAACATGGATTCGATCAGGCTGGTGACCGGGCTGATGGTCACCTTCGCCGCGCTCATCCTCTCCTTGCAATTGTCGACGGCCCGGAATCGCTTCGACGTCACGAGCAGCCACCGTTCCACCTACGCTGCGCGTCTGGCCAATCTCGACCAGTGCCTGCGCCTGTTCAGGGAGACCGCCGATCCGGTCAGGCTGAAGCTGCGGCAATACACGGCCGCCGTGATCGCGAGCACCTGGCCTCGCGAGGCCGCGCCGACGATCGCGGGAATGCCTGACATCGTGGGCATGGCCGTTCGCGGCGAGGATCGGACGTTGTCGCGCTTGATGAGCGAGATCGGGGCCGGCGTGGACACGCTTCCGACCACGGGTCTCGAGAACTCCGCGACGCGCTGCCGTGCAGCCTATGCGGAGGTCTCATCCGCCAGATGGAATGTCATCGAAGATGCGATCGCTCCATCCGGCGACTTCTTCGTCGGCATATTGAGCTTCTGGCTCAGCCTGGTCTTCCTGAGCTTCGGCCTGCAGATTCCGCGCCGGGCGTTGAGTGCCGCGGTCCTCGCGATCGGGGTGCTCTCGGTTTCGAGCGTCATGTTCGTGATCGTCGACCTCAGCCTGCCCTATCAGGGGGTGTTCCATGTCCCGAGCACGGCGATGCGCGAGGCGCTCGCGGATATGGCGCGATAACGCGGCCCCGCCGGCCCGCGCCACGAGGGTCTGAAGACAAACGCGATCCCAAGGGAGGCGCGGGGTCCGGCTGCGGCGGCGTTCCGCCGCCATGTCGAATGTCGATGTCGAGATGTCGAAGCGGCGAAATGCTCGCCGCTGCCGAACCCCGCGCGCGGTTCTCTATAAGATGCCTCGCCGTGCTTTCAGGTCCGGCTGGACCGGGCGTACCCGGACGACGAGGCACCTCCGCCATTCCAGCCCGCAACGGCTGTTCAAGACGGACACCGCTCTCCCGCCCGGCCGCACGATGCCTCGCGACAGCCCCCTTGGTCGGACGGGACGGGGGGAGAATACGACGGGTTTCGGGAGCGGGGATCGATTGGGAATTTGTCCCCGCGGTTTCCCTTCTCCCCTCGGGGGAGAAGGTGGCAGCGCGAAGCGCTGACGGATGAGGGTCCGTCAGGCAGGGCGAGCGGTAAACGCCTCGCCCGGTCGCACTGCCCTCATCCCCCTGCCGGGACCTTCTCCCCCGAGGGGAGAAGGAGGCTTAAAAACTCCACGATCGCCGCGACCAGCGTACCTTCCGCCTCGCGATGCGGGACATGGCCTATCCCGGGCAGGATCAGCGTCTCGCCGCGTCCCTCGGCGATGCGCCAGGGGTGGCGGAGCGAACCGTATTCGTCGCGCTCGCCATGGACGGCGAGGACCGGGCAGCGCACCCCGGCCAGAGGTCCGTCGAGCGTCCAGTCGGCGAAGGCGGGCGAGAGCCAGGTTCCGATCCAGGCATCGAGCACCCAGGGCGTCTTGTCGCCGTGATAGCGCGCCAGCCGGGCGAGGTTGTCCGGGTCCTGAAAATCGTGCTGCGCCACCCTGATCCCGGCGAGCGTCCTCTCCTCGATGAAGGTCTGGGCGGCGATGGTGACGAGGGCCCGGCACCGGCCGGGCCAGTGCGCTGCCGTCTCGATCGCCATGCAGCCGCCGACGCTATGGCCGCAGGCGATGAAATCGCCGATGCCGAACTGCTCGCAGAGTTGCGGAACGACGCTCTGCGCCTCGTCGGCGATGAAATCGAGACCGAGCGCTCCGGGATGCGGATCGGAGCGGCCGAAGCCGAGACGATCATAGGCAACGACGCGCCGGCCGGTCGTCACCGCGAGCTTTTCGGGGAAACTGCGCCAGAGTTCGACTGATCCGAGCGAGTCGTGGAGGAGCAGGATCGGCGTGCGCCGGCTCGCGTCGGCCGCGAATGGCATCCAGCTTCGTGTGAAGAGATGGTTCTCGCCGAGCCGGAGCAGGGCATCCTGTTGGTCGACGGTCGTCACTCGGGCCCGCTCTGCCGGCAATTGTCGAAGGGGCTCATCCTGCCTTCGTCCTTGAGAGGTCCGCAAGGATGCCGGCCGCCCCGTGGGACGGCCGGCTGCGTGCTCAGAACTCGGCCCAGCCGCTGTCGCCGTGCTTGCCGGCATTGGCGACCTTGCGCGGGGCCGGGTTGAAGGCGGTCGCGGCGAGCTGCTGCAGGCGCTGCGGCTCGGCCGCGGGCTTGCGTGCGGTGGCCGGGCGGGCGGCCGAGCGGGCCGGCGCGGCGTGCGGCATGGAAGCGCCGGTGGCGGCATCGCCGCCGGTCTTGAAGGCGGCAACGAGATCGTTGAGCTGCGTGATGCGCTGGTTGAGCGCATTGGCGCTGGCGGCGCTCTGCTCGGAGAGCGCGGCGTTCTGCTGGGTCATCTCGTCCATATGGGCGACGGTCTGGCTCATCTCCTCGATGCCGTTGGCCTGCTCGGCCGCGGCCGAGGAGATGTCGGCGATGGTCGAGGCGACCTTCTGCGACGCCGCCAGGATCTGCGTCAGCGCATCGCCGGCCTGCCGGACCAGCTTGACGCCCTCGCCGACCTCGGCGTTCGAGGAGGAGATCAGCGTCGAGATGTCCTTGGCGGCTTCGCCCGAGCGTTGCGCCAGGGTGCGCACCTCGGAGGCGACGACGGCGAAGCCCTTGCCGGCATCACCCGCCCTGGCGGCCTCGACGGCCGCGTTGAGGGCGAGGAGGTTGGTCTGGAAGGCGATGTCGTCAATCACGCGGGTGATGTCGGAGATCTTCTTCGAGGCGTCCTCGATCCGGGCCATGGCGCTGACCGCCTTGCCGGCGATGGCGCCGCCACCCTCGGCGGCGCGCATCGCCTCCTCGGCGGTGGTTGCCGCCTGGCGCGAGGCCTGGGCGGAAGCCTTGACGGAAGCCGCCAGTTCCTCGGTCGTCGCTGCGCTTTCTTCCAACGAGGAGGCCTGTTCCTCGGTGCGCTTGGAGAGATCGTCGGCGCCGGTCGCGATCTCGCGAGCCGAGAGCCCGACATCGGCGGAGGTGAGCTGGATCGTCTTCACCGTCGAGGACAGGCGCTCGACGGTCTCGTTCACCGCAGCCTTCAGCTCGCCGAAGCGGCCGCGATACTGGGTGGCGATGTCCTGCGTCAGGTCGCCATCGGCGACGCGCTGCAGCACGGCGACGAACTCGGTCGTGGCGCCGTCGACGACGGCGTTGATCTCGTTGATGCCGGCGACCAGCTTCTGCATCTGCTCGTCGGCATCGTCGATCTGCAGCCGGGCCGAGAAATCGCCATCGGCCGCTGCGGCGACGACCTCGCCGACATCGGAGACGACGCGCGACATCGCTTCGGCACGGGCCGCGCGCGTCGCGGCTTCCGCCCGCTCCTGGGCCTCCAGCGCGCGGATCTGCACCAGCTTGTCGCGGAAGAGCAGCAGAGCGCCTGCGACGGCGCCGACCTCGTCATGCCGGCCGGTCTGCGGGATCGGGGTCTCGAGCTCGCCATTGGAGAGCCCGTCGATGCTGGCCTTGATCGCGGCGAGCGGCTTGATGACCCGCGAGACGATCAGGGCGCCGGTGGCGAGCATCAGCATGACCAGCGTGCCGAGCAGCAGGTTGAACGCCCACTGGATCTGACTGACCGTGGCGTTGGTCGCATCGAGGAGCGCGGTAGTGCGGGCCTCGACCAGCCCGAAGAACTCGTCGACCGGTTTCATGATCTCGGCCTTCATCCGGTCGTAGTCGGCCGAAAACAGCAGCTCGCGAGCGAGGTTGAGATCGCGCTCCTTCTTGACGGTGTATTGGCCGCCTGCGTCCGCGAACAGGCCCTTGGCGGCGTTCATCGCGCGTGTTTCGAGGGCGACGAGGCCCTCCGACTTGGCTGCGGCCTGGCCGAGCCTGGCGAATTCCTGGTCGGTGAAGCCAGCTTCCTTCATCGCTGTCAGCAGCGCCTTGGTCTCGCCGGGGCCGCGCGGGCGCACCGCATTGTCGAGGACGAGATCCCAGTAGATCCGGTGCGGCTCGACGGGGCGCGGCTTCTCGCCGCTGCGCATGGCGATGACTTCGAGATATTGCTGCTCGTAGCGCGGGTTGCCGGTGGCGGCGAAGGTCCGGGCCAGCCGCGTCAGGTCGTCCGAGCTCTGCCGGAATTCATCGGCGAGCAGATAGGAATTATAGGCCTGGCGATAGGCGTTGGCCCGGGCACCAACGGCCTGCTGCTGGAAATACCAGGTTGCGATGATCGCCGCGATCAGTGCGGCGAAGAGCCCTGCGATACACAGGAATACCTGCTTGATCGTGAGATTGGCTGCCAGGCGCATATGCGTGTTCCTAGACTGCGTGGGGGTGGCAGGAGCTCGCATGGACGATGGCGCGAGCGAATCCGGGATGAACTGCACGATCATCCGACGAGATGTTGGAGTGATGCTTGCTCGATCGGGCGATGCACCGCCCAATACGATAGGGCGCACGGCCGTGGGGCCATGCTGTACTGTCGGCGATAGGCACAGAGGGAATCCGGGCGCTTATTTTCTAAGCAGATCGTGTGCCAGGATAGTAAATTTTTACTAAAAAGCCGATTGGTGCTGTTGATAATTCAGTTCGATCGGCGGGTGTTGTTGCCTGTCCGATGCAGCGAGGCAGGTCGCGAGCTTGCTGGAATGCTTTTTCTGCAGCTTTAGAGATTTAATATTGATCGAATGCAACCTGACATATGTTTGGGAGCGTCGGGTGTCGCGCCCGTGATGGCGGCTGCGGGCGTAGGGACACGCTTCAGCCTGCTTCAACCTTCAACGCTTCCGAGAGGAAGCTGGCGAGAGCGCGGATCGCCGGCGTCGGCCGGCCGGGAGCGAGATGCAGCGCGATCTCGGAGGCTGGCAGGGCAGGCAGGCCCTCCGCTTCGCCGAGCAGGCGCAATCCCTCGCGCGCCGTGCCGGCCTTGACCACGGTGAGAGCCGCGCCGGCGGCGGCGATCGCCTCGACCGCGCCGATGCTGGAGGAGGAGAACAGGATGCGCCAGGGCCGGCCGGCCTCGTTCAGCGCGGCGAGCGCCCATTCCCGATACATGTTCGGCGCCTTCAGCAGGGCGAGCGGCAACGGCCCCGAGGGCGGAAAGTCATGGCGGTCGGACCAGGCCCAGGCGGTGCGTTCGCTGCGCAGCACCTCGCCGCTGCCGTCGCCGGCTTTCTGCGTCGCCAGCACGAGATCAAAGGCCTCGCCCAGGCTGCCGATCAGGTCGCGGGTGAAGCCGGTGGTGACCTCGAGCTCGACCTCGGGATGCGAGCGGGCGAAACGGGCGAGCGTCTCGGGCAGGACGATGGTGGCATAATCGTCCATCACCGCGAGCCGGACCCGGCCGGAGACGCTTTGTGCCCGGACGACGTCGAGCGCCTCGTCATGCAGGGCGACAATGCGGCGCGCATAGGACAGGAAATCCTCGCCGGCGCGGGTGAGCAGCACCTCCTGCGGCGAGCGCTGCAGCAGAGTCTGGCCGGCGATCTCCTCGAGCTTTCGCACCTGCGTTGAGATCGTCGACTGCGTGCGGTTGAGCGCCGCCGCGGCGCGGGTGAAGGAGCGCAGCTCCGCGATGGTGACGAAGGTCCGCAGCAGGTCGATGTCGATATTGCGCAGTGCGGTCACGTCCTGCATTCCCCTCAGCCCTCATCCTGAGGAGCGATCGCAGATCGCGTCTCGAAGGATGATCCAGGAAGACTCCTGAGCTTTCTGAAGCATCCTTCGAGACGCAGCCTCTGGCTGCTCCTCAGGATGAGGGCTCAGGTGTTTCAACTGTCTTCGCGCCCGCAGCATGGACAGCGCCGATGGTCAAAATCGAATAATTCAATTTTGTCTGGCCGTGCGCCGCCGCTAGCTATAGGGCGAGCCCTTCTGTTCGGATGTAGCGTCAACGAGGTCAAGCATGCCGAGGCTGAGATCCGCCACCACCACCCATGGCCGCAACATGGCCGGCGCCCGCGGCCTCTGGCGCGCCACCGGCATGAAGGACAGCGATTTCGGCAAGCCGATCATCGCGGTGGTGAACTCCTTCACCCAGTTCGTGCCGGGCCATGTCCACCTCAAGGATCTCGGCCAGCTCGTCGCGCGCGAGATCGAGAAGGCCGGCGGTGTCGCCAAGGAATTCAACACCATCGCGGTCGATGACGGCATCGCCATGGGCCATGACGGCATGCTCTATTCGCTGCCCTCGCGCGAGCTGATCGCCGACAGCGTCGAATACATGGTCAACGCCCATTGCGCCGACGCGATGGTCTGCATCTCCAATTGCGACAAGATCACGCCCGGCATGCTGATGGCGTCGATGCGCCTGAACATCCCGACCGTGTTCGTCTCGGGCGGGCCGATGGAGGCCGGCAAGTTCATCGCCGAGGGCGTACTGAAGAAGGTCGACCTGGTCGACGCCATGGTCGCCGCTGCGGACAGCAAGTACTCGGACAGCGAAGTCGAGGTGATCGAGCGCTCGGCCTGCCCGACCTGCGGCTCCTGCTCGGGCATGTTCACCGCCAACTCGATGAACTGCCTGACCGAGGCGCTCGGCCTCGCGCTCCCCGGCAACGGCTCGACGCTGGCGACCCATGCCGACCGCAAGCGCCTGTTCGTTGAGGCCGGGCACCTGATCGTCGACATCGCCAAGCGCTATTACGAGCAGGACGACGAGAGCGTGCTGCCGCGCAATGTCGCGAGCTTCAAGGCCTTCGAGAACGCGATGACGCTCGACATCTCGATGGGCGGCTCGACCAACACGGTGCTGCATCTGCTGGCGGCGGCGCATGAGGCCGAAATCGACTTCACCATGGCCGATATCGACCGGCTCTCGCGCAATGTGCCGGTGCTGTGCAAGGTCGCGCCGGCCGTCGCCAACGTCCACATGGAAGACGTCCACCGTGCCGGCGGCATCATGGCGATCCTGGGCGAGCTCGACCGTGCCGGCCTGATCGACACCTCGCTGCCGACTGTGCACAGCGCGACGATGGGCGAGGCGCTCGAGCGCTGGGACATCAGGCAGACGCAGAGCGAGGCGGTGCGCTCCTTCTACAGCGCCGCGCCCGGCGGCGTGCCGACGCAGACCGCCTTCAGCCAGGACCGGCGCTATGAGGAGCTCGACCTCGATCGCGAAAAGGGTGTCATCCGCGAGAAGGCGCATGCGCATTCGCAGGATGGCGGCCTCGCCGTGCTCTACGGCAACATCGCGCTCGACGGCTGCATCGTTAAGACCGCCGGCGTCGATGCCTCGATCCTGACCTTCTCGGGCACGGCGGTGATCTTCGAGAGCCAGGACGCGGCGGTCGAGGGCATCCTGAACCGCAAGGTCAAGGAAGGCGACATCGTCCTCATCCGCTATGAGGGGCCGCGCGGCGGGCCGGGCATGCAGGAGATGCTCTATCCGACGAGCTATCTGAAGTCGAAGGGGCTGGGCAAAGCCTGCGCGCTCGTCACCGACGGGCGCTTCTCCGGCGGTTCGTCGGGCCTCTCGATCGGCCATGTCTCGCCTGAGGCAGCGGAAGGCGGCGCGATCGGCCTGGTCGAAAGCGGCGACGTGATCGAGATCGACATCCCCAAGCGCAGCATCGTCCTCAAGGTCTCCGACGAGGAGCTGGCGCGCCGGCGCGCCGCGATGGATGCCAAGGGCAAGGATGGCTGGAAGCCGGCGGCACCGCGCAAGCGCAAGGTCTCGACGGCGCTGAAGGCCTATGCGGCGCTGGCGACCAGCGCGGCGAAGGGGGCGGTGCGCGCCATCGACTGAGCTGAGACAAAGCCAGCGGAGGCCCGGGCATGAGCGAGCTCTGGGGCGTCGTGGCCGCGGCGGCGTCGAGCGCGCTTGGCGGAACCTCCATCGCCGCGACCCGCTATCTCGTCGGCCATCTCGATCCCCTCGCGATCGGCTCCTTCCGCTTCGGCATCGGCTGCCTGATGCTCGCGCCGGTCGCCCTCCTGGGCGGCCAGCGCTGGCCGGATCGCAGCGACTGGCTCCAGACCGCCGGGCTGGGGCTGCTGTTCTTCGCGCTCTTCCCGATCCTGTTCAACGCCTCGCTGATCTATACGAGCAGCGCGCGCGGGGCGTTGGCGCTCTCGACCCTGCCGCTCTTGTCGCTGGTCGTCGGCGCGGCGCTCGGCCAGGAGCGATTGACGGTGCGGAAAACCGCCGGCGTGCTGGTCGCCATGGCAGGCGTCGGCTTTGCACTGCTTGCAGGTCTCAGCCGGGCGCCGCCGCAGGCCTGGCGCGGCGATCTCCTGATGATCACGGCGGCGCTCTGCATGGCGCTTTACGGCATCTGGTCGAAGCCGGTGATCCGCCGTTGCGGCCCGATCCCGTTCACGACCGTCGCGATGGCGGTCGGCGCTGCGGCGCTGATCCTGATCTCGGCGCTGCGGGGCAGCTTCGATGCGGTGGCGCAATTTGCCGTCCCGCAATGGTCGGCAGCGCTTTATCTCGGCGTGATCGGCGCCGCCCTGACCTTCTATCTCTGGGCCTTTGCGCTTGGACGGGCGTCGGCGACCAGCGTCGCGGTCACCGTCACCGTCAACCCGGTCACGGCCTCGCTGGTGGCCGCTCTCGTGCTGAACGAGCCGATCGGCTGGAACCTCGCGGTCGGGGTTGTCGTCGTCGGGATCGGCATTTGGCTCGCGACCACGGAGGGGCGCAGCGCCGCATCCGGCGGCGGCTGAGAGGACCCCACGTCACATCTTCGCCATGGATCGTCCGGACAAAAGCCGCATCGACAAATCGACGCCAGCGCGGCCCGGCGCTGGCGCGCGGATTCTGGAGGTGGCCCCTTGCCGGCGTTCCTGATCGCAGCCCTGCTCTGGCTCGGGCTTCTCTCGTCGTCGATCGCGCAGGCGCCGCCGGTCACCCTCTCCGACAATGCCGAATCGATCGCGGTGGTGGTCGGCAACAAGAGCTACAAGCAGACCAGTACGGTCGACTTCGCCCATAACGACGCCGAGGCGATCAGGGCTTACCTCACAGGCACGCTCGGCTTCCGCGAGCAGAACGTCTTCCTGTTGAAGGATGCGACGCTCGGCGAGCTCACGCAGATGTTCGGCAGCGAGGCCAATCCGCAAGGCGGCAAGCTCTGGCGCAGCGCGGTCGAGGGCCGCTCCAACGTCTTCGTCTATTATTCCGGCCATGGCGTGCCGGATCTCGCCACCCGCCAGCCCTTCCTGCTGCCGCAGGACGGCAATCCCAATGCCAGCGAGAGCGGCTATGCCGTGCAGACCCTCTACCGCAATCTCGAGCTCGTTCGGCAGAAGATCGGTTCGCAGCGGCAACTGATCGTGATGATCGATGCCTGCTTCACCGGCGAGACCGGCCGCAAGGGCGAAAGCCTGCTCGCGGTCTCGGCACCCGGCTTCACGCCTGCGAAGCCGCGTACCGGCGGCGGCATCGTCAAGCTGGTCGCGACCTCCGGCACGACGCCAGCGAACTGGGACGAAGGCCAGAAGCTCGGCCTGTTCACCAGCCGCTTCCTGATGGGCGCCGCCGGGCTGGCGCGGCCGGCCGGCGCGCCCGAGACCGGGCCGCTCGCCTGGTCCGACCTGCAACGCTATCTCAAGGACAGCGTCGAGGCGGCGGCGCGGCGCGACAGCGGCCGCGAGCAGGCGCCGGAGATCGACCTGGCTTCGATCGCCCTGCCGGTGGCGCAGCCGGTGCCGGCGGTGGCGCGCGCCGTTGCTTTGGCGCGGGACGAGGCCAACTGGCAGCGGGCCAAGGCGGCCGGCGAGCGCAGCGCGCTCGAGGCCTATGTGGCGCGCTGCGGCGAGGCCTGCGGCTATCGCGAGGCGGCAATGGCGCTGCTGCTCGACAAGCGCCGCAGCGGCGAAGCCGCAACCGACGAACAGAACTGGGTCAGGCTCGGCGGCTCCGGCCGCTATGAGGACTATCTCAAGGGCTGCGGCACGGTCTGCGCCTATCGCTCCCTGGCGGAAGGCTATCTCGGGCGGACCGGCGCCTCGCGCGATCCGCGCGTGCAGGAGTGCGACGAGCTCGCCGGCGACCCCGCTGATCCCGATCGGCGCGAGGGCGTTAAGGGCGTGAAATTCGCGCGGATCGATGCCCGTGCCGCGATCGCGGCCTGCAGGCAGGCGGCGGAGCAGCAGCCGCAGATCAGGCGGCTCTCCTATCAGCTCGGCCGCGCCTATGACAAAGCCGAGCGCTACAAGGATGCGCTCGCGGCTTACGACAGGGCGGCCGATGCCGGCAGCGCCGCGGCGATGAACAATCTCGGCGCGCTCTACGAGAACGGCCAGGGCAGCAAGGTCGAGCTGCAGAAGGCCTTTGCGCTCTATGAGCAGGCTGCCGGAACCGGCAACGCCATCGCGATGAGCAATGTCGGGCGCATGCTGCAATATGGCCGCGGCCGGCCGCGCGACGAGGCTGCGTCGCTACGCTGGTATCAGAAGGCGGCGGAAGCGGGCGACGCCTTCTCGATCGCCAAGCTGGTGCCGGCCTATCTCGAAGGCCGGCCGGGTTTCCCGAAGAATCCGCAGAAGGGTTTCGACCTGTTCCGCCAGGCCGCCGACAAGGGCGATCCGATCGCGATGGTCTCGATGGCGACGCTGATCGACAACGGATTCGGCTCCTTCTTTCCCGGCACGGGCTCGCTGCAGATGCTGATGAAGGCGCTGGCGAAGGGCGAGGCCGGCGCCGCCGCGATCTCTGCCAGCGACGTCTCCGAGCAGAAGCTGAAGCCGGACACGGTGCGGGCCTTGCAACGGGCGGCGCAGAAGGCCGATCATTACAGCGGCGCGATCGATGGCCGCTTCAACCCCGTCTTTGTACGGGCGCTGGATGGCTATGCGCGGTCGCTGGAGCAGGAGCATTAGAACCCGGCCGTGAGCGGTTTGCTGCGTAGCCTTCTCGTTGTCGGGCTGCTTGTCACTGGAGGCGGCGCCGCGCGCGCCGATGCGCTGTCGACCTGGCTCGACAACGTCGCCGCCTGCTCGGGCAAGCGCGACCTCTCGCTGGCCGTGGTCGGCTTCGATACCGGCCAGCAGGTCTTGTCGCGTACGCAGGCCGACGAGGTCAGGCTGGCGATCGAGAGCCGCCTGCAGAGCGAGGGGCGGGTGAGGCTGGCGGCGAGCGGCGATGTCGTCCGCATCAAGACGCTGCGCGACAGCCTCAACCTGCAGAAGCCGGGCGAGGCCGAGGCGCAGATCCGCCGAGCGTTCGACGGCGATGCCAGCGTGTTCTTCGCCGAGCCGTCGCGGCAGGAGGACAAGGCGAGCTTCCGCCTGCAGGCCATCGCCAAGACGGGCGACTGCAAGGCGACGAGCGCGCCCATCGAGATCGCGATCCGGACCAAGCCGGGCGTGGTCGATGTCGACCAGGTGATGAGCCGGGCGGTCGAGAACCTGGTGCGCGCCGCGCCCGAGCTGAAACGGGTCGACATCTGCCCCTTCGCCGCGGCGAGCGGCTACAGCGCCTGCAGCGCTGCGCTGGGGGAACGGCTGCTGCTGGCACTCGATGCCGAGTCGCGCTCGGACGACCGCGTGCTGCGCTCACGGCCGCTGGAGATCCGCAAGGCCGCGCCCGGGCAATGTGCTGCTTCCAGTGGCGAGGTGACGACGCGTGGCCGCTTCGCCAGGGATCGCGATGGCCAGAGCTGGATGGAGCTCGAATTCCGCCGCGGTGATGCCGTGCTGGCGCCGACCGGACGCAATCGCATTCCGGTCGAGGGGCTGGGCTGCGACCCGGCGGTCAGGCCTTTCCTCGAACATGTCGCCGCCACCGCCGGCTCGGACCGGGCGCGGCTTGCCCTGCTGCCGGCGGCTTCGCCCTTTATGAAAGGGCGGCGGCTCGACGTCCGCATCGAAGGCAAGGCGGGCATGAAACTCTATTGCTGGGTGCTGGATTCGGACGGCACCGCCTCCGTCGTGCTGCCGGTACGGGGCGAGGAGAACAAGAGCGTGTTGCGCGCCGGTGGCCAGTCCTACCCCTATGGTTTCGGGCTGACCGACATCGTGCTCGACGCCGCCTTCGAGAACCTGTTCGCCTGCTTCGGCATGGAGGCGGACTTGCCGGCGGCGCTGCGCCAGCGCTGGCTCAAGGCGGCGCCGAGTGCGAGCGACGATGCGGCGACGCTGTCGCCCGACGAGGTGCTCGACCTGATCGAGAAGCTGCGCGCCGTGCCGGGTGTGGTCGAGGCGACGGCGCCCATCGTCGTGCGCTAGCGCGAGCGCTTGCCTTCCTCCCTCTGCTCCGCCACCTAAGAGAGATGCACCGTCGTCTCGTCTTCGAGGAGCCGATCTCGCGCGCGGCGATCTGGAGCCGGCGGCTGGCGCTGTTCGGGTTGACGGTCGTCGTCCTCGCCGTGCTGATCTTCCGCCTCGGCCAGCCCTCGCTCGAGCGGCTGGCGCCGATCGCCGGCGCTTACGTCTTCGTTCTGCTGGCCTTCCTGCTGGCGCTCGCCGCCTTCGTGCGGATCTGGCAGGAGGGGCATCGTGGCATCGGCATTGCCGTGCAAGCCTTCCTGCTCTGCCTGCTGCTGCTGGCTCCCGTCGCCTATGGCGGCTTCCAGCTGGCGACGCTGCCGTTCCTCGCCGACGTCTCGACCGATATCGACGAGCCGCCGGCCTTCAGCCGCTCGCGCGTGGCTCTGACGGCGCGCGAAGGGCGGGTGCCACCCGATGTCCCGGCCGAGCGCCGCAAGGCGCAGCGCCAGGGCTATCCGAAGGCGGTGCCGATCGTGCTCGAACTGCCGGCCGAGGTAGCCTACGACATCGCCCGCAAGGCCTGCGTCACCCTTGGCTGGCAGGTGCTCGAAGGGGCGGCTCCGGGCGGGCGCAGCGGGGCAGGGCGCCTCGATGCGGTGGCGCGCTCGCGCGTGCTGCGTCTCGTCGACGACATCACCATCCGCATCCGGCCACGTGCCGACGGCAGCCGCATCGACATCCGCTCGGCCTCGCGGCTGGGCGGCTTCGATTTCGGTGCCAACGCCAGGCGTATCGCGGCGTTCGAGGAAGAGGTGAAGCTCCTGGTGGAGCTTCGGTAAGCGCTCACGCCAGCCGGTAGCGGCTCGCCAGCAGCGGCGCTCCGTCATCACAGAGCACGACGCCGCGCTCGACCAGATCCTCAAGCTGCGCCAGCACCGAGAGCGAGGCGGCGCCGAGCAGGCGGGGCGGGAGTTCCTGATAGATCGGCGGCACCATCTCGGCGATCGTCTCGTCGCCGGCCTGCAGGCGGCTGAGGATCGCCGCCTCGCGCAGGCGCCGATGCTGCACCAGCCCGCGCAGGAAGCGCTGCGGCTCGCGCACCGGGCCGCCATGCCCAGGCCAGTAAAGCCGGTCCTCGCGGCCGCGCAGCTTCTCGATCGAGGCCATGTAGGCGACCATCGAGCCGTCGGGCGGGGCGACGATCGTGGTCGACCAGGCCATGACATGATCGCCCGAGAACAGCGTGGTCTCCTCGGGCAGGGCGAAGGCGAGATGATTGGCGGTGTGGCCGGGCGTTTCCAGCGCCTGCAGCGTCCAGCCTGGACCGGAGACCGCGTCGCCCTCGGCCATGACGAGATCGGGTGCATAGTCCCGGTCGGCGGAGGCGTCGAGCGGGTTGATCTCGCCCAGCACCAGCTCGCGCGCCGGCCGATGCAGGCCGCAGCCGACGATGCGTGCGCCGGTCGCCGCTTTCAGGGCGCGTGCGGCCGGAGAATGGTCGCGATGGGTGTGGGTGATGACGATGTCGGTGACGGTCTCGCCGGCGATCGCGGCGAGCAGACGCTCGACATGGCCGGGATCGTCCGGGCCGGGGTCGATGATCGCGATGCGGCCACGGCCGACGATATAGCTGCAGGTGCCGGTGAAGGTCATCGGCCCGCCATTGCCGGCGATCAGGCGGCGCACCAGCGGCGAGAGTTGCACCAGTTCGCCGGAGGCAGCGCCGGGGTCGCGGTCGAAGTCGAGCGGCTCGTCGGTCTCTGGAGTGGGGCTGGTCATCTGCACATCCGGAAGCGGGCATGATCACCGGCTTGTCGGCCGGCGGGCCATTTCCTATAGACGAACGAGCCGGGCGTCGACGGCGCTCGAAGAAGAAGGACAAGATCCGATGGCCGAGACGCTGCCACTGCCTGCCACCTCCATGGTCAACGCGGCCCTGCCGGCCCCGCGCAGCCAGGTCCTGCGCAATGTCGCGCTCGCCGTCGTCGGCAGCCTGCTGATCATCGCCGCCGCCAAGGTCAAGGTGCCGTTCTGGCCGGTGCCGATGACGCTGCAGACGTTGGCCGTGCTCGGTCTCGGTGCCGCCTATGGCGCTCGCCTCGGCGCCGCGACCGTCGCGCTCTACATCGCCTATGGCCTGTTCGGCCTGCCGGTCTTCACCAACACCCCGCCGGTCGCCGTCGGCCCGCTCTATCTGCTCGGACCGACCGGCGGCTTCCTGATCGGCTTCGTCGCCGCCGCCGCGATCGCCGGCTGGGCCGGTTCGCGCGGTGCTTCGTTCCTGCGCCTTGCCGGCGGCGTGGTGCTGGCCGAAATCGTACTGATGGCACTGGGCTTCGGCTGGCTGGCGCTCGGCGCGCAGATGGCGAGCGGGGCGACCGGCATCGGCTTCGCCAAGGCCTGGGCTGCCGGCGTGCAGCCTTTCCTGCTCGGCGATCTGATCAAGGCGGCCCTGGCCGCGAGCCTGGTCGGCGCCGGCTGGTCGGTGCTGAAGCGCCGCGGCTGAGCCGAACGGCACCATAGAATCAGAAAGCCGGGGCTCTGCCCCGGCTTTTTTGTTGCCTGCGCCATCTCTTGGGAGGTCAGCCCGCCGGCTTCTGGCCGGTGCAGACCTTCTTCACCGGCTGCAGGAACATGTCGAGCTCCATCATGTTGCCGCAGCGGTCGCAGCCGGCGAGCAGCGTCGTGAGGCCGAGTACGGCAATGAGGCGGAAGGCGGATTTCATGCGAGCGCGGCTCCAGATTGCGGCGCGAGCATAGCGAAGCGGCCCGCTGCGCGCCACTGCACGGCTCCCGTGGAATAGCGCGTGACATCCTGACCGGGCGACAGGGATTTCTTGGCTTCTACCCAGACTTGCATGCGAGACGCTGCGGCGAGGTCGCTTGTTCGTGCGCATCCAGATCTGGCAAGAAAGTGAACACCTGTTCACAGTAATCGATGTTGTTTACCGATTGTAAAGCCCAGCAGCCGCACTCTTTTGGATGATTTCTCAACTGCGGATCGGTTGCCGGGGGGCACGCGATGCGTGAAATCGGCTTCGGCCTGATATTCAGCCTAGCCATGGCTTTGGCCGCTTTCCTCGTTGCGGCCTGGCCGGTTCCGGGGCAGCCGATCGCGGCCTTTTTTCCCAACGGTACCTCCCAGCCGGAGATGGCGCGCGCCGTCGCCGAGGCGGGCGGCAGCATCCTCCAGCTCGACGCCGGGGCCGCAATCGCGTTCAGCGTCGGCGACGGCCGCGACTATGCCGCCTCCCTCTATCGGGCCGGCGCCTGGCTCGTCATCGACGGTTCACTGGCTCAATCCTGCATCCGCCAGGCGAGGAGCCTTGCAAATGGGTGAAGTCGAGCGGCTCCGGACGCGATTTGCCAGGGTGCTGATCGCGATCCTGTGGGCCAATGTCGTCCTGCTCCTGGTCGGAACTCCGTCTGGCGGGCCGGCGCAGTCGAACCTCACCGCGACGGGCGTGGCATTGGCGATCCTGGGAACCCTCGCCTGGCGGATCGACCGGATCGGCTGGATCACGCGCCAGGTCTCCAGCGTGGTGCTGGTCGGCCAGGTCATGCTGCTGGTCTACGCCTTTGGCGGGCACCCCTATCAAGCCGACCTGCACATGTATTTCTTCGCGATGTTGGCGGTGCTGGTCGGCTGGCTGGACTGGCGCATCTTCGTGCCGGCGACGCTCGCCATTACCGCTCACCACCTCGTCCTGAGCGCCGTCAATTCGCTGGGCGTGTTCCCCGGCGGCGGCGATCTGCGCCGCGCTTTGCTGCACGGCGCGATCGTGGCAGTCCAGGCGATAGCCCTGAGCTGGATCGTCTGGTCGCTGCGGCAGGCGGTGGAGGCATCCGAGCGGGAGCGGAGCGAGGCGCTGGCGGCGCGTTCCATCGCCGATGAGGCGCGCCGGGACGTTGCCGAGACGACGGCGCGGGCGGCGCATGAGCGGCGGCGCATCCTGCATGACCTCGCCAACGAGTTCGAGCGCAAGATCGCCGGCATCGCGCGGGCGGTGATCGCCTCGATCGCCTCGCTCAGAGCCGCATCCGTGCAGATGCGGACCGGCGCGGAGGAGGTGTCCCAGCGTTCCGTCGCCGCATCGCAGGCATCGCGCTCTTCGTCCTCGAACGTCGTCGCCATCACCGAGGCGACCTCGGAGCTCGCAAGCTCCTTCATCGAGGTCGACCGCCAGGTGAATGAAGCGGCCCGGCTCGTCGGCGACACCACGCAGCAGGCGCTGACCGTGCTCGACCGGGTCGGCGATCTCTCGCGCAAGGTGCACGAGATCGGCAACGTCACCCATGTGATCTCGACCATCGCGCGCCACACCAACCTGCTGGCGCTGAACGCCTCGATCGAGGCCGCCAGGATCGGCAATATGGGCGGCGGTTTCGCCGTGGTCGCGCACGAGATCAAGGGCCTGGCCGACGAGACCTGGCGGGCGACCGAGCAGATCCAGAGCCAGATCGACGCGATCGGCCTTTCTGGCGCCGATGCGATCAGCGCGATCGACGCGATGACGGCGACGATCGACACGCTCAACCAGATTTCGATCGCGGTGGCGGCGGTGGTGGAGAAGCAGAACGTGGCGACGGCGGGGATCGCCGAGAATGTCCGGCGCGCTGCCGACGAGACGGTCACGGCCGGCGGGCATATCGACATCGTCAGCCGCGTCGCCGAGGAGACCGGCGAGGCGGCGAATCATGTGGCGGATTCGGCCGATGTGCTGTCGCTCCAGTCGGCCGATCTCGACAGCGAAGTCGCCGATTTCCTCGGCCGGATCCGGGCCGCTTGAGGCGCCGCTTTCGGCTGGGGCGCGGCGGCATCGGAGCGGGACGGGCAGTCCTCCGGAGCGTCGGAACCCGGCCACGCTTTTCAAAGCTGCGGTGGTCCTGTCCGGAAACGGAAAAAGCCCCGAAGGGCTGTTTTCGCAAAATCTTGAATTATCTCGGGAAATTTTGGTCGGAGTGGCAGGATTTGAACCTGCGACCCCCTCGTCCCGAACGAGGTGCTCTACCAGGCTGAGCCACACTCCGATCAACTGGTGGCCGGCTTATAGCCAGCCGCTCGCCGCAGCGCAACAGCCAAGGAGATGGGTTGGACGATCTTTTTCCGCAAAGGCCCTGAGTGCGCGCGGCGCTGCGCAGATGCCGACCCGGGGACCGGCGATCCGCTGTTGCACGCCGCGGCGGCGCGCTCTAGAAGGCAGCGCAGATTGGGGCGTCGCCAAGCGGTAAGGCAGCGGTTTTTGGTACCGCCATTCCCAGGTTCGAATCCTGGCGCCCCAGCCATTTTCTCATAAAACGCTGATTTTCAAGCGGTTTTTCTGCCTCTACCGGCTCGGCAATGCGATTTGCCCACCCGGTTGCATCGCCAGTACAGATATGAGGTTCTAACACACTGGGCGAGTTTAGCTTTTCGCGGTCGTTTTCCAGAACCGTTCCAACTCGATTGTGGAAGCGCTTCAACCCCAGTCTACGCCCGGTAGAGGAGGCGGCCGATGGCCCAGGGCGGACACCCGGCATGTCCGCTTCCTAGCCGTTCAATTTGGTTACAGGCAGCGCGGGCGGTCTCTGATCTGATTTCCAAACCAACTTATGCGGTCGAACATCCATATCGCGCATCCGACGGAAGCAAGTTGCTCCCGAGTCGCTTTCCGATCGTCGAAAATCGGGCTCGCGGTTCGAGGAGACAGATCGTCTTGCGTCGGCGCCCGGGCCGATGCGGCATTTATCCCATCGCGGAAGTGAAACCCACACAAAGTCGCCTTAGTGCGACGACGTAGGGGTTGCGCGCCAAAAAGCTGGCTTCGCCGAAGTAGATCGGAATTTCGGGTAATTCCGGCAAGCCGATCACAGTAACCGTGTTTTCGGTACTATCCATGCACCAAGCGGGGATGATCGCGTAGCCGAGCCCGGTCTCGACGCAGCGCTTCACGCTCGAACTGCCGGAGGTCGAGATCGCAATCTCCATCTCCGATCCGTCCGGGCGCAGATAGTCGATGGCGAGGTTGCGCAGCAGCTGGCCGGGCTCATAGGTCACGAAGGGGCGGCCCTTTGCCCATTCCCGGATCGCGCCCGGTGCCGGCGCCGCTCCCCAGGCGGTCGGGAAGACCAGCGCCGGCCGATAGGTGCAGACCAGATGCTGCGGCACGTTTGGGTCGCCGAAATAGCGCTCGGTGATGCACAGGTCGAGGCTGCCATCCTTGATCATCTCCGGCAGAGCGGTGTCGCGCTCATAGGCGAGGATCTCGACCTGCGGGAAGAGCTCGCGGAACCGGGCCAGGATCGGCGGCAGCAGATAATAGAAGATCGCCTGCGGCAGGCCGATGCGCAGCACCGGCCGCTCCTTGTCGAGCGTGCGGTCGAGCCTTGCCAGCACCGTGTCAAGCTCCGGCAGCAGCAGCTTGTAGAGGCTGCGCCCACGCGGTGTCAGCGTCACCGTCTTGGCGCCCTGCTCGGACAGGACGAGGCGCTCCTCCAGCACCTGCTCGAGTCGGCGGACATGGTTCGCGGCCGACTGGTAGCTCATCCCCAGCTTGCGTGCCGCGGCCGAATAGGAGCCGTCGCGCGCGACGATGAAGAAGGTCTGTATCAGCGTCAGATTGGCTTCGCGCATGGTTCGTTCCGCGGCGGGGAGCCCCACTCTTATCCATAGGCGGCCCGTTTCCGCCACTTGCAAACAATGGTGCAAGTCGGGGTGGATCATTTGGATCGACCCGAAAGGCCAAGCGAACGAGGTTCGCGCATCGCTTTTCAGGACGCCCGTCGCCTCGCATGGCTCGCTCTCCTTCCCTCCATGTCGCTGTGATCGGCGCCGGAATCGTCGGCGCCGCCGCCGCGCATTTCCTGGCGGCCGCCGGGGCGCGGGTGACGCTACTCGACGCTTCCGGTCCGGCCGCCGGAGCGACTGGGGCTTCGGATGGCGCAGTCTCGGTCGCGAGCAAGAAGCCCGGGCCGATGATGGATCTCGCCCGCCACGCCCGCGCCTTCTATGGAAGCTGCGAGGCCGATGGATTGCTGCGCGGCTTGTTCCATCGCCGTTCGACCTTTCTGGTCGCCCGCACGCCGCTCGAAGCTAAGCTCGTCGCCGAGCACGGCGTCGATCTCGCCGCAGCTGGCGAGCGCGTGCTCGATGTCGACCGGCCGACGCTGCTCAACCGCATTCCCGGCCTTGGCGACGGTGTCTGTTTCGCCCTCGAAATCCCCGATGACGGGCATGCACTCGGCTACGAGATCACCCAGCGCCTGCTGCAGAGGAGCAGCGTCACGGTTCGGCGCAACACACACGTCTCCGAGATCGTCATGCGGGCCGGACAGGCCGTCGGCGTCGCGGTCAGGGGCGAAATGCTGGCGGCCGATGCCGTGCTGGTCGCGGCCGGAATTGGCTCAGTCGGCCTGCTCGGGCTCGGCGACATCCTGATCCCGCGCAAGGGCCAGATGGTGGTGACCGACCGCGCCGCCGCCGGTCGGCCGGCGATCGACGGGCATCTGATGGCGGCCTCTTATCTTGCCGCCAAGCGCGGCATCGTCCGTGACAACGCCCATATCGGTCTCGTCATCGATCCCCTGGTCACCGGCCAGTTCCTGATCGGCGGCAGCCGCGAGGACCATCGCTCCGACCAGACGACCGACGCCGTGACGATTTCGGCGATCTTGCGCGATGCGCTCGATCTCTACCCGCCGCTCCGCGAGCGCCGCGTGCTGCGAACCTTCGCCGGCGTCCGCACCGCATCGCGCGACGGCCTGCCTATCATCGGCCCGCACCCGCATTTCGGCGGCGTCACGGTCGCCACCGGCTTCGAGGGCGACGGCATCTGCCTTGGCCCGTTCATGGGCGCTTGCGCTGCCCGGATGATCCTCGGCGAGGCCCCGGGCGTCGATCTTTCCCTGCTCGCGCCGCAGCGCTTCGCCGCCGTCGAGGCCCTGGCATGAATCCCTGCTTCTATTGGATCGACCGCCCGGTTTTCTTCCGGCCGGGCGAGACCATCGCCGCCGCATTGCTGCGCGCCGGTATCGCCGATCTCGGCGCCGAGGGCAGCACCGTGCGCGGACGCGTCTTCTGCGGGATCGGCGCCTGCCAGGCCTGCGTCGTCGCGGTCGCGGGTGAGGGCGCTGTCGAGGCCTGTCTGACTCCGGCGCGCCCGGGAATGCGCCTCGCTCCGCCGCCCAGCCTCGGACAGCGCCATGAGTGAGCAGGCCATGACTGAGTTGCCGGTTCTTGTCGTCGGAGGCGGGCCTGCGGGGGTCGCTGCGGCCGTGACCCTGGCGGAAGCCAGTCTGCGGGTCCTGCTGATCGAGCAGCGCGACCGGCTTGGCGGCGCCATCCATCGTCAGCCGGCACCCGGTGCGCCACAGATCTGGAGAGGTCCGGCTCGGCATCGGCGCAACTGGACCGAGCTGACGTCCCGCTTGGAACGGGTCGCGGCACGGATCGAGCTGCGGACATCCAGCGTTTTCCTCGGCGTCGATGGCGCAGGGCGGTTCCTCTTCGAGGATTGCCGGGTCAGTCAGGTCTTTGCGCGCCGTGTCCGGGCAGCGATCGTCGCGGTGGGCGCGATCGAGAGGATCCGCCCGTTCGAAGGCTGGGAACTGCCGGGCGTGATGAGCGCTGGTGGCGCCCAGATCCTGCTCAAGGAGACGGGCCGGCCGCCCGAAGGCCCGATCGTCGTTGCTGGCAGCGGGCCGCTGCTGCTTGCCGTCGCGGCGCAGCTAGCCCGCGCCGGCAATCCGCCGCTGGCGGTTCTGGAGCGCGGAAATCCCTGGCGCCGGCCGAAGGCCCTGGCCAGCCTGATGACGGCTGGGCCGCAGCTCGCCGAGGCGGCTGCCTATGGAACGGTGCTCGCCTTGAAACGCGTGCCTTATCGCATTGAAAGCGAGGTGCTCGGCGTCACCGAGACAGGGCAGGGGCTGACGATCCGCGTCCGGCTCGGCAAGGTCGAACGCCTGCTGCAGGCCCGCCACCTGCTGGTCCATGACGGGCTCGAACCGAACCGCATCGGCATCCCCTTGCCGGCTCCGGAGGCGGACGTCCCGGTCTTCCTCGCCGGGGACGGTCGCGAGATTCACGGCGCCGATGCGGCTATGCTCGATGGCCAGCGCGCTGCCGCCGCAGTGCTTGCGAGCTTAGGGCGCACGGCACCCGTTGCAGCGCTGGAAACAGCGCTCGGCAAGGCGCGCGCTTTCCAGCGCGATCTTGCCGAAGCGCTGCGCAGTCCGCCCACGCTCCCGTCGCCCGAAACCATGATCTGCCGCTGCGAGGGGCGTCGCTATGCCGATTTCACGGCGCTGCCGGCCGACGCCTCAGCCCGGGAAATCCGGCTGATGGGTCGCTTCGGGCTGGGTGCCTGCCAAGCGCGCTTCTGCGGCCCGATGCTGGCGGAACTGCGGGGCGAGCCACTGTCCTCGGCTTCGCCGCCGCGCTGGCCGCTGCGGCCGGTTTCTCTCGCCGCGCTCGCCAATTTCTCGATGGATCAAACGGAGACCTAGAGCCGTGAATGGCACTCTCGCAAAATCGTTCAGAAATCGCGCCCGGCCGATGATCGACGTCTTCAACCCCTTTTCCAGTGCGAGCGTCGGCAAGGTCGAGGCCGCCGATGAGGTCGCGGTCGCCGATGCGCTGCGTGCGGCCCGCAAGGCCTGGCGCGCCTTCCGCTTCAGCACGCCGGCCGAGCGCAAGGGCCTGCTTCACCGCCTCGCCGAGCTGCTCGCCGAGGATGCCGAAGGGATGGCGCTGATCATCTGCGCCGAGGTCGGCAAGACCATTGCGGAAGCGCGCAACGAGGTCCGCCGCGCCCAGAACACGCTGCGCCTCAGCGGCGATGCGATCACCGTGCTGCATGGCGAGGTGCTGCCGACGGCGATCGTGGCGGGCACCCCGAGCAAGCTTGCCGCGATCACCTATGAACCGGCCGGCGTCGTCGGCGCGATCACGCCCTTCAACTACCCGCTCAACCTGCTCTGCCACAAGCTCGGCCCCGCCATCGCTGCCGGCAATGCCGTTGTCGCCAAGCCGTCGCCGAAGGCTCCGCTCGCAGCCAATCGCCTCGGCGAGCTCGCGGCCGAGGCGGGCTTCCCGGAGGGGTTGTTCAGCGTGGTTCATGGCGGGGCCGAGGTCGCCGCCATGATCGCCAGCGGCGATATCGACCTGCTGAGCTTTACCGGCGGGCCTGGCGCGGGCCTCGCGCTTAAGAACGCCTCCGGCCTCGTGCGCTGCCTGATGGAGCTCGGTGGCAACGACCCTCTGATCGTGATGCCGGATGCCGATCTCGACCGTGCCGCGCAGACCGCGATAGCGCATCGCTTCGAGATCGCCGGCCAGAGCTGCGCCGCGGTGAAGCGCCTCTATCTGCATGAGGAGATCCGGGGCACGATGATCGAGCGCATTGCGGCGCGGATCGGGGATGTCCGCACCGGCGATCCCGCCGACGAGGCGACCGTGATGGGTACGCTCATCGACGAGCCCGCGGCGGCGGAGGTCGAGCGGCGGGTCAAGCTCGCCGTTGCGCAGGGCGCCAAGCTGGTCGCAGGTGGTCGTCGCCGGGGAACGGTGTTTGCGCCGACCCTGCTCGACGATGTCCCGGCGGAAGCCGAGCTCGTTCGCAGCGAGACCTTCGGCCCGGTGCTGGCGGTGCGGCGGTTCAGCGATCCCGACCAGGTGATCGGCGAGGTCAGCGACAGCCCCTACGGGCTGCAGGCCGGCGTCTTCACCAACGATCATGCGCTGGTGAAGCGCTTCTCGCGCGAGCTGCGGGTCGGCGGCGTGATGATCAATGAAGGCCCGGATTTCCGCGCCGAGAACGTCCCCTTCGGCGGCATCAAGTCCAGTGGGCTCGGCCGCGAAGGCATCCACATGACCTTGCGCGAAATGAGCGAGACCAAGGTCGTCATCGACTGATTGAGAGGGAAGAGAAAGCCATGATCGATTCAGAGCTGCGCCGGCGCCTCTCCGGCGTCTTCACCGCCCTCGTCACCCCGTTCCGCGACGGCGCGGTCGACGTGCCCGCCCTCGAGCGCCTGATCGCAGTCCAGCTTGCTGCGGGTGTCGTCGGCCTGGTGCCGGTCGGGACCACAGGCGAGGCCGCTACCCTGTCCGATGAGGAGGCCGACGAGGTCATCCGCATCACGGTCGTCGCCGCCAAGGGCCGCGCCTTCGTCATGGCCGGCACCGGCTCGAACGCGACCGCTCTTGCCGTCGCCAAGGCGAAGCGCGCGGAGGCGCTCGGAGCCAACGGCATCCTCGTCGTCACGCCCTATTACAACAAGCCTTCGCAGGATGGGCTGTTCGCGCATTTCGCGGCCGTTGCGGAAGCCGTGACCATCCCGATCATGCTCTACAGCGTGCCCGGGCGGACCGGCGTCGAGATCGCTCCGGCGACGGCGGCGCGGCTGGCCAAGGCCTATCCCAATATCGTCGGGATCAAGGAGGCCGGCGGCAGGACCGAGCGGATCACCGAGCTGCGGCGGGCGCTCGGCGAGGATTTCGTCATCCATTCCGGCGATGACGGGCTGACCCTGCCATTCCTCGCGGTCGGCGCCGATGGCGTCACCAGCGTCGCCTCGAACCTGCTGCCGCGGGAGATCGTGGCTCTGTGCGCCGCCTGGGGCAAGGGCGAGACGCGCGAGGCGCGCCGTCTCCATCAGGCTCTGTTCGATGTCACCGGCCACCTTTTCATCGAGAGCAACCCGGTGCCGGTCAAGACGGCCCTGGCGCACAGCGGCGCGATTTCGGCCGAGGTGCGCGCTCCGCTCGCGCCGCTCCGGCCTGAGAACCTGAAAGCGCTCGAAGCCAGCCTGGCGGCCTTCGAAAGCGCCCGGAACATATAAGAAAACCGGTAGGCGAGCGGCCTACTCTCGCATTGTTTGCGGAGGTGCCTTCCTTAGGCTCCTCCGATAACCCGGCAAGCCGGGGGCAAGACCGAAGATCATCGGCAAGGGAACGGAGGCAATTATCGTGAAGAAGATCATCAGTGCCATTTTTGCGGCCGGCCTGGGGCTGGCGGCATTCCAGTCGCCGGTTCAGGCGCAGGACAGCATCGAAGCCGTGCGTTCGCGCGGCGTGCTCCGCATTCCCGGCATCATCAACGAGGACCCGTATTTCAACAAGGATCCGCGCACCGGCGAATGGCGCGGCTTCGCCATCGAGATGGCGCGCGACATCGCCAAGACGCTCGGCGTCAAGCTGGAAGTGGTGGAGTCGAGCTGGCCGAACTCGATCCTCGACGTGCAGAGCGGCAAGGTCGACCTTGCGCTCGGCGTAACCGCGACGCCGCAGCGCGCCATGTCGGTGGCCTTCTCGGCGCCGACCTATTTCAACAGCTTCGTCATCGTCTCACCGAAGCCGGAGCTGTCCAAGCTGAGCTGGGCCGAGCTCAACGACCCCAAATATACCTTCGCGGTCGATCTCGGCTCCTCGCAGGACCTGATCGCCCAGCAATATCTGCCCAAGGCCAAGATGCTGCGCTTCAAGACGCGCGACGAGGCGATCGTCGCCGTCGTCAGCGGCAAGGCGGATGGCCTCGTCAACACCATGCTCAACGGGCTGGTGATGACCAAGAAGGCCAACGGTATCGGCAAGGTGATGGTGCCGAGCCCGGTTCTCTCGACGCCTTCGGTCGTCGCGCTGAACTGGAAGGGTGACGAGAAGTGGCGCTCCTTCATCTCGGCCTGGGCCGAGTACAACCGCCGCATCGGCAACAACCAAACCTGGATCGTCAACAGCCTGGCGCCGTTCGGCATCACGCTCGACGACATGCCGGAAGGTTTTGGCTTCGGCGGTTGAAGCATAGGGCGGCCCGAAAAGGGCCGCCCTCCAAGGAAGGCTAGCAAGACATGTATACTTGGAGCTTCGCCCCGATCATCCAGGCCAGCGATCTCTTCCTGTGGGGGGCGTGGATCACCGTCCTCTACACGGTGGGCTCGATCGCGATCGGCCTGGTCCTCGGCCTCGCCGTCTGCTTCGCCAGGCTCTCGGGCATCGGGCCGCTGAACTGGTTCGCGCAGGGCTTCCAGGAGCTGTTTCGCTGCACGCCCCTGCTGGTCCAACTGCTCTGGATCTATTACGCGCTGCCGCTGCTGCTCGGCTTCGACATGCCCAACTGGGCGGCGGCGCTGCTGACGCTCTCTCTCTACGCGGCGGCGTTCTATGCCGAGGTCTTCCGCGGCGGCATCGTTTCGATCGACAAGGGCCAGTTCGAGGCCGGCGCGGCGATCGGCATGTCCGGCTGGCAGGTGATGCGACGCATCATATTGCCCCAGGCCATCCGCCGGATGATGCCGGCTTTCATCAACCAGTCGGTCACCCAGTTCAAGAACACCTCGCTGGTCTCGGTGATCTCGGTCGCGGACCTGACCTACATGGCTAGCATCGTGAACGGCCAGACCTATCGGCCGCTCGAATCTTACACGGTCGTCGCAGTGCTCTACTTCGTCATTCTCTTCCCGATGATGAAGTTCGCCGACTACATCGAATACCGCATGCGCCGCGGCAACTGAGCGAGAGCGCCCATGACCTCCGTTTCACCCGCACCTGCTTCCCCGGCATCGGCTTCTCCCCAGAACGCCTCCGACATCGTGCTCGAGGCCCGCGGCATCACCAAATGCTTCGGCGCGCTGACCGTGCTCCACGGCATCGATCTTGCCCTCAAGGCCGGCGAGGTCGTCTCGATCATCGGCCCTTCGGGCTCCGGCAAGTCGACCTTCATCCGCTGCATGAACATGCTGGAGAAGCCGGATGCCGGCGAGATCCTCTTCCGCAACCGCCGCGTCGGCGAGAAATATCGCGGCAGCGGCGATCTGCTCGGGCAGGGCGAATTGCGTCGCCATGTCGGCATGGTCTTCCAGCACTTCAACCTGTTTCCGCACATGAGCGTGCTGGAGAACGTGATCGAGGGCCCGGTGATCGTGCAGCGGAAGTCGCGCGCCGAGGCCGTCGAGATCGCGATGGACTACATCGCCAAGGTCGGCCTTGCTGAGAAGCGCGACGCCCGGCCGGACCAGCTCTCGGGAGGTCAGAAGCAGCGCGTCGCCATTGCCCGGGCGCTCGCCATGCAGCCGGACGCCCTTCTGCTCGACGAGGTTACCAGCGCGCTCGATCCCGAACTCGTCGGCGAAGTGCTCGGCGTGGTCCGCGATCTCGCCAACCAGGGCATGACCATGGTCATCGTCACCCACGAGATCTCCTTCGCTGCCGATGTCTCCGACCGGGTCGTGTTCATGGAGAACGGCCGTATCGTGGCACAGGGCTCGCCCGAGACCATCCTGCGCCGCCCCGACAATGAGCGCCTCAAGGCGTTCCTCTCGCGCTTCCATGGCTGAGCCCGTGCGACAGGCCGAGCATCCGTTCAAGGTCGTCATCGTCGGCGCCGGCCGCGTCGGCTCGGCGTTGGCGCTGCTCCTGAAGGAGGCACCGGAGTTCGAGGTCATCCTCGTCGACCCAACCGAGCCGGCCCGCCGCAGGAGCGAGGAACTCGGTCTGCCGATGGCGGAGGTCGATCCAGGCAATAGCGCTCTGTTCGACCGCCTCCTGGCGCAATCGCAGGCCGTCGTCGCGGCCCTGCCGGCCTCGGCGACGCCGATGGTCGCCGCCGCCGCGCGCCGCAGCGGCATTCATTATCTCGATCTCGGCGACGATACCGCCGGCCTCGATGCCGTTCGCAATGAAGCCGGCATGGCCGCCGGCTGCTTCATCCCGCAATGCGGCATTGCGCCGGGGCTCGTCTCGCAGCTGGTGCTCGATCTGGTCTCCCGGACCTCGGGGTCGGCCGAGGTCGATGTCCGCATCGGCACCTTGCCGCGCGAGCCGGCCAATCGGCTCGGCTACGGGCTGACCTGGGATGTCGATGCCCTGCTGCGCGAATACATCCAGCCCTCGACGGCGCTGGTCGACGGCAGGCGTGCCAGCCTGCCGGCCCTCAGCGATCTCCGCCGCTTGCGCCTCGGCGGGCGCGACTATGAGGACTTCGTTTCCGGCAATATTCCGGCGAGCCTGTGCGCGCGCCTGGAAGGCGAGGTCGCCCGGCTGACCTCACGCACGATCCGCTATCCCGGCCATCTCGACTATATGCGCTTCCTGCTCGACGACCTGAAATTGCGCGGCAGGATCGACCTCCTGCGCAACCTCTTCCTCAACGCGCTGCCGGAGATCGTCGACGATCACCTGCTGGTCTCGATCAGCGCGACCTCCCGGCAGGATGGGCGCAGCGTCGAGGAGCAGTTCACCCGCGAGGTCGTCCCGGCGCAGATCGGCGGCAGCACGGTCAGCGCGATGCGCCGCACCGCCGCCGTCCATGTCGCGGCGGTGCTCGATCTCTTGCGTACCGGCGTGATCGGCGCGCCAGGTCTCTGCGCACAGGAAGAGATTCCATTCTCTGCACTGAGCGCCAACCGCTTCCTCTCCTGGTTCTTCGCGGCTGGTGCGGAGGAGGGCGGGTTGACGAATCCGAGGAGCGCGGCATGACCAACGGCACGGACAGATCGCGCGCGCAGGCGGGGACGGTCGGGGATCTCGGCATCGGCATCCTGATGCTCGACACGCATTTCCGTCGGCTTCCGGGCGACATCGGCAATGCCAGGAGCTGGTCCACCCCGGTGCAGTTCCGCGTCGTGCGCGGCGCCGACCCAGCCGCGATCGTGCATGGCCGGCCGGGGGATTTCCTGCAGCCCTTCATCGATGCGGCGCTCGATCTCGTCTCCTGTGGGGTGCGCGGCATCACCACGAGTTGCGGCTTCCTCGCCCTGTTGCAGAAGGAACTCGCGGCGGCGCTCCCCGTACCGGTCGCGACCAGCAGCCTGCTGCAGGCGCCGCTGATCGAGGCGATGCTGCCGGCCGGGCAGCAGGTCGGGATCCTGACCTTCGCGCCCGAGGCCTTGAGTGCCCGTCATCTCGCTGCCGTCGGCGTGCGGACGGATACGCCGATCGAGGGTCTGGCGCCGGACAGCCTGTTCCGCCAGGTCTATGGCGCCAAGGGCGGCGTCTCCGATTTCGCAACGCTGGAGCAGGAGGTCGTCGAGGCGGCGCTCGCTCTGGTCGACAAGCATCCGAATGTCGGGGCGATCCTGTGCGAATGCACCAATCTGCCGCCGCATTCGGCTGCCATCGCCAGGGCGACGGGGCGTCCGGTCTTCGACATCATCGGCTTCGTCGAGTGGTTCGGGCACGCGATATCCCCGCCGAATTTCCGATGAGATTTCGCGAAGAGCGCGGCCTAGCTTGCGCCCTAGAGACAAGGTCGTGTGCGATTGAGGTGCTCGTCGCACGGAGGGACTAGGCGTATTCCTCGGGGAAGGTCGGGCCGCCTCGCCCGGATTCGCGAAAATCTCCCCTCCGATCTGTTCATTGCGCCAACCGACTATTCTGCAAGCCGATACGTGACCTATTTCAGTAGCGGGCGAGAGCGGGCGCTACCGACGTCGACGGAGAAGGACCGCTTTCGGGCGAAGCGCCAACGTCCGCTCCTGGCGCGGTCCGACAGCATAAGGGTGGCGCGTGCAAACGCGTAGGTCAGGGGCGATCAGCCTACAAGGTGAAGGCGATCGCTTGCCCAGGATGCGATAACCGGCCGGCCGACAGACAGCCCATCCGATTCCCCGCTCGGCCGGCAGGCGATGAGCATACCTCCATGCGCCGGCTGGAGATGGTACTCGGTCATTGAGCCGCGGTGAACGATCCGTGATACCGTCGCCAGCACGGCATCGACACCCGGCTCGGCGCCCGCCGTCGCGGGAGCGATGCGGATCGCTTCGGGGCGCAGGCACAGAACGACGGTCTCACGGTCTGCGGCCGCACGCGCGGTCATCAGGATGCCGCTCTGCGTCGTCGCCAGCGGCCCGTGCGGACCTGACTGCGTGACCTTGCCTTCGAACAGGTTCGACACGCCGATGAACTGCGCGACGAAGCGCGTCGCCGGCCGATCGTAGATCTCGCCAGGTGGCGCATATTGCTCGATGCGGCCGTTGTTCATCACGGCGATCCGGTCGGACATGGTCAGGGCCTCTTCCTGATCATGCGTCACCATCAACGTGGTGATGCCGATCCGCCGCTGCAGATCCTTGATCTGGATCTGCATCTCTTCGCGCAGCTTGCGGTCGAGCGCCGCGAAGGGCTCGTCGAGCAGCAGAATCTGCGGCTCGATCGCCAGCGCCCGTGCCAGCGCGACGCGCTGCTGCTGGCCGCCTGACAATTCGTGCGGATAGCGCTCGGCGAAGCGCGAGAGCTGCACCATGGCCAGCGCCTCATCGACCAGCGCGCGGTTGCGGCGCCGGTCCTTGCTGCGCATTTCGAGCCCGAAGGCGACGTTGCCCGCCACGGTCATGTGCGGGAAGAGCGCATAGTTCTGAAACAGAACGCCAACATTGCGGTGATGGACCGGGACGCCGGTGACGTCCCGCTCGCCGAACCGAATCCTGCCGGTGCTCGGTGTGATCAGGCCGGCGATCATGCGCAGCGTCGTCGTCTTGCCGCAGCCCGAGGGCCCGAGCAGCGAGATCAGCTGTCCAGGTTCCACATCGAGATCGACGCCGTCGACCACCGCCGCCGCGCCGTAGGTCTTGCTCAGGCCCGAGAGGCCAAGCGCGACGGCAGCCATGCGCTGGCTGCCGGGAACCATCATGTTCATGCGGAGAAGATGCGGTTGGCGCTCTCGGTCCAGGCCGCGCGCTGCTTGTTGATATGGGTCCAGTCCGGCATGAACAGGCTAAGCTCGTCCATACGCTTGTCCGGATAGGCGACGTATTTCTGCGCCTGAGCCGAGAGCTCGACGCCGGAGACCGGCGGCGACACCAGCGCGAATTCGGCGAGCTCCTTCTGCACCTGCTTTGAGAGCATCCGGTTCATGAAGGCGGCACCCAGATCCTGGTTCGGCCCGCCCTTGACCAACACCTGGCAGTTCACGCCTGCGAAGCAGCCCTCTTTGAGGAAGACCATGTCGATCGGCGCGCCCTTGGCGGTGTAGGGGTAGATGAACTTGGAGTAGTCGATGCCGCCGAGTATGGCCTGGCCCTGGGCGATCTCGTTGGCCGCCTCGACGCCGGAGGTGTAGACGTTTTGGATATTGGGCTTGAGCTCGGCGAGTTTGGGCCAGATCTTGTCGACCTCGTACTGTGCTTCCGCGAAGGGCTTGCCCGTCACGATCGCCGCAGTGGCGATCAGGAAGAACAGCCCCGAGGTGTTCTGCCAGCTGTTGAGCTTGATGCCGTTCTTGTAGCGCGGATCCCAGAGTTCGGCGAAGCTGGTCGGCGCCTTCCCAGAGGTGTTGCGATACATGGTGCCGATCGAGATGCCGAGGCCGGTGCTGTAGCCGTTCTCGTAGTTGAAGCGCGGGAACAGGTTGGCCATGTTCGGCATCTTCTCGACCGGCAGCGGCGCGATCAGATCCTCGCCCTTGCAGATCGGCACGGCGAGGTCGTCGACGAACATCACGGTATATTTCGGGTTCGATTTCGTCGCCCGCATCTTGGAGATGTTGGGCAGGGTGAAGCCCTCTTCGGCCAGAACCTTGCAGCCGAAATCCTTCTCGAAGGCCGGGATCACCTGCTTGCGGATGAATTCGCCCTGGGCGCCGCCCCAGATGCCGATGACGATCTCCTTGCCCTGCGCCCAGGAGTTGCGGGTCATCAGTATCGGCGCGGCGATGGCCGTCGCCGTGGCGGCGATGAAGCGGCGGCGCGTCGGAGCGAAGCGGGTCGACAGGGATGCGGCTGAAACTTCGGTCATGATTTGTCCCCTTGTTCGCGTGTCTTAGGCATGAGGTTCAACCAGCGACGATGCGCTGCATCTTCAGGCCGAGGGCGCGTTCGACGACGAGCAGCAAAGCGAGTGAGAAGGCGACCATCAGCGCCGAAATCGCGGCGACGCTCGGGTCGAAGGAGCGCTCGATGAAGACGTGGATCTGCAGCGGCAGCGTGAAATTGCGCGCATCCGCTAGCCACATCGCCATGGCGTAGTCGTCGAACGAGGTGATGAAGGCGAAGACGCAGCCGGCCAAGATGCCGCCGCGGATTTGCGGCAAGGTGACTCTGCGAAAGGTGGTGAACTGTCCGGCGCCCAGCGTGCGTGCGGCGTCCTCCGTCGAGGGAACGACCAGCAACAGCGCGCCCGAGACGGTGCGCACGAGATAGGGCAGGCAGATCACCGTATGGCCTGCGAGAATCTGCAGGAATGAGTCGTTCGAGCCGAGCCGCGAGGCGAACTGCAGCAGCGCGACGCCCGTCACCAGAACCGGAAAGACGATCGGCGACAGGATCAACGCAAAGACGAGGCTGCGGCCCGGAAAGCGGAAGCGCGTCAGCCCAATCGCGCAGGGAACGCCAAGGAGCACGGTGAGCGCGGTCACCAGCACGGCTAGCTTGAAGCTGAACAGGAAGGTCGTCTGGAATTCCGCATCGGCCAGAACCTGCGCGTACCAATTCAGCGTGAAGCCGCGCGGCGGGAACGAGACGAACATGCTGTCCGAGATCGAAACCGCGATCGGGATCAGCATCGGTGCCAGGATGGCGGCCGAGAGCAGGGCGCAGCAGAGCGCCAGCGCGATCGGGATACGCGGGTTCTCCGGGTTCATCGGGCTGCTCCGGCGCCGGCCCAGCGTGCGAAGCGGTGCTCGAACAGGCGCAGCAGCACGAGATTGACGAGGAGCGTCACGATCAGCAGCACCGTCGCCAGCGCGGCGCCGAAGGGCCAGTCGTTCACCGAGAGCACCTGCTGCTGCACCAGCGTACCCAGCATCGAGGCGAAATTGCCGCCGAGGATCTGCGGCGTGACATAGGACGCAGCTGTCAGCGAGAAGACGAGCGTGACGCCGACGGCTAGGCCCGGGAGGCTGAGCGGCACGGTGACGCGCCAGAACACCGCCCGCCAATCGGCGCCGAGCGTGCGTGCCGCATCCTCTACCCCGAGATCGATCTTGCCGATGGCTCCGGCGATCGGCAGCACTAGGAAGGGCAGGAAGACATGGGCTGACGCGATGATCACCGCCCATTCGGTGTAGAGCAGTGCCGGCGGCGACTGGGCGATGCCGAGGTTCTGCAACAGCCAATTCAGGAAGCCCTGCTTGGCGAGGATAAGCTTCCAGCCATAGGCGCGCACGACGACGAGGACGAGCAGCGGCGAGATGACGGTGAACATCACCAGCCGCGACCAGAACGCCGAGCCGCGCGCCATGACGTAGGCTAGTGGATAGGCGATCGGAATGCAGATCAGGCTGGTGATCACGGCGATGCGCAAGGTCCGGACCAGCACGATCCAGTACAGGTTCGAGCGGAACAGCCTGGCGTAGTTCTCAGTGGTGAGGCCCGGAACCGCGACGCCCTGATCCATATGCGCAGTTACGCTGTAGCCGACCATCTGGGCGATCGGCACGACGAAGCAGGCGAGCAGGAAGATGACGGCGGGCGCGACAAGGATCGCGCCGCTCGACAGCACAAAGCGCCGGTGCGGACCGTTTGCGACTAGCAGAGCCTGCGCCGGCGCAGCAGCCCGATCCTGCACCGCCGCACTCATTCGGCGAGGCCGAGCAGGCGGGCGGGGTTGCGCTTGGTAAGAAGCGCGATCTCGTCGATGCCGAAGTTGAGATCGAGCAAGGTGCTGATCAGGAGGCGCATGCCCTCGACCGGCGTCGGGCCTGAGCCGATGCCGTAATCGGTGCCCAGCACGATCTGGTCGAGGCCGATCTGGCGCAACTGGCGGGCCCAGGGCACGACGCCGGAAAATTGCGGCGCATTGGCGATGCCGGCGATCTCGTCGGCATATTCGCGCTCGATATAGTAGTTGGTCCGTGGCAGGCCGCGATGGAACATCCAGTCCGAGCAGCAGCCTTCGAGGAAGACGCCGCGCGCGGCAAGGTTCTTCTGCTGGTCGAGACCGAGCAGCGCCCGCGCCGGATGAGCGACGACCATGCGGCGGATGCCGAAGCGCTCGGCGAGGTCGGCGAGCCGCATCACCTCCTCGGGCGAGACATGGCCAGTGTTCATGTAGATGTCGGGATGCTCTGCGATGAGCGTGAGGATTTCCTCGAGTTCCGCCGGGACGGGATCGACCAGCGGAATGCGAATGGCGCGCGACAGCTCCTCCTCGGCGAAGCGGGGATAGAGATCCTTGAAGGGCACCGGCCGGCCATCGACCATCGCGCCTTCGCGGCTCGCCATGTGATGGGTGCAATGCGCGCCGAAATGCACGAATCTGGCGCCGGCCCCGTAATAGAGCGCCGTCTTGACCGCGCGCGGGTTCATCCCGCCCTGCGCCGAGGTCAGGATAATGCCGCCGAAGATGTCGATGTCCGGCACCGCTCGGCCGGCCAGCCAGGCCGTTCCGCAGCTGTTGCCGAGGGTGTGATCGTAGAACACGACGCCGGCCATGCCAGCCGCCTTGGCCTGCTGCGCGATCTGGAACGGGTCGACACGGCCCGGGCACGAGGTCAGCCAGGGGCCGCTGTGGATATGCGTGTCGATGGTGCCGACGAGAAGTTCGTCGGGCAGCTCGATGGTGCGGCGCACGGGCTCTCGCTCCGCCACCGGCATCCGCTCATAGCAATTCATTTCAAGAAACGATCTCTTCTTGCGACGAAATCCACGCAAACATTGTTTCTTTTGGCGTGCAAGCGCGTTCGCTGGCGCTGCAAACAATTTGCGCGCAAACAGCTTGAAAGCTCAAAAATCGATCAGATTGGCGGCTCTGAATGCCCGAAATCGCGCCAGACCTAGGCGTCGTCGAGCGCCTCGTTAATTGCTTCGAAAGCTCTCAGCCGCGCGGCTGCTTCCGGCCCCGCCTTCTCGATCACGCCTTCGGCGATGGCATGGCAGGCGGCAAGGACGCCGACATGGCTGAACAGCGGCCCGGGCGAGGTGGTGGAGCAGCGGATATGCCAGGTCGCATCCTCATGGAACGCGACGCCCTCATCGGTGATGTAGAGGATGCGGCAGCCGCGATTGCGGATGGCGGAGAGGATGGCGTCCATCGCGACGACACGGCGGCGCAGCCCGAAGACGATGGCGACATCGTCCGGCTTGAAGCCGACGACATGTTCACCGAGCGTCTGGCCGGCGGCCGGCAGCAGCGCGACCTGCTCGACCACCTGCAGCAGCTGCCAGTGCATGTAGACGGCAAAACCCTGCCCCGCCCGAAGCCCGATCGTCCAGACGCGCCGAGCCGCCAGCAACGCGCTTGTCACCGAATCGAGCATGGCCGGGTCGAGCCATTGCGCCGTGCCGTCGAGATTGGCGCGGTAATGATCGAAACGATCCGCCAGCGATGGGCTATCGCCCTTCCTGGTGCGGCTGCCCAGATAAAGCCGCGAGCCGCTCTCGCGCTCGAGCCGAGCCTGGACACGGGCTTCCTCATAAGAAGCGTAACCGAGCCGCCTGATGAAGCGCGAGACGGTCGGTGTGGAGACGTTCGCCAGCCGAGCCAGTTCGACGGTCGAATAGCTCGCCAGATCGCCTGGAAAATCGCAGAGCATCAGCCCGAGCTTGCGTTCGGCCGGATGGAGTTTTGGCAGCGCTTCCTGAACCCGCGCAAGGAAGGACGCTTCACGCGGGCTCATGCTGATCCATGTGGATTGGACAGGACATCGATCCAACTAGATAGCAGGAGACACGCCGATGTCAGCCCATTGCGATGGACGCTGCTATGTCCGCTTCCGGGCGCCTCGCAATGTCTGCAGTTGGCACATCCGAGCCAACTGACTTGGTTCGGCCAACGATGTTTCCACCGAAACCCGCATTTTGAGCGTGACCGCAACAACGCTCTACGACTGACGCGACGCGACGGCGCCCAGCTGCTGTCGAACTGCTGCGTTCGAGGCTTTATTGAAACATGCCCCCGCCATCCTCGGCTGCCGGAATCCTCTTCCGCTGCACCTCTTCTCGAAGGTCGCCCTGCGGCATGGAGTGAGACCGTATCGCGGCCAAGCCGGCCAGACCCGTGAGCGCGATTCTGCGGCACTCCCTGAAAACGGAGGGAAGGCGGGATGAACCCGCCTTCGATAACTGGCACTATCGGGGGCGCCTCCGGCCTCCGCTCACTTGCCGTATTGCTGGATCAGCGCGCGGGCCTCGGCGAGCAGCTTCTTGCCGTCCGCACCCTTGGCGCCGACCTCCTTGACCCACTCCTCCTCGACCGAGGCGGTGGCGTCGACCCAGCGCTTGTACTCGTCCTGCGGCAGGTCGTAGAAGACGCCTCCGAGATCGGCCGCCTGCTTCTTGAAGGGCTCGACCACCGCGTCGAAACCGGTCTCGCCGGCCCAGGCCGAGGTCTCCGGCCCGCTATTGGCGTCGATCACCTTCTTCAGATCGGCCGGCAGGCTGTCGTATTTCGCCTGGTTCATGCCGAACAGGAAGATCGTGTTCGAGATGCGCGGCGCCCCCGCGGGGACGTTGAGATGGTATTTGGCGATCTCGGCGAGCTTGATCGCCGGCGATCCCTCCCACGGCACCGCCGCGCCGTCGACGACACCCTTGGCCAGCGATTCCGGCACGGCCGGCAGCGGCATCTGCACCGGGGTCGCACCGAGCGCCGCGAGCATCTTCGAGTTGGCGCGCGTCGCGGCCCGGATCTTCAGGCCCTTCATGTCGGCCAGCGTCTTCGGCTGCTTGCTGGTGAAGTGGAAGAGCGCGCCGTCATGCACATGCATGAACAGGGGCTTCACACCCTTGAACTCGTCCTGCGCGTTCTTCTGGGCATAGTCCCAGAAGGCGCGGCTGCCGGCCTTGGCCGTCACCACCATCCAGGGCAGTTCGAAGACCTCGGACTTGGCGAAGCGGCCGGCGGCATAGGTCGGCACGGTCCAGATCACGTCGACGACGCCGTCGCGCACCTGGTCGAAGAGCTGAGCCGGCGTGCCGCCGAGCTGCATCGCCGGATAGATCTGGCATTTCAGCTTGTCGCCGGATTCCTTGTTGACCTTGTCGCACCAGGGCTGGATCAGCTTGACCTGCGCGCTCGAGGTCGAGGGCAGGAAATGGTGGACGCGCAGGATCACCTGCTGCGCGGCCGCCTGCGAGATACCCGCCAGGCTCGCCAACCCGCCGAGGACGAGACCGGCGCAGAGCCGGTTGAGGATGGATGTCTGCTGCTTGCTCATATTGCACCTCCCTGTGCGTTTTCTGCCTGTGTGTTTGCTTCTTGCTTGGGTGAATGGCCTCACAGCGCGCCGAAGGTCTTGACCAGGACGAGCGAGATCGAGGGGAAGGCGACGAGAAGGATGATGCGGGCGAGGTCGGAGGCCAGGAAGGGCATCACGCCCTTGAAGGTCTCGACCAGCGGCACGTCCTTGGCGAGGCGATTGATGATGTAGACGTTCATCCCGACCGGCGGATGCACCAGGCCGATCTCGACCACCATCAGCGCCAGGATGCCGAACCAGATCGACTTGTCCTCGACCGACATGCCGTAGAAGTCGAGCCCGATGATCATCGGATAGAAGATCGGGATCGTCAGCAGGATCATCGCCAGCGAGTCCATGACGCAGCCGAGCAGGATGTAGATCAGGAGGATCATCGCCAGCACGAAGAGCGGAGCGAGGCCGCTGTCCTTGACCCAGGCCGCGAGCTCGGCCGGCATCTGCGACAGGGCAAGCGCCGTGTTCAACATGTCGGCGCCGAGCAGGACGAGCAGGATCATCGCCGTCGCCTGCGCCGTGCCGAGCGCGCTGTCGATCAGCCCACGCCAGCGCATGCCGCCGCTGATTACCGCGATCGCGCCGCAAGCCGCCGCGCCGATCGCCGCCGCTTCGGTCGGCGTCGCCCAGCCGCCATAGATGCCGACGATGACGAGCACGAAGACGAGGATCACCGGAAACACGCCGGCGAGGACCTTGAGCCGCTCCGGCCAGGGCACGCGCGGGCCGGCCGGACCGGCTTCCGGATTGCGCCTGACGATGAGCTGCACCACGAACATGTAGCCGAACATCGCGATCAGGCCGGGCAGGACGGCGGCCATGAACAGCTTGCCGATCGATTCCTGGGTCAGGATCGCGTAGATCACCAATGGCACCGAGGGCGGGATCATGATGCCGAGCGTGCCGCCGGCCGCGAGCGCGCCGGTGGCGAGGCTGCCGGAATAGCGGTAGCGGCGCAGCTCCGGCAGCGCGACCTGGCCCATGGTCGCGGCGGTCGCAAGCGAGGAACCGCAGATCGCGCCGAAGCCGGCGCAGGCGCCGATCGCCGCCATGGCGACGCCGCCGCGGCGATGGCCAATGAAGGCGCTGACGCAGCGGAACAAGCTTGCCGACAGGCCGCCATGGGTGGCGAACTGGCCCATCAGCAGGAAGAGCGGGATGACCGTCAGGTCGTAATTCGACAGACGAGCGTAGGGGATGGATTTCAGGATGTTGAGCCAGGGCGCGAGGTTGCCACCCATCAGGTAGACATAGCCGCTGGAGCCCGCGACGAACATCGCAATGCCGATCGGCACGCGAAAAGCCATCAGCGCGAGCAGGCCGGCGAAGATGGTGAAGCCGATCGAGATCCCGCTCATAGACGGATCTCCTCGCGACGCGCCGCTTCCTGGGCATGGCGCGTCGCCATGTAGAAGCCGGCCAGCGCCAGCATCGCAAAGCCCGGAACCATGGCGATCTGCGCCCACCAGATCGGAATATCGAGGATCGCCGAGGTTTCACCGTCCTCGCGGACGCCGATCGCGCCGACATAGACGCGCCAGGTCAGGACCGCCCCGACCAGCCCGACCAGCAGCGAGCCGAAGGCGTCGAGCGCATGGTTGACCCAGGGCGGGGCGGCGGCGGTGAAGAAATCGACCTTCACGTCGCCATGGTTGAGATGGCAATAGGCGAAGAAGGCGGCGGAGGCTGCGGCTGCGATCATCTGCAAGAGCTCGACATCGCCGGGTACGGGAGCGGACAGCAGCTTGCGGCCGACGATCGAGACGATCGACATCACGACGAGGCCGACGAACAGCAGCCCGCCGGTGATTGCCAGGACCTTCGCGACCGCCAGCAGCACACGCCCTGACGGCCCGAAAACGATCGGATCGTTCGCCGGCGCGCCTGGCACGGGTTCCTGCATCGGCCTTCCTCCCCTTGTCCGCCTTCGGCGCGCTTGGTTCCGCGCGTCCGGTCGCCGGGCGGCTCGCTCCGCCCTTGTCCTGGTTCGCTGGGACAAGGCTGGACCCTGTTCCCTTGCGCACGCGTCAGCCGCGCGATCCCTCTTCGCCCGGCGTTCCGAAAATTATTTCACATGTTAAATAATGTGCAACAGGAAAATCGAGCGGCGGACGTAGCGCCTGGGCGCCTCTCTCGCGGATGATCCGACTGGTGCTCACGTGCTCTGTTCCGCCATTTTCACGAGGGCGTAGAGCGCTTCGGTCCGCGGCGCCGCGATGACGTGCTTCTCGGCGGAGCGAACGACCGCGCCGTTCAGCGTCTCGATCTCGGTCGGGCGCTTCGCCAGCAGGTCCTGCAGCATTGAGGGCTTGTGCCCGCCATGATGGTCAAGCGCATGATCGATCGTTGCATGGGTGCGCTGGGCTAAAACTGCGAGCCCTTCCGCCTGCGCCACTTCGAGGACCTCGTTCGCGACGGCGTGGGCGAGCCGGCGCCCTTCGGCCGTACTCCCGAGGCCCCCGACCGTGCGCTGCGTCACCGCGCACAGGCTGTTCAGCGCGACATTGAAGGCGACCTTCTCCCAGATCGCGACGACCGCATCGGGATCAACAGCGCAGGGCAGGCCGGCCGCGTCCAGCGCCGCCGCCAGTGCTGCGAGCGCGGCATCCCGGCTGCCATCGAGCATGACCACGCGGGTCTTGCTCTCACCATGCGACTGCACTTCTCCGGGAGCTACGAGGTCGGCCGGGACCGTCGTCATGCCGATGGCGATGCGCGAGGCGTCGGCGAAATCAGCCAGCTTCTCGGCATTGCCGAGGCCGTTCTGCAGGCTGAGCAGGCGGGTCTGCGGGCCGATCAGATGCCTGGCAGCCGCGAGCGCGCCTTGCGTGTGCATCGCCTTGGTGAAGACGATCAGCCAGTCGGGCTGTGTCGTCGCCTGCTGCGGCCGCATGATCGGGAGGACAACCCGCCGCTCGCCGGCATCGTTGCGGATCAGCAGGCCATGCTCGCGTACCGCCGTGATCTGGGCCGGGTTGACGTCGAGCAGCTCGACGCCATGGCCCGCTTCGGCGAGGAGCCCGCCGAACAGCGAGCCCATCGCGCCGGCGCCGAGTATCGAGATCCGGATCGGGCTCATCATCGCGCCTAGAACGGATAGTGGCGCTGCGTGGTCTGCAGCGTCAGCCAGCGCAGTTCGGTGAAGGCCTCGATGCCGGCGCGTCCGCCGAAGCGGCCATAGCCGCTGTTCTTGACGCCGCCGAACGGCATCTGCGCCTCGTCATGCACGGTCGGGCCGTTGACATGGCAGATGCCGGATTCGATGCGGGCTGCGACGCGCCAGCCGCGCGCGGTGTCGCCGGTGAAGACGGCGGCCGAGAGCCCATAAGGATTGTCGTTGGCGCAGGCGATCGCGGCCTCCTCGCCGTCGACGCGGACGATCGCCTTGACCGGGCCGAAGCTCTCCTCGCCATAGATCCGCATCGCAGGGGTGACATGGTCAAGCAGCGTCGCCGGGAACAAGGTCGTCTCCGCCTTGCCGCCGCAGACCAGCGTCGCGCCCTTGGCGAGCGCGTCGTCGATCAGGGCATTGCAGCGCTCGACCGCTTTCATGTCGACGACCGAGCCGAGCACCACCGGCCCCTTGCGGGGATCGCCGAGCGGGAGCTTCTGCGCTTTGGCAGAGAGCCTGGCGACGAAATCGTCGGCGATCTTGCCGTCGACGACGATGCGCTCGGTCGACATGCAGATCTGGCCGGAATTGGCAAAGGCGCCGAAGGCGATGCCGGCGACCGCCGTATCGAGATCGGCATCGTCGAGGACGAGCGCCGGCGCCTTGCCGCCGAGCTCCAGCACCACCGGCTTCAGATGCTCGGCGCAGAGTTTTGCGATGATCCGGCCGACATGGGTCGAGCCGGTGAAGTTGACCCGCCGGACCGCGGGATGGCCCACCATCGCCGCGACGACCTCGGCAGCGTCCTCAGGCGCATTGGTGACGAAGTTGACGACGCCCTCCGGCAGTCCCGCCTCCTGCAGCGCCGCGATGATCAGCCCATGCGTGCGCGGGCAGAGCTCCGAGCCCTTCAGCACGACGGTATTGCCACAGGCGAGCGGCACCGCGACGGCGCGGGTGGCGAGGATGACCGGCGCATTCCAGGGCGCCATGCCGAGCACGACGCCGGCCGGCTGGCGCACCGCCATGGCGAGGCTGCCGGGCACATTCGAGGGGATGACCTCGCCGCTGATCTGCGTCGTCAGCGCGGCGGCCTCGATCAGCATGTCGGCGGCAAGATGGACGTTGAAGCCGGCCCAAATGGCCGAAGCCCCGGTCTCGGCCGACATCGCGGCGGTGAAATCGGCGGCACGGGCTTCGAGCGCATGCGCGCCCTTGACCAGCAATTCGCGACGCTTGGCCGGCGGCGTCTGCGACCAGGCCGGGAAGGCGCGAGCGGCGGCCTCGACCGCTGCGCGCGCATCGTCCGGCGCCGCCGCAGCGGCGCGGCTCGCGACGGAGCCGTCGAGCGGGTTGCGGCGCTCGAAGACGCGCCCGCCCGTGGCTGCGACCGCCTTGCCGCCGATCAGGAGATTGATGGTGTCGGTGCTGGTCATCTCTGGGCCTCGCAAATCAGGCGATCACGATGTCGATCAGGTTCGGGCCGGACGCAGCGAAGGCGGCGCGCAGGCGCGGGGCGAGGTCTTCGGGGCGCTCGACACGCTCGCCCGGCACGCCCTGTCCACCCGCCAATTGCGTGAAATGGATGCCCGGCAGTTCGGTTCCGGCGGGCTTGTCGTTCGGCGCGTAGCCGAAGACCGGTGCGAAATCCTGCAGCGCCGCATAGCGGCGATTGTTGAGGATCAGGAAGGTCATCGGCAGGTTGAGCTGCGCGGCGCTGTAGAGCGCCTGGATCGAATAGAGGCTGGAACCATCACCGATCAGCGCGATCACCCGCCCCGGCAGCTTCATCCGCTGGCGTGCCAGGGCGATGCCGACCGCCGCCGGCATGCTGTGGCCGAGCCCGCCGCTCGCCATGGTGTAGAAGCTGTCGGCGCCACTCATCGGCAGATAGGTCTGGATGGTCGAGCGGGTGCTCGGCGCCTCCTCGACGACGACGTCGTCGGCATGGCGCTCCCGGTCGATCACCGAGAGCGCATAGGCCGCCGACATCGGCACGCCGGGGGAGGGGACCGGCGGGACGGGGCGGGACAGCGCCGCCTCGCGCCCGGCGCCGGGTGCACTCGCGGCGAGCAGTGCCCGTACGCCCAGATCGAGGCTGGCGACGACGCTGTCGCCGACCGGCGCCCAGGCCGCCTGCTGCGGATCGTCGACGATTTGTGCGAGCTGTGCTCCTGGGGGGACATGCGGCCCGTTGCCCTCGACATGATAGGTGAAGGCAGGCGCGCCGAGCACGAGGATGAAGTCGTGCGGGGCGAGGCGCTCGACGATCTTCTCGCGCATTGCCGGCAGGAAGCCGCAGAACTGGGGATGGCGCTCGGGGAAGCCGCAGCGCGCGCACATCGGCGGGACATAGACCGAGGCCTGATGGCGCTCAGCGAGCGCGACGACATCGTCGACGGCCAGGTCGCGCGCGACGCCGGCGCCGACGACGAAGGCCGGCCGCTTGCTGGCGTTGAGGCGTTCGGCGATCGCCGCGATCGCGTCGGGCGCCGGCGCCAGCGCCTGGCTGACCCGGCGCGGCACGACGAACTCGCCCGGCTGGTCCCAGTCATCAGCCGGGATCGAGATGAAGACCGGGCCGCGCGGCGGCTGCATGGCGATGTGATAGGCGCGCGCCAGGGCAAGCGGCAGGTCGGCGCCGCGCGCCGGCTCGATCGCCCATTTGACGTAAGGCTTGGGCAATTCGGTCGCCTGCACCGAGGCAAGGAAAGGGTCGAAGGGCAGGATCGAGCGCGCCTGCTGGCCGGCGGTGATCAACAGCGGCGTCTGGTTCTTGAACGCCGTGAAGATGTTGCCCATGGCATGGCCGACGCCGGCGGCCGAATGCAGATTGACCAGCGCCGCATTGCGCGTCGCCTGGGCATAGCCGTCGGCCATCCCGACCACGACCGCTTCCTGCAGGCCGAGCACATAGCGGAAGTCCTCGGGGTACTCGCGGAACATCGGCAATTCGGTCGAGCCGGGATTGCCGAAGACCGTGTCGATCTTGAGCTGGCGCAGCAGGTCGAGCACGGCTTCGCGGACGCTCGGGCGGGCGGAGGATGATGTGCTGTCGGCTGGCATGCGCGTCCCTCGGATCGCAGGCACTGTGGCGGCATGCCCGCCATTGCTCAATTAGATGAAGCGACTAAGTATTATTCGCATGGCGAATATCGATACGATCGACCTGAACCTGCTGAGGCTGTTCGACGCGGTCTACCGCACCCGCAATGTCAGCCGCGCCGCCGAGGAGCTCGGGCTCTCGCAACCGGCGACGAGCCAGGCCCTGACGCGGCTGCGTCTCCTGCTGCGCGACCCGCTGTTCGAGCGCGTCGCCGGCGGCGTCAGGCCGACCGCCCGCTCCGAACGCCTCGCGCACTCCGTCCAGGCGGGCCTCGCGCTGCTGGAAGCCGGCCTCACCGAGGGCGAGAGCTTCGACCCCGCGACAACCGATGCCAAACTGCGCCTGCATCTCAGCGACATCGGCGAAGGCCGCTTCCTGCCGCCGCTGATGACGACCTTCCGCGAGATCGCGCCGAACCTGCGCATCACCGCGCGTGCCTGGCCGCATGAGGCGATTTCCGAGGCGCTGGACAATGGCCAGCTTCACTTCGCGCTGGGCTTCCTGCCGACCGTGGGCGGCACTGCGCATGCGGAGATGCTGAGCGACCGCTACCAGGTCTTCGTCCGCGCCGACCATCCGGTGACACGGCAAGTCGTCGATGGCGCCTTGAGCGCCGAAGCCATCGCGAAGCTCGACTTCGTCGCCGTGCGCTCGCACGCCCAGACGCAGCGTATGCTGGAGATGCTGCATCTCGACCCGCGCATCCGCCTGGTCGTCTCCAGCTTCATGGCGCTGCCGCCGATCATCCGCGCCACCGACCTCGCCGTGCTGATGCCGCGCCAGATCGGCCTGCACCTCGAGCCGCTCGGCGCCTTCGCGCTGCTCGAGCCGGCCCTGCCGCAGCGCGATTTCAGCGTCGCGCTGCACTGGAGCCGGCGTCATGCCCAGAACGCGATGCTGCGCTGGGCGCGGGAGGTCATCCTGGACCTGTTCCGGACCGGCGAGCGGTCCGATTAGGTCAGCGAGGCATCAGATAGGCTGCGTTCCGCGATAGCGTGCGAAGACGTTCTGTCGGCCGGACGAGAAGACGACGACGTCATACGTGTCGGGTGCCTGGCCCGGCACTTCCATGCCGGGCGAGCCGACCGGCATGCCGGCGACGGCGAGGCCGATCACCTTCGGCTTCTCGGCGAGCAGCCGCTTGATCGCCTGCGCCGGGACATGACCTTCCAGCACATAGCCGCCGATTTCGGCGGTGTGGCAGGAGGCGAGCGCATCGGGCACGCCGAGCTTCAGCTTGAGCGGCGCGACGTCCGCGACCTCGATTACCTCGACCGGGAAGCAGGCGGCCTGCACATGCTTGACCCAGTTGCCGCAGCAGCCGCAGTTCGGATCGCGCGTCACGACCATTTTAGGCAAGGCCTCGGCGGCACCCGTCGGGCGCGACAGCCCGAATGCGGCGGCGCCAAACAGCAGGCCGCGGCGGGAGAGGCTGAGCTCGTTCGCCATGTCCCGCCTCAACCGACCAGTTCCGCGCTCGGCGTGTAGCCGGCCGCGGTGATGGCCGACCTGATCGCGGCGATGTCAGCGCTGCCCTCGACGCTGACCAGCTTCGAGCCGGGGTCGGCGGTGACGGAGGTGCCTGGAATCTTGCCCTCGATCGCCTGCTTGATCGTGCCGGCGCAATGGCCGCAGGTCATGTCCTCGACGTGAAAGCTGATGGCCCCGCCGGGAGCGGGCGCCGCGGCCGAGGTGGTGGTCGAATGCTGCTGGCAGGAGCACATGGCGGCAAGGTCCTTCGTTTGACGATTGTCACACCCTGCACCTTCCAACGATGGTAAGGTCAAGCGCCTTTTGCACTTTTGTTGCCGGTGCCGACCACGCCGTGGGACTCATGCCGGATATGCGGCATGGGGCTGGCCGGGCGGCGCAAAGCCTGCATTGTTCGCGCGAGCGACGCCGCAGCCACGAACGCCCATGTCCGAGACGCAAGCCCCGCGGCCGACGCCGCTGCAGCTCTTCCTGATTTTCGCCCGCATCGGCCTGACCAGCTTCGGCGGCGGCCTCAGCGGCTGGATGCTCCGGGAGTTCGTGCAGCGCCGCCGCCTGCTGAGCGAGGAGGATTTCCTCAACGGCCTCTCGATCGCGCAGGCGCTGCCGGGCGTCAACGTCACCAATATGGCGATCTGGATCGGCTACAGGCTCGCCGGGCGGGCCGGCGCCGCTGCCTCCTGGCTCGGCATCATCGTTCCGGCCGCGATCGTTATCGTCCTGATCGGCAGCGCCTTCGCCTCGATCTCCGGCTATGAGCTCAGCCATGTCGCGCTCGACGGCGCGGCTGCTGCGGCGATTGGCCTGTCGCTGGCGATGGGGCTGACGGCGGCGCGGCGCGTGCCGCGGCGGGTCTTTCCGCTTGCCGTCATGGCCGCGACCTTCATCGCGGTCGTGGTGCTGCACTGGCCGCTGCTCTGGACGGTGCTGGGCATCGGCTCGCTCAGCGTCGCAGTCGCCTACCATCAGGCCTGAGGACGCGATGATGCCGCCCACCGCCTTCAGCATCCTCATCGTCTTCCTGCCGCTGTCGCTGGTCACGATCGGCGGCGGCCAGAGCGCGATCGCCGACATGCATCGCCAGATCGTCGACGTGAACCACTGGCTGACCGCCTCGCAATTCGTTGACGCCTTCGCCATCGCCCGCCTGGCGCCCGGCCCGGGCTCGCTGCTGGCGACGCTGATCGGCTGGCAGATCGCCGGGTTCTGGGGGGCGCTTGCCGCGACGGTCGGCATCTTCGGGCCGACCGCCGTGCTGATCTATGCCGTCACCAGCCTCTGGTCGCGCTATCAGGGCGCCCGCATCCTGACCGCGCTGGAAACCGGCCTCAGGCCGGTCGCAGCCGGGATGATCCTGGCGGCGAGCTATGTCCTGATCCAGGCGCTCGACGGCGGCTGGTTCGCGCGTGGCCTTGCGCTGGTCTCGACGGCGCTTCTGATGCTGACCCCGGTCAACCCGCTGCTGCTGATCGGAGCCGGGGCCGGCTGCTTCGTCGGCCTGCACATGCTGGCGTTGATCTAGAAGATCAGACGTTCCGACCTCACACGCCGTTCCTGACGGCGCGGAACTGGGCGATGAAAGCCTGCGGCTCCGGCAGCGAGGCCATGCGCGCGACCTCGCGGTCCTTGGGCGCTTTCGCCGCGAGCCCGGCGGTGCTGGTCGGGAAGAACTGGATCGCCGGGGTGCCCTCGATGCCGTAATGCTTGGCCAGCGCCTTCTCGGTCAGCTTGCTGCCATCGAAATCGGTGACCTCGCGGGCGCCGAGGATGTTGAGGTGCAATACCGCGAAATTGTCGCGGATATAGGATTCGATCGCGGGGTCGGCGAGATGGACCTCGTGCATGCGCCGGCAGGCCGGGCAATTGCGCAGCCCCCAGAGAATCACGAAGCGCTTGCCGCCCTGGCTCGCATTGGTCAGGTCGTCGGCAAGATCGAGGAAGCTTTCGAGATACCAGTCCTCCTGGTAGAGCCCGTCCTCGCCGAGCTTGGCCTTGGCCAGGGCCGGCGATGCCGCCATGGCCACCATCGTGCTCGCCAGCAGGCTGCGTCGTGTGATCATGGCATCGCCTCCGCACCGAGCCTCGGCGGGCTCTGGTATAAACATATGAATACGACTATGTTCGGCCGATGATTGCAAGCGGGCGATATCGCGCGGGGCTGGCGGCGGCGTTCACGTTGCCGCTATTGCTGTCGCTGCCGGCCTTTGCGGCTGAGCTCGTGATGTACACGCGCAATGGCTGCCCCTTCTGCGTCCGCTTCGAGCGCGAGGTCGCACCGGTCTATGCCAAGACGCCCGAAGGCAGGGCCGCGCCGCTGCGCCGGATCGACTTGCCGGCAGGCGGCGTCCGCGGCGAGGGTCTGCGCGAGCCGGTCATCGCGACGCCGACCTTCGTGCTGGTCGAGGATGGCCAGGAGGTCGGCCGCATCACCGGCTATCTCAACGACGACATGTTCTGGGGTTTGCTCGGGCGGCTGGTTGCTGTCATTGAGACTCCTCAGGTTCAACGATCAGGCGCACAGACCCAATGACCGCGATCGTCTCGAAAGCGCTCGAAACCGAACTGCGCGACGGCGCCGAGTTCTCGCCCGAGCTCGACCAGCTGATGCGCAAGGCCCGCAAGGCCAGCGATTTCCTCAAAGCCCTCTCGCATGAGAACCGGCTGCTGCTGCTCTGCCTGCTCGCCGAGCGGGAACGGACGGTGACCGAGCTCGAGAATCTGCTCTCGCTGCGCCAGCCCATGGTCTCGCAGCAGCTCGCGCGCCTGCGGCTCGACCAACTCGTCACCACCCGCCGCGACGGCAAGGCGATCTATTACAGCCTCGCCAGCGACGATGTCCGGCGTGTCATTGCCGTGATCTACGACATCTTCTGCAACCCGCCTGGACCCGAAGCCGGCAAATCGTGAGCAACCATAGCCGCCAGCGGCGACTGCCATGATCGAGCTGCCGGCCTGGGGCGCGGCACTGGCTGGTGTCGGCGTCGGCGCGATCTGCGGCTTCACCGTCCGTCGCGCCCGGCTCTGCTCCTTCGGAGCGGTCGAGGATGCCTGGATGGGCGGCGACACCCGCCGCTTGCGGATCTTCGGCCTTGCCCTGGCGATCGCGCTGATCGGCACGCAGGCGCTGATCGGGCTGCATCTGCTCGATCCTGCGAGTTCGACCTATGTGCAGCCGGCGCTGCCCTGGCTCTCGATCATCGTCGGAAGCACCTTGTTCGGGCTCGGCATGGCGCTGGTCGGCACCTGCGGCTTCGGCTCGCTGATCCGCCTCGGTTCCGGCGACCTGCGCAGCCTGATCGTGATGATGGTCTTCGGCGCGGTCGCCTATGCGACGCTGCGCGGCATGTTCGCGCCGATCCGGATCGAGGTGCTGGAGAAGGTCTACTGGCCGCTGCCCGGCGGCCTCAAGGGCGACCTCGCAGGGATTATGACCTATCTTGGCGCTCCCGCCGCGCGTCTTCTGATCACCGCAGCCGGCGCACTCGTCCTCATCGCCATCGTTGCCATCGATCCAAGGCTGCGACGCTCGCCTCGGCTGCTGCTGGCGGGTGCGACGCTCGGGCTTGCCGTCGTTGTCGGCTGGTGGGTGACGGGCGTTGCGGTCGACGCCTTCGCCACCGTGCCGCGGGCGCAGAGCCTGACCTTCGTCTCGCCGGTCGGGCGGGCGCTCTATGCCGTGCTGAGCGCGCCTGCCGCCTTGCTCGAATTCGGCATCGGCACGCTGGCCGGCGTCACGCTCGGCTCGTTCCTGTCGGCGCTCTATGATCGGGAGTTCCGCTGGGAAGCCTTCGACGACGACCGCGAGATGCGCCGCCATCTCCTCGGCGCCGTGCTGATGGGCGGTGGCGGCGTGCTCGCCGGCGGCTGCACGATCGGGCAGGGCATCTCGGCCGGCTCGATGCTGGCCCTGTCCTGGCCGCTGGCGATCGCCGGCATGATGATCGGCGCGCGAATCGGCATCGCCTTCCTGGTCGAAGGCTCGATCAGGGGGCTGTGGCAGCGCGGCTGATGGCTTGCGATCAGCCGGCCGCGACGAAGCGATAGGCCGTGCCCTGTCGCTCGACGCGCCCGACGGCGCCGGGCAGATGGTAGCCGATGATCTGCCCCTTCTCCTGGGCAAGCCGGTCGAGCAGCTTGCGCCGCGTTGCGACGGCGAGATCGGCGTCCTGGTCCGAGGCGGGCCGCCAGTCCGGCCGTGCGAACGAGACCAGCGGATGCGTCAGCGCATCGCCGAGCACCATGACCGGGCCGCCGGCCGCCTTGAAGGCGAAGGAGATATGGCCCGGCGTGTGGCCTGGCGTCGCCACCGCCTCGATCCCCGGCAGCCATTCGCGGCCGGGCTCGACCCGCTCGAGCTTGTCGCCGAGCTCCTTGGCGATGCGCTGCGCCCCGGCGGCGAAGGCGTGCCGGTCCTCGGGCAGCCCCGCATAGACCTTGGGATCGGTCCAGAACCTGATCTCGGGCGCGGCCACCAGCCAGCGCGCATTGGGAAAGAGCGGGCTGTCGAACTCGTCGAGCGCACCCCAGAAATGATCGGGATGGAGATGGGTGAAGAGCACATGCGTCACCGCATCGGGCTCGATTCCGGCGGCCTTCAGGCTCTCGGCGAGCTTGCCGGAGCCGGCCAGGAAGTTCGCGCCCGAGCCGCAATCGAACAGGATGACGTCCTTGCCGCGCTTCAGGCAGGTGACGTTGAGCACCGAGCGCGTCGGCCCGCTCTGCTTCGCCTCGGCAGCGAGCTCTGCCGGCGCGATATCGCGCGCCAGCATCGAGAGCGGCAGTTCGAAGCTGCCGTCGCTGAGGACGGTCAGCGTCTCATCGCCGGAGCCGAGCGTCGCCACGACCTGCGCCAGGGCCGGTGAGGCGAGGGCGCAGGCGCCGGCAGTGACGAACAGGCGACGCGTCAGCATGGGCTGCTCCGGCAAGGCTTACTTGTTCACCGGTGATTCCGGATCGAACAGATAGGCCATCACGTCCTTGATCTGCTGCTCGTCGAGCACCTTGTTGACGCCGAAGCGCGGCATGTTCGAGCAGGGCACCACCGCCATCGAATTGTAGATCTTGGTGTAGGCGTCCTTGATCGTCTCGGGATCGTATTTGCGGTCCTTGCCGTAGGCGGACAGGCTCGGGCCGAGCGTGCCGTAGCTGACCTCCTTCGGGTCGAGCTGGTGGCAGGCGAAGCAGTTGCCACCGGCGACCGTGCCCGGCGGATCGGAGAACTGGCCGCCGCGGCCGTTATTGGCGACCTGATAGCCCTTCTTCCAGTCGCCGAGGAATTTGCCGTCAGCGGGATAGACGACGCGGGCGCTCTCGCGCTTCAGCATCGCGTCGGATTCGGCCGAGGACGGGTTGTTGCGAGTCGTGTTGCAGACGGCGAGCGAGTCGTCCGGCTTGATCCTGGCCTGCCATTCGGCCGAGGCCTTGCCGAAGGTCGACTTCAGATAGGCGTCGATCACGGCCTGGGCCGGGCGCTCCTGGGCGCTGGCGGCCCCTGAGGCGAGCAGCAAGGCCGCGAGGGGAATGAATGTCCTGATCATCACGTTTCCCCTCAGCGCTTGATCGACGGAACTTTGATCTCGCCGCCTTCGGCCTGCTTCTGCAGGAAGACGGTGAGCGCGGTCAGGGCCTCGGAGCCGTATTCGGGCACCGGCCAGCGCTGCTGGCGATAGCAGTCCCAGAGCCGGTGCTGCATCGTCCGCAATGCGCTCTGCGAGACGCGATAGGTTGGCCAGGTGCCCATCGTCTCCTGCGCGGCCTTGCCCTTGGCCGAGAGATTGGGCAGGCCCTGCAGGCGGATGCGCTTGCCTTCCTCGGCATGGCAGGTGGCGCAGGAGAAGTCGTTGACGCCGCCGCGGGTGTAGAACAGCGCTTCGCCGACCGCCGCCATCTCCTTCTCCTTGGGATGGGAGAGCTGCGGCTGGATCTTCATCTCGCTCGACTTGTTGGCGATGAAGGCGACGAGGTCCTCCATGTCGGATGCCCGCGCCGGGCCGGAGAAGCGGCGCAGGACGACCTCCTTGGTGTCGAGCCCCTGCAGCTTGTCCATGCACCAGAGCAGACGCTGCTCGGTGTCCATCACCTTGTCGGCGTCGGCGAAATAGCGCGGCAGCTTGGCGAAGGCGCCCTCGAGCTTGCCCGGCCCCTCGCCGAGATCGCAGCCTTCCAGCGAGACGTTCTTGCTGCCGCGCTTCTCCGCCCACAGGCCCTCGCCGCGATCGACCGCGAGGAAGCCCGGATTCGAGAACGGATCGGAGAGCATCTGGCGATAGCGCTCGATCTCCTTCTCGCTGTCGTCCTGCGGCGGCGATTGCGCGGTCAGCGGCCCGGCCGCCATGATCATGACGGCCGCCAACGCGGCCGCTCCGAGGATCGGAAGCTTCATCCCTCGCCCTTTCGTTTCCTCTACAGCCGCTTATGCTGCGGCTTGGTCGCTGGCCCTCTCGGGGGCTTTACATTCACAAAAAACAATATCACGATACGTGCAAATGATTGGCGACCCGGCGCGGCGCCGTCAAGCCTTAAAACAAGACGAATTCCAGGGAGGAGCCCTCGCATGCAGACCCAACCGTCGACGCTGTCGCGCCGCGATGCGGTAAAGGCCGCCGCCTGGGCTCTCGCCGCCGCCGCGATCGCGCCGAAGCTCGCCTTCGCCGACGAGAAGGCGGTCGCTGCCGAGATCAAGAAGCTCTACGGCGACAAGCCGATGGCTTCCGGCAAGATCAAGCTCGACGTGCCCGAGATCGCCGAGAACGGACTGGTCGTGCCGATCAATGTCGAGATCGAGAGCCCGATGACCGAGGCCGACTACGTCAAGGCCGTGCACGTCTTCGCCGAAGGCAATCCGCTGCCGGGCGTCGTCAGCTACCAGTTCACCCCGGCCTGCGGAAAGGCCTCGGCAGCGACGCGCATGCGGCTCGCGCAGACGCAGGACATCATCTGCGTCGCCGAGATGTCGAACGGCGCTCTGCACACGGCCAAGGCCAACATCAAGGTCACGATCGGCGGCTGCGGCGGCTGACGCCGCGCCGACAACCGACCAGAACAAGGCGAGGAAACACCCATGACCACCAAGCCCACGCCGCGCGTGCGCGTTCCGGCCAAGGCCACCGCCGGCGAGATCATCGAGATCAAGACGCTGATCTCGCACGAGATGGAATCCGGTCAGCGCAAGGACGCCAAGGGCGAGACCATTCCGCGCAAGATCATCAACAAGTTCTCGGCGAGCTTCAACGGCAAGCCGGTCTTCTCGGCCGATTGGTTCTCGGCGATTTCAGCCAATCCCTACCAGTCCTTCTTCTTCAAGGCGACCGAATCGGGCGAATTCACCTTCACCTGGAAGGATGACGACGGCTCGGAATACACCTCGAAGAACAAGCTGACGGTCGGCTGAGCCTTTTTGAAATCGTATCGCCGCCGGCCTCCGGCGGCGCCTTTCGCCTTGCATTCCCTGGATCGCGATGTGCGCGCATCCAAAGGATGAGTCATGATCTCGAGACGAGACTTCCTGCAGGCGACGGCGGTCGCCGCGGCCTTGACGACCACCTCCGGCCTCGGCCCGCTCGGGCGCGCCGCGGCCCAGCAGAAGCTGTCGCAGGCCGATATCCTGCGCTTCGAGCCGCAGGGCCAGGTCACCATCCTGCATGTGGCCGATATCCACGCCCAGCTGATGCCGCTGCAGTTCCGCGAGCCCGCGGTCAATCTCGGCGTCGGCGAGGTCAAGGGCCTGCCGCCGCATCTGACCGACGCTGCCTTCCGCGAGCATTTCAAGATCGCGGCCGGCTCGGCCGACGCTTTCGCGCTGACCTCGGACGACTTCGTCTCGCTTGCCCGCAACTATGGCCGGATGGGCGGGCTCGACCGGATCGCGACGCTGGTCAAGGCAGTCAGGGCCGAGCGCGGCGACGACAAGGTCCTGCTGCTCGACGGCGGCGACACCTGGCAGGGCAGCTGGAGTTCGCTCCAGACCAAGGGCCAGGACATGGTCGACGTGATGTCGGCCCTGAAGCTCGACGCGATGACCTCGCACTGGGAGTTCACGCTCGGCGCCGAGCGAGTCAAGGAGATCGTCGAGGCCGCGCCCTTCGCCTTCCTCGCCCAGAACATCCGCGACAAGGAATGGAACGAGCCGGTCTTCCCGCCGCGCAAGGTCTTCGAGAAGGGCGGCGTCAAGGTCGCGGTGATCGGCCAGGCGCTGCCGCGCACCGCCGTCGCCAATCCGCGCTGGATGTTCCCGGATTGGGAATTCGGCATCCGCGAGGAGGAAATCCAGAAGCAGGTCGAGGAAGCCCGTGCCGAGGGCGCCGCGATCGTCGTGCTGCTCTCGCATGACGGTTTCGATGTCGACCGCAAGCTGGCGAGCCGGGTCAAGGGCATCGACGTCATCCTGACCGCCCATACCCATGACGCCATGCCGGGGCTTATCCGCGTCGGGCAGACTGCCCTCGTCGCCTCCGGCTCGCATGGCAAGTTCGTTTCGCGGCTCGACATCGCGGTGAAGGACGGCAAGGTCGCCGATATCCGCTTCAAGCTGATGCCGGTCTTCGCCGATGCGATCGCCCCTGATGCGGAGATGGCGGCGCTGGTGACCAAGTTGCGTGCACCCTATGCCGCCGAACTGGCGAAGGAGATCGGCCGCACCGACTCGCTGCTCTACCGGCGCGGCAATTTCAACGGCACCTTCGACGACCTGATCTGCGGCGCCATGCTGAGCCAGCGCGACGCCGAGATCGCGCTCTCGCCCGGCTTCCGCTGGGGCGGTTCGCTGTTGCCGGGCGAGGCGGTCACCTGGGAGGCGATCACCAACGCGACCGCGATCACCTATCCGAACTGCTACCGGATGGAGATGACCGGCGCGCAGCTCAAGGAGATCCTCGAGGACGTCGCCGACAACATCTTTCACCCCGACCCCTATTTCCAGGGCGGCGGCGACATGGTCCGCATCGGCGGCATGGGCTACGCCATCGATGTCGGCAAGCCGATGGGCAGCCGCATCTCCGGCCTGACCCATCTCAAATCCGGCAAGCCGATCGACGCCTCCCGCAAATATGTCGTCGCCGGCTGGGCCAGCGTCAACGAGGGCACGCAGGGGCCGCCGATCTGGGACGTGGTCCGCGACCATGTCGCCGCGGCCAAGACCATCACCATCAAGCCGAACGATGCCGTGAAGGTGAGCGGGGCATGAGCGCCTCCGCCATCACGCTCGTCAAAGAGCAAGGAGACGAGGCATGACCTCTCCCGCAAAGCCCGATCCGCTCAGCCGCCGCCGCTTCCTCGGCGGGGCCGCGGTCGCCGGAGCCGGCCTCGCCGGCACCGGGCTCGCCCGCGCCGAAACGGCCAAGCCCGATCCGCTGATCACCGAGGTCCAGGACTGGAGCCGCTATCTCGGCGAGGGCGTCGACAAGCGGCCCTATGGCACGCCGTCGCGCTTCGAGAAGAACGTGATCCGCCGCGATGTCTCCTGGCTGACGGCCTCGCCCGAATCCTCGGTCAACTTCACGCCGCTGCACGAGCTGGATGGGATCATCACCCCGTCCGGCCTCTGCTTCGAGCGCCATCACGGCGGCATCGCCGACATCGACCCGGCCAATCACCGCCTGATGATCCATGGCCTCGTCGACAAGCCGCTGGTCTTCACCATGGAAGACATCAGGCGGATGCCGCGGCAGAACCGCATCCACTTCCTCGAATGCGCGGCGAATTCCGGCATGGAGTGGCGAGGCGCGCAGCTCAATGGCTGCCAGTTCACCCACGGCATGGTCCACAACGTCATGTATACCGGCGTGCCGCTGAAGCTGCTGCTGGCCGAGGCCGGGGTGAAGACCAACGCGAAGTGGCTGATGCTGGAGGGGGCCGATTCCTCCGGCATGAACCGCTCGCTGCCGATCGAGAAGGCGCTCGACGACGTGCTGATCGCCTTCGCCATGAACGGCGAGGCATTGCGGCCCGAGCAGGGCTATCCCTTGCGCGCCGTCATCCCCGGCTGGGAGGGCAATCTCTGGGTCAAATGGCTCAGGCGCATCGAGGTCGGCGACCAGCCCTGGCAGGCGCGTGAGGAGACCTCGAAATACACCGACCTCCTGGCCGATGGCCGCTCGCGTCGCTTCACCTTCTTCATGGACGCCAAATCGGTGGTGACCAACCCATCTCCGCAGGCACCGTTGAAGCAGAAAGGTCGCAACGTCCTCTCCGGCCTCGCCTGGTCGGGGCGCGGCACGATCAAACGCGTCGACGTCACCCTCGACGGCGGCAAGAACTGGCAGCACGCCAGGATCGACGGACCGGTGCTCGATAAGTCGCTGACCCGCTTCTATGTCGATTTCGACTGGACCGGGCAGGACCTGCTGATCCAGTCGCGCGCCATGGATTCGACCGGCTATCTCCAGCCGACCAAGGAGGAGCTGCGCAAGATCCGCGGCACCAACTCGATCTACCACAACAACGGCATCCAGACCTGGCATGTGAAGGCGAACGGGGAGACCGAAAATGTCGAGATCGGTTAATCCCGTCCTGCTCGCGGGGCTAGCGGCGATCGCCGTGCTGGCCGCGGCGCCGCTGATCGCCCAGACCAAGCCGGCAGCCAAGCAGGCTCAAGCGCATCCGCCCGCCAAGGCTGCCCAGGCTCCAGCGCCGGCGGCCAAGCTCGGCCTCGGCCGCGAGGCGCTGCCGGAGGAGATCAAGGCCTGGGACATCTCGGTCCGCCCCGACGGCAAGGGCCTGCCGCCCGGCAAGGGCACGGTCAAGCAGGGCGACGAGATCTTCCAGGCGCAATGCGCCAGTTGCCATGGCGAATTCGGCCAGGGCAACAATCGCTGGCCGGTGCTGGCCGGCGGCATGGGCTCGCTGAAATCCGACAGGCCTGAGAAGACGATCGGTTCGTTCTGGCCCGATCTCTCGACGGTGTTCGACTATGTCCGCCGCGCCATGCCCTATGGCAACGCCCAGTCGCTGTCGCCGGACGAGCTCTACGCCGTCACCGCCTATTTGCTCTACCTCAACGACATCGTGAAGGACGAGGACTTCGAACTGTCCGATAAGAACTTTACCAGTGTGAAGCTGCCGAACGCGGCCGCCTTCTACGACGACGACCGCGAAACCACGGAGAAGGCCTTCTGGGGCAAGGAGCCGTGCATGACCAACTGCAAGCCGGAGGTGAAGATCACCGGACGGGCGGTGATCCTCGACGTCACCCCGGATTCCAAGACGGCGCCGAAGGTCGACTGATGCGAGGAGCCGGCGCCGTCCGTCTCGCGGTGTTCGGCTTCGTCCTGGCCTGCGTCCCGGCGAACGCCGCCGGGGACAGGGCGCTGGGGGAATATCTCTCCGCCGAATGCACCAGCTGCCACCAGAGCAGCGGCAAGCAGGTCGGCGGCATTCCGGCAATCGTCGGCCATCCGGCCGAGCAGTTCGTCGCGCTGATGAACGCCTATCGGCAGCGCCAGCGCGACAATCAGGTGATGCAGGCGGTGGCCGGCAAGCTCTCCAGCGAGGAGATCGCCGCGCTGGCCGCTTACTATGAAGGTCTGAAGCCCAATCCGTAGCCGGGCATATGGCCCGAGCCGAGGAGGTCATGATGTCGGAGGAAACCCAGCAGGCTTCGCGCCGGGCGCTGATGCTGGCGGCGGCCAGCGGGGTCGTCGCGGTCGCAGCGCCAGCGCTCGCCGCGCCCCGGCAGACGGCGCTCGCCGACCTCAAGAAGGAGGCCGATATCGCCTGCCTCTATCATTGCGATTTCGGCGATCCGCAGCGCTTCATCCAGATGCTGCAGAACATCGCCAACCACTATTCCGCCTATGGCGCCGATCCGTTCGCACTGCAGCTCGCCATCGTCGCGCATGGCGCCGGCGTGAAGTTCTTCCTGGAGAACCTCGACGGCACGAGCTGGAGCGAGGAGGCCGCCGCGATCCCGAAGATCTTCGAGCGGGTCGAGGATGTCGCCAAGAACGGGCTGAAGGTCCATCTCTGCGAGATCACCTTCTCCCGGCTGAAGATCGACAAGAGCAAGGCGCGCAAGGCCGAGTTCGTCAGCTTCGTGCCCTCCGGCGTCGCCGCCGTCGCCGCGATGCAGGCTAAGGGTTTTGCTTATTTGAAGGTCGGATAGGGCCCGCAAGAGGACTGCGCGAAGGATGGGAAGGGGAGAGGAAAGCATGTCGACCAGCCGCCGCACATTCCTGACCGGGTTCGCTGCTGCAGGCAGCTTCGCCATCGCCTCGCCGGCCGTGCTCGGCCAGAGCAAGCCGCGCGTCGTGGTGATCGGCGGTGGCGCCGGCGGCGCGACCGCGGCTCGGTACATCGCCAAGGATTCGAACGGCGCCATCGCCGTGACGCTGGTCGAGGAGAATGAGGTCTACCAGACCTGCTTTCACTCCAACCTCTTCATCGGCGGCTTCAAGTCCTATGAGGAGATCAGCCATCGCTATGACGCGCTGGCGAAGAACCATGGCATCACGCTGGCCCGCGCCCGCGCCACCCAGATCGACCGCGACAAGAAGGAGGTCGTGCTCTCGACCGGTGATCGCCTGCCTTATGACCGGCTCGTCGTCTCGCCAGGCATCGACCTGAAATACGATTCCGTCCCTGGCTGGTCGAAGGAGGTCGAGGAGGCCATGCCGCATGGCTGGAAGCCCGGCCGGCAGACGCAATTGATCAGGCAGAAGCTCGAGGCGGTGCCAAATGGCGGTACGATCCTGATGATCGCCCCGCCCAACCCCTATCGCTGCCCGCCCGGCCCCTATGAGCGGGCATCGATGTTCGCCCATGTGCTCAAGGCGACCGGCCGGCGCGACTGTAAGATCTTCATCCTCGATCCGAAGGACAGCTTCTCGAAGCAGGGCGTCTTCCAGGAGGGCTGGGAGAAGCATTACGGCGCCATGATCGAATGGCTTGGGCCGAAGGTGCATGACGGCATCAAGTCGGTCGACCCCAAGACCAACACCGTCGTCACCGGCTTCGAGACCTACAAGGACTGCGCCTTCGTCAACGTCGTCCCGGCACAGATGGCCGGCGAGATCGCCCGCTCGGCGGGCCTGGCGCCGGCTGGCGGCTACTGCACCATCGACCCCGCCTCGATGAAATCGGTCGCCGATCCCAACATCTTCGTGCTCGGCGATGCCTGCATCGGCGGCGACATGCCCAAATCCGCCTTCTCCGCCAACAGCCAGGCCAAGGTCGCGGCGATGGTGATCCGCGGCGAGCTCGCTGGCGGTCGCACCTTCCCGGCGCGCTACATCAACACCTGCTGGTCGCTGATCGAGACCGAAGACACCATCAAGGTGGGCGGCCGCTACGAGCCCAAGGACGGCAAGATCGCGGCAGCCGAGACCTTCGTCTCGCAGCCCCGCGAAAGCGCCGAACTGCGCAAGGAAAACCAGGCCGAGAACATCGGCTGGTACGCGGCGATCACCGCCGACATGTTCAGCTGAATCCAGTCACCGCGTGGCCGCCTCGGGAGGCCGCGCCGAGCATTCCTTCCTCACCAGGGTCCCAAACGCATGAAACTGCCTGCCGTCGCTGCTGCCTTTGCTGCCGCTTTCCTCGCCACCAGCGCCCAGGCGCAGGACGTCTCGGCCGGCGAGCGTTCGTGGAACAAGTGCCGGGCCTGCCACCAGATCGGCGAAGGCGCCAAGAACCTGGTCGGTCCGCAGCTCAACGGGCTGTTCGGCCGCCATACCGGCGAGGTCGAGGGCTACAGCTATTCGACCGCCAACAAGGGCGCCAACATCACCTGGGACGAGGCGGTCTTCGCCGAATACATTCGGGATCCCAAGGCCA